>Ga0272448_1000007_pt1 | contig 340775 bp, 303 predicted proteins | sample YNPCB0191_FD_202220 | JGI IMG/M metagenome (GOLD analysis project Ga0272448, IMG submission 202220) | Hot spring sediment microbial communities from Yellowstone National Park, WY, United States - YNP-CB-019-1 | ecosystem: Environmental > Aquatic > Thermal springs > Hot (42-90C) > Sediment... | reverse complement strand
ATTTCAACAATTGGGATCATCTGCTTACCTTCATGCTTGAGGGGTTAGAGTTAGAAATTCCACCCAACACCAGTTGAATTTCCATACTGAGAATTGCTGTGATTGTGGAAGGAATGTGGTTAAAGACACGCAATCCAGATTATTATCACCATGCGCGTTTTTGGTCAAAGCTTTACGTCCTTAACTTTGGCATTGGGGTAGCATCAGGTCTGCCGATGGAGTTTCAGTTTGGGACGAACTGGGCACCCTTCTCAGAGGCAGTAGGTGACTTCTTTGGTAGCATTCTCGGCTTTGAAGGCGCGATGGCGTTCATGCTGGAAGCGGGCTTTCTGGGCATTATGCTGTTTGGCTGGGGGCGGGTGCATCCGGTCATTCACTACCTTGCCACCATCATGGTTGCTTTTGGTGCCAACCTGTCTACATTCTGGATTCTGGTAGCAAATTCCTGGCTACAAACCCCAGCGGGTGGCGAGATGGTCAATGGCAAGTTTATTGTCAGTGACTACTTTCAGGCGATCGCAAATCCCTTCATGGTCAAAAGCGTGTCCCACATGTTCTTTGCCACGCTAGAAACCTCTTTATTTGTCATTGGTGGGATTAGTGCCTGGTATATCCTCAACAACCGTCATCAGGCGTTCTTTGCCCGATCACTCAAAATTGTGTTAGCCGCCGCGATCGCCGTGACCCCACTGCAAATCTACATCGGACATCTCAGCGCTGAGCAAGTGGCTCATTATCAGCCCACCAAGCTGGCAGCGATGGAAGCTAAGTGGGAAACCAGTCCTGCAGGACAGCCTGCCGATTGGAGCCTGCTGGCACTCCCCGATGAAGCCAGCCAAACCAATAAATGGGAAATTACCATTCCCAATGGGTTGGGCTACATCCTGGAATTTAAGAAGAACCTGTCTGAACCCGTCCGAGGTTTGAAAGAATGGGCACCGAGCGATCGCCCCCGCATGGTGGGACTGATCTACTATTCTTTTCGGATTATGAGTGGGATTGGCTTCTTTTTAGCGGGGCTGATGCTGTGGAGCGTCCTGCAATGGCTGTTAGGCAACCTCTCACTCGAAAAAATTGCTCAGCAAAAGTGGTTCCTCCGCACCTGGATTTTTGCCGCTCCGCTGGGCTACATTGCGGTTGAATCAGGCTGGATTGTCAGATGTGTCGGGCGACAACCCTGGACGCTATACGGGCAAATTCGCACGGCTGATGCCGCGTCTCATCTTCCCGCCAGCAATGTGCTGACTTCCCTCACCCTGTTTGCGGTAGTTTACTCCCTTCTGTTCGTCTCGACGCTGTACTTCGGGAGTCGGATTATCCGCCACGGTCCCAATCTGGAGTTGCCTGTACCAGGGCTAGATCACCAACCCGCGATCGAGACAGAACCCGCGACGTTTGTTCCCGATCAACGTCCCGTGGAGGCTCAACAGTAGGATATTGATATGGATGCATTAGTACATTTTCTGCCGCAAGTTTGGTTTGTGATTCTGGCACTGTTCCTGTTTCTTTATGTTCTGCTGGATGGCTTTGATCTGGGGGTTGGCATTCTTTCGCTGACCAGTTCAGATGAAGCACGCCGTAGCCTTTTGATGACCAGTTTGGGCAACATTTGGGATGCGAATGAAACTTGGTTGGTGCTGATGGGAGGAGCCTTGTTTGGAGCATTTCCCCTCGCCTATGGCACCATCCTCAGTGCCCTCTATATCCCCATTTTCATGATGATTTTTGGGCTGATTTTTCGAGCGGTGGCGTTTGAGTTTCGAGAGCATTCCGATCGCAAATTTCTTTGGAACTTTGCCTTCGGGGCAGGCAGTTTTCTCGCTGCATTAGGACAAGGCTTTGCGCTTGGTAGTGTGATTGAAGGGATCGCGGTGGATGAGGCTGGTCACTTTATCGGCTCCACCTGGGATTGGTTAGACTGGCGATCACTCCTGGTTGCCCTGACCTTGATCCAGGGCTATGTCCTGATTGGCTCCACTTATCTCATTTTGAAAACTGAAGGAGAGTTGCAAAAAACTCACTTTCGCACTGCCAAACTTGCTGCTATCACCACGTTTATGGGCGCGATTTTAATCACGATCGTCACTCCCATCGTCTATGAAGCCGCACGGACTCGATTGCTTAGCCCCCCGTTGGTTTACATCTTTGCTTTGATTCCGGTGCTGGGTGTAGTGTTGGTGGGACTGCTGTTACGAAGCCTCAATCGAGAGGAAGAAAACACGCCGTTGATCTGGACGATGCTGATCTTCTTGCTAACCTTTATTGGGTTAGGGCTGATCGTATTTCCCTACATCATCCCGAACCAAATCACGATCTATCAAGCCGCTGCCGCTCCCAGTGCCTTAGTATTCATGCTCACCTTTATTGGAGTGCTCATTCCCATTATGCTGTTCTACAACATCTACAACTATGTGGTGTTCCGAGGCAAAGTCGTTGGTGATGTGTATGGAGAGTAGGTGAGAGAATAGGATTATGGGGAGGTGAGTGACCTCATTATTTTGTTCTCCCATTAACCTGAGTTGCGATATCAATTATGTGGAATGAACGATACAGCCAAGCTGAATATGTGTATGGCAAGAACCCAAATGATTTTCTCGTGGAAGTCGTTCAGCAAATTCCTAGAGGTCGGGTTCTCTGTCTGGCAGATGGGGAAGGCAGGAATGGGGTGTATCTAGCACAACAGGGATGTCAGGTTACAGCAGTTGATGCTTCTCCCATCGGATTGGAGAAAGCCCGGAAACTGGCAGCAGAGCGTTCTGTAGCGATCAAAACAATCGTGGCAGATCTGGCTGAGTTTCCTATTCAACCGGATGCCTGGGATGCGATCGTCTCGATTTTCTGTCACTTACCACCCACCATCCGCGCTCATGTCCATCGGCAAGTGGTGACTGGGTTGCGCTCTGGCGGGGTGTTTGTGTTAGAAGCCTATACGCCCCGTCAACTGGCATTTAAAACAGGAGGACCACCCACTGCCGATCTGACGATGGAATTGGCAACCCTCCAGCAAGAACTGAAAGGATTGGAGTTCAACCATGCTGTTGAACTGGAGCGAGATATCCAGAAAGGGTTATTTCATCGGGGGCGTAGCGCAGTCGTGCAGGTGGTCGCTGTGAAAGCATAATTGTTAGCTTATCGAGCAAAGATCATCTTGAGTGCGATCGCCAGCATCACAACGCCAAACACCTTTTCTAGAAGCACATTCGAGAGACCAGTCGCCAGCTTTGCACCCAGCAACCCACCTAAGAAAAAACCAGCACACAAGAGAGCGGCAATCTGAAAATTCACAGATCCTTGCTTGTAGTAAGTCCATGCCGCCAGTAAGCCAACCGGGGGGACTAACATGGCCAGAGTTGTGCCCTGGGCTTCGTGTTGGGATAAGCCAAACCCAAAAATCAAAATCGGGACGATCACGACTCCCCCACCGATGCCAATTAAACCGCTCACAACACCTGCCGTAAGCCCTAAGAGTAAGTACAGTAAAATGTGGGTCATAGGTAAAAGCGCCTGTGATTGGATGAATCGCCACAAGAGGCATTATGGATTCCGGAGTGATTTTGACCAATGGTCTTCAGCCTGAGTCAGTTCTGGTCACTCCAGAGCCATTATTGCCGCTGGGAACGGGTAGCACAAGCATGGCACCTTCCAATGAGCAGATGGTACTGGAATGTAGCCAGTGGTTAAGTTTTCATCGGCTTTGGGGACAGCTTCCAGCACAACTATTAACCGCGATCGCCCAGTCCTTACAGTGCTTTCGCGTCGAACCCCAAACACCGATCTACCGGGAAGGACAAAAAAATATTGGGCTATACCTGCTGAAGTGGGGCGCAGTCGAGATTGCTCGACTGTCTCCGATTGGCAAATCTCTGATTCGCTATCGCAGTGCTGGAGAGCTATTCGGCTATGTGTCATTGATGGCAAACCCTGAAAACAGCAGGCACCAGACGCAGGCGATCGCCCTCACGGCTAGTGAAGTCTGGTTTTTGCCCGAGGCACAGTTTCGTCAGTTGATGCAGCAGTCTAGCGAGCTTGAACATCTGTTCAACGCCCTATTAGCGCAAGACTTAAACGCCTTCAGTGCCCGCATTGCTCAAGAACAACGCCGGATTCAAGGCTTACAGCCCTACATCCAAGCGGTTCCAACCGGAGAGACAATCCTGGGCGACAGCAAAGCCAGTCAAAAGCTAGTGGAACAAATTGATCAAGCCGCTGCCACTCTGAAACATGTTTTGTTTCAAGCCCAACCAGGAACTGGAAAAACTTTTCTGGCAGGGCTGATCCATGCCCGTTCTGGCATCGCAGACCAGCCGTTTGCGGAGCTAGATTGTGCCAGGATGCCTCGATCCGACGAGGGCAGGTTGAATACCGATACTCTATTCGGCAGAGTCGGCGGACAAGCGGGTATCCTCCAACTGTTGGAGCGGGGAACGCTACTGCTGAATAATATTCAGGTGTTGAGTGGGGGCGATCGCGCCCGCCTGACCGACTACTGCAAAACGGGGGGTGTCCTGCCAAATCATGGTCTCAGTGGTTCTGACACGCTGACAACCGAGCCTCCCAAGCCAGTTCAATCCTGGGTTCGCTTAATTCTTGCTACGCCAGACAAACTAGAGTTGCCAGCGGTAGACGCCATTCCCATCAAGCTGTTTAGCTTGCCCCAGCGCAAAGCAGATATTCCAGCGTTTGCCCGTTACTTTCTAGCCCGGTTCTGTCAGGCACAAAATCGTCCATTGCTAGACCTGGATCAATCGGATTTGCGTCGCTTGCTGAGCTATGACTATCCTGGCAACCTTACAGAATTAGCAGAAATTTTGCATCGGGCGGTGATCATGACCCCATTAGGGCAGTCCGTGATTTCAGAGCAAGCCCTCTGGTCAGTGCAGTCTGCCAAGAACGCCTTCCGAGTGGATTTGCTCAGCCATGTGCCCTGGCTGCGGCAAGTGTTGCTGAGTCGCTGGTATCCAGAGGGCATCTGGATTGTGATGATGGCATTTTTTGTGCCCGTCACAATCGCCGGGTTCATGGGTCCCCAAGCACGAGACAGCAGTGTGACACTTAATCTCTTTTGGGCGTGGTGGTGGCCCGGTTATCTGTTTCTCTTCGTCTTTGTCGGGCGGCTCTGGTGTGCCGTTTGCCCGTTTATGATTACAGCCGAGTGGATTCGTCGGTTCTCCCTGTGGCTGTTTCCACGTCAGCAACTCACCTGGAATACCCAATGGCTGAATCGTTGGGGAGCCTGGCTCTTGTTTGGTGGGTTTGTTGCTATTTACCTGTGGGAGAAGCTGTGGGATTTGCCGCACCATGCAGTGCTTTCTGCCTGGTTGCTGCTGGCGATTACCGCCGGAGCGGTGATTTTTAGCTTGATTTATGAGCGGCGGCTCTGGTGTCGCTATCTCTGCCCGATCGGTGGCATGAACGGGATGTTTGCCAAGTTGGCAATGGTGGAGTTGCGATCGACCCAACAGGTATGCGGTAGCCAGTGCAGCACTTTTGGTTGCTATAAAGGCAGTAGCGCCACCCCTGTTACCTTTGCTGATGCGCTGCCGACTGAAGGACAGGCAACGGGGGGGTGTCCACTCTACTCGCATCCCGCGCAATTGCCGGACAACCGAGACTGTGTGCTGTGTATGACCTGTCTCAAAGCCTGTCCGCATCGATCGGTGCAGTTAAACCTACGGTTTCCCACATCAGACTTGCTGGATCATCACCGGGGCTTTTGGGCAGAAGTCGCGCTCCTCTTGCTGTTGTTTGGTGGGGTATTTATGCACCATGCCCAACGGCTTTTAGGCTGGCTAGGCTTCCACGATGTTCCCCTTGATGCTGACCATCTACTAACCAGTACGCCGATCGCCCTTGCACTCCTGAGTATCCCAGCCGTGTTAACCTATGGCACCCATACGATAGCCCGCCTGCTTGATCCCGAACAACCCACCTATCTCACTGTCATCTACGCCTATCTGCCCTTTACCCTGGCAGCAAACCTGGCGCACTACATCCCGGCAGCGGTCACAGAAGCGGGTCAAATTGTGCCTGTCCTGGCGCGAACCCTGGGCTTCAGCGGCACGGGCTTACCGACTCTCACCTGGAGTGTTGATGTTGCCGCTTTCCTTCAGGGAGTCACGCTGCTCTCCGCTCTGATTTTCAGTGTCTACCCACTGTTACGCATTACCAAATGCACCTTGCTCAGCAATCTGCCTCATTTACTGTTAATCGCCGGACTGACGGTGACGAGTTTCTGGCTCATTATTTGAGGGCTTCTCGGTTTACTTTATGAACATTTATAAGGACATTACTGAAATTACTGGTCACACACCGCTCGTAAAACTCCAGCGGCTGCCTCAGCAGTTTGGCTGTATCGCCGAAATTGTGCTGAAGCTAGAAGGCATGAATCCGGCAAAGTCCGTGAAAGATCGGATCGCCGTCAGCATGATACTAGAAGCAGAACGAGCAGGGCTGATTCAACCCCGAATTTCAACGATCGTGGAGGCGACCTCCGGGAATACTGGCATTGGGTTAGCGATGGTGTGTGCCGCCAAAGGCTATCGCTTGATTCTGACGATGCCAGACAATATGAGCCAGGAACGACGGCAAATCGTGCAGGCGTATGGAGCAGAGATCATCTTGACTCCCGCCGTAGATGATATGCAAGGAGCGATCGCCCATGCGAATCAGCTACTCACCACACTTCCCCACGCCTTTTCACCCCATCAGTTCAGCAATCCTGCCAATCCCAAAAGCCATTACGACACCACTGGACCCGAAATTTGGCAGGACACCGATGGACAACTCGCTGCATTGGTCTTAGGCGTGGGGACGGGCGGTACTCTCACAGGTGCTGGGCGCTATCTCAAACAGCAAAATCCTAACCTCCAGATTGTTGCCGTCGAACCCGCAAATAGTGCGGTGCTGAGTGGCAAGCCTGCGGGCGAACATAATTTACAAGGTATTGGCGCAGGCTTTATACCGGATGTCTTGCGAGTGGATTTGATTGATGAAATTGTCACCGTTACCGAAGCGCAGGCTTACGAGACGGGACGACAATTAGCGCAACTAGAAGGCATTATGAGCGGTATTTCAACAGGAGCGGCGGTCTATGTGGGGTTACACATCGGGCAGCGATCGCACTACCAAAATCAACGGATTGTGATCATTCAACCCAGTGCTGGCGAACGCTATCTTAGTACAGCCATGTGGCATGAAATTAGCACAGAAACTGCTTTACAAGCGCCTCCCACTGCATTAAGTCATGGCTAAAATACCATCTCATACCAACCAACCCTGGCGAGTGCACGATCGCTTCCTGGAACTGCATTCGCGTTGGATGACATTGATTGGCGAACATCTCCAAGACCATCAGGGGGAAATCCTCGAATACTGGCGGATTGAGAAGGCAGATTCCGTAATTGTTTTGCCGATTCAGAACGGTCAGTTTTTGCTTTCACCTCCCAGCTATCGTCCCGGTGTCGGACAGGTGACATTAGATTTTCCCGGTGGTCGAGTTTCAGACAAACAAACTCCTGAACAGGCAGCGATCGCAACCTTAACGCGAGAATTAGGGATTGAAGCAGCCGAGATCGTACAGATAATTCCTTTAAACACCGAAGGCTGGTCAGTGAACAGTTCCTTTTCCAACCAGAAACTGTATGGTTTCGTAGCTCATATCCATAGCCTCTCAAACCTATTTCCCAAGGCTATTGCAACCACTTACCCCGTCAGTGCCGCAGGCATTCATCAGTTGCTTCAAGACCTCAACTGCTTGCAGTGTCGTGCCGTGCTCCTGGAATGGGCAATGCTGAATGTGTCTTTGCAGCCAGCAATAACTGTTCAAAACTCTGGGCAATGCGAGTTTGGAAGCGTTCCCGATGCTTGAGCAATTTGAATGATCTCATCACATCTGGTAACGAAATTGCTTGGGTTGCATCGGTCATGGCAATCGTTCGTAAAAGGCCAAACCGGACTTCTTTATTTACCATCCATTCCGAAATTGCCGTTGCCCCAATGCCATTCTCAACCACCGCTTTAATCATTTCGCCACTGGTCATCTCTAGAATGACGTTCAGTTCTGTTGGCTCCACACCCCATGACCGCAAGGCTTGTTCAAAGATCTCACGGGTACCCGATCCGGCTTCGCGCATCACCCAGTCTGTTGTGGAAAGCTCTGCTAGCGAAATAGTCTGACGTTCAAACCAGGGATGAGCTTGCCCAACCACCACTTGCAGGCGATCACCCCCAATCACCTGCTGGTCTAAACAGTCTGAAGCGGCTGAGGGCACAATCCCCTCGACTAGCCCTAAATCAAAGGTTCCGGCGACAGTTCCTGTGCTGATCTCGTGGGTATTGCCCAGAATGCAATTGACTTGAATGCCCGGATACTGGCGCTTGAATTGACTGATAAAGCCAGGGAGCCAGTAGTTGCCGATGGTTTGGCTGGCTCCCAGCTTCAGTTCCCCGCGTTGTAATTCACTCAATTCCTGCAAGCCTCGTTTCGTCAACGCCACCTGATCCAGGATTTTTTGCGCCTCCCCCTGTAAAAGCTCACCAGCTTGCGTGATTTCAATCCGGCGACCCACGCGATGGAAAAGCAGCATCCCAATTTCCACCTCCAAACTTTGGATTGCTGCACTGACCGAGGGTTGAGTCAAGTACAGCGCTTCTGCCGCACGGGTAAAGTGCAGATGTTGCGTGACGGCTAGAAAGATGCGGAGTTGTTCAAGGGTCATCGGTGGCTTGGAATGGCTGGAGCGATCGCGAACCCATTTATTTTAATAGAGCGGTTCTATTATTTTGACAGAAAAGAACGTTTGCTTCTATCAATACGGCTCCCTAGAGTGGAATGAACACACTCATGGTTCTACAGACAATTGGTATGAAGCTAACAAACCCTTTAGCGATCAGGACTCCTGCTGCTCATCAGCAGCCTCCACAACCCAACTCAGCCCAAGTGCAACGGCTGTATCGTCAAGCTCTTTTTCTCGGAGCGGCAGGCTTTTGTCTAACACCCTGGGCTTCGCCACTTGTTGCACTCTTACTGGGAATCGTGCTGGCTCTGACCCACGAAAATCCTTTTCATCGTATCAGTCATCTGGCGGCTCGATACTTACTGCAAGCCTCAGTGATTTTGCTTGGCTTTGGTATGGATTTAACCGTTGTCTTTCGGGCAGGCGCTAGCGGTTCTTTGTTCGCCCTTGGCAGCATTACCGCAACCTTCGTGATCGGTTACTTTTTGGGACAATGGCTCAAGATTCCGATCAAAGCATCGGTACTGATTTCCTCTGGCACAGCTATTTGCGGCGGTTCTGCGATCGCGGCGATCAGTGCTGTCATTAATGCAGCAGAAAGCGAAATTTCAGTGGCAATGGGGACGGTGTTTGTGCTGAATGCGATCGCGCTGTTCGTGTTTCCGCCACTGGGTCAGGCGTTGCATTTATCCCAAACTCAATTTGGTCTTTGGTCAGGTGTGGCGATTCACGACATTTCCAGTGTGGTCGGTGCGACTTCTCATTATGGTCATGAGGCTCTCTTGACCGCAACCGCCGTGAAGCTCTCTCGTGCTTTGTGGATCATCCCGGTTTCAGTGGCAGCAAGTTACCTGTTTCCACATCAGCACACGCCATCTAACCAGGCAATTCCACACAAGCCGCAAATGCCCTGGTTCATTGGCTTCTTTATGCTCGCCTCAATCATGAGAACCTTTATTCCTAGCGTTGCATCTTGGTCACCTGTGCTGACTACTCTTTCGGAAACAGGTTTGACCTTAACGCTGTTTTTGATTGGTGCGGGTCTCTCGCAACGACTGCTGAGGGCTGTAGGTTGGAAGCCCATGTTACAAGGAGTGGTGCTATGGCTCTTCATCAGCATCGCTTCCCTTGGAGTCATTCGATGGCTTGTGCCATGAGCTTTTTAGCGTTGTGATTCAGCATCAATGGAACATCAAAAAAATACATCCAATCAGTCAACTTCAACCCACTGGAAATAATAATCTACACCAGTCTAACAATTGCGCTCATCGGAAGCAGATAACCTTTGTCTTTCAACCAACTATGCTTGTTCGTTCTAGTTCATATAGTTATTAGGCTAATGGGGAGTATTGCTAACGAATGCTGAGAGAAACAGTCTCATCAACTCGTCTACGGTGGGTATATCTTCTACATCCAAGCTCACTAATCTAAGTTGATGGACAGCATCAATTATCCGATCATTGTATAAGCGGTTGCGTTCCAAGAACTTATCCACGAGCATTTTTTCATATGAGGATTTTGTTTCATATTGACTGGCAGTGTAGATTCTTCGTCTTAAAAACTCGTTGCTACTCGTGAGCCATATAGCAAAAATGTTGTTAAGGTTTAGAGTAATTACCAACTCAGGCAATAACGCCGAACCTTCGATTATCATTTTTCCCGATGACGGATCGGTTGCATGGGAAGTGACAATAGCTTCGATCAGCGGCCACACGTTTTTTCGGTAATGATGGAGAACGTCCTCGATCAGTTCATCGGCTGACAGTAAGAGATAATGGTTGGCTACATGTTTAGGAATCTCCTCTGATCTTGCTTGCCACGGACGTCCAGGATGGCGCGCTAGTTTGTCTGTGGAACAGTAGTTCCACCTAAAATGATCTGCCAGAGACTGGGCAAGGGTTGATTTACCCACATGAGATGCGCCTCCGATAAGGAGTAGTTTGTGTTCATCAAGCATATATGTTGCTTCCTTTTGTACGCCTAATGATATGGTCAGTGGCTACCGATAACCACAACACCACGAGTAGCTTACAATAGTCCGTTCCACCACAATTATTAGCTCGCCTATTCGGTGCAATCCAGCCTTACAGCAAAAGCGCCCAACGTTGGGCGCAATTCATCAAGCACTTATCAAAAACGTTAAAGCGGGGACAACAACCAGCGATTAGCCAGAAATTGCAGGTGCTGCCAGGGCGATCGGGTGGGCTTCACCCGAAGCCACAGTGGTGTACAGATTGGCACTCGTTTCATCACGACAGATGAATGTGATGCCGATATCCGTTACAAAGAATTTCATCTCCATGCTAAGCCAGACGATGTGGTGATTATTTCCAGTCCAGTCGGACTACCAGGACGAGCGTTACGCAATGCGTTCGTGGAGAAGGCGATCGCAGGTTCCCCTGATTTGGAAAAACGGTGTTTATTCAATTGTCTCCATGCCTGCAAATGCCGGGATGAACAGCAATACTACTGCATTGTTCAAGCCTTGGATAAAGCGGCACGGGGGGATATTGAAAACGGGCTGATTTTTTCGGGTAGCAATGCTGGACGTGCCAAAAACATGATGCCCGTTGCTGAGCTGATGGCAGAGTTAGTTGCCTGAATTGTCAGCTCTCATCCTGCTGGAGTTGCAACCCGCTAACAGCGGGTGAAATGATGAAAGGGTGGGATAATGAGAAAGACCCGTTTTGGGATCAATCGATGCGATTCAAGCAGTCAATGCAGACGATAGTGCTGGGATTCGCCCTCTGGGTTTGCCTTTTGTTTGGTGCTGGGCAAACCCCGATCATGGCAGCAACGCTCAACGCGGCGGCTGGTTCGATATCTCAGGAACAGACACAAACTCTGCCTGAAGCAGTCCTGAAGCTAAAATCAGAGGTCGATCACTTTCTCACAGAAATGCCAGCAGGCTATTACACGATCGCTAATGTCGAAGGCTTAAAAAGTCTGTTGGAGAACGATCAGCCCCTGTTGGTAGATGTGCGTGAACCGTCTGAATATCAGTCTGGACATATTCCTGATGCCATCAACATTCCGCTCCGAACCTTAACTCATAATCTGGATAAAGTCTCGCGCGATCGCCCCGTAGTGTTGTACTGTTCAACGGGCTATCGATCGGCAATGGGAGTAATGACCTTACACCTGTTCGGCTATGATAATGTCCGGGGGTTTCCGCCAAGTTTTGCAGGCTGGAAAACCGCAGGAGAGGCGATCGCTAAAGCCTGACCGTGGGAGACTCGGAAAGGATAAGCGGGGTAGTCAACCTACACCATTCGTCATCATCTGGCTCACAATCTTTTGCACAATTTGCACACCTGTCACGGCTTGCCAGCCAAATAGTCCCAGCAGAATCAGGTTTAGCGAAACGTGGATGCTGCGAACCCAGTCATGCTTTTGCATAAAGGGCACCAACGCCGCAGATGTGGAAACTAGCCCCACCATTCCTAACCCTGCAAACAGGTGAGGACCAATCGCAATCTTGCCATTGTTGAGGTAGGTCACGGTGATACCGCCGATCGCCCCTATCACCATCAGTGCCAGGAGGATGGAGCCAATTTGGTGATGACGAATCGCGAACCGACCCTTCACCAGTTCTTTCTTGAGATCGCCGTCTGCCAACCGCGCTCGCCGAACTTGCACGCCCAAATACATCGCGTAGAGCGCAACCACCAACAAAATCCACATCGTAACGGGGTGGAAAAAGCTGAGATAGGGCTTAAGAGCCGCTAGGCTGTCCAAATTCATGATGATGATTCCCAAAGTATTTGTGTCTCTTGAATTGATCTGTCACTACACAACTATTAGCTATACGGTGCTTATTTTTGATCAGTGAGCGATCGCCATTCTCCAACCACATCAGGAGAAACATTGAGGATGATCTCTGGCTGGTCGAGGGTGGCAAGGGTGAGCCGTAGCGGCATCGCTAACTCTAGCTGCATCAAGATCGGCTGTAGATCATACTGTCCGACATCAGGTTCCATCTGGGCTTTATCCGTAAACATATCGTGGGATACATCTGCGGCGGTCAACGTTTTGCCCATTGAGTCGGTGAGCGTTAACGGCTGCGAATGATCAATTTCTGCGGTTCCTGGAAACCCAACGAGACGCAAGTAGATCACGGCTGTATCATCGGGGCGAATGCGTTTGAAGGCGATCGCTTGCCAACTACCGCCCTGCTGATCTTTGAGGGTTTGGCGAGACTGGTAAACCATCTGCCCTGGGGCTTCTTCTAATTGGCGAATAGCAGCTTGAGACGGGGCGATCGCCAAATTAATCGTGAGCGCCCAGACTAGCATTCCGAGGATGAAGGTTGATCCGATCAAACGTAAAACAGTTTTCATTTGCACTCCTCTTTGAATTAATTGAAATCATCATTAATTAACAGCTTTTTGCATTGCTTTTTGAATATCATCGGGAATGAAAACAGCATACATGCCGCGCAAGTCGCTAACCTGGAAGTTATACGCTAAATCTTGAGGGTAGCCATCTTTGACAAACTGCGATCGCGCAACTCATTGAGGAACACTGCTCTGGGCTTTCTGGAGACTCAAGCTTCTGAGGAGGTTGCCTGATAAGTTTTGAATCCACCGCTCAGATTGTAGGCATTAAACCCATTCAGCCGCAGCGCACGGGTGGCATAGTAAGCACGCTGTCCCACCTGACAATAAACCCAAATCGCTTGATCGGGGTTCAGTTCAGGCAGGCGATCGCGCAATTGCGAGAGTGGAATGTTGACCGCACCTTCTACGTGCCCAGCTTCAAATTCATCGACATTGCGGACATCCAGTAGTAAGCCGTCGTTGAGATCCGCAAGTTGTTGCCAGTGCACCAGGGGTGAATCACCTCGCAAGGCGTTGGCAGCGATCATACCCGCCATATTTACCGGGTCTTTGGCAGCTCCAAACTGAGGGGCGTAACACAGTTCGGCTTCTTCCAGGTCAAACACTGTTGCTCCAGTTTGCAGTGCCATTGCGATCACATCAATGCGTTTTTCCGCGCCTTCTTCTCCTACTGCCTGTGCACCGAGAATGCGTCCGTCCTGCTTGGAAAACAGGAGTTTCAAATCAATCGGTTTTGCGTTCGGATAATAGCCAACGTGGTGTCCTGGATGGAGATAGACTTTGCCATAGTCCCAACCCAGACGTTGCAGGGTTTTCTCATTGGCTCCTGTAGAAGCGATCGTTAATCCAAAGACCCCACAAACCGAAGTACCCTGCACGCCTCGAAAGGTGCTATCGCGCCCACAGATGACATCCGCTGCGATGCGTCCCTGCCGATTGGCAGGTCCAGCTAAGGGAATCACCGTCCACTCCCCGGTCACAAAGTCTTTGACTTCAACAGCATCCCCTACCGCCCAGATGGTTGGATCGCTGGTCTGCATCTGATCATTGACGCGAATACCGCCGCGATCGCCAATTTCCAGCCCTGCCGTCTTTGCCAGCGTCGTTTCAGGACGTACTCCAATGCCTAAAATCACTAATTCGGCGGTATAAGTGGCTCCTGATTTGGTCAGGACCTCAATCCCACCATGAGCATTGGGTTTGAATTCGGCAACGCTATCACCGAGACAAAGAGTGACGTTGTGCGATCGCAACCGTTCATGGACAGACACAACCATCTCTGGATCGAGGGGTGCCATCACCTGGGACTGCGCTTCTATGAGCGTGACCGCAATCCCACGATGCACCAGATTTTCTGCCATTTCTAACCCGATAAATCCACCCCCTACCACGACCGCTTGCTTCACCTGGTGTTCATCAATCCATGCTCGAATGCGACGACTATCAGGAATTGTGCGGAGGGCAAAAATTCCGGGTAAATCAATTCCGGGCAAGGGTGGACGAATCGGAGCTGCACCCGGAGCTAACACCAGTACATCATACGCTTCCTGATACACCTCGTTCGTTTGGCGATTTCTCACCGTGATTTGAGCCGCATCGCGATCGATCGCCATCACTTCATGCTCCAGTCGTACATCAATGTTAAAGCGCTGCCGAAACAGGTCTGCATTGGCAACCAGGAGCTTTTTCTCGTCCGTAATCACATCGCCTACATAGTAGGGCAGACCACAGTTGGCAAACGAGACAAACGAACCTCGCTCAAACATGATAATTTCAGCAGTTTCTGAAAGGCGGCGGGAACGGGCGGCGCAGGATGCACCCCCGGCGACTCCGCCGACAATCAGGATGCGTTTGCGGTCTGTGATCATGACTTTATCGCTCCGTCAAGCTTGAACTGGGTATCCGGCTTTCCTCCAGGCACCAATGCCACCCCCCAAGTGTGCCACTTCTGAAAAGCCAGCCTTTAATAACTTTTGGGATGCCATGGTCGATCGCTGTCCTGAACGGCAATAAAGCACGATTTTTTGATTTTGAGACTGAGGAATTTGCTTGGGATCAAACGTAGACAGAGGCACCAGAGTTGCTCCGGGAATATGCCCTGTAGCGTACTCATCCGCTTCCCGCACGTCTACTAGAAGGACCGTTTGTTGGTCTAACCACTGTTTCAGAGTTTGAGCATCAATCGTCTGTAGGGTGTTGGTTTGCGAAGATGAGGAGCGGTTAAAGCCGAAAAAATTCATGTTAGGGTTTCCTTTGGGTTGAGCAGAAATGATGGCAAGGGAACAAATCATCTCGCGCTCAAAATTAATTCCTTTTTAGACTATACTACTATATAGTAATACAATTAGTCGATTAAAATAGTAAGCTAGTTGAAGTCCATTCCTCTACGTATGACACTACCGCCTTCTGCCTTGGCTCCAGTTGCCGATTACTTTAAAGTGCTGTCCGAACTCAGCCGTTTGCAAGTGCTGTGTTCACTGAAGTCAGGCTCGAAGAATGTCACCGAAATTATGGAAGAAACTGGATTAGGGCAGGCGAATGTCTCAAAGCACTTGAAGATTCTCGCGCAGGCAGGGATTGTCTCCCGCACACCTCAAGGAGTCAGTGTTTATTATAAGATTGCCGAACCATTCATTTTTGAGTTGTGTGAATTGGTAGGTAATCGTCTCTCGGTTCGACTGTCAGAACAGTCTCAGCAACTCAAGCCCTTGGAAGGCTTGCGACAAGCCGAGCCTGTGGGTGCAAGCAGCAAAAACTCTAAGGCAAGAGCAAAAAAGTAAAGGGATTTACTTGAAAATGTGCTGACGTGCAATCTTCATGGGGAAGGTATTTTTTGTTCATAGGCGATCGCTACAATCGTTAAGCTGACGATTCAATTGCTGCCCATGCTACTCCCTGAGTTTACCCTCCCTTTAGCCTTCCAGTTTACGTCTCCAGGTCCGATTTTAATTCATCTGGGACCACTACAACTTCGCTGGTATGGTCTGCTCATTGCCTCGGCTGTCCTGCTCGGCACCACACTGTCCCAAGCATTAGCTAAACGTCGGGGTGTCAATCCAGAGATTCTATCGGCACTCATCATCTGGCTGGTGCTTGCTGCCATCCCTGCTGCCCGACTCTACTACGTCCTGTTTGAGTGGCAGACCTACACTCAGCACCCGGAAGAGATCCTGCAAATCTGGCATGGAGGTATTGCCATTCATGGCGCAATCTTGGGTGGACTGGTTGCCGCTTTGCTCTTTGCGCGACTCAAGCAAGTGCCCTTTTGGCAGTTAGCCGATCTGGTCGCACCCTCGCTCATTTTAGGACAAGCGATCGGACGATGGGGAAACTTCTTCAACTCTGAAGCCTTTGGTCGTCCAACAAATCTGCCCTGGAAGCTTTTGATTCCGGCGGATCGCCGACCGCCTGGGTATGAGAGCTATGCTTATTTCCATCCCACTTTTCTGTATGAATCTTTATGGGATTTGATGGTTTTTGGCTTACTATTAGTGCTCTTTTTCCGTGCCCTGCACTCAAAACCGCCCCTGAAGCTTGGCACAATTTTCCTGGTGTATTTGTTCAGCTATAGCCTTGGACGCTTCTGGATTGAGGGGTTGCGAACCGATAGCTTGATGTTAGGACCGTTGCGAATTGCCCAGTTGATCAGCTTAGTCGGCATCGTTCTCGGCATTTCAGGCTTAGTGTGGCTTTATGTTCGCCATCGGCCCTTACCTGATGTTGTTTCCGCTCACCCTTTGGGATCGACATCAGAGGCACCATAATTTCTCGCTTCACGGATAAATGTTTATGCCTGAAAAAGGCTGTAGAGCAGGATTGTGAGCACAATAAACGTGATGATGACGTAGGTGCGATCGCCCTGTTTTGCAAACACATAGCCAGAAAAAGCCACCCGCAGAATCGGGGTTGCAATCAAAACTAGCAAGCCAATCTGGATCAAGCTACGTCGCCGCTGCAAGGTCAGTCCAGTCTCGATAATCTCTGGTAGAACCCGAAATGCCGAGGGTTCGCCTCGAAAGACCTGATAACTGGGTAGTTCCATGCCATGACGCATCAGGTATAAAACGCCTCCAACTGCAACAATCCCTGCTGATAAGAGGACCCCGCCTCGGAGAAGATTGCCAAGCCATTGTTCAAATTTATGCTCAGTCCATTGTTGCTGTGCCCTTGCCATCTTAAATTCTCCCAGTAATCCCATTGACAATCATCTGGATCGCCAAGAGCAAAATGATGACGCTAAACACTTTACGTAACACTTTAGGATTGGTATGAACTAAGGTGCGTGCTCCCAGCACTGAACCCAGCAGCACTCCTAACATCACAGGCATGGCTAAACCAGGATCAATGTACCCGCGATTGAGATAAACACCTGCTCCAGCCGCCGCTGTCACTCCAATCATAAAGTTACTGGTGGTGGTAGATACTTTAAACGGTAGGCGCATTGCCTGATCCATTGCCAAGACTTTGACTGCACCAGAACCAATGCCCAGTAAACTCGATAGTGTTCCTGCCAACAGCATGAAGCTAAACCCAATCGGCACATGCTGCACAAAGTAAGTCTGTTGTCCCTCTGGGGTTGGGTAACTCCCATTCAATCTGAGGCGAGTCGCCATTGGATCAGGAACACTATCGATTGGCTTATCTAAATGCGATCGGCTCGACAAGTAAGATGAAATCAGGAGAACTATTCCGAAGACGATAGCAATCAATGAAGTTGGTAGTTTCGTTGCTAGGAAAGCTCCGATGAGTGCCCCAACCGTCGTTGCCACTTCTAAAAACATCCCTACCCGAATATTTGTGAATCCTTCTTTGACATAAGCAGCAGCAGCAGCACCGGAGGAGGTAGCGATTACCGAAATGAGAGAGGCTCCGATCGCATAGCGAATGTCAATCCCAAACATGAGCGTCAAGATCGGCACGAGAACTGTACCGCCACCCAGTCCCGTTAGTGCGCCTAGAAACCCAGCTAAGGAAGAAACTGTACCAACGACCAGGGTAAACTCCAGAATGTTCATGGGAATGTGCTTCTGGTAAAACTATCTATTTGTGCATACAGTGGCTTCCCAACAAACGACTAATTGACCTTAAAAGTAATAACCAGTCGGTAGTTTAATAGTATGCCTACTATTTTCAGACTCTATATCTAGGCTTCGATAAAATCAAACACTATTATCTATACAAACAATAGTTTAAACCTATTGATAAATTAGGGCACTATAAGGGAGTTTTTGAAATATAACGAGGATTATGTGACCACCAACGGTGCTTAAGTCTCACATTAGGGAAATAATCAGAGTTGTCTGCAAGAGCCAAGTTTTTGTCCAGGGCTTCAAATGCATGTTACGTCCCTCCTCAAAAGTGTCCAAATGGCCATTCTAGTTCTTACCCTTTAGTCGTTAGAATTGCTGTCAAACGTTTATTAACTTGGTATGTTGTTTCATTTGACTCATCAGCCTGATGTTAATAGCAGCCATTCAACATCTCTAATTCAAATTTCGCCGCAGTCTGGTACCTTAGCATCAATCGACTTTGGCAAAATGTTCCAGCAGTACAACAATCCTCAAGGCTGGATGATGTTGGGCGGATTGCTGGTTGTGTTAGTGCTGCTTCGCATCAGTGGATCAAGCAAAGGAAAAATTACTACAGGGAAGCTGTGCGGCACTGCGGAGAAACTCGCTGCAACCAATTTGTCACTCAAGCAGATCAAGGCACGCAAGCATAATAAAGTGACGCTTTGGTCTGGCACACCTCGTTACTGGGTAAAAGGATCATGGCGTGGGTTAATGACAGGGGTACAAACGCTGCTGGGAGCTTCCCCAACGGTCTGGTTTCCCAGTTCTGAACGAGGTACGTTGGTCGTTGGCGCTCCTGGCTCTGGAAAAACGTACTCTACAATCGATCGAATGCTGGAAAGTTCTATGCAGCAAGGCTTTCCGATTCTGCTCTACGACAAAAAGGGCGATCAGATGCGCCTCCATGCACCTTTGGCAGCGCGTTATGGGTATCAAGTCAGAGTCTTTGCACCAGGAGAAGTCTTCAGTGGCGTGATTAACCCGTTGGATTACATGCGGGATGCACGAGATGGCGTGATGGCAGGAGAGATTGGTAAAGTCATTAATCGCAACGCCAGAGAGGGTGATGGCGGGCGGAGCGATGAATTCTTCACCAAGGCAGGAGACTTGCTGGCAAAGGCATTACTACAACTGGTCAAAGGTTCTCGCTATCCCGATATGGCAATGCTCTACGCCGTGTTGCGCCTGCCCAACTTGGTGCATCGAATTGATTATGCGGTGCAATCCAAACAATTGGATGAATGGGTCGCTACCTCTTTTGTACAGTTTCTCAGTGCAAAGGACGCTGAAAAAACAATCTCTGGTATCCTAACGACTGCCGCAGGCACCTTTTCATCGTTCATTCAAGCAGACCTGCTCCGAGCCTTTATTGGCAAATCCACGATTCCAACTCGCTTGGAAGGACGGGAAATCGTAGTATTCAAGTTGGATGATGAGCGTCGCAGTGTGGTGGGTCCGTTGCTGGCTGCTGCGATTCACCTGATGATTGTGGGCAATCTCAGCACACCCCGCAAAGACCCGCTGATTATCTCTCTAGACGAGCTGCCCTCGATCAAGCTCGATCGCTTACCACAATGGATTAACGAATACCGTTCCAATGGAGCCTGCTTTATCCTGGGCATTCAAAGTTTGGATCAACTCTATGACATTTATGGAGACAAAATGGGTGCCGCGATCGCCTCTGCCTGTAGCACCCACGTCCTGTTTAATCCCGGCAATCATAAAACGGCTGAGGATTACTCAAAACGGTACGGCGAAAAAGAAGTGCTGATTAAGAATCGAACGACGGGGCGATCGCTTGGTGGACAAATGAGCCGCTCAATTAGCTGGAGTGAGAATCTGCAAAAAATGCCGGTGATCAGCGCCGATGAGATTCTCAAATTTCCTCAAGGCAAATGCGTGATCACCAGTCCTGGCTACAGTTCAGGCGGACAGGCATCCATTCCTTATCCACTCATTATTCCTGTCTCTAAAGCGGATGAGAAACGAGCAAAGGAAAGTGAAAGTCTATGGGAATCACAAGTGAGAGCCGCTTTGGAAAGTCAAGTGATTCTGCCAAACGTAGATGCACTAACGCAAGCTTTGTATGAACGCATTGAAGAAGCAGAGCGTATGCTGCCACTTCCAGATGAAGGAGAAGCATCAGCATCGTCATCAAAAAGTGGTGTTGAGACTAATGCACTCGATCATTTCCCTAAACGAACGTTTACAACACCAGGATTACAAGAATAACTCTGTTATCAAAACAAACATATCAACGGTTTTGTCTACGATCCAAACTACGAATTTGCAATTCTTGCCACCAGGTTGTACTACGTTCTGTCAATCCTTCTAATCGATAAAGCCATTGATAGGACTGTCCTTCCGTTTGGACACACCACATTCCAACAATTGTTCCAACTTCCTTGGTTGTCCTGACTTTAACAATTTGGAAGAATGAGAACTCTGGCATTGGAACCGTTGGATGCAAGACTGGAATTGCACGCGTAGGATCGTTTAATTGAGGCGATCGCGTTGTCATGAGTAAACACCTCGCATTATCTTAAATACAGAAATGGATGTGAAATAGTGCTGATTCTTTGCTACAGAGACACTTCTGGAATTGCATCTAAGTTCAGCAGCAACGAATAATCAGTGTTCGTGTGGATTTCAGGCACTGGAAGGTTAGTAGGCTGAATCAGGAGCTGCATTAACCACTGTTGCGTCTGATTCTGTTGCGTTTGATCCCACTGCAATCGGAGTTTTTGAGCTGGTAGAGATGGATGAAGTGCCAAAACAATCAGGGATAACTTCTCTGGAGGAATGGCATAATGCACAGTCATCACCCAAAGTTTTACAGCATCTTGCCAGGTTGGTTTTGCAGAGCGAATCGCCCATTCATACAGTCTGGGTATCCCTCGTCGAAGACCGTAGTTAACCTGAACTTGAATGAAAATTGGAGTGTCCCCAGTCGTCAGAGGAGCAATCATTGGCGTATCAATCCAGAGTTTTTTCCTACCCTGGAAAAGCTCTGGAACCAGTTCTTGGACTTCAGCGACCCATCGAGCCATCAATGGGTGGGCATTCAAAAGAGCTTGCACTGGCAGTCCCAGAAATAGCTGTTTCATCAATAACTGGAAGTTGGCTGGATCTGCTCGATCAAATGCAAATTCTGATTCATGAGTGCGTAATCCCAAAAGAGGCTGTTGATGTTGATGAACCTGATGCAGATCAGCCAGGGTAAAAAGTGCCATAGGTAAGAAGGGATAACTATCTTACCTATGCGGCGGTTGTCGCCGCTACAGTCTCTATCTAGGCAGTAGAGGCTCAATTTGTTGACCAGCCAGACTGGCTTCTGCTTCTAATGAGGATCAACCTCTCGAATTTCAAGCAGGATTCCGCTCAGCAGTCTGCCATCAAGATGCTCAGTCCAGTGCTGGAGAAGTTTGATAACCAAAGCTTCAAGTTCCTGCTCGCTTAAATGCATCCATTGAGCATCAAAGTGATCATCAGAAAAATTACTGAGTCTGGTGACAAGATCACAAAGAGCGGCATCAATTTTTGAAGAAGGGGTTACTGATCGCATGGCGTATAAATCTACAAAACACACCAAGAGGGGCAGATGCCCCAAAGTAAGATAGCAGCAGTACCTTAGTTGCTTAATCTAGCGGCGATCGTATGCTCTATGCTCTAGATACTGCATTTACCGCTGATTGGCAAAACTGGCTGACACAATTTTTTCCCAAGTCGCATCATCAAACTGTCCCATGAGTTGTACGCAAGTGCTAAATTGCTGCCATTTTTCTTTAGCATAGGGAAACTGAGGATTAAAGCCTGTCACACGGCAAAATGTCTCAAAGTCATTGTCCCAATAGAAGCTACCCAGCGCCTCTTTGATCTGGTTAAATTGAGCGGGTTTCATAGAACAAGAGAACCTATAACGATCACCATCAATGACCCGCTAGGGTGTCGTAAGACTCTTATTGAGTTCTTTAGCGACAACTATTCCTGTCCTACGCTGTAAGAGATGCACTTTGTTCGGACTAAACTGCCCAATGCGTCGCCAGGTATAGTCGTAGATTGATACCTTCTTTGTTTTCTCGGTCTGTGTGAATCCACCAATCCAACCCATGTAGGTTTTTCCAGCTTTCTCCGCTTTCACAAAGTCACCAGAGCGAAACCCAAACGGCGTCAGTGTTCCTCCCTTGCGCCGACGGTAATTCGTAGTATTGCTCACTGGATTTTCAAAATGAAGCTGACGGCGAAAGATTTGCGATCGAGCAATCACTCGAAAAGGCGCAAGAGTAACTTGGACTTTACCAACCCAGTGATGACCTCGGCTATTGTTTGTATGAAAAGCCTTGAACTGTATAAAATAGCTAGCAGCAAGAGCAATTCCATCAACAGCGTGAGTACTGGGTTTGGGTGCAGCCTTATTAGTTTTGTCCTTTTTCAGGTTTAGCTGTCGTCTTAAGGAAGCCGTTTGCCAGCCTTCTTGAGTGGTCATCGAACACAACTGCTTCAGCCACTCCATCATTTTGTATTGTCCAACCATCACAGGAGAGAAGCTTTTACCCTTGCCCTTGTTAGTTTGAGCTTTGACACACTCATAAACAATGTGGGAAATGGGAAAGAGTTGCATAAGTTCTTTAACTACCCGCAACTCTAACTCTCGATTCGCTCGAATGCTGGGTGATAGCTTATTACGTCTGCGATTAGTGAACCGTTTCTGTCGGTGTGCACGAAGATGAAAAGCGATCTTCCGGTTAATTCTTCTTCCACGGCGAGTGCGCCTAAGAAACCGACGTCCTGACATTTTCTGAGTGATATTTTTGAATGGCAGAATTAAATGAGCAATAAACAGGGTAGTTCTAGTTGATTGCACCCCAATTCCACTAAATTGCTTTCCTGGATCTATTCCAATGACAATTGGCTGCATTTCGTATCCTGAAGGCTCTGTGACGAGTTGAACACAGAAAACGTTCAAGTCATTGTGAACTACCGCTGCTTTACCATCTTTTAGCCATCGTCTTGCCCGACTGGGTTTAGTCGGCATCAGTGGTGTTCCATCAAAAGCTAGAACAGGTACTCGTTTCATGGAGATAATCCTTTCGACGAAGTTGTATGCCCCTTCGCCCACCTCTACACAGATGTCCTTTCTGCAAGCGCTCTCAGCCAGAGAGCTTATAGGAAATCCAGATTAGGGAAGCGTCTGGAAGTATTTGCCGCATAGAGGCTCAACGGGCTAGACAACCCTTACGTTACAAACCTGGCTATTCGCAAACCTCGTCTCAAACTAAGTAGAGAAAAAGGCGGTTGACATCCGTTATCCCAATGGAAGCTATCACAAGGCTTTCCATGCTCTACCCCGCTAGGGGAGAAAAATTACTGCCTGAATTCAGACAGCATTAACTGGCTCGAAATTTGAACCACAACGTTGTGGTTCGAGAAGTTGTCGTTTTTGTGGGAGATCGTTGTAACCCAGTTTCAGGTTGCGGTTGGTTTTGATTGAAATCGTCAGCGACACAACAGTAAATCGCTGTTTAATTGCCCGTTGGTTGCAGCAAGCCCGTTGAGAGCATTGCCCTTGAAGGTACCTTTGCCAAAGATCATGTCAACTTCTGCCGCTCGAAAGGGTGGAGCAATTTTATTCTTCGCCACTTTGACTTTGACTCGAATGCCGTATTCCTCACTCCCTCGCTTCAATGTTTGAATCCGGCGAGTATCCAATCGCAGTGAAGCATAGTATTTGAGTGCATGACCTCCTGTGGTTGTTTCAGGATTACCGTAAACTACACCAATCTTGAAACGCAGTTGATTCAGAAAAATCACGGTGCATTGACTATGGAGGCAATTCATTAAGCGCCGGAGGGCTTTGCTCATCAACCAGGCAGTGGAAGTCGTTGGAAAATCGCCAATCTCTGCTTGAAGCTCTGCCTCTGTAACCAATGCAGCCACGGAATCCACCACAATCAGATCAACACTCTTGGAACGCACCAGTTGTTCAACTATTTCCATTGCCATCTCACCGCTGTCAGGTTGACTGACCAGCATTTGATCGCTAGCGATTCCGATCGCGGAGGCATAAAGTGGATCAAGGGCGTGTTCCATATCGACAAAAGCGGCGATACCTCCAAGCTTTTGCATTTCGGCGATCGCCTGTAATGCCAGTGTGGTCTTACCGCTACTCTCTGGTCCGTAAATTTCGATAATGCGTCCTCTGGGATAGCCTCCTCCCAATGCCAGATCTAGTTCAGTTGAGCCACTGGAGAAGGTTTTCACGTTCATATGACTGGCATCTCCCAGGCGCATGATGGAACCATTGCCAAATTCTCGGTTGATCGTTGATAGGGTGTGCTCTAGATCCGATTTTTTGCTTACCAGTTTGTTAGCCATCGTTCTCAAGAATGAACAACCGACCTCCATCTCTGAAGATCGGTGGATGTGCAGCGATAGCTGACGGTTGATCAGGAGCTAATTTCTGTCTCAGCCTGTGCGGTGGGCAAAGCGTTTCTCTCAACCAGAGGCTCTGCCAACGCATCCAACAACACTAACCCCAGTTGCTTCAGCAAAGCTGTGTTGCCATCGGGACAACCATGTTGAATCAAGCACTTGGCGCAACCTGCATCACAATCACAGCCACGGGCGATCGCAGCAGCAGTACTCGCAAGTTCAGCCATATGTTTGAATACGGCTTCGGAAGCCCCATTTCCGCCGTCGCTAGTATCGTAGAAATAGCCTGCGTACTGGTTGCGATCGCCAGCTTCTTTAACCACCGAAAAGTTCACTTCTCTGGGGTCAACCCTGGCAAAGAGTTGGAGCGATCGCAGGATTTGATGCCCAAAGCTGTGTATGGCGATCAGGCTACTGGGATGCTCCCATAATTGCTGATAGCCGGGTGGAATTGGCTGCCCACTGCGACTCAAGCTAGTTCTTGCTTCTCTAGCAAAGGTTTGGAGATAGTCTTGTGCAGTGGAGTCGATCGCCACTTTGACAATAGGGGCTGAAAATTGAGTGCGGTAGGGCTGATCAAAACTTTCTTCAGACAGAGTTTTGATCAGCAGTGCCTTGCGGGTTGGCTTGTTGCACAGCGGACAGCGGCGCTCGTCTGGTAAAGGCTCTTTGTAGTTCAAACACCGTCGGTTCAGACAGGTCTGTTCATAGAGCTGTGTCATCAAACTGTAACCGCTAGTAATATGGCTGACTTGCCCATAGCTGAGTTCAAGCGTTAAATCGGCAGGTAAATCAGCACCCCCCTCCGCACTGGGAAATTTTAACGGTAAGGTGACCGGATTGGTTAACGCCTTCAGGCTGCTGGTTTCCGACTGAGTAAAAGCAGCCGTGAACAGGGGACTTTCCGGTACTTGTTTCAGAATTGCCTGCTTGCTGGTCAAGTCGAGCGAGATGCACTGATAAGTCAACATTTGTCCGTCGCCATCTTGCCGTTTGTAGATAGCATGGGGATGCACTTCCCGCTGGGCAATGTCCTCCGACACTTCCTCCAGTGCTTCGCCCGACTCGGCATCCATTAGTTTGACGGTCGTTTGAGACACACCTCCCCGAAAGTTGACATCTTTGTGCGGATAGCCTCTCGCCCACAGCCCATTACGCCCTTTGTTGAGGTGTCCCTGAGCCATTAAAAGTTTTGCAACTTCGATCGCAGCACTCCCAAAGTAATGCTTGATTTTGCTAGTGGGAATGCCCGTTTCTGCTGCGGCACACAGAAGATGTTTAGCCGCAAAGATAGGATATTCGTCATTAAAGAAAACGTCCTCCGCTTCACCAGAGATCAACAGTTCTGGATGCTCTATAACGTAGCGATCGATGGGATTCAGAGCATTGGGAATCAGCACTGTTATCCCTGCTTTAGCACGTCCGGCTCGACCACTGCGCTGCTGATATGCCATCTTGGAGCCGGGCCAGCCCCGTAGAACACAACACTCCAGCTCAGGTAGGTCAATGCCAGCTTCTAAGGCTTCCGTTGCAATAATCCATTTAATGATGCCAGACTGGAGTTGTTGAACCACTTCAACGCGACGCTCTAGACTAATGCCGCCATAGAAAGCAGCCACCCGGTTTGACTTCAGCAATCCCGTTAAATCCCTGACACTCCGGCGCGAGTTGCAAAAGGCAATCCCGGACTTCTCTTGAGCTAACAACAACTGAATAATACGGGCTGTATCCGCAGTCAGGTTGTAGCTGGGTTGAGTCACAACCACCTGGCGATGGGGTGTCGCAGCTCCACTCCTATGAATCCAAATGAGAGGTTTTGGAGCACGTCTAGTTGGCTTCAGTCCTGCCAGCTTCTGGGCAAGCTGTTTCGGGTTACCACAAGTTGCACTCAGAAAGATGAATTGCAGCTCTCTGGAACAACCGCCATAGTGATCCACTGCTAGCCGAATGCGACGGATCAACCATGCCATATTGGCTCCATAGCTGCCTGAAAGCGTATGTGCCTCGTCAATCAACACGTAACGCAATTGCTGATAGAAGGTTGCCCAACACTCCGATTTCCAAGCTTGCTTAAGTTGAAAGTGAATCAGTTCTGGCGTGACTCCCAGAATGTGGGGATCGGACGCGAGAATTTTCTCCCGTTCTTCGGTCTTCACATCCCCTGTCATTATTGCCAATACAGGACGGACGGCAACAGGCATAGCTGAGAGCAACTCCGAGATTTTATGAAACTGATCCAGCGCTAGTGCACGGAGCCCATAAAATGCCAATGCCCGGTACCCTTCATTCATACAACCTTCCAAAATACCAGGGTAGGTGCTGAGTGTTTTACCGCTGGCCGTGGGAGAGGTGAGAATCAGACTTTTGCCTGCACGAATGGCTTGCAAAGCCTTGAGTTGATGGGAGTAGAACTGGTGAATCCCCTGAGCATGAAGAGCCTCGACTAATTCAGACGGCAAATCAGCAGGAATCTCTTTCAAATCTGGCTTTTGTGCAGGAATGGTTTGCTGCCAGAGCAAGTCTTCTCCCAAGAATTCAATGATATCGGTTGGTTCAGAGGGGCTATCGCTCGTTGAATCAGGATTTTCTGCAATAGAAGTTGTCGGTGGTGTCCAAAAGCTTTGGAGCAGAGCACCGTAGTTCGGTGTCGTTGTCATGGTCGTTGGCTTCGCTCACTGCCCCAAAACATCCCCCATAGGGGAAGGCAGAAGCCTGCACAATTACAGGCATTCGATCGCCTCGAACGCCTGAATTGTCAAAAATCACTCTAGATGAACTGAGAAGTGTTTATGTTGTAAGGGATTTGAAAGATGATTGGCTAGAATTTATCTCCAATGCCTTATTTGCTACATCGACTGTTTGTTTAACAGCTTTCTCCTTGCGTTCACTATAGCGATCGGTGAGGTAATCGACCTGATCCCGTAATAGCAGCGTGAATTTATAAAGTTCTTCCATTACATCGACAACGCGATCACGATACGGCGAGTCCTTCATTGTGCCATCATCATTGAACTCTTGATAAGCCTTAGCAACGGAAGATTGGTTGGGGATCGTGAACATTCGCATCCAACGCCCCAAAAGTCTCAAGGTGTTAACTGCGTTGAAAGACTGAGAGCCGCCACTGACCTGCATCACAGCTAGCGTTCTCCCTTGCGTGGGGCGAACTGCCCCAATGCTCAACGGAATCCAGTCAATCTGGTTTTTCATAATGCCTGTGATCTGCCCATGCATTTCTGGGCTAGACCAAACCTGCCCTTCTGACCACAAGCTTAACTCACGTAATTCTTGCACTTTGGGATGAGTATCTGGGACGCTACCGTAAATCGGCAATTCTCGCGGGTCGAAGAACTTTACTTCTGCGCCAAACTCTTGAATAATCCGAGCTGCTTCTTCCGCTAGCAACCGGCTGTAGGAGCGTTCGCGCAAGGAGCCATACAAAAACAAAATTCGAGGGGGATGATCAAATGCTGTCACTTAATACTTCTCCTACTAACTCCCGTAGAAATGTAGTTTGGGCTGCTCGCAACTCAGCATTGGGGTTGGCAGTTTGGATAACGCGCATCGCGTTGTCACACGATGAACCCGTAGTAATGAGATAAGCCGCCAACATGGTTCCTGTCCGGCGATTGCCAGTGGTACAATGCACAGCAACCGCATTGCCAATCTGATTTTGCTGCTCTACAAACTTTTGAAGTTCCTGAAGCTGTTCGGAGCTAGGTGCGGTCCCTCCTTTTGTGGGCAGCCAGCGATAAGGAATACCTGCTTGCCCATACAGGTCAAGATTTGAGGGATCATCCATTACAGATACGATCGCCCAAACACCCGTTGCTTTTAATTCAGCAATTTCCTCTGCGGTTGGTTTCCGCACTCCTGCTAATTTGCCTGGAATAACCCACCACAGGTTTTTTACGATCGATTGTTGCATTGGTGATTTCTTGATCTGTGCTAACTCCTGGAGAAAAACAGCCTGGTTCTTTGGTAACTCAATACTAGGATTTGCGTCCAGAATGGTTTTCATCGCATTCTCATAAGACAAATCAGATCCGATCAGGTATGCCGCTAACATTGTCCCTGTCCGATGTTTTCCTGTACTGCAATGCACGGCAACAGCATGACCCAAACGATTTTGTCTCTCAACAAAGTGTCGAAACTCCTGAATCTGTACTGGGTTCGGCACAGCGTCAATTTCTATAGGCAACCACAGGTAAGGAATACCTGCTTTCTGATAGAGGTTCAAATTGTCACAGTTATGAAAGACAGAGACGATCGCCCCAACTCCTGCTGCTTGCAACTCAGGCAGTTCTTCCGGCAAAGGCATTCGGACACCTGCTAAGCTGCCTGGAATAATCCACCACAGATTCTCTTGGATTGGCTGACTGGTTGTTAGCTCCATTACAGTGCTCCTTATTTAACGGGAGCCGCTTGAAGGGATTCAATTAATCGAGTCACCCGTTCTCTGACTTCATCCCGCACTCTCGGAAAAATTTCTGGCTGCTCTGCTGGGTCATCCAGTTGCCAGTCTTCAAATACGTCTCGTGTTAGCCATTCCGGTGGCAAATTGACCCCACATCCACAGAGAGAAATGACCACATCAAAATCTTCTGGGTTAAAATCACTCAAAGGTTTTGAGGTTTGATTGCTAATATCCACACCTGCATCTTTCATTGTGGCGATCGCTTCGGGTCTTACCTGACTTGCCTCCAAGCCTGAACTCGCCACATCGATGACTCCAGTTCCTAAGTGTTTGGCAAACCCCTCTGCCATCTGAGAGCGAGCCGAATTCTTTTTACAAACGAACATCACGCGCTTCATCGTTAAATTTCTCCCAAAGTTTAAAATTACAGGTCGATCGATTTAGCCGCTTTGAAGTAACGCCGTTCAAACCAGAACGCAACATTGACAAGCGTAATCAAAGCAGGTACTTCCACTAACGGTCCGACAACTGCGGCAAAAGCAGCGCCAGAGTTAATCCCAAACACAGCAACCGCAACCGCTATCGCCAGTTCAAAGTTATTGCCTGCGGCGGTGAACGCAACACTGGCAGCTTTTGAGTAGTCTGCTTTAACTCGCCATGCCATATAGAAACTGACCAAGAACATGAGGGCAAAGTAGATGACTAATGGAACTGCAATCCGTAAAACATCCAGCGGAATTTGAACAATCTTTTCCCCTTGCAAGCTAAACATCACGACGATCGTGAACAACAGTGCGATCAGCTTGATTGGGCTAATTTTAGGAATGAATTCTTCGTGATACCAGGTTCTGCCCTTCGCTTTGACTAAGAAGAAGCGAGTGAAATACCCTGCTAAGAACGGAATACCCAAATAAATGAATACGCTTTTGGCAATTTCAGCAATGCTCACGTTTACAACACTGCTCTGCAAACCAAACAAAGGCGGTAATACGGTCAAGAAGAACCAGGCAAAGGGACTATAGAAGATCACCTGAAAAATGCTGTTAAAGGCAACTAGTCCAGCCGTGTACTCGGTGTTACCTCGGGCTAAATCACTCCAGACGACAACCATTGCAATGCAACGGGCTAATCCAATCAGGATCAGTCCCACCATATATTCTGGATAGCCTCTGAGAAACGTGATTGCTAGCAAAAACATCAAAATGGGGCCAATCACCCAATTTAGCAGCAGGGATACACCCAGAATCTTGCCGTTACGAAAGACATCGCCTAATTCCTCGTACCGCACTTTAGCCAGTGGGGGATACATCATTAGAATTAAGCCAATGGCGATCGGGATGTTGGTTGTCCCAACTTGAAACTGATGAACAAATTGTTCCACACTGGGAACAAAGTAGCCTAATGCCACTCCGATTGCCATTGCTAGGAAAATCCACAAGGTCAGGTAGCGATCTAAAAACGAGAGACGCTTGAAGGTAGCAGTTGTAGTTGTCATGAATCCTTTTGAGAAATTTGGTTGAATTTAGAAAGCTCCTTGCTTATGCAATAATTCACTAGTTGTGAGATTGGGTAGCGGCGCTCTCCCGAATACCGCTCCAACTTTCCCTCGCTAGAGGTGAAGATAGGGAATGTTCAAGGTTACTGTCATCAAAGACCTTTGAAAAAGAGATTTCTATTATTTCTAAGAAATTTTGATAAACAGCATATAATTTGTCAGCCAAAGCGATAGCCAAAGCCTTTAATCGTCGTAATATACTCTGGATTTCTGCTGTCCAGCTCAATTTTTGCTCGTAACCAATTGATATGCATATCAACTGTTTTCATACTCTTATAAGTAGTCGATCCCCAAATGTTATTGATTAGTTCTTCGCGTGACCAGCTTTTATAGGGATGCTTCATGAAGAACTCTAATAAGTAGAACTCTTTAGGAGCAAGTTTAATTTCTGTACCTCGTACAAAAACTCGGCGCTCTAAGAGGTCGAGGCTAACATCTCCAAACTCTAGTATAGGCAATGCAGCCAAACGAGTAGAACACGACCGTAACAAGACGCGGCAGCGGGCAATCAGTTCTCGCATTCCAAACGGCTTGGTTAAATAATCATCCGCACCCATCTCTAAACCCATAACGATATCTGTCTCAGTAGACTTTGCGCTTACAACAAGAATGGGTATAGGATTTCCTTGTGAACGGAGGAAAAGACAGATGTCTAAACCGCTAACCTTCGGTAACACCAGGTCCAGGATGAGTAGGTCAAAGGAGGATCTTGAATGAGTTGTTCCAAGTCTGCTTATAATATCCATTGCTACTTGTCCATCACCAATAGTAGTCACTTCAAAACCCTCATTATGAAGCGCTACTTCGATTGCTTCCCGAACAACCTTTTCGTCCTCTTGAGGATCGTAAAGGTCAATACCATTGAAAGTGATTTTACCTTTAACTTTTGCTCCCGGAATTAAGTCATTGAGACGATTAAAGCACCGGAGTATCGTACTTTTACCGCATCCAGAGGGTCCAATAAAGGCTGTCACTTTATTCTTCGGAATTTCGAGCCAAACATCTCGTAGAGCCAAAAACAGAAGCATTTTCCACGTGTAGAGAACAGTCAGTAGAGACCGTTGCAGAAGAATTAGAACGCATAAGCAGATAGTAGAAGGTGTCTAGAGATTCAAAAGGCAGCAACAGCGAAATTGAAATCGTCACATTTTGCGCTGACGTATGATCAAGCGAGCGAAAATACTGGCTAAGATGACCAACGTGATGAGTACCAACGCGCCTGTCCAAGCTAACTTCTGCTGATAGTCAAAAGGAATGATGGCGTAGTTGTAGATTAAGACAGCTAGCGAGGCAGTAGGCTTGAAAAGGCCTTGAAACCAGTACTGGCTGAATAGGGCTGTGAAGAGCAATGGAGCCGCTTCTCCTGATGCCCTAGCAAGCGCAAGAATCACTCCTGTCACAATTGCAGGCAGCGCTGCTGGCAGTACAACCTGCACCACCGTTTGGAATCGGGTCGCGCCCAAAGCAACCGCCGCCTGTCGTACTCCATCCGGAACTAAAATTAGAGCTTCTTCCGTCGCTCTGATCACGACTGGTAGCATCAAAATAGCTAGTGCAACGCCTCCAGAAACCGCAGAAAAGGTTCCTAATGTCAGAACCAGAATGCCATACACAAAAATGCCAACGACAATCGATGGGACTCCACTGAGGACGTTTGCCCCAAAACGCACGGCGTAACCAAAGCGTCCCCCAGAACCAAACTCGACTAGATAAACTGATGCCAAGACACCAATGGGGATACTAATCAATGAGGCAATCCCCAACATAATGAGCGTGCCTTGAATGGCATTTCCAATGCCACCCGCTGAGACGCCTGCCGGGGGAGTGAGTTCAAAGAAAACATTCGGTCTTAAAAGCTCTAGCCCTTTGCTAACAACATAAAAAACAACTGCCGACAAAAACACAAAGGTAATGACCAGGCAGAGGATAGTTAATGTAGTCAGCACCGCGCCAATTACATTCCGGGAAGCCTTGGGAGAACGTGCCAGTCCTCCTAAGCGACTGGTTGAGAGTGTAGTGGAGTCAGCCATAAGTTTCGATGCTTCAAATAGCTTGTCGTAGGACAGAGAGCGAGCGTAACTTTTTTTCTAGAACCAGTTCAATCCTGGAGACAATTCACCTGTCGCTAGTGGCTTGATTGTCGTATACGCCATAGGAGTAGCTCTGCCAGAACATTAACGATGAGGGTAATAATTAGCAACAGCAACCCTGCATACAAAAGCGATTCAACTTCTAGTTGAGAAGTCGCTTCTGCAAACTGATTCGCGATCAAAGCGGCGATCGTATAACCAGGGGAAAAAATTGACGGGCTGAGACCTGAACCAGAATTCCCAATCACCATTGTGACTGCCATAGTCTCTCCAAGCGCTCGACCAATCGCAAGAACCGTAGTGCCCATCAGTCCAGAAGCCCCAGCAGGAAGCAAAACCTGAACAATCGTCTGCCAGCGGGTTGCGCCGACTGCATAGGAGGCCTGCCGTAAGTTCTCAGGCAAGGAAATGAGCACTTGGCGGGAGAGCGAAGTGATGATGGGAATAGTCATCACTGCCAAGATGACACCTGCTGGCAAAAAGCCTGGACCAACTGGGTAAGTGCTGAAAAGGGGTATCCAGCCTAAGTGGTCATTTAACCAGACACCAATCACTTGCAGAATGGGGATCAGGACGAAAATGCCCCACAAGCCATAGACCACGCTAGGAATTTCGGCTAACACCTCTACGCAATAGATCAGAACCATTTGAACTGATTGAGGTAAAAAGTCTTCACTCAGGAAGATTGCCACGCCAATTCCAATGGGTAAGGCAATCAGCATGGCGATCAAAGTCGTCACTAACGTTCCATAAATTAGTGGTAAGCCGCCATATTGGTCAGTGACTGGATTCCACACAGAAGACGTAAGAAAGCCAAAGCCAAAGTGCTGGATGGATGGAAAAGCTTCAATCACGACTTGAACCACTAACCAAATTAAAGTCCCCAAAACGGCAGCAGCACAGACTCGACATAACCAAACAAAGCCAATATCTAGAACTTGCTCAAAACCAAACCTTCGTTGCAGGGTTTTGAGCGGGTCTGTACTTAGCGAACTCACTGTCTATCTCCATGAATGCAACTATTCAAACAACCTATGCTTATACACAGCTAGAGATGAGAACATCCCTCAATAAGCCTTATGCCTTGATTTGATCAATTGCAGCAATCACCCGGTCACTAATTGATGACGGAATTGGCACATAGCTCAACTGCTCCGCAATCTTCTGACCATCTTTGAGACCCCACTTGATGAAATCTTTAAGCGTGTCTAGCTTCTTAGCATCGGTATAGCCTGTTTTGTAAACCAGTAGCCAGGTGAAACCTACGATAGGGTAAGAATCTGCTCCACTTGGATCTGGCTCAAATGCCCGAAAGTTTTCAGGCAGTTTAATTTGGCTCAGCGAATTTGAAGCTGTTTTGGGGTTAGCCTCAATGTAATTGCCGGACTTGTTCTCTAATTGAGCGAAAGAAATTTTGTTCTGTACAGCATAGGCATATTCGATATAACCGATCGCTCCAGCGGTCTGCTGAATCTGAGCCGTCACACCTTCGTTCCCTTTACCACCCACGCCAACAGGCCAGCTCACCGCCGTATTGACTCCTACTTTCTCTTTCCACTCTGGGCTGATAGCGCTCATATGGTTGGTGAAAATGTAGGTAGTACCACTGCCATCGGAACGGTGGACAATGGTAACTGGAATGTCAGGTAGTTTCACCCCTGGATTAAGAGCAGCAATCTGAGGATCATTCCACTTCGTCAGCTTGCCTAAAAACATATCAGCGTAAACCTTTCGGGATAGCTTCAGCCCTGACTGAACGCCAGGAAGGTTGTAAGCCAGTACCTCCAAACCCGCCGTAAAGGGAACAAACAATACTCCGCGAGAAACCTTTGCGGCTTGCTCGTCTGTCATAGCTGCGTCACTAGCTGCAAAGTCCACAGTGCCATCTATAAACTGCTTAATGCCACCACCACTACCGATCGACTGGTAGTTTCCTTGAACTTCAGGGTGAAGTTTAGCGTATTCAAAGAAACAACGCTGAATCATCGGTGCCGCAAACGTAGAACCCGCACCGTTAAGCGATATAGTTCTGCCACTGGCAGCAGGAGCACCAGGGCTTGAGCTATTAGCAGTTGGGGGAGTTTGTGTTCCCGATTGGCAGGCGGCTAGACTGCCTACAAGACCGAGCATAGTGTAGTTAAACGCTCGACGAGAAATCCGAGTTCGAGATGACATAGAAACCTAGCTCCTCACAGATGCTTTCTAAAATAGAACAAACCTTCTTTCGTCTCTCATACGTCTCAAAGCATAATAAACCAAATCAATTATTTCAATAAAAATTGATTTGGTCAAGTTAAGGTCAGGTTAATACTTCTAAAATATTTTTAGAAAAATCAATTATTTCAATTAAGAATTGATTGGGTCAAGTTAAGGTCAGGTTGATACTTCTAAAATATTTTTAGAAAAATTAAAGGTGAGATATAACTGGTAGCGTTTTGGCAAACTTCTCCTGAGGGCTAACGGAAAGTCTCGGCTATGCCAAGTGGAAGCTATCCAGAGCAATCAAATAGAGTCAATGAGTTTGCTAACTGCCAAAGCATGTCAGTCAAAAAGCGCTGCCTCTCTAGAGTTCAGTATGCTAGGGAGATTTTGATTTATCTGGAAGCCCTGTATAGCAAGGTTTTCAGAGAAACTAGCTGGAGTCCAGCATACCAGATCTGGTAGAGCCAAAGCGCTGGGAAAAATTGATTAGCGATCGTCCTTGCAAGAGCGAACAGGCAGGATAGGGCTGAAGCGGCGGAACTCAGCTAGATATTGCTCTAAAACCACGAATTGAGGTAGGTTCAAGCTGTAGTATATCCAGCGCCCTTCCTGTCTAGCTTGCACCAATCTCGCCTGTTTTAGAGCTTTGAGGTGAAAAGATAGCTTCGATTGGGTAACGCCTAATGCGTCACACAGATCACAGACACAGAGTTCTTTTTCTCGCAGCAAATCTAAAACCTGAACTCGTAACGGGTCAGAAAGGGCATGAAACCCAGAAACAATTAAAGTTGATGTGGTTAAGAGAGTATCTGTGTCGATCGTCATTACACTGACTTTTTTTGAAGTATTTTTATTCTAAGCTTTACTTCAAACTACTACAAACACAGTTTCAGAGAAAAGACAAGTCTAATAGCCAGCCTTCAAGGACTTGTCAGATATGCCCCTCAGAGTCAAACCATTAGTCAGCCACTCACAAAACAACTTGCGTCGAGCCTACCTGGTTAGCTTGGGGGTTTATTAATGGCTCCAGCATCAGGCATAAGAAAGAGGGAAGGCACGATCACCTCAAACCACTGACCTAATAGTCACTTGGAATGAATAGACTTGAACAACCACGCGATCGCCAGCAGAGATGGCATGATGGCGTTTGCCTGGACAACTCCTTGCTTAATCGACATTTCCAAATCTACCAGTTTGGTTACTGCTTGAATCAATGTTCTGAGGGGCATGGTTGCGACCTCTTGCCGTAAATAGTAAAGCCGATTGGGATTCCCCACGTTGCACAGTTGAGCAATTTCAGTGTTGTTCTGGATACCACTCACAAGCGCACTTTTAACCCATAGCCAGGTTCTAAACTGGGTCAGTAGAGTCGCAACCATCACTAGCATTGGTTCAGAGCGAGCGAGCAACTCATCGATCAGACGCACCACTGCTTCACTTTCCCCGTTGCGAACTGCCTCCGCCAGTTGCAGATTGCTCTGAGTCTGGCAAGGAATCAGGCTTTGTACTTCCGCAAGACCGACGGGCTGACCATTTGTATAGATTGCCAGCTTGCGGAGTTCTGAAGCAGCACGGGTCATGTCATTGCCGATCGCTGCTGCCAGATATTCAACGACATCTTTGGGCAGTCGTAGTTTCATCTGCTTTGCTTGAGAGGCGATCGACTCTGCGATCAGATCTGTACGCCAGGACGGAATTAATGAAAGCTCGAAACACTGACCATACTTGATCAAATGCTTGTAGATTTTCAGGCGCTTGTCCACATTCGTTGCCAGAAAGACAAGCGTTGTAGCATCCGGTATCTGAGCAAGTTGCTGCAAACTTTCTACCTGGGTATCACCCCATTGCTTAAGATTGCAGTCTTCTACGACCACAAGCCGTTTACCACCACTGAGCGAGGGTGTTCGTGCTGCACTCATGGCTTGCTCTAAAGCACTGGCAGGGAAGCGATGATAGCAAAGCTCTAACCACTGTGGGTCAAGTTCTGCTTTGTAGTGCTCTAGTTTTTGTCGGATGGCAAACTGATCATCTCCAGTCAACAGAATAATCATACTGATCTCCCATTTTTGCTGGCTGTGAGCGTTCTGATCAATACGGTCATCGGCTTCGGGCTATGGGTAACCCGCTGAAGCATTCGAGCGATCGCCTGCTGATTCGCTTCAAACTTCGCAAACGATGCAGGGGCAACTTCCAGAATTGCCTTCGTTCCTTGTAGCTTGGTCAGACGTGCCTGAGCCAACAACTTTTGAGTTCCTGGTTTAGCCGAGGCTACAACTTTTTGCCAGAGAGTTGCTAAATCAGTAGGTTTGTGACCTGTAGTTGTCGAAGCTGGCTCAGAGATTGTTTTACGGCTGTGCCCATTTTTGCCTACTGCCTGCTTCACATCTGGAGAGCTAAAGGGAATCGATCTCAACATCGGCATCAAATTCAGCAAACACGTCTCTAGCCATACAGCCGCGTTGGTTGTGTTGCGAAGATAGCTCTCTGCTTTCTGTAATTGAGCCAGAGATTGATTGAGTGCATCAAAATCCCAATGAGTCAAAATCGCCTTCAATTGGCTATGGTTGGCAGGACTGGTAAGTAGGTCGGTTGCCTGGGGAGCCACTTTGAGAATGAGCAGATCTCGGTAGGTTTGGAGCAAACTGCTGAGAATCAGTTTGGGCGTTTTGCCAGAATCAACCAGCGTTCGTGCTGATTGGAGGAGTTGAAAGGTATCGTTCGTGGCGATCGCCTCCAGTACTGTCAGCAGGTCTGTCGCCTTAACAGCACCCGTCATTTCAATCACATGATTTGCTGTAACCGCCTCACCTAGCAGACTAACCTGACCCAAAAGCTGAAGGGCATCCCGTAAGCCTCCCTCTACAAACCGGGCGATCGCCATTAAAGCGTCAGCACTGACAGCGATCGCTTCGGCATCCGCAATCTCCTGAAGGTGCTGGGCGATCGTCTGGATCGACAGTGCCCGAAAGTTAAACACCTGACAGCGGCTCACAATCGTCGGCAATACTTTATGCACTTCCGTTGTGCAAAGAATGAAAACCACATGAGGCGGTGGCTCCTCAATACACTTCAGCAGAGCATTTTGGGACTGGGTGGTTAATTGATGTGCTTCGTCTAAGATAAAAATTCGGTAGCGCCCCTGCACTGGTGCAAGGCTGCTGCGTTCAATCAAAGCACGGGCATCATCCACCCCATTGTTAGAAGCTGCATCAATCTCACTCACATCCAGGCTATTGCTGGTTTCAATTGATCGGCAGGATTGACAGGTGCCGCAAGGCTCATCGGTAGGTCCGTCAAAGCTCAGACAATTGAGAGACTTGGCAAAGATACGTGCTGTAGAGGTTTTGCCAGTGCCTCTAGAACCTGTGAAAAGATACGCTGGGGCTATGTGCATCCGGTTGATGGCATTGGTCAAAGCGGTTTGGACGTAGGGTTGCCCAACCAGCCCTGCCAGAGTTTTAGGGCGATATTTTTGATGTAAGGCGGTGGTCGGCATGGTGATATCGGTTTAATCATCATGGCGATCGCCCCTAGTCAGGGGCAGCTTGCTCCAGCAGAGATAGTTTAAATGGTCAACACCCTAAAAGCCTTATGATGAGAGCCGTTGTTGAACTCCGCTTGCTCCGTTGAATTGCACCATTCAGCTACTTCAAGTTCAAGACCAACAGGTCGTCGATGCCATCCTGACAGAGGTGACTGATAAGCACCTTGAGGATGCCAGAACCCTTTGGGAGCCAGTTTTGGAAGGGAGCGGTCAAGACGATGAGTATTGGAACTGGGTGGGCAAGAGCCGTCGGTCTAAGTTACTCCCAGGTGATGAGCTGTACGCGATCGAATGCGAAGGGATCACCCAAGGGCTGATGATGCTTGATGTCTTAAAAAAGCGCTGTCAGATTGAATCACAATTGCGACGGCGGTTAGTCTACATCAGTGCTTTGGCAACCGCCCCTTGGAACCGACCTGTCATTACAAATCCTCCAACCTACAAGGGCGTTGGGGGTAATCTGGTGGATTTCGCAGTCGCCCGCAGCTACGAATTGGGTTATCAAGGCAGAATAGGGTTACATGCCCTGACCGGTGCGCTAGGATTTTATAGAAAGCTGCGCCTTGGACTGCTCGATTGCGGTCCTGATCCTGAAGAACCCGATCACCTCGTTTACTTCGAGACACTAAGGATGGATGACCCATGACCCAATCGATTCCTGTCAAGCCGAAAGCCGCACTCAATGAAGCTGCTCGCCATCAACGCCTCATGGAGTTGATTGAAGCAGAGGACGCTGCCAATGGAGAAGTGGGTTGTGGACGAGATTCGGGAAACAGAATTTCAGGCTATTTCAGCACCCGTGAAATAGCGCTTGAGGACGAAAAACTGAAGCGTTTCTTGCAAGAGCATTTAGGGCACATTTTGATGGAGCCGGATTTTGATGCCATCGGCACTCAGATTCAACGCCAGCTTGAGTCCTTGGTCATTCCGGCTTCGAGTCAGTCCTTAGGTTCTGAGCTTCCGCCAGCTTCAACAAACGTCACAGCACATATTCCGACAGAAGCGCTCAAAGAACTATTTCAGTCACAGCTTGCCGAGTTTTGTTCCGAAGCTGCCTTAGAACAATTGATTCAGTTTAGCCATCAGATCATCCACAAAGCCGTCCTTCGACCCCGGCATACCTGGGCTAGTCCGATTTGGGTACTGAGAAGCGAGACGCAGATCTACATTGCTCAGGCAGCAGGGATTGAGGAGGCGATCGCCAAAGTCAAGACCCAGCATCCTCAGGAAACTGGGAAACTGGAAGTAATCACAGTCAGAGGTATTTTGGCACCCGATCAGGTGATCTCCCTAGATATGAATTTGTTATGACGTTCTCATTTTGAGAGAAGTCCCCAGGATGAGCATAATTTTGCCCGTCGCCCGCCACTAGCTATCTTGAATTCTCACAGACAATCTCTCAATGGTTGGGTGCATAGGCATTGTTCGACTGCACCCATAATCGGAATTTGTGTATTTTTATGGTATGATTCAACCAATGTTAGCCCTATTTTAGGCTCGAACATGGGGTTATCTTTTAAAAGTTAGTTATGCTTTTGTCTACAGCCGTTCCCAATCACAAGTTTAAGCAATCCTGTCCACCTTAGTTGCGGAACCACTCTTCAATGGATGCTTAGGACAAGCTTTAGGGATCGCATTAGCGCATGACTCAAAATTTTTGAGCAAAAAGTTTGTATTTTTTTCTTAGCCATCTAGCCTGATCGTTGTTTTGATCAGGATACAGCGGTTTACAGCCTAGTGAGGTAGACCACAAGGGTTGAAACTTTGTGTAGCAAGATCTTGGGTGTGCCTCATCCATATCAGAACTGCTGTCAATAGTTGTAATTGTTTGATTGCACAACTGGAGATACCTTGAATCTTAAGACACTTAAACGAGACTGGCTCTCAAATGTGCGAGCTGACCTTTTGGCAGGAACAGTCGTCGCCCTTGCCCTGATTCCAGAAGCGATCGCCTTTTCGATTATTGCAGGTGTTGATCCTAAAGTCGGACTCTATGCCTCCTTCATCATTGCGATGGTGACGGCAATTTTTGGTGGACGACCCGGATTAATCTCAGCCGCCACAGGCTCAATGGCGCTGTTGATGATTCATCTAGTCAAAGATCACGGCTTACAGTATCTCTTTGCCGCTGGCATTTTGACTGGGATATTGCAAATTTTATTTGGCTGGCTGAAGCTGGGACGACAAATGAAATACGTCCCCCGTGCCGTCATGGTGGGCTTTGTCAATGCCCTGGCGATTTTGATTTTTCTGGCACAACTGCCACAACTGACCAATGTGCCAATTGCAGTGTATGTCATGACAACGGCAGCATTGGCGATTATTTATCTGCTGCCCCGTGTGACAACCGTTCTGCCATCACCGCTGGTAGCGATCGTCACGATTACAGCCATTTCCCTCTTTGCAGGCATTAAAGTTCCAACGGTGGGAGATATGGGGTCACTGCCAAGTACGTTCCCGCCCTTTTTACTGCCGCAGGTGCCGCTGAATTTAGAAACCCTCAACATCATTTTTCCGTATGCACTGACGCTGGCGATCGTCGGGTTGTTGGAATCCTTGCTGACCGCTTCGTTGCTGGATGAACTCACCAATACACCCAGCGATAAAAACCAGGAAGCGAAAGGACAGGGCATTGCCAATATCGTCAGCAGTTTCTTTGGGGGGATGGCAGGCTGCGCCATGATTGGACAGTCGGTGATCAATATTCAATCGGGTGGACGCGGACGTTTATCGACTTTCAGTGCGGGGGTGTTTCTCCTCTTTTTTATGCTGGCACTGGGCAGTTGGGTCGAGCGCATTCCGATGGCAGCATTAGTGGCTGTGATGATTATGGTGTCGATCGGGACGTTTAATTGGTCATCGCTGCTGCATTTCCGCAAAGTGCCGCGTAGCGAAACCGCTGCGATGGTGACGACTGTGCTGATTACGGTCTTGAGCCATAACTTAGCGATTGGTGTGGTTGTGGGTGTGGCGCTCAGTACCGTGTTCTTCTCTCGAAAGATTGCCAAGGTGGTCTTTGTCGATAAAGTTCTGAGTGCTGACGGCACCCACTGCACCTATAGCGTTGCTGGTCAAATCTTCTTTGTCTCAGTCGATGACTTTTTGGAGAATTTTGATTTCCATGAAGAACTCGAAAAAGTGACGCTGAACTTTAGCCATGCCCATATTTGGGATCAGTCGGCAGTGGGAGCGATCGATCAAGTTGTGCTTAAGTTTCGCCGGAGTGGTGCAGAGGTGGAACTGTTGGGACTCAATGAAGCGAGTGCAACCTTGGTTGAAAAACTCGCCATCCATAATGACCCGGATGCACTGAAAAAAATGGCGAGTCACTAGAGGGGGAGAATCAGCATGAAACGAATTTTAGTATGTACCGATGGTTCCGTTTTTTCGCAAAGCAGCTATCACTACGCGGCATGGTTGGCAACTCGACTCACGGCAGCAGTAGAGGTGCTGTACGTGACGGATGAGCGGAGTCAAGCGGCGGCGGAAGCCCGAAACTTTAGCGGTAGTATTGGCGTTGATGCCTCCGATGCGCTCCTGAATAAGTTGGTGGCACTAGAGCATGAAAAAGCAAAACTCAACCATCAACGCGCCAAGCATGTTTTGCAAGAGGCGCAGCAAGTGCTTTCCAGTCATGGAGTCGAAACCGTCAACCTGATTCATGAAGTCGGGTCTTTAGTCGATCGCTTTGATGAGTTTGAAGCCCATGCCGATTTGGTTGTGTTGGGCAAACGGGGGGAAGCGGCTGCCTTTGCTTCTGGACATTTAGGCGCAAATCTGGAGCGAATTATTCGTGCCAGTCATAAGCCTTGTTTGGTCACGTCTCGCCAAGTGCAGCCGATCGAGCGCTTGCTGCTTGCCTATGATGGCAGTCCAAGCTGTCAAAAAATGCTGACTTTTTTGGTAGAGTCACCTGCCTTTCAAGGGTTAGAACTGTATATCGTGACTGTTGCTAAAAGTGCAGAAGATCAAACGGCGATCGCTCACATTGATGAAGCCAAACAACAGGCACGCATCGGTGGCTTTGAGCCTGTTTGCTGCTTGATTGAAGGAAATCCAGAAATTGCGATCGCTCAGTATGCCGAAGACGCGCATATCAATTTACTCCTGATGGGAGCTTATGGACATAACCGAATTCGTCATTTGGTAATTGGTAGCACAACGACTCAAATCCTACGCAGTAGCCATATTCCTGTGTTGCTTTTTCGCTAATAGCATCTCTTACTTTAGAGATAGCAATCTTTGAATTAAGTAAAGTGTATTAGGCTGAGCGAAATCAGTCCTCTCAAAGATTGAAGGAAAGTCAACTTCACTGAACGATGTTTATTCTCACAACTTTGCGATTTTTTTCCCTCAGCCTATAGATGTAATAACTACTCTGGTTGCTTATAGAGAGGAAAGAGAAAGTGGCGCATATCCATCTCTAGCTCCGGATTGGTGAAATTTCCAGCCGGAACCAGCATGACCGGGTAATCCGGTTGCTTTAAATGCATCTTAATTCCAGAACTGGGAATCGCTTTAACCGCTTCTCCCAGATATTTAAGGTTGAATTGGATATCCAATGTCATACCTTTAGGAATATGAGCATTAATCGTTTCATCTCCCTTACCAAATTCTCGTTCGATCGAAAGGTGAATTTGTTGGGTCGCTCCATCAAAGCGAAACTGAATCCCTCTCTCTTTCTTATCGGTCAGCACCGATAGCCGCTCCAACGCTTTGAGTAGTCCTGATTTCTCCAGCACCACTTCTTGGTCAAAACTGTAGCGTGCCAACAGTTGTTCACAGTCTGGATATTGCCCTTCAATGCACTGGCAGCTCAAAATAATGTCTTGCCATGCAAAGCTAGTGCGGCTTGCCTCCGCATCGTACAGCAGTTGAATCGAGTCAACAGAATCAGCCAGGTTACGAATCAGTTCCTTCAGCGCTTTGCCGGAAATCGGAAACTGGGTAAGTTCATCGGCTCCTGATTGCTTGCGTCGTTTTCTGCTAATGCCCTCCATTGATAATTCTGCGATCGCCACTCGATGTCCATCTGTTGCAATGAATTTCAGGGCATTTTGCCCAATCTGAATATAAACGCCTGTCAAAATGCGCTTGGTTTCATCTGTGCTAATCGCATACAGCACCCCTTTCAGTCCTTCTCTCAACACATTGGTCGGTAGGGAAACTGGAGCCGCTTTGAGGGTTACAATGGGCGGAAATTCCTCAGCCGGAATCCCTCGAATCTCATATTTTCCATCGGCATCCGACAGCGTCATGGAGCAAGTCTTAGTCAGTTGCTCCTCTTCCGATGCTGGCTTTGTGACCTGCGCCTGACTGTTGAGCGTGATGCTACCTGCTGGAAACTGTTTGACCATCCCTGAAAGCATCTCGACAGGTGCCGTAATTTCACTGCCCAAAAGCACCTGCGCCTCAAAGCTTGCCTGAATCGTCATTGCTAGGTCGGTTACCGTCAGATGAACCTGTTGAGCGTTAGCATCTGCCACCACTAGCACATTTGCCAGCACTGGATGATTAGGTTTTGCTGGGGCAGCACAACTGGCAATCGCCAGCGCATCATGAAACTGACTCTGCAAACAAATCACCTGCATCCCTTGTTCCGTTGCAGGTGTGTCCTTTGGCTGCGATCTAGCTGCCCGTTTTCTCGATGACTTTTTGGGCACAGGCTCAGCAGAATTTTCAGGCTCATCGACAGTTGCTTCCACTTCACTCGCCTCTGATGTGTTGGTAGATTGCTCCAGAGAAGCGAGTGTCCCAGGAACACGCTGGGCGATCGCAGCTTCAGAAGTCGGTTGCTCAGCCTGCTTTTTTTGCTTTGCAGTCTTGCCCCTCGATCGTTGTAATGCTTGAGTCATGATCAGTGTCTCTGATTGAATGGTCGTCGAAGGATGCCTGCGTTAGCAGATGAGAAATGCCAAAGACCCTATGGCTCAAACTTCTTGGCAGAATGGTCAAATTACTTAGGGTATAGTGTGAAGCCAAAACGCCGTTAAGTATTCCCTAAGTCATCAAGATTGTTGGAAACAGCTCATCATGGGTGAATCCGATACGTAGCTTTTGGCAGTTGGTTTAACTTAGGGAATACTTTGAGGTGATTCTGTCCAAAAGCATTCCCTAAGTAAAAGTTTTATGGCACAACCAAAATCCGCCGACGAGCACGGCTGGCTCCGACATACCATAAGCGATTGTGCTCCCTCACCTTTGCCAACAGGTCTTTTGCTGTATCACTACGCTCAGGGTTAAGCCGTTTACTTAAATCCTGTCCATCAACACCACATTCGAGAAACGTACTCCCCTGGCTATTATGAACTGTAATGGCAAAGCAATTTCGCACGTTAGCAAACTGTTCTAAATGGTGATAATAATCGCGCCATAGGAATGGATTACGTTTGGCGATCGCCATCAACCGACGAGCTTCTACATCAAATCGGTTCTGCTCATCTTCATGTAAAGCATAGATTTGACGTGATACGCCATCATCCGTTGCAACCTTTAACCTCCAGACTTTGTAATTGCTGTAGCGATCTTCTGAAAACTCCTGAACCGTGAACTCCGTTGAAGTAGAGAGGATAATCGTTTTACCATCAGGAGCTAAAACCGGATCGCGCGTGATCAGCCGTTCACCGGGAATAAACCGAGTGGTAGCCTTACCATACAGATGGTTGCGAATCTGCTGGTTGTAGTAATCCACTTGCGCGTTTGTCCAGCTTAGAATTCTGAAGCAATCAGGGTTCTGGGTAAACTTGCCAGAGATTTTCTTGAAGGCATATTTGAGAAGCGATCGCCGTTTTACCAGCAATGAACCGTTACTCTTATCTGGTAGATACTTTGCAAATGGCTCAAAGGGCGCTTTGCTCTTCGTCACTGCATAACGGCAGGCCGTGATAAATTCCAACAGCGGACTATCTGTGCCCTGGCGCACCACTTGAGTCAACACAGCTTTATTGGGTATGGTGAAGGCTGGCGATCGCCCTTCACTCACCGGATTAAGCTGAGCTGGATCGCCCATCAGAATTATTTTCAGTGAGTGCCACGTTGATGTTCTTTTGGAGACTTCCTCAATCCAGTGCCAGAGTTGCTCTCCAATCATGGAACACTCATCAATGAACACAACATCAAACAGCCCAATGTATGACGTTCCAGTCGGTGCCAACACTTTTTCGTTACCTCTGGAAACCATGCCCAGTCCCAGCAATTGATGAATCGTGAAGAAGTCTACGCCAGTCACCCCGTTTTCTAGCGCCATGCGTTGCAACACACCAACAGCTTTATTGGTGGGGGCAGTCAGAACCACCCGTTTCCCTTGGCTGACTAGCACTTTCACCAATTGAAAAACGATCGTTGATTTTCCTGTGCCAGCAAAGCCAACTAAAAGAAACAGGGCAGCCGTGACAGCCGGTTGCAGGAACGTCCACATTGCATCCAGGGCTTGACGCTGTTGCTCAGTCAGTTGAAAGGGGAAAGAGCCAGCCGGGGAGGAAGCAGGAAGGGTTTGCATCATTACGACTCCGCTAATTTCATCCATGAATCGGCTTGGTGCAGCGGTAGCTGGTTTTTTTGGTCTTCTCGAAATTAGTGACGCTACGATCGCACATCCCAAACCGGCGTAGCTTTCAGAGATTAACCACTGGAAGGATGAAATTTTCAGTCCTGATTCAGAGGTACCAACCGTTTCTGTCCACCTGGCTAGTTCTCCTGGGCAAAGGTTGGCAGATCAAAACGTTTCTTATACAAGAGATATAGAGAGCTATTGAGATTCTCAAGCAGAATTTAAATTCTGTGGTATCTCTTATATAAGCGATCATGGGTAACTATGAACACCGATAAGGAAAAACGGAGCCGTAGAGGGCAGGGACAATATTACGCAGAGCCTAAGAAGCCGACGATGGTTGGTCTTACCCCAACGGGTGTCGAAAAACTGGACGAGCTTGCCGCAGAGTTCCAGCTTTCTCGATCCGAGTTCATCGAACAGATTGCTCGACGGCTGATCCCTGTTGGCACCTCTGTTATCAGTCAGTAAGGTTGCCGAAAATTCAGGGTCTCATCAATTTTGCAAGCCAAAAGGAGTAACAATGTTTCGTCAAGTAAATGGCAGAATGCGTGATCCAACTAAAGCTTCAGATCAAAAAACACCAGGGTCTCGTCTTGGCGGGTGAAACCTTGGTGTCCTTGATGTTTTTTTGTTATGGCCAGAGCGACCATATTGGATATGTGCCTTCCGGGCTGGATAGGTTGCCGTCTCTCCATGCTCTTGCATCATAGCAAATCGCTATGCAGCTGAAAAGGCACATCAGTTCCTATCTTTGTAAGAACCGACCGAGTGGCGTTTCTGGCTCCGAGTAACCTCTTTAACCTCCGTGAGCCATTATGAAACAAGCTGAAATTCCTGGAAGTGATACTCCACTGGCGATCGCCGCGATCGAAGTGGATGTATTAGCCCCAGAAACAGAAACTAAAAAGACTGCTACAACCAAATCAAAGCGCAAAGGGCGTCATCACTCATTTGAACGCCCACCCACCCATGCCGATCTGTTCCCTGATGGCGAAACTGATCGCATGGCTTCCAACAAAGTCATTTGGGAAGGCTGCAATATTCTCTCCCAAGGAAGGGATATTGGCTGGGTCGAAGCAGGTCCGGGATCACCGTACTATGAAAGCAGCGTTGCTAAAGGCAAGGGATACCTTTCCTTTTGGATTACGAATGAGTTGCATGTCAAGCATCCCACTGTGCTGGAAGAGGAAGCTGCCCTGGCATTGATTGACCAGTTTGACATTCGGGCTGCTTGTCTACATCTAATCTATGCCGCTTACGCCACCCAACTAGAACGTCCCTGGGAACAGCAGTTTGTCCTGAACGATCGCCAGCTTGAGCGGTATCTCGGCTTAGACAAAAACAAAAAGCTCAATAAGCAGCAGAAGCTAGAATTATTGCTGGAGTTGGCAAAGCAACCCTGTCATCTACTAGTGTATGTCTCCTGGCCCGAGAAAGGAAAGGTAAAGTCCTTCAGCGTCAGCCGCACTTGGCTCTGGGAAATTTCAGAACCCATTCTACACTTTCAGGAAGATTTGATGGGTAACTCTGAGATGGTGGGTTTTACCCTGCAAATCAAGGCAGGCAACTGGGCGCAGTATTTTCTCAATCCCAGCCGCTGCAAAGATGGCAATGGCTACTACGAGTACGGCATCCTGTCCCAGTCCATCCTGCAAGATTTGATGACCATCTGGTATAACCACGAAGGGGCTGCACGTCTGATTCTCTGGCTATTGTTCAAAACAAAGGTCGGGAATGGACCCGTCCGGGCTGGCACCCTGTTTAAGGTGGCATTTGGAACGGAAAAGGTGGAGCAAGCTAGAAAAGCTTCGGCTACCCGTAAGCGTCTAGTTGCTCAGTGGAAAACTACGTTGAAAGTGCTGGATGAACAGGGATGGAAGTTCACGTTTGATCTGGCAACCTACCCACCACAATACCTGCCTGACCTGCCTGACCTACTACCGCTAGCGGACATTCCAGATGATCCCGAACAGGCAGCCGAGTTCTGGTTGGAGGACGGTGCTAAGGGAGAGGGCGATCGCCTCACAGATACCGTAAAACGACCCTATGGTGGCTTTGAGCAGTTGCTGACTGCCCGCATGGTTGCGCAGCCTCCAGAAGAGATTTCGAGGAAGTTAGAAGAGCTAAAGGAAACGCGCCCGGTGCGTAGCATTGCCACAGGGGAAGCTTCGTCCAAACTATCCTTAGCTGCTGAAACCTCCTCGCCCAAATCAAGGTCTCGCAAGTCTGAACGTCGCCTGCTGTCTCCCGAGCCATCTAATCAGTTACCCGAAACCACTAAACCGACTGAACGGATTGATTCTGGGGAGAAGTTGAAGGTGCTGAGGCTAACCAGAGGGATGACTCAAAGCGTTCTCGCTGCCAAGATTGGCAAGAGTACCAGTTGGGTCAAATTGGTTGAAACTGGCAGACGCAGTATCACCCCTGAAGATCAGACGCTATTGCTGACCGTCCTTCAAGCCACGATGTAATCGCTAATTACCATCTGTAACCTTTGGCATCTGGATCGAGGTTACATCGTGGTTAGACTTAAACCGAACCGAACGCCAGATATAGAGTTGAATCGATCGATCTTGCATTATAGGTAGAGTTGTAACTTTCGATCGAGTTCTTAAAAAACTTTCAAAAAGCTTGCTAGATCGGCAGTTCAGATCTAGCTCATAGATCGCCCTGAAAGAGATTTCAAAATTGTCCTTTAATACCGCAGGTGCTTCCTGAAGGTTACAAGCAACTAAACCTGATAGAACTGATAGCGAAGGGGTCACAATCCTTGTATAGATCCTATTTCAGAGGCTTTGAAGAACAAATGAACTGAACAAACAGCCTCGCAATTAATGCAGGAATACCGCAGGGTTAGACAAAAGGTTACAGACTTCTCTTGCTTAGAAATACCTTTGGTTAACTCTAAAAGTTACAACACAGGGTGAAACCATAAAATAACCGCAGGATAGCCCTAAAAGTTACAGTGGGAGGGTTACAGAATGAATTAACCCAAATTACCTTAGGGTCGTCCTAAAAGTTACAGCAGAGGAGTTTAGGTTACAAAATGCCCCAGGCTTGGACTGAAAGTTACATGTGTGTTTCGGAGAAATACCGCAGGATACGCTTAAGTTACAGTCGGAGGGTTACAAAATACCCCAGGTTCAGGCTTAAAGTTACAAAAGGGAGAGGGTTTCTGCAAATACCCTCAGTTTGTCCCAATGGTTACAAATATCCGAATGGCTATTGGTTTGTAACTATTTGGCTGATGCTTCAAAAGCCTTCAAAAGCCTTATTTTTCAGATCATTCAGCGATCGCCACTCCCGTTCCACCGATGCTCCTATCGGAGGTTACAAAGAAATACCCCAGGGTTGCTTAGAAAATACCCCAGGTCTGTCCCAAAAATACCCTCCAGTTATTCCAAAAGTTACAGAAAAAATCTTAAAACTGGCTTCTCATAAGCGTTTCAGATTTTGGTTACACGTCTGATCATTCTAATGATCTTGATCCAGCAACCGCTCTGGGTGCCCTCCAGAGCGGTTGCTATTGTAAGACAACAAAAAGCGCCGCGCCATCGGTATACGTTTGTCTATCAACTCGTTCATCTTGAAACGCATTTACAACTACCGTTAAATCCATGTCACCCGCCACCACAACTCAGCTTATTCAGCAGCTTTATCGCTTGATCCTGCATGAGCATCAGCAGCTTTATGCCGTTTGGCAAGCTGCTGATATGTTGCAGTCGCAATATGAAAAGGTACTGACCGCTGATATTGTGGAAGCCCATCTTCAGGGCAGACAGACGATTTCAGTGCGATTACTGCAACCAACTACTAGCACTGCCAAAGCGGGTTGTATTGATTTTGATGCACCTAAAGATGGTTCTGATCAGGATGCGCTTCAAGCGGTTTTGACTCAGGCTCAACGGGTACAGACAACAGCGACCGATCGCGGTCTATCGACCTATTTAGAGTTCAGCGGTCGTCGGGGGTTTCATCTCTGGCTGTTTTCCGAGGCTCCTCTACCTGGCATAACCTGGATCAAGGCACTACAAAACCTTTGCTACCTGTCAGGTTACAAACCTAAAGAAATTTACCCAGCAACCGCAACGATCGCAAACGATGGCAAAGCCTCTGGGCGACCAATTCGTTTACCCTGCGGGGTTCATCAAATCAGTGGTAAGCGCAATGGATTTTTGCCTGAAACAGTGGAATGGGTAGATGGATACCCGATTGTTCCAGAGAATCAGGTGGCGCTAATGGCTGACGTTCAACAGGTGAGTGCAGCCGCGATCGCTCAACTGGCAGAGGAAAAGTTACAGGAACCAGAGAAAAGAAAAGTAGTTGTGGACTCCAGTTCAAATTCTGCTGGAAGTGCACCAAACTTGCAATCCAAAATCCAAAATCTAAAATCGGCAGACTTTTCTGTCCTAGCACCTGATGAACATCCGGCGTGTATTCACTACCTGATGAATAAGGGTGCGCCAACTGACCAGGACTACAATTCAGTCAACCTTACCCTCTCTCGCTATGCCATTACTAGAGGATGCGATCGCAATCAGATAGAATCCCTGGCAGAAAAGATGGCTCAGGCATCTGAGCACCACCCCACCAGTAAGCTGACCGTTGATGCTAAGCTGCGGAACTTTCACGGTGCCTATGCTTCAGCTCGGCGCAATCCTCAAGATTACCAATGGAGTTGTAGCTATGTTCGAGCCAGCCAAGAGTTAGTCAATTGTGGCGGCTGTACTGGCTATGCTTGTCCCTTTTGGCAGTGGGACAGACCCGATGGGGACAATGAAGCAGCCAGACGAGCAGAACGAGAATTGCTAGCCTACATTCTTCACCATCCAGAAGCTGGAATGCAGGAAGCCCTAGGGATTGACCTTCCTGCTGAGGGATTCATTTCAACCTGTCAATTCTTAGAAGGTGAAAAGACTTCTTTATATTTGCATCGAATGATTTGGGAGTCTCTTGTCAGGCTTGAAACCGATGGGAGAGAACTGATTCCAAGCCTGATTCTGTCGCAGTTAGAACAGGTTCCAGATGAAAGATTCGCATTGTCTACAGGTGTCATCAATCAAGTAGCAACCTATTTGGATGAGTGGCTGCAAATGTCGTCCTGTAGTTGGGACACGTTTGTGGAGCATTTGACGAAGGTAAGAGATACAGGGCTGCGTTTGCTGGCGACAGAACAGGCGACCACTGCGACTGAGTTGTTGGGCAACCGCCTTCAACCTGTCACTGAGACCCTGGAAACCCTGATCAACAAGTCCCAAAATCTTCAGCGTCGCAGTGCTTCTCAAACATTGCCAATGGTGGCATACAGTCAGGATTTGATCCGAGATCTGTTTGGGCAACCGCAGACTGCAATTCCAACCCCTGCTCACTGGCTCAACCATGCTCTCAATGGTGGACTGCATCCGGGTAGACTCTATGTGATTGGCGCACCCCCTGGATCGGGCAAGACGACCTGGTGTGCATGGTGTGCAGATGAGGCAGCCAAAGCCCGAACGCCAGTGCTTTATGTTTCGTTTGAAATGGGTAAACAGCAGCTCTGGGTAAGTGCGTTATCCAGGCTTGCTGGACTTAACTCAGGGTTAATTGAGTCTAAGCAGTGGGATGACCCAGACTATGCCAATGCTCAATGGTTAAAGCAGCAAGTTGCTCAGGCGATTCGCGCTTACGACCAGCAGATTGCAGAACATTTAACTATTCTTGAAGCAGGACCAGAAGTTACAGTAGCTCACCTTAAAGGTGTGATTGCTCAGGTTAGACGGACTGCTAGTTTGAGCAAAAATGCGCCCGTGTTGGTGGTGGTTGATTATCTGCAACTGATGTGCTGCGGCGATGAAAAGCTGGATTCCGGTGCTAACGAAGTTTTGCGGGTTTCCAGAGTGGCAACTGGGCTGAAGCAATTAGCGCGAGATACAAATACTGCTGTCGTTGCCATCAGCGATATCAATAAGGCAGCTTATCAAGAAGCGCTCCGGACTGGAACCCTTGATATGGGCGCATTACGAGACTCGTTTAAGATTGCTCATGCTGCGGACTGCATTATGCTGTTGCAAACGGGCAAGGCACAGCGAGGCAATGATCAGCCCAAAGACCAGGTTGATTTATTGGAAGAGCGATATGCAGGTAATCACCTAAAGCTGCGACAGCTTCAGGATGTCCGGACTCGCTTCCCTTTGAATGAAAAGGCGAAAGCTACTTATGCACGTCTCAGCCTGCTCAAGAATCGAGGGGGGATGACCGCAGAACCCATGTTTGTCTATGAGCGGGCATATCACCGCTTTATTCCGGTTGATCTTGACTTGGGAGGGGATAATGAATTTGAGGATCTCTAGCTCTACTACACCATCACCAAATGTTGAACTAAACACTCCAGTAGATCCCTTCTACAACGATTTGATGGATTGGGCAAAAGAGCGTAAGCAGCAGTTCTTGAGGAATCGTGCTAAAGGTGTTTCTATAAATTCAAGATCGGATAATACAGAACCACTGAGCAAGACAGAAACAGAAACCTGGATTGAAACCTGGTACACTCCCCCGACTTTACCTTCAAGGATGGCTAGGCAAAAAGTTATTTCTTCTGATGCACTTTATCAAAAAATGGAAGATGCAGAAGCTGTAGAGGCAAAGGATGCTCAAGAAGAGAACCAAACGGAATCCCAAACTCCAGAGTTCAAAAACCTGCCATCTTCTCTGCCCAGTACGGCGTCAATTCAAGATCCCTCTACTTTTGAGATTGGTCAACAAGTTGTTCTCCGTCCAGACTCTCAACGGGTGCCTGCTGGTATTCCAATTGATGCTGTACTGGTTGTTCAGGAGATGTATATCAACGTTTATCGACAGCATCAAAATATCTGGTGTGTTTGGTGTAGCAGTGATGCTTTTTCTGGTTTGAAGTCGATCGATTCAGATTGCTTGATGCCGCTACGAGAAATAGTCCAGATCGCTGCTACAGAAAGTGTATCTGCAATGGATTTAGAAAATCTTTATATAGACGAGAAAGCAGATTCTAGTTCATCTCATCCTGTTGTGAGTTATGAGTTCATTGAAGATGGACAGCAGCTTGCAGAAGTACTTAAGCCCTTGCAAAATTGTCAGGCGATCGCAGTTGACACAGAAACCACTGGACTTGATCCCTTAAAAGATCGAATTCGTTTAGTGCAAATTGCTGCGGCTAATCAGCCCGTTATTATCATTGACCTGTTTAAAGTTGCCAAGGAATCGCTAGCTCCTCTGTACGAACTGCTCCAAGGTACGCCAATCAAAGTTTTGCAGAATGCCAAATTCGACTTGAAGTTTCTTCAACAGGCAGGACTTCCCATTGCTGGTAAACTGTTCGACACAATGATAGCGGCGCAATTGCTGGATGCAGGAGTAAGATCGCACGGATACAACCTGGCGGAACTAGTCAAGGTCTATCTAGGAGAAGAACTCTCCAAAGAACAGCAGCGAAGTGACTGGAGTCATCCCAGTCTTTCTTCTGAGCAGTTAGAGTATGCAGCGCGAGACGCAGCGATTCTACTGCGGTTACGCGAGGTGATGAAACCCAAGCTAACAGGTGCCCGTTTGGTGGAAACTGCCAAGCTGGAATTTGATTGTTTGGGAGCGATCGCCCAAATGGAACTCAATGGCATGCTGCTCGATCTCTCCCGATGGGGTTCCTTGCGACAAGAACTGGAACAAAGAAGAGACCAGATGGCGGGTGCATTACGACAACAGTTCCAGCCAGCCTTGCTGAGTGCCCAGCTCGATCTCTTGGGGAATGAGGTGTCTCTCAATTTGGACAGTCAGCCGCAAGTATTAGAGGCACTACAGCAAATGGGTGTGCCAGTGGAGAACACCAGCAAACTCTCTTTGATTCCCCTGGCAGAAGAACATCCGCCTGTCAGAGCATTGTTGGACTACCGCAAAGCAGCAAAGGCAGTGCAGGCGTTTGCCACTAGCCTGCCCAAGCATGTTCACCCCATCACCGGGCGCATTCACCCCGACTATCAACAGATGGGAGCTGCTACTGGGCGCATGTCCTGTCGTAACCCCAACCTGCAACAGATTCCCAGGGATAAAATCTTTCGCAGTTGCTTTATTCCGGCTCCAGGCTATCGCTTAGTCGTGGCAGACTACTCTCAGATTGAATTGCGGGTCGCAGCAGAACTGAGTGGCGATCGCCGCATGATTGAGGCATACCAGAATGATGAAGACCTGCATCGGCTAACCGCTGCCCTGATTGCTGATAAATCCTTGGATCAAGTTGAGAAATCGGAGCGGCAGGCAGCCAAAGCCGTCAACTTCGGGCTGATATATGCGATGGGTGCCAAAGGGTTAGCTGAGTACGCCTACAACAACTATGGGGTGCAGATGAGCCTAAAGCAGGCAGAAACCTTTCGCAAGCGATATTTTGAGGCGTATCAGGGGATTGCCCGCTGGCATGGGGTGATGAAGCGAAGGTTGCCCAGGGAGATGAGGACGATGGGCGATCGCCTCAGATGCTGGCAGGATGAACCCAAGTTGACTGAGCTTCTGAACACTCCAGTTCAAGGCACTGCCGCAGATATTACTAAAGCTGCCTTAGCAAAACTTCCCATCGTGTTAAAAGAAACGAGAGCCAGATTAATTGGTACTGTGCATGATGAAATTTTGCTGGAAGCTCCAGAAGATACAGCAGAACAGGCTGCACAGATTCTTCAGCAGGTGATGGAGCAGGCTGGACAGAGGTATTTAAGAAAGGTGCCAGTGAAAGCAGAGGTAGCAGTCGTCAGCAGCTGGGCTGAAAAATAGTGGTCTAAAAAATTTCTGTTTAAGTTTTTTAAATTCCTTCAAGAGCCTGGGTTGTTTAAATCAGCCTGGATATGCTGGCTTAACACTTGCTGGAACTCTTCTATTGAACTGATTGTGATTGCTTGAAGGTGGAGTTGTCTGAGTAATGTACCATCTTCTAAACTAGCCAACAATTCACCCATTGTTGGAGGGATTGTCGCGAATCGAACCCTCAAAACGTCAATAATTGTTTCCCGGAGGGTCTCTAGTCTTCCTTCCTGAATACCCTCTTCCTTGGCTAGACGTTCAATGCTAGTGACATATGGCACTGACGCTCCTCCTGGTACTGTCTTAACTCTGCCCGGAATTCTCGCTCTAGGTGATTGGGTAAGGTCATCATCCAGTCGATGAGCCTGAACAACTCTACTACATCATTTCTACTATAGCCTTGCTCGAATAGCTTCCGAACTAGCGTCCATTTCCATTGCTTACGTTGCTGGGGCTGACCAGCCGTGGCTTTTGTTTTTAGATGAGCCATAACTACGATAACGAATGGGTTTCGGCTCTGATCCAGCTCTTCCCAGTGGTCTTCATAGTCAATGAGCTTGGCGAATGCCTTCGGCACGCTACGCGAACGGAAATTCAATCCCAACTCGGCACCCACCCAGATCGTAACCGTAAGAAGAGGGTCGCCAGTTTGGACGCTCATTGCCCAAAACAGCAAGGCTGATCACAGGTTTGCGATAGCGATCGAAGCAGCGGTAATTATACACGAACATTCTTTCTGCGAAGCCGGAGTCCTCCTGAGATTGGACTTCTATATGTACGAGTATCCAGGTTTCTTCGCCATCCTGTTGCCAAACTTTGAACAGCTTGTCGGTGAATCGTTTTCCCAGTTCGCTGTCTTTAACAAACTGCTGAAATTCTTGCTCCAGCGACTCATAGCTTCGGTTCCAGTCAATCAGTTCATGCACGACTGGGAAGAAAAATGCTAAGAATGGCTCAAAATAAAGCTCTAGCCCTTCTTTCCAAGGGTCATCAAAACTGGCTTGTGGTTCAGATGGATTGGTAGCTTGAATGCTTGGTTCATCGCTCATGCAACGTTAACCCGTGTATTACCTGTAATCATAGAGATTCGTCAGGTTCGTAATAGCGCCAGTTGTAGCGACGAGAGCCGCTACCGCTATCTAACTTATCGATCGCCCCTGGATCACCATTCAAAAACTCGCCCAGATCCTCATACTGGCTGGGATACCAGGAACCAGAAGTCGTGGTTTTTGGTTCATCGGGTAGTACCAAACTTTCCCCAGGCTTGAGATGGGCAAACCGAGGATGACATTCATCTTGAGTTCTGCCATCTGGGGTCAGGAGTTCTTCGCTTTCATCATCGGGTTCCTGATCGTATGCCTGCACCAGCAAACCGTTCTCCAGACGTTTAATGTGCCACGGCATTGTTAACCTCCTTGCTGTTCAATTCAAGAATAGCCACCTGGCTGATTTTGCCAGTGCTGCTTTGTGTAAAGGTCAAAAAACAGTCTAACGCTTTCTAAGTTAAATAATAGTACGTTTATATCATGAAGCGTAGGTAATGGATCTGACCACGCGGGTCATTGAGGGTTCCGGTCTCAGTATCCCGATTTTTGATGGGGCGCACAACAACGGGAAAGGACGGTATTTGTCGGAGCCGGAGATTATTAAAAACTCCTTGCTGGAACAGATGTTCGAGCCAGAGGAGCTGCAATCTCTGCTGCTCGTAAAAATTGACAATCGTAATCCTAATGCGAACCATCTGCGGGCGCGCAATTTTGCCGATGGCACTTCGCGGCGACTCACGTTTAGTTCTGGCAACAGTTACTACTTTGCGGATGCGGATCTGCGTCAGAACATCCGGCGATTATTTGCTACAGAGCCGGATACGGCCTGTCGGTATGGTTCTCTATTAGTGAGTAACTGCTACAAAGGGTCTGACACGTTGGAGAACCTGCGGGTCAAAATTGTGGATTTCAATGACCCGGCGTATTCCCACTACAAAACTGGCGATTGTCACGGTAAGATTTCACCGCAGTTGGCTCGTCAACTGGGGGGTGAGCAGAACTGTCCGTTTCAGTTTCGGTTTGCCTGGAGGAAGCAATGGGCAAAAGGAAGCGAGGAAAATTGTCCGCGTGTCAGCTTCTTATCTAAGGGAACGCTACTGCCTGATGCTCGACTGACTGAGGCAGAGGGCTATGACATCATCATGGATCGATCGTCGATCAAGGGGATTAAAAAAGCCCGGTTGGACGAGCTGGTTCCGTGTGGAGATTATGAGTTTCCGCGAGCCGCCATGGGCAACCGGGGCAATGCCAGAGCCACCAGTTACGACAATAGCTGGCAATTTACCATCTGGTATTCCGAGGATGCAGTGCGGCAGGATTTGAAGCAGCCGACTGAGAAAAAAGCCAAAGTTTTGGCAGATTTACAGCGAAATCCTTTGGCACTCGCACGATACATCGTGCAGGAATACGACAAGGAACAACAACGGCGACAGGAGCGATCGGAAGAAGAATTTGAGGATATGGATGGGACTGCCAATAGTCAGGTACAGGAATCTCGCTGGATTTCGTTGCTGCGGAGTGATAAATATGGGCAATTGGTTGAAACTCCCAAGTTTCGGAAGTTTGCAACGGATTATGTGGCAGGTAGATGGCGAGATTTAGCGATTAAGAGCGGCTACAGCCATAGTTCTGGTATGGCGATGCCATCGGATGACTTACCGCGTGGCACGGTTTGTGTGCCTCATCTGCCAGAAGGAGATGTGATTCTGACCCGCTACCCGATCGTTAACTCAGACAATATTCGTCTCTACCGCAACAGCCACGACCCGGAGCTGAAGAAAACTCGCAATGTCATCTGGATTAATCCCAAAGATGCTGAGGAATATCACCAGGCAGACTTCGATGGTGATCAACTCATGGTTAGCCCTGCTAGCCAGTTGCCTAACCTTGCCAAAGAAACGCTGCGAGCGGGCGAGCCAGGACGATTTGAGGCAGTAAAGCAACGCCCCAAGCTGGCTTACAGCGAAGTTGCCACCGATGATGGTGGCTCAAAGTACCAGAATTTGGCTCAGATTGCGGCGGCAGCGAATCAGAACAAGGTAGGTTTGGTGGCAACCAACATTGGGCGGGTGCAATCGTCGATGCCGGGGGAAGGGGAGAATGTTGAGCGGTTTGAGCGCCGTCAACGAAAACTACTCAACCGTCTGTTTCAGGCACTTCAGGTCGAGGTCGATTCGCCCAAAAGCGCAGAACGGTTGGAGGACATCAAGGAGATCGAAGGGGAGAATCTGCTTTCGGATGCAAAACGCTGGTCAGAATCTCATCCCAGCCACTTTTTTGACTTTAAGAAAGACGATCGCCTCTATCGGAGTTTTGCGATGCCTGCCGATGCTCCTGGCTCGATCAATGTGCTTGCCAGAGAAGTAGTTAACCCCTTGTGGGAGCCGACCCGCATTCGGAGCCGCGATCGCCACGAGTTCCGCTATCTATTTCCCAAAGATGAGTTGTCTGTGGATGCGTTGGAGTGGGCAGAGGAATTAAAGACTCGCTTCCAGCAAGCCAGGGATGAGATTCAAGAACGGGTGGGGGAGGACCGGGATGCTTTCAATGAGGAATTGGGCAAGCTTTACGACAGCTATCGGGCTGAAATCAATGAGTTGTTTCCGACTCCAGAGGAGCGGTTTGAGGGAGCTGCTGCACTCTGGTATACCCAGCACACGCGCCCGGAAATGGATCGACATCGTCGGGATTGTCTGGCGTTGGCAGAGCAAATGGATATCACCTTTGCCCTTCAGCATGGCTATGAAGTACCCAGTGAAGCGCTACCCAGAGATGCCTATGTATTGAGTGTACCGTTTGGGTCAGATGCGATTCGGTGGAAGGAAACCCTGGAGCAAAAAGGCATTCAATTTGATGCAATGATTCATCCGCAGCTACCGATGATTGAGTTTGCGCTCAAAGATCTTCCGCCCCGTTTGGTTGAAAAGCTAGAAGCTAAGTTCGGTCAGAACGTCAATGATCTGGATACGCTTCGTGTGCCCGAGGATTTGCGGATTATTCCTCCCGCTGATCATACTTGGGCGGAATCTCGGCAGGATTCAGGCGTGGGGGCACTGGCGTACAACCTATTTACAGAAGAGGTCTGTCAGCAGCTTCAGACATTTCAGTTCGATGAAATCAAGGTTTTAGGTATTCGCCACAATGACTTTGCCGGGGAGAACTTTGCCAGTAAGCAATGGCGCAATCAGACTGTGAGCATTCAGGTAGGGGAGTTTGAACTGCCGGAATCGCATCCAGAGTATTACCGTTATAACGGCACCCCGATCGTCCAGATTGACGACAAGAACTTGGGTACATTCTCACCGGATACCCCTAAGTTACCGATCGGGAGTTCTTTTGAAGCAAGCTTACGTCCCGAAGGTTCAAGCGTATTGCTGAAGTTGAACCCTCATTCGATTCAACTGCCTGAGCCAGTCCTTCCCGGTGCCGAACCTGTTCGAAGTTCTGAACTGGATAGAGATCAATGGCGTAGGGAGATGTTTTCAGGACTGGTGACAGCCGTAGCCACAACCTATGAACAGCGGCGGTCAGGTGATTCTGAAATTGCTCAGTTTAAGGTGGGTGACAAATGGACTGCCTATGTTCAACCCACAGGTGACTTTATTGTTCGGAATGAGGCAAGGCGCACGATTTGTCGCGGGAATCTGCATAGGGGTGAGGAAATGGTGCAGCTGTCGGAGGATTATGCTGGTGAATTGGAGGGGATGTTGATGGAAAGGGAGCAAGCCTCACAGCAGGATACACAGCAAATTAACAAAGGATCGGTAAGTCGAAAAAGCATTGAATTGGTTTAGGGCACATTGCAATCCTAGCCAACTGGATACTGGACAAATCGCCATTGGATATAGGTAGCCTGAGCGATCGCCTTGTTAGGGTGACATCTACAGCAACTAACTTGTGTTCCAGGGCTGCCTATGGCTACCAAAACACCCACCCGACCCAAGCAACGGCAGAGTACCCAGAAGCGATCCTGGCAGAACCTGACCGATCGCCGCAAACTCCGCCATCTTGAAAACACCCTGGATAAGGCCATTACCCAGGCGTTCCAGGAAGGAGGAATTGAGTCTCATGAGGACTTCAAGGCTTATGTCGAGTCATTCAGTGAGCGATCGGGCAAGGCTCCCATTACCGTTGAACTTTGTGAAGGTGGTGGCAGTGATGATGAAATTCGGGGCTACCGTTTCTATCTCACCAGCGACCCCAGCCAAAGAACTAGCGGTAAGTATTTGATCAAGAACCTGGAAGGCGTTACGGATAAGGATGAAAACTACTTTACGCCCTCCAATATTGCTGAGATGTTTGGGTTTGAAGAAGCAGAATTCGGTGATCTGGATACCGACCTGGATGATGCCCTTGATCTGGACGATGACTTGGATGAAGAGCCAGACGAGGCACTGAATGCCCTGCTGGACGGAGACCTTGATGAGGATCTAGAGAATCTGGGGGATGAAGAGCTTGCTCCAGTTCCGACAGCTAAAAATCAAGCTAAATCATCGAAAGCTCAGAGCAAGGCTCAATCTAAGGCGCAGACTCAAGGCAAAGCTAGTAAATCTAATGGTCGGGACTTCCGCTACCGAGACCCGATAGAGGAGGCATCTCGTCTGAGTGCCTCGGCAGCTGTGAACGGACGCGAGACAAATGGGGTCAATGTGGCGGGGCTGGCAGGGCAACTGGCAGCTCTGGGCATTGTGGTTGGGCAGGGCGTGTTAGAGAACCTGGCAGCTCAGGATGACGAGGAACGGATCGAACGAATTGTCCGAGAACTCCAGCGGCAGAATGAGCAGGTTGATCATCTGACCAGCCGTTTGCAAGAGGCAACAACCGGGCGCTCAACGGTAACGCCATCGGTGGAAACAGAACCAGTTGCGGGTGAAAATCCTCTAGCAGATGCGGCTGCAACAGTGGGGAGTAAGGTAGACACGCTGGGTGTAAAACTAGACCCCACTTACAAAGGGCAACCCCTGGAGATTGATCGGGAAGCCAGCATTAGCGAACAGTTTGACCAGATTGAGGCATATCTGAAAGGACTATCCAAACGGCTTGACCGCTTAGAGGTGGTGGTGAGTCGTTTGGAGAAGCAAATCGCAGAACAAACTAATTCCGCAATGGTTGAGCCAGAGACAGACACAACAGAAAGTCAGGCTGCGACACCCGCACAAGCGATCGCAGAGTCCAAAGTGCTGGAACAACTGATGGCGAAACGAGCTGATCCTGAGCAAGTTTCTTGTGCAGAAGCTTTGTTGGGCTTTGCCAGAGTTGCTAATGAACTCCCGGATGATGCTGATCAAGAAGGAATTACGATTTCCAGTAACAAAACGCTGCAACTTGAAGAGCAAGGGAATCAAGTAGCAATTGCCCTTAACAACAATCAGGGTAATACCCTTTTTGCAGGCAACCGTACCGATGGGCAGTGGGCGGTCGCAGCAGATCACCTCAGTTCTGATGAAAAAGCTACCATTGCTAAACTTCCTCAGTCCAAGCAGGAATACGCCACCAAAGCCAGTGCCCAGGCATTGATTGCCACCTTCCAGGAACGCTTATCGGAGCGATTCAATGGGGAGGCTGAACCTGTATTTACCTGGACAGATCAGGGCAAAGCCAAGTATGAGTTTGAGGTTGTGACGTTACCGAATGGGACTCAGTTGCTGCAAGGGTTTGACCCGAACTACAAGGATGAACAGGTTTTTGATGCCATGTTGGTGCCCGGTCAATCGCCAGACATCCTGCATTGCAGTATTCCCATACGAGAGATGGAGTCAGCCATCAATGAGCAGATATCTGAACAGACGGATGAAAAGCATCTGAATCGACGCTCTGGTAAAGCGTCTGCCAAACCGAATCGAGAAGAATTGCAAGTTTAATTAACAAGCTGGATCAGCATGGATGGAGAACCGATGATGCAAAACATTAAAACTCCCGTTACTAAGTCTCACTTAACTCAACTACATCGTCGCTCTACTCAACAATTGGGGCATTTCAACCTTACCAAATCTGATTTATTGTTCATTGGGCTTTGTGTTGCTGTTGTTATCTATTTGTTGATTAAAGAGCCGTTGCTCATAACTATTTTGGGTTGTGCCAGTGTGGTATTCCTCAGCCTCTGGCATTTGATTAAGACAGTACCCATTTTGGAAAAATACCTGGGTGCCAGAATTCGTTTCTGGCATATTGCCTCACTCATTATTGCGATCACGGCGCTGCTCAACACCTTCGCGGCACCTGCCCAGGCTATCTTTCTCAGCGGATTAGAACAATTTTTCGTCAATCTGGCTCAGCAAAGTTCACAGGCAGGTGGCGGTACTGCCACGCTGGATGCCAATGTGATCGGGCTAATTTTCAACTTGATTCGAGGGGTGTTTTTGTTGCTGGTTGCTGCTGCGTCACTCTTTGCTTATAACCAGGCGCAGCAAGGAAATGATTGGCGACCGATCGTAACCCAGGTAGGACTGGCATTTGCGATCGTAATTGCGATTGATGTGGTCACATTCATCTTCGTGGGGAATGGTACAGGAACGGCTGGTGGTTGATCTGGCAACGTGAATTGCAAGCATTATGGAACGAGATTTCAATCGAGAATTCATCAAAGTCAATCGAATTTTAGGTAAGCAGGCGAGCATTGGTCCTATTCCGGCAGATCAACTCGGTCCCTGGGTTGCCATTGTTGTTCTTTGTTACGTCATCACGAATGGCTTTTTTAGCCTGGGTCTTGGCTGGTTCTTTGGAGCATCGTTCTGGTTAATTGCCAGCTGGTGGATTCTGACCGGGAATCAACCCCATCAATTTCTCGATCGCTGGCGTAATCCGCCGGGAACCGAGTGGTGTAACGGCAACAACATCTATGTTTCGCCTATCCCAGAACATAGACCAACCTGGATTCGCAAACGTTATGGTGATGCACGGGTCAACATTCGACTGAAACCAGTGCAAGTGCCCAATCAGTATGGAGGCAAAAGTACGTTTATGCCATTCCAGAATGAAGTCAATATCTGCTGTATTGCAGAAATCAAAAAAGATGATCGTGAAGTGGCTGCACTGTTGCTAGAGAAAGGTAAATCTCAGTATCAGCTTGTGTTTGGATTTCGTGTTGCTGGACTGCACGATATGATGTACGAGAGTGAGGTGAATGCGTTTGCTCATGCAATTGAAGAAGGGATGAAAGAGTTACCGATCGGTGAACGGATTACCTTCTGTACAGGTTGTTCAAGTGATGATGCAGCGCGACAAGAAGAACTGTCTATCCTGGCAGAGGAATGCCAATTAAAGCCTGTTTCCGTGCTGACTCGAAATGAGCAATTACGAGTGCAGCAACTTGCTCAGGGAGGGACACGGCAGACCTGGAATCAACTTGCTTTTTGTACCTGGACGAGTGATGACGAAGCAGGTACACAACACAAAGATTTGGTTGGCGGGCTGATCGAACGGTTAAGAAAAACGGGTTCCTGGGTAGTCGAGCAGATTACGGGAAATAAGCGCGTTTATCAAGAAGCATTTTTCAAAAAGCTTTTACTACAAGGGTTTCAGCAGGGGTTTATTCAATGGGAAGTATTGCTCAATACTAAAGTGGGACTGGAGGTAACGCCCTGTAGCGCAGTAGATCTGTGGCAGTGGCTCTGGAGCCGATTTAATCAGGGCGTTGCGCCTCCTATTCCGCAGGTCATTACTTTAAAGGAGACAGAAACCGGACTGGAACTGACCGAAACTGTGACGACGGACAAGCACCTGTGTACCTTGCTCATTGAAGGAACTCAGGGGTGGTCTGCTTGCCCGGAGCATCGAGGTGATCACGATCGGATTTACCTGACGGGAAGAGGTAAGGTCTGCGGTGTGATGACGATGACCGATCCACCGATGGGCTGGACGAGTACCCGAGAACATTTGAAATGGGTTTGGAAAATTCTCTCTTCGAGCTATGTGCATGACACTGAAGCCTGGATTGAGATCAGTCGTGGCAATGACTTTTTTATTCAGGACAACTTGGCACGGCAGGCAAAGCAGTCCAAGGCAGCTCGCACCATTGCGGTTACGAAAGGGCAGGGGCGAGATGTAGGAGCTGAAATTAAGCAGGAAGAGTCCTTTGAGGCACAGCGCCGTCTCTATGAGGGTACGAAAGCGCTACACTGTGCGCCAGTCTTTTTGGTCTATCGCAACAGTGCTGAGGAGTTGACCCATGCCTGCAATTTGCTGGCGAACAGTTTTGAAACGGCGAAGGTGATTCGAGAGCGTCATATTGCCTGGGAAATCTGGCTCCAGGCATTACCGATTACTTGTAAGCGTCTGTTGCATGGCAACAACTTGAATGAGCGCCGATTGACCCTTGATACACATACAGTGGCGGGAATTATACCCCTGACGATGCCGAAGGATATCGATCGATGCGGTGTAGAGTTTTTAACCGGACGCGGTGGCAAGCCTATCTACATTGACTTATTTCATCATCAGATTGGACGGGCGCTGATTACTGGAACGTCAGGTTCAGGCAAGAGTGTATTGGGCTGGCGATTTGCCATGGAAGCTCTGGCAAATAACATTCCAGTGGTTGGGATGGACATTTCTTCCAGTGGTAATAGTACATTCAAAACGGCGATCGAACTCTTAGGTGATCAAGGAGCGTATTACGACATCTCCAGTGGTAGCAGCAACCTGCTGGAACCCCCTGATCTACGCCGCTTTGATAAATTGGAGCGCGATCGCCGCATGGAGTCCTGGAAGGACTTTATTCGCCGTGCATTGAGCGCGATCGCCATGGGGAAAATCCATAATCCTCACTTAGCACAACGGGTAGATGCGTTGTTGATTAGAGCGTTGGATGTATTTCTGCGTGACCCAGAAATCATCACTCGTTACAACCGAGCGTTTGAAATGGGTTGGCGATCGCCTGAATGGCAACAGATCCCAACCTTGCCAGACTTTATAAAATTTTGTACCCGTGAACGGTTAAATCTCCGCTCGTTTGAGGATCTGGATCGACACTCGCTTAACCAAATTCAGAGCCAGGTGAGCGCATTGCTGGCTTCACGATTGGGGAAGGCGATCGCCCGTCCGAGTACTTTTTCGCCTGAACCTGCGATCAAATTCTTCGCCCTCAGCGGTTTGACCAATGAGCAGGATGCTTATCTGATGGCAATCAACGCTCATGCTGCTTGTATCCGCAATGCACTTTCCCATCCGTGCAGTTTATTCATTGGCGATGAGCTATCGGTCTTGCTTCGCAGAGATGGATTTGCCCAGATTGTCGGGGAGACTTGTGCAACAGGGCGCAAAGACGGTATTGCCGTGCTGTTGCTCTCTCAAGATCCAGACACCATTTGTGAGTGTTCAGCCGGTTCGCAAATCATGCAGAACATTAATTACCGGATTACTGGACGTATTACCAGCAGCGGGATCAACTCTTTTCAACGGTATCTTGGCTACCCCCCTAACATCATCAGTCAGAATGCCACAGAAGCTTTTTTGCCTCGTAGCAGCGATCTCTATTCTTGCTGGTTGTTAGAACTAGGTGGTCGCTTCTGGAGGACTCGTTTCTATCCAGGTGAATTGATGCTTGCCAGCGTTGCTAACAATCAGGATGAACGTGAGGCGCGAGATCGGGTAATGGCACAGTATTCTCTCACGCCCAAAGGTCGATTGATGGGTTTGAAAGCGTTTGCAGATGAATATATTCCGGCTTTGCGGGAAGGCAAAGGGTTTAGTCATATCGGGCAGGGTTTATCTGTAGAGAAATCAGGGCGATCGCCCCAACAGGAGGATTATCCCAGTGATCTTGTTGAACATGATCAACGCTCACTTATTGCACATTAAGGAGGCAAAACTTATGCGACTCAGATGGATGTCCATTCGACTCATTACGCTGTTTCTAGTCGTAGGTGTTGGGTCTGTAAATAGTCCAGCATTTGCACGCACTCAAGATACGGGCAGAGACCCGGTTGAGGCAGCAATTCGGGATCAGGTAAATGGCAGCAATGTCTACGTATCGAATACGGGCAATCAAATCAATGATTTCTTGGGAGATGTGCAAAACTTTGTGCAAAACGATTTACTGAGTCCGATTAACAATTTAATTCAATCGACTCTGGGTGAGTTTCAGGTTCCAGATCTATCTCAACTCTGGAGTCAAATTATGGGTGGTTCAGCCAGCCGTGATCCGGGTGCGGTTCTGTCTGAGACTTTAGAGAATAAGACTACTGGGCGCAGTTCTTACGGCATTCGCGAGGATCTGAGCAAATATGCTGCTAGAGCCACAGCTACAGGAGTAGCGGATCAGTCCACCTTGAGTCAGGAAGCACAAACCCAGATGGCTCAAGTACGGCAAGCAACGCAGCAGAACACGCAGGAAAGTGTACGTTTGGGTGAAGAATCCCAGGGTTTGGACGTGACTCAACGGATTATGCAAAACCTTTCCCAACAGACTGCACTTAACAGTCAGGTGAATGAGCGGGTCCTGCAAGAGGCACAGCAAGCACGGGTCGATCGGGCGATCGGCAATACATTGTCGGCTCAAACTGCCCGTGAACTATCAGCGATTACTACTGCCGATCGCCGCAAAAATATTTCCGCAGGCAATGCAGCCAGTCAGCAAGGTGGTTTGTTGATGATGCCGGGTGGAGTGACGCTGGGTTCCGATCAATAGTCCAACTCGAAACAATCGTGATGCCTTTAATGGTTTGATTTGACGGCTAATGCTCATGATGTACCTGATTGCTCAATCCTTTCCAACTACAGGCGGAGAATCCGATGCTCTGGACATTATCACCAGTTCGCTGGAATTGTCCCGTGCCACGGTGGAGTCCTGGAATACGGTCTGGCTAGTAACGCTAGACCCGCTTGCGTCTGGACTCTGGATTGGGCTGATCCAATTGGGCATTACGTTGGGAGCTGCCAGCATTCTGTTTATTGCGATGACTACGGGTAAAGACATTATCGATAAGCAGTCCTGGTCAGAGCTAGCTTCAATCTTCGTCTGGCCGTTGGTGATTATGATTTTCCTGGGTGCGAATGGCAATGTCCTGGCAGGTACGATCAAGTTTATCCGAGGCTTTTCCTATACGCAGGTGCAAAATGTATTGCAACTTCAGGTGGGTGAACTGACTTTTCGGGATGCCATTTCCAATGTAACGATCACTGGCATTGCCAAACAACAGCTTGAAAGTCTTTACAGCGAATGTCAGGGCAAGGTTGGCACTGAACTGGTGGAATGCTGGAACTCGAAGCAAGAGCAGGCACAAGCGATCGTGGCTGAAGCAGAGCGACAAGCGCGATCGCCACTGGAGCCGTTACGTGCCTTTGGTCAGGCGTTATGGAATGCGTCATTGCCCGGTCAAATCAGCACAGCCGTGCGATTAACAACTGACCCTGGTAGCGTATTCCGAGATACTGCGATTCCCATCATCCGGTTTATTCTCTACGCTTTGCAATGGGGATTCGTCAATATTCTGGAAGCGGCACTGTTGCTAACGGCGTTGTTTGCACCAATCGCGATCGGACTCTCACTCTTACCGCTGCAAGGTCGTCCGATCTGGGCATGGCTAACTGGATTCATCACTTTGTTCGGGATTCAACTGGGCTACAACATTGTGGTTGGCTTAACCGCCGTTGTGCTCGTTAAGTCTGGGGCAGAACTGGTGTCGGATGTGGCATTTCTCTTTTTCCTCAGCATCTTTGCACCGGGACTAGCGGTTCTGGTTGCGGGTGGTGGCGGCTTTGCGCTATACAACGGCATTTCATCCAACGTGAAAAGTTTGATCGACATTTTCAGTAATGCGATCGGTACAGTCACCAGCATTGCGCTGATACGAAGGGGGTAGCTATGCAGATTAAACGACTTCAAGCTCCACTCTTACCAGAGGCAAAAAACTTGCTGGCAGTGTGTTTTATCTGCCTGACTGTCTTCAATAGCTTGATTTTTGTCTTAACGCTATTCACTGCCTTTCGAGTGAACCGTATTGCCGAAAGAAAGACAACCTTTGCTCAGTTGGTGAATGGTGAAACGATTTATGTTTCGGAGCAAGAGCGGCACTGGCGCTATCCATCGGTGATCCAGAAAGTCGTCAGTGATTGGACGACCTTGACGTTTAATTGGGAGGAAAAGATTCCTGGCACGAATGAACCCGATCAGGGGGTTCGAGTTGGTAATAACAAACGAATTCCGACTAATGCCTGGTTTGCTTCTCTGCTGCTGGAATCGGAGTTTGCTAAAGCTTCTCTGCCCAAGGTTGCGGAATTGGTTCCTCCGGCGCTTTTTTCGGGGCAGATTCGTAGCACGACGATCGTTTCCTACTTGTCGGAACCAAGAGAGATTCGACCTGGAGAATGGGAAGTGGATCTGGTGGCGACGCGGGTACTGATCGATCGCACGACGGGTAAAGATGAACGAATTCCTTTCAATCGCACGTTTACCTTGCAGGCGGTTGAAGTGCCGCGATCGCCCCTCGGAGCCGATGCGCCTCTGGTAGAACGCAAAATCTACGAAATGCGTGCTGCGGGATTGCAAATCACCCGAATTGTCGAGTTTAACCCCCAGCAACAGCGGTAGTGCAGCGAGGATGATCATGACGAATGCGAATCGGCAGTTTGAATCCCATGAGTTTGATGAGGTGTCTGAGGGATTTTCCAACCCGACTCATCATGCAAACGGAAATGGCAAAACTTCTACAACATCAGTCCAACATGACTTGGAAGCTGATGATGACTTGACTCCAGAAGAGGAACAGCAGCTAACAGGTTTTAATCCTGCTACTCCGCAGCTAATTTCAGAAGAATATCGACTGAAGCAAGACCAAGAAAGTGCAGTAGAGCGTCCACTGGCGGAACGTGCCAGCATTCGATTGGGTTCTGTAGTAGCAGTGGTTGGAACAGTGATGGGAGCCGGAGCTGTCTTGTGGTTTGGCTTCCTTCAACCCCGCCCACCAGCCCGACAAGTTACTCAGTCGCCCACCCCAACCCCGTCCACGCCGCCAACGTTTGATGAAACGGCTGAACTGAAAAGCCGTCTAGCGTTCCAGGATCAGCAGCAACAACTCCAGCCTGAATCTGCTGCTAGACCTCAATCTCCAGCCCCATCCAGACCTGTGGCTTCGAGGTCAACGGCTCCAGCACCGACTTCGGCTGCGGTATCTCCTCCTATCACAGCCTCTCGACCAGACCCAGTGATTGTAAGATCACCTGTTACTCCGCCAGAGAGGATTCAACCGGTCGAAAGAGTCGATCCGTTTCAGCGTTGGGCACAACTGGCAAATGTTGGACAATTACGAGTGAGTCCTGGTGCAATGGAGCCTTCAAGAACAGCTTCCAGTGATCTATCGGGTGCTCAGTCTAATCCATCTGCATCAGCGACTCAGCAAAACCCGGTTATTCCCGTAGTCTCTATTGGTAGGACGGAAACAGAGTCATCAAGCCTGACAACCAGTTCCGACACAGTTCCTAACTCCTTTGGGGTGGCTTCGCCTTCCGCGTTTAGTGCTGACATGACTCCTGGCATGATTGGGATTCTGAACCGTACTCCAGCGGGGCAGCTTGATGGACAAATGGGTGGTTTCAGGGAAGTCGCGCTCGGAACGTCCACTAAAGCCAGGGTGATTATGCCGATGATTTGGGACGAGGGTAGCAATAATTCGACAGGTGGTACAGCATCTGCCCAAGAAAATCGCTTTGCCGTAGAGTTGGTTGAAGATATGAAAGCCGCCAATGGTACAGTGGCACTTCCGGCGGGTACGGTTTTGGTTATTCGCACCAGATCTGTAGGGCGAGGCAATAACTTAGTGTCGGCTAGTGCGATCGCCATTGTGCATCGCGATCGCATTGGTCAAATCCGTCAGCAAACCTTACCACCTGATAGCCTTCAGATTCGAGGTCAAGACAACCGCCCGCTGATTGCCCAAAAGCTCAATGATGTGGGACCCGATATCGCTCGCCAAGACTTGTTGACAGGGTTACTCAGCAGCCTGGGTCGGGTGGGAACGATTATCAATCAACCGCGTACCCAGTCCAGCACCACCACATCGGCAGGTAACTTTAATCAGAGCGTGATCGCTTCAAGTGCTGAACCTCAGATTTGGGCGGCTGCACTGGAAGGTTTCTTCAATCCCATTGCTGAACGGATATCCCGCCGCTCTGATCAAACGATGCAAGAACTCTTGCAACGACCCAATGTGCAGTTTGTTCCTGAAGGAACCGAAGTTTCTGTGGTGGTCAATAGCTTTTTGAGGGTAGACCGATGAGACGATTGCCTGCTCTGACCTTAGTCAGCACAGCATTACTGATTGGTTTGGTATCTCCGGGGCTGTCTGTTCAGGCACGAACGTCAGCCTATCAGGTCGTCGATCGCAACAGAGCGACTACCAGTGCGGTTCAAGTTCAAGTTGCTCCTGGACGAGCAACTTCGATTAGTTTTAGCCAGACTGATGAAACGATCGCCTATATCCTGCTAGCAGATGCCTCGCGGGTAGTCTACAGCACGGATGCTGAGTTAGAGACTGGGCGGGCAAAGACTATTTTCTTGAGAGTGATTCAACCGCTTCGCTTTCCAGGAGCGACCACTACGCCTGTAACCAACCTGATGGTACAAACGGTAGATGCTAGAGGGCAGAATCGGCTCTACACGTTTGATATTATTCACAGCAGTAATCCGCGTTATGTCGGTGTTCAGATTTTGCCTGCGATCGCCCGTTCACAGGCTTCTACCGCTGTTGGTAATCTCAACTTAACGCTGGACAACATTCAAACCGGGTTAAGCATTGCCATTATGCGAGGCTACACGTCGATCGATGATCCTGTTGTTGCTAAAGTGCGCCAGCTTCTGGAACTGATGCGAACCGAAAATATGACAGTTTCAGAGGCAGCCCACTCAGTTGAGGTTCCATTGGAGGTACTTGCATCTTTGGCAAGGCTTGTTCGAGAAGAAAGGGGTTTACCCGTCTAGAAAATCTATAAAAGTAGAATATTATGGGAAGCCTATGCTAAAGCAGCTTCGTTAAAATTTAACGAAGTTTGCTGAGTATTTACACGGGGTGGGAAGTTTATATAGTAAGAACCCTAAAGACTAGGCGTATTATGTCTCCCCCCGACCAAGGTCAACTTGTTGATGTCCGGCAGCGCCGCTATGTGGTGACAGAAGTTCAGAAGACGGTGTTGCCGAGTAATCCGTTGATTCAGGGCATTCAATCTGCCCAGCACCTGATCACCCTGACCTCAGTTGAGGATGATGCCCTGGGGGAAGAGTTGCAGGTGATCTGGGAACTGGAGCCAGGGGTTCATGTCCATGAAAAGACAGAACTGCCTGAGCCGACAGGGTTCGATTCTCCTGAACGGCTCGATGCATTTTTGGATGCCGTGCGTTGGGGAGCCTCCTCTTCTGCGGATATTCGCAACATCCAGTCTCCCTTTCGGAGCGGTATTGATATTGAGGATTACCAGCTTGATCCGGTCGTGCGGGGAATTCAGATGCCTCGCGTGAACCTGTTGATTGCGGACGATGTTGGGCTAGGCAAAACGATCGAGGCTGGATTAGTTGCCCAAGAACTGATTTTGCGTCAACGGGTCAGGCGAATCTTGATTGTTTGTCCGTCTGCGCTGCAAATTCAGTGGCGTGATCAAATGCGGGACAAGTTTGGGCTAGATTTTCGTATCGTCGATAGTACTCTGATGAAAGAGTTGCGGCGGCGACGGGGCATTCACGTTAACCCCTGGACGCACTTTCCTCGTCTCATTACTTCCATCGACTTCCTGAAGCGCGATCGCCCCATCCGGTTATTCCGTGAGGTGTTGCCTGCGGAAGGAGAATCCATCTATCCCCGGCGATTTGATCTACTGATTGTGGATGAGGCTCATAATGTTGCCCCATCTGGGAGTGGTCGCTATGCGATCGATTCCCAGCGCACGGCTGCCATTCGCCTATTGGCTCCCCACTTTGAACACAAACTGTTTCTGACTGCGACTCCCCACAATGGTTACCGGGAGAGCTTTACGGCTCTGCTAGAACTGTTGGATACTCAACGGTTTGCCAGGGGAGTGGAGCCAGATCGGAACCAGCTTCAGGTCGTCATGGTGCGGCGCTTGAAGCGAGAACTGCCGCCCAAGTGGGATGGTACGCCCAGATTTCCAGAGCGGAAGTTGGCAGCCATTCCAGTCGATTACTCAGACATCGAGCGTCGGGTTCACACGGCTTTGCGGGAGTATACTGATTTACGCCGTAAAGCTGCCGCTGATGATCCCACTGAACTATACGCCACTGAGTTTGTTCTGAAGCTCCTGAAAAAGCGTCTTTTTTCTTCCCCAGCTGCCCTTGCCACTACGTTAGAGCAACACCAAAAGTCGTTGCAATCTGCGAAACGCCGTAAAGCTAGCCGGATTACTAAACCGACTGTGGGCAATCTGCGACGGCAGGTTGAGCAAATTGAGGAAGAATTTGCGGACGATGGATTGTATGAGGAATCGACAGAGGATGCGATCGCCAATACTAGCCTGCTATTCCGAGAGGTTACGCCTGAAGAGCAAGCACTGTTGCGAGAGATGCAAGCTTGGGCAGATGTAGCGGTCAAACGATCCGATTCTAAAGCGAAGCAGCTCTTGAACTGGATTAAGCAGTACATCAAGCCCGATGGACAGTGGTCGAATGAACGGGTTTTGATTTTTACAGAGTATCGGGCAACTCAGAAGTGGCTTTATGATTTGCTGGCAACGGAGGGACTGGTTGCAGGCGATCGCTTGATGACGCTGTATGGGGGTATGGATTCCCAGGAGCGTGAGAAGGTAAAGGCGGCATTCCAGGCAAACCCTGAGTTTTCCCCGGTGCGGATTTTGCTGGCAACCGATGCTGCTTCTGAGGGATTGGACTTACAGAACCACTGCTCTCGCCTGATTCACTATGAGATTCCCTGGAACCCGAACCGCATGGAGCAGCGGAATGGGCGGGTTGACCGTCACGGGCAGAAAGCGTCAGAAGTTCTGGTTTATCACTTTGTGGGCAAGGGTTATCAGCACTCTGCGGTTGGAACTCGTCCTGGAGATCTGGAAGGGGATCTGGAGTTTTTGATGCGGGCAGCGTTGAAGGTGAATACGATTCGGGAAGATCTGGGCAAGGTAGGTCCGGTGATTGCGACCCAGGTTGAGGAAGCCATGTTAGGGCGGCGAACCACACTGGATACCAGCCGAGCGGAACGGGAGTCGGAACCCGTGCGGCGGATGCTGAAGTTTGAGCGATCGGTGCGGGAGCAAATTGAAAAGCTTCGAGAGCAGTTAAGTGAAACTCGCCGCAATTTCCGACTTACCCCAGAGAACATCGAAGCCGTTGTTAACATTGGGCTGGAATTGGCAGAACAACCGCCGCTGATACCAATAGAGATAGAGGGGTTGAGGGGACAAGCCTATCATCTGCCTGCGTTCCGGGGAAGCTGGTCAGCCTGCACGGAAGGACTGGCACATCCGCACACTCAAGAGATTCGCCCGGTTGTCTTTGACCCAGATCAATCGAATGGTAGGGATGATGTGGTGCTGGTGCATCTCAACCATCGTCTAGTGCAAATGTGTCTGCGCTTACTGCGAGCAGAGGTTTGGTCACGGGAAGGGCGGAAGCGGCTGCATCGCGTCACGGCTCGATTAGTTCCCAGTTCGGCATTAGAGCATCCGGTGGTGATTGCTCACGGACGCTTGGTGATTTTAGGCGGCGATCAGCAACGGCTCCATGAAGAGGTGATTACCGCTGGGGGAATGCTTAAAGAGGGGCGGTTCAACCGACTCAATGTGGGACAGGTGCAGATGGCGTTAGATGCGGCTCTGCCTGATCCGATTCCAGAAACAGTTCAGCAGCGCCTCATGACGTTGTGGGAGGGACACAAAGAACCGCTGTTGCGATCGCTAGAAGCTCGCATGGGCGATCGCACCGCAGGTCTTCAGAAAGCGCTGAAAGACCGCTGTGATAAGGAGGTTGCCGATATTACGGCAATTTTGACGGAACTGCGTCAGAGCATTTTGAATGAACTGAAACAACCAGAGGTTGAGCAACTTGAGTTATTTAGCAATACGGAGCGGGAGCAGCTTGAGCGCAATCTCAAGAGCCTCGAAGCTAGATTAGAACAGATTCCCCAGGAGATTGAACAGGAGGCAGCCGCTATCCGAGCCAGGTTTAGAGATCCGACACCCCGATTATTTCCCCTGGCTGTTACGTATTTGATTCCTCAAAAGTTGATCTAGATTTGAAAAACGTTCTTATGACTACTGCCCCAAAAATCACTCACGCTTTTGCCATTCTTGCACCCGTACCAGAGGAGCACTTGCTATCTGGATTAGAGTCAATTCAAGTACAGGAAGCCAAGGGTATTGAAGAACCGATTGTTGCTTTTGGCAGTACAGCCTTTAATATTTTTCGCAAAGCTGATGAGTTACGAGGGGGGCATGGAGGAAGTCTGGTAGAAGTTTTTCTCTACGCTTCTCATGCTGAAGAACAACCCTTAACTCCAAAGGCAACATGGCATGCAATTTATGTGAAGCATATTGAAGCAAGAAATGGGCGTTACCCCAAGGAGCGATCTTATGAACGTCCTGAAACCGCTCTCAATGGCGATAAGCCTGTTTGGGCAATTTTTTGGCAAGTTCAGAGCTTGAAGAAATTGAATGTACCGATTCCCATCAAGCAATTTCACGGTTTAGATAAGCGATCGCCCTATCAAGCTCGTTTTATTCCTGAAGGTCCGCTATTGGTGCAATATCCTCAGCTACCAGGGAGCGTATCCTAATGCGCTCGATCAGTTCTTACGATGCACTTGAAAATCTTGGGAGAGTGCGGCTTTCCAAAAACTTCTTTATGCGAGATTTTCTGTATAGCGAGATCTCCAATTACTACAAAATTCCTAATATTCCAGAAAATCCAGACCTTGCCATTGAGGTGGGCAAGCATTTATGTGAAGACTTGCTGGAACCGCTTCAAGAAGCCTTTGGGCGAATTACTATTCGGTCTGCCTACCGTTCTCCGGCGGTTAATCAGTTTGGAAATGAGCATGACCACAACTGCGGTAGTAATGAGAACAACCGGGCTGGACATATTTGGGATTGGCGTGACAAAGATGGCTGTATCGGAGGGACCGTTTGTATTGCTGTGAACTGGTATCTCGACCATTATGAGCAAACGGGCGATTTTCGACCGCTTGCCTGGTGGATTCATGACCACCTCCCTTACTCAAGTCTGTGCTTCTTTCCGAAACTGTGCGCTTTCAACATTACCTGGGGTGAAAACCCCAGTCGCAGCATCAGTAGTTATATTGCTCCGCATCGTGGCTATTTAACCCATGCAGAAATGGATAACTTTTTGGGAAACCACCGTGAGCATTATTCTGGCTTTCCAACCTTGAAAACAGGGCTAACAGTAGATGACTACCGACGAGCACTTGAGGCTATCGCCCCTGATCTGACAGAGGGACAGCGGGCAATGCTCAAAGCACAATCCCACGCTCCGAATCGAACCATCACCGCTTCACAGTTGGCAGAGGCAGCCTGCTATGAAGGCTATCAAGGGGCAAATATACAGTATGCCAAAGTCGGTCAAAAGGTGGCTAACTTCTTGGGCTATGAACCGCCGCAAACTGAGAGGAATGGGCAGCCCTTCTGGTCATGGGTTCTTGCGGATGGCGACTGGCGACGAAAAGACGATAGCTCTCAGCAAAATTGGTACTGGGTCATGCATCCGCAGGTGATTGCAGCCCTTCCGCTTACAAGTTGGTTCGAGGTCTAACAATGTCCACTGCACGTCACCACGCTGAATGGCTCTCTCTGGTTGAAGTATCGGGTCCGTTTCTGAGCCTACCTGTGTTGCTTCAGGTATTTCCGAACGGGCTGGAGGCGCATGAACCAGAGCAGATGAGATTGCTGCGGCTTGCTCATGAGGAGTGGGAAGATAACCAGAAGAGCTTGCAGCCGGAGACTGCCATCCATCGCGCTTGGGTGGAGTTTGTGTTGCAAGAGATGCTGGGGTTGCCGGGTGAGGTGTTGTTGTCAGGGCAGGCAATTCCAACCGGGTTGCAGGTGACGATCGCTGAGTATCAGGAAACATTGCGTCCTGATTGGGTGGCGGTGAATCCCCGTGATGCAGCAGAGGCAGGTAAGCCAAGGTTACTGGTGCAGGTGGTGCCTGCGGGACAGGATTTAGAAAAGGGGCTGAAGGGTTCCCGCTGGGCTGCCAGTCCTGCGACTCGCATGATGGAGTTACTACACGCCTGCAACGTGCGGTTGGGACTGTTGACGAATGGCGAACACTGGATGCTGGTGAATGCGCCGAAGGGAGAAACGACGGGCTATATCTCCTGGTATGCGACGCTTTGGCAGGAAGAGCCGATTACCCTGAGAGCGTTTCGCAGTTTGTTGGGGGTCGATCGCTTCTTTCGGGTGGATGAACCGCAAACGCTGGAGGTAATGCTGTCGCAAAGTATCAATAGTCAGCAAGAAGTTACTGACCAGTTGGGCTATCAGGTACGGAAGGCGGTTGATGTATTGGTGCAGTCGATCGACCGGATTGACCAGGATCGCAATCGATCGCTGTTACAGGGCATTTCGGAAACTCGGTTGTATGAAGCGGCATTGACGGTGATGATGCGGCTGGTGTTTCTGTTCTCGGCTGAGGAACGCAAGCTAATTCCGCCCCATGAGAATGAGCTTTACAACACGCACTATGCAGTTTCGACGTTGCGATCGCGCTTGCGGGAGCAGGCGGATCAGTTTGGGGAGGAGGTGCTGGAGCGACGACAGGATGCATGGTGTCGCTTGCTGGCAACGTTTCGGGCGGTGTATGCCGGAGTAGATCATGATGCGCTGTTTATTCCTGCCTATGGTGGGAGTCTGTTTGACCCCGATCGCTTTCCCTTTTTAGAAGGACGGCGGGAGGGCACTGACTGGAAATTGCAGACGGCAGACCCGATTCCTGTGAATAACCGCACGGTGTTGCACCTGTTGGAAGCGTTACAAATTCTTCAGGTGAAGGTGCCGGGGGGCGGTGGAGTGGAGCCGCGTAAGCTGTCATTCCGGGCGTTAGATATTGAACAGATTGGGCATGTCTATGAGGGGTTGCTCGATCACACGGCAGTCCGGGCGGCAGACCCGATTCTGGGATTGATAGGGACGAAGGACAAGGAGCCGGAGCTTTCGCTGGCAGCGTTGGAGGCGCAGGCGGCGAAAGGGGAAACAGCCCTGGTCGCCTTCTTGAAGGAGCAAACGGGTAAATCGCCGTCGGCATTACAGAAAGCTGTAGCCACTCAGGCAAGCCAATCGAGTGGAACAGGTGAAACACCTCAAGATCATCAAGCACGGCAGCGGTTACTGATTGCCTGCAATAACGATCGCGCCCTGTTGGATCGCATCCTCCCGTTTGCCAAGCTGATCCGGTTCGATACATTGGACTACCCAGTGGTGATTCCAGCCGGGAGTGTGTATGTGACAACGGGGGTCGATCGCCGTCAGACTGGAACGCACTACACGCCGCGCAATCTAACCGAGGAGATTGTGCAGTATACGCTGGAGCCGTTGGTGTATGAGGGTGTGGCAGAGGGGAAGCCGAAGGAAGCGTGGCGGTTGCGATCGCCTGCTGAACTCCTGCAACTGAAGATCTGCGATATGGCGATGGGCAGTGGGGCGTTTTTGGTGCAGACCTGTCGCTATTTGGCTGAGAAGCTAGTGGAAGCTTGGCAGCGGGAGTTGGAGAATCCCCCTCACCCTAGCCCTCTCCCTAGGGGCGAGGGAACCGGAGTGGATCGGCTCCCCTCGCCCTCAGAGCAAGGATTTGGGGGTGAGGGCAAAATCCGCATCCTCCCCGATGGCTCTCTCTCCCGCGCAGAAGTCGGAGAACACATCCTGCCTACCGACCCCGACGAACGCCTCACCCTGGCGCGACGCATTGTAGCCGATCGCTGTCTTTACGGAGTTGATAAAAACCCGTTAGCCGTCGAGATGGCGAAGTTGTCGCTGTGGCTGATTACGCTGGCGAAGGGGCGACCGTTTACGTTTGTGGATCATGCGCTGAAGTGGGGCGATTCGCTGTTGGGGATTACCAGACCAGAGCAAATCGAGTTTTTAAAGCTGAATCCTGAAAAAGAAGCGGTACAACTGAGAACGGTGTCCGATCGCTGGAAACCCTTTGTGCAAAGAGCGATCGCCAAACGGCAAGAGCTAGAAAACTTTAGTGTGTCGGATATTGCCGATATTCAGAAGAAGGAACAGCTCAACCAGGAAGCAGAAGCAGCGATCGCCCATGTGCGGCATGTGGGTGATTTTTTGGTGGCGGAGGCATTGGCGCAGGCGGGCAAAACCTCTGACCTCACGGATGAGGAAATTCAGGTGTTGGCTGAGGTGGTGATTGAGGCGTTGGATGAAGCCGATGCCGAGAAGCGAAACCAGGAAATTGCCGCGATTCTGGCAAAGACGGAACGGATGATGAATCTGGGCAATCCAGCCAATCAACCGCCTCGAAAACCGTTTCATTGGCTGTTGGAATTTCCGGAGGTGTTTTTGTCAGGAGACAAGAAGGGGTTTGATGCGATCGTTGGTAATCCCCCATTTTTGGGAGAATGGCGAATTACAGGAACCCTTGGTCGAGATTATAGAGACTTTCTAGTTGACCAAATAGCAAATAGGAAAGGTCGGGCTGATCTTTGCGCGTATTTCTTCTTAAGAGCAGGGCAACTACTGCATTCCCAAGGGGAATTTGGAATGGTTGCTACAAATACAATTGCTCAAGGAGATACTCGTGAAATTAGTTTGGAACAACTGGTAAAACATGGTTTTACTATTAACCGAGCCGTTCCCAGTCGTCCTTGGACTGGAGTAGCTAATTTAGAAGTAGCTTACGTTTGGGCATACAAAGGAAATTGGACTGGTGAGTTCAAAATAGATGAAAGTTCTGTTGGAGGCATCACACCTCTTCTGACTGCGCTGAGTAAAACTGTAGGTCAGCCCTATCGATTAGCAGCGAACTCAGGCATCAACTTTAATGGTTCTTGTCTGATGGGGATAGGGTTTGTTTTACCCCTGGAAGAAGCTGAGTCACTAATTCAAAAAGATTTGAGAAATAAGGATGTTTTATTTCCCTTCTTAAACGGTGATGATGTAAATTCACGTTCTGATCAGTCACCAAGTCGATGGGCAATTAATTTCTTTGATTGGTCTTTAGATGAGGAACATGACGATCCTAAAAACCCTAAAGGAAAACCATATGCAAAAGATTATCCTGATTGCTTCTCGATAATTGAAGAAAGGGTTAAACCTGAACGTCAACGTAAAAAAGAAAATGGTGAATATGCGTTACGTAATCCTTTACCTCATCGCTATTGGCATTATGGGGATAAACGCCCAGCACTCTATGCTGCTATTGCTGGAATGAACCATGTTTTTGTGGGGGTGAGGCACACAAAGTATTGGGCTGTAACGGGTTATCCAAGCAATATTATTTTTTCAGATGCCGTTATAGTTTTTGCCCTTGAAGCTGGAGGAGAAGTAGTATTAGGTTCGTCTATACATGAAGTATGGGCGCGTGAATACTCAGGCTCATTGGAAACACGATTAAGGTATTCACCTACTGACTGCTTTGAAACCTTTCCCTTTCCCACAGCCGATCCCTCAGACCTCAGCACCCAATTCCCAACCCTCAACACGATCGGCGAAACCTACTACACCCATCGTCAGGCAATCATGCGCGAACGACAGGAAGGACTGACCAAAACTTACAACCGCTTCCATGATGCCAACGAGACAGCGAGTGATATTCAGACATTGCGAGAGTTGCACGTTGAAATGGATCAGGCAGTAGCCGCTGCCTACAGTTGGCAAGACCTCGACTTAGAGCACGGTTTTCATAAGACTAAACAGGGCAGCCGTTACACCATCAGCGAAACCGCAAGACGGGAAGTGCTCGATCGGCTCTTGGAGTTAAACCATCAGCGCTATGCCGAAGAAGTCGCCCAGGGCTTGCATGATAAGAAGAAGGCAAAGGGCAAAGGGCAGAAGGCAAAAGGCAAAAAATCAGGGGCGATTGAGCCAGAAACCGTGCAGCAAGGCGAATTGTTTTAAGCTAGAAACAGACAGCAGAGAGTCAACCCGCGCCAGAGGTCAATAGCAATGGTTGCGATCGTCCAAAAAAACCTAACCTTTGAGGAATTCCTCAACTGGGATGACGGCTCCGGCAGGTCATTCGAGCTAGTCAATGGAGTTGCCATGCCCCTCAGCGAACCCACCGCGAAACATGAGGATGTCGTCGATGGGCTATGCCGCCTCCTGATTGACCACTGCCAATCCTTCAACCTCCTCTACGTTCCCTGCCAGAGTAAGCAAGTTCGGTTGAACCCTGTTCCCGGCGAAAATGAATCGAGTCGTAAAGCCGATATCGTCGTGTTTGCCAAAGAAGAATGGGACAGAATGCGTCAAAGCTCTGCCTCTGCTGCTGCGTACATCCCACCGCCCTTAGTGATTGAGGTCGTTAGTACCAATTGGCGAGACGATTACCGCATCAAATTAAACGAGTATGAAACCTTAGGAATCCTGGAGTATTGGATCGTCGATTACGCAGGGCTGGGAGGCGTTCAGTATATTGGCTCTCCCAAGCAACCCACTGTCACCATCAACCGTCTCATCGAGGGTGAATACCAGGAACAACGGTATCAGGGAGAAGCGACTATTAGTTCTCCAACCTTTCCCCAGTTGGCGTTGACGACTGCTCAAATCGTTGCCATGACAGAAGTTTAGCGTTTCCCCCTGCTAAACAGTTTCATTCAATACTTGGGTGTGCAAAAAGTTCGACTCTGTTCGTTTCTACTCTAAGCGAATGCCTGTAACCTTTTCACGAAAAGAGACGAGATCAACGCTGACACCACAGAGTTTCGCCAAATAAGCTCTTCTCGTCTCCTGATTTTGAGCTTGTTCCAGCATCAGACTTGTGACTAAAGCTGCCGCTCCAACTCCATAAGCTTGTTGTTCTTGAGACCTGTTATAACTACGCATAGTCAGCGAATCAACAAATACATAAAAGCTACTGGGCTTGTGTTTCAGAAAGATGTGAGATAGTTCTTCCATCAAGGTGGCATGGGTTCTCGTTTTTGCGTGAGTAGGATTGAGGACAACAGCATGACCATTAGGAAGATGTAAAGCTCCCCCAGACCAACTGTCGGAACCTGCACCTAATATCTCGTTTAACATCTGTGATGGCATACCAGTAACATCGAGAGGAGAAAATATTTTTACACCCATTGTCCGAGCTAGCTCGTAAGGGTCTAAAGGCTCAAGCTCATCTAAGCCCAGCACTCCCCTCAGTTGTCTAGCACGTCTCTCAATCCATGCCGTAAAATTGCTGCTCACGACGAATCCCTGTGTAACTAAGGCTGCAAGAACACCCGTACTTCTAGTACTGTGCCACAGTTGATAAAACGTTTCTCACATGATACGCCATATGTAGGGTAAAGACAGATATGGCAGTACTAGGGGTTTGAGTAGTAACGGAACAGAAACTTACGTTAAGGCTAAAACCCTTGTTGGAAAGGCACTCTAATAGTCATACTCTCTTGGATCACTGGAATTGCGGAGTGGACGGTTTCCTCCTTGCTGAATAGCTTCAGACACATTGAACTGATAACGTCCCAATACATTGACATGAGAATGTCCTAAGGGTGACAGCCTCGCTACATCTTCTGGATAGATCTCCAACTCTTGCGCCTGTAAATGCTGTAATGCGGCATTCATGTAGAAGGTATTCCAGAGTACCAAAACATTCACGACCAGACCTAACGTGTTGAGTTGGTCTTCCTGCCCCTCCCGGTAACGCTGCCGAATTTCACCCTTCTGCCCGTAGCATACGGTTCTAGCAAGACTATGCCGTCCTTCGCCCCGATTCAATTGGGTCAAAATCCGGCGACGATACGACTCGTCATCGACGTAGTGCAGCAAATATAACGTCTTTGCCACCCGACCAAGATCGCCAACGGCTTTGCCAAGCGTAGACGGTTTGCCACCCCGTTGCAACACTCGCATAATTTCTAAAGCACTGACAGTGCCCAACTTGAGTGATCCTGCCACCCGTAGCATGTCATCCCAAGAAGCCTCAATTAGCTCTGTCTTGACCTGCTGCCGTGCTAAACCATTGAGGACGCCATAATCAGCCTCTCGGTTCAAACGCCAAAATCTAGCTTCTCCCGCATCAGCAAGCCGAGGACTGAATTGGTAACCCAACAGCCAAAATAGCCCAAAGACGATATCACTGTAGCCAGACGTGTCCGTCATAATTTCTCTGGGACGTAGACTGGTGCGTTGCTCCAAGAACCCCATCAGCACCACCAAAGAATCCCGCAACGTTCCTGGAACCACCAACCCATGAAAGCCCGTGAACTGGTCAGAGGTGAAGTTGTAATAGGTGATTCCCCGACCTCTACCAAAGTACTTGCTATTGGAACCTGCATTCAGCGTCCGGACTGGCACCACAAAACGAACGCCATCCGCAGAGGCAACCTCTCCTCCACCCCAAGCCTGTGCTAGGGGAATTTGAGTTTGAGCATCCACAAGTCGAGCATTCGCGGCAACGAGGGTTTCAGCCCGGATGTAATGCTGTTGTACCCAGTTCAAGCGGTGACGTGCTAAAGCTGGAATCTCTTGGCGGACAACTGGACGCAGCCCAATGTTGCAAGCAGAAGCAATGAGCACTGCACACAAACTCATGGGCAAATCTGCAGCTCGAATGCTCTCATCGTTAACATGGGTAAACTCAGTCAAAAATTGAGTCTTGGCATGGATTTCCAAAATCACTTCTGGCAAATCTATGTAGGGAAGCAGTGCTGTAACCTGGCGTCTCAGGGTAAGCAAATGATCTGACTCTTCCAACTTGTCCAGGTTGCTAATGGACAGAGTATCCCGTCCCTTCTCACGCTCGATTCGGATGGCTGCATTAGTGGGAAGGTTGTTAGCTGTTCGTTGATATGCCTCATGCAACTGCTGTTCTAGCTTCTGTAACTCAGGTTTTGGTGTTGCTTCTAAATTCAGCGTCCGGCAAACCTGAGCACGAGCTGCTTCCCAGGCTTCTCCCTGTAAGAGTTTGGCATGGGGATTACTCCAGCGCACACTGGGAATGACAAATAAATCTCGTCGAGTCACTCCTTCCATCAACTGTTCTAAAACACAGAATGTGTAGGCACAACGGTCAATTTCTCCAGTCGGTAGAACAACCCAACGCGCCCATCCTTTACTGACAATGTTCAACGGTGCAGCCTTCAGATTCGGTTTGTGCTTCCCTTCAATTGATTTCAGAAACTGAATCGCTGCCAGAATGGATTGTCCCGCCTTGTTGGCTTGGAAATCAATGGTTTTCAGCAATAGCGGTAAAAACAACCGCACCTGTCGCCACCGTGCCATGACCTCAGGATAATACTGATCTTCCGGTGGGCGTGCCAGTGCCTCTACCAGTGCAATCGCTTCCGCCAGCTTTGCTTGAGGTATGCGGGTGAAAATCGCTTCTCGGACAGTTCCCTCTGCCTCGTCTGAATTGAGCAAGATCGTGCAAGCTTCACCGAGTTGTAAAGCCGCCGCATCCAGGTCTTTGAGTGTACGGAGGCGCTCCTTCTTCCCATCCCGTGCTGATTTTGCCAGTAACTCTTTGACCAGTAACTCCAGCATATCCAGGACGTCATCTTGGGCAATGGCTTCCATTTCGTGAGCAAATGCCAATAGAGTGGCAATACGCCGTTCAACGGACATTCGAGCGATGGCTTGTGCCCGCACAGTGAACGCTGTGCGTGAGAGTGCTTTCAAGCGACTTGGTGGAATTCTGAAAAGGTTGAGATGGCTGACTTCTAACTCCCGCACCTGGCTCAGCCGATTCAAGGCATCCACCAACGCTGGAGCACTCCAGCGAGTCGGGGAGCGACGCAACAGGTCTAAGGGCGTTTGTCGAGTCTTCTCATTCACGAGCAGCAATGCTTCTAAGCGGCTTTGCTGCTTGGCATTGGGGAGTCGTGCTAATCGGCACCACACCCGATTGGCGACTCGCTCTCGCACACTGGAAACCAGACGCTCCAAAACGGTAACTCCTGGCAAAAGCATCTTCCGCTCTACCAACTGAGCGGTTGCCAGATCAAACAAAACACTGGGCGCTTCTGTACCAATCCAAGCGCGTCCATAGAACCAGCGGACAAAACGCCAGTGTTCAGGTTGATCACTAAAGTCCTGATAGCCGTAGTGTTGACTAATTTCCTGGGCATGTTCCCAATGAGTGATTGACCGTTCTAGATAACGGGGCAAGCAGTCTGGATTGCTAATCTGCAATTGGGTAGCAAGGTGATGAATAACACCGACTGGAACATCAATCGGATTTGCTAGGAATGTTCCGAGAAAGCGCACTGAACAAAGTTGCACAGCAAAGCCCAGACGATGATGAGGACCTCGACGCTTCAGCACCAGGGATTGATCTGTGTCATCTAGGTGAAAGTAGCAGGCAAGTTGCTCAGACGTTGGTTCACCCACATAGCATCCATAGCGCTGCCGCTGCGCCTCCGTTAAAAAACTAACCGGCATTCCGTTTTTCCTAGTCCCAATCGCTTATTTGTACCGAATAGAGTATAGGCTATTTGGTACACTAGATCTGAACCACCCAGTATGGCTTTGAAGCCTCAGTTTTTCAGAGGGTTTAATTGGTACAGCAAATTGCTATCTATTGTCGAGTTTCAACGACGGATCAATCCTGCGAACGACAAGAGCGGGATTTGCTGGAATATGCTGCCAAAGCAAGCTATCAAGTTGTGGGAATTTGGAAGGAAACCGCGGCGGGTACGAAACAGAATCGAGTAGAACGACAGAAGGTTTTGGCAATGGCACAAGCTCGCAAGATTGATGCCATTTTAGTGACTGAAATGACTCGCTGGGGGCGCAGCACGATTGACCTAATTCAAACGCTACAGGAACTGCACGCCTGGGGGGTGTCTCTCATTGCTCAGACGGGCATTCAATTCGATTTGAACACCTCCCAAGGTCGCTTGATTGCGAATTTGATGGCATCTTTAGCAGAGTTTGAACGAGATTTAGTTCGTGAGCGCGTCCGCTCTGGTATTGCTGCTGCTAGGGCCTGGGGACAGAAATTAGGTCGGCAGACCGGACACCGGATAAAAGCAGACCGATTGGCTCCTCAGGTCTTGCAAATGGTAGAGCAGGGCAGTTCCTATCGCAAAATTGCTCAAGCGCTGCACTTGAGTAAAACCACTGTCAATGACATTGTCAAACGATATCGACAGTCGCATACTGATTCTCAAGTTAAACCACTGACTATGGCACCTCGAACCCAATCCACACCTCAGACCATTTATCAACTGAAAATTACACTCAAAGATGTTCGCCCACCCATTTGGAGACGGGTACAAGTCGCCAGTGAGAGAACACTTGGGAAATTACATCAGATTATTCAGGAAACCATGGGATGGACAAATTCCCATCTCCACACGTTTGTAATTGGGGGCATGGAGTATGGTCAGCCCATGCCAGAATATGATTTTGATGTCAGGAACGAACAAAGGGTAAAGTTGAGTCAGGTCATAGCTGGAGAGAAGTTTAAATTCCTTTATACCTATGACATGGGCGACTCTTGGGAGCATGAGATCTTAGTAGAAAAATTGCTACCAACAGACCCGCAGGTTCGATATCCGGTTTGTTTAACAGGTAAACGGGCTTGTCCGCCGGAAGACTGCGGTGGCGTGTGGGGCTATGCATCATTTCTAGAAGCGATTCGACAGCCGGATCATTCAGAACATGAAGCGATGTTGGAATGGGTTGGGGGTGAATTTGACTCAGAGTTCTTTGACCTGGATGCCGTAAATCGGCTATTGAGACAGATTCGGTAGCAATCTCTCTTGTCTACATGCTGAAAGCTTTAAGCGACATGATTTTCAGCCTTAACGTAAGTTTCTGTTCCGTTACTACTCAAACCCCTACTAAATCTAGGAATCATCCTGGTTTTTCTGTTGATCTTGCGCTAATTGCTCATACAGCAAGCGAAACATTGTAGCCAAAGCTTCCGCAGTTTTAGGTGAAAGGCGTTTGTCAGCTCGTAGGTGAACCTCAACAATTTCAGGAGTCGTAGGCTTAGGAGCATTTCCCTCCGAGTCCTGATCTTCCTCTTCTAGCAGCAAAAAACTGACCGAAACATTCAGCCAATTTGCCAGCTTAGACAATGTTTCCGCATCAGGCAGTGAAGAGGCAACTCCTCTCTCCAGCCTAGAAAGTGTAGAGGAACTCACCCCAGACTCTTGTGCTGCCGCCCGTAGCCCTATTTCTTTTTCTCGTCGCTTTGCCTTAACCAAACCACTAATGCGAGCTAAGGCTGCTTCATAACTCATATATAAAACTTCCCAAGGCATTCGTAGTAATTAGTTTATCGGAAAACGTTGCATTGATGACACAGTTTTATACTTGCAACATCTAGATAGGTATGTTACGTTGAAAACGTCTCATACATGAGACAGTGTAATTTGAGAGACAATCAGGAGGTCTAAAGCAATGGTTATGTCTAAGAGCTATCAGATTCAAGTCGATGGGCAACGCTATAACGTAGACGATCCGGTGATTACTGGACTTCAGCTTCTAGATCTGGTCGGCAAGAGACCGGCTGACGAATACCTGATTTTTCAAGCGCTCCAGGGTGGTCAACTAGAAGAAATTCGGCTCGACGAAACTACCGATCTCCGTAAGCTAGGGCTGGAGCGATTTATTACCTTCGAGAGCGATCGCTCCTTCCGCCTAGTGATCGACGGTCGGCGATTTGAGTGGGGCAGACCCCTGATCAACGGGCTGGAGTTAAAAAAGTTGGCGGGTGTCGATCCCGCAACTTACGGCATCTGGCTCGAAGTTCGAGGTGCCGAAGATCGGGCGATCGCAGACAACGAATTGGTTGACCTGCAACAGCCAGGAGTCGAACGGTTCTTCACGGGTAAGAAAACCACCACCGAGGGCAATAGCTTTCTACCTGCGAAAGATCGGGAATACCTTGCGGGTCGAGGGCTGCAATGCGATGAAATCGTTGATGGCTCCAACAAAGGGGTGATCATTCGAGGCTTTCCTCTGCCCTCTGGGCGCTTTGATGCTGGGCAAGCCGATCTTCTGCTTCTCTTGCCGTTTGGTTATCCTGATACGCCACCAGATATGTTCTTTGTTCTTCCTTGGATCAAGCTCGCTCAAATCGCTAAATACCCAAAAGCCGCCGACCAGCCCTTTCCTTTCAACGGACAGCAGTGGCAACGCTGGTCACGCCATAACAACGAATGGCGACCGGGGGTAGATGGCATTTGAACCATGCTGAAGCGAGTAGAACACGCTCTGGAGGTGGCAGCATGATAACGACCAGCTTGACTGCTAGCCTGACAATTCAGGAACGTCACCTGAACCGTCTTAAGGAGTTCCTGATCCACCAGGATGGAGTAGAACGCGCTGCTTACATTTTATGTGGGGAGTCATCAAGCTCGCTCGACCCCTGGACTGGGCATCCCCATCGTAAATTCTTCTCCTACGATATTCTCCCTGTTCCGGAGGATGAAGTCCTTTCGAGTTCTGACCAGCACATCACCTGGAAAACTGATTCCTTTGTGCGAACCTTAAAACGGGCGCAGGAGCAAGGCTTAACTGTTGCGCTTACGCACAGTCATACAGGGGGCTTTGCAGAATTTTCTGACCAGGACGATGCCAACGAACCCGATTTAGTCGAGCTAGCCCAGCATCGAAACGGAGAGAGTACGACACTCCTAAGCCTCATTCTGACTTCAGATGAAAAGCTGGTTGGTCGCCTCTGGACTGCTCAGCAGCAGTGGATTCCGCTTCGTCTAATCTCAGTTGTCGGTGAATCGATCCGACTCCATTACCCAGGAAGAGGGCAGGGGCAATCTTCTCCCATCCTTCAAAGGCAGGCGTTAGCGTTTGGGAGAGTGCTGGAGCAAGACCTGGCAATGTTGCGAGTAGGGATTGTCGGCTGCGGAGGAACTGGCAGTGCCACTGCTATGCTGCTGCCTAAAATGGGATTCCGACGCACTGCCCTCTTTGACAAAGATATTGTCGAGGAGAGCAACTTGAACCGTCTGCATGGTGCAACCCAAGCAGATGTAGACGCGAAGCGTCCCAAAGTGGAGGTCATTGCGCGATCGCTAACGGAGCTAGGCTTGGGAATGCAGGTGAAAACATACCAGTCCTGGATTGGCGATCCAGAATGCCGGGATGCCCTTAAAGCCTGCGACATCATTTTCGGTTGTACGGATGATCACGCCGGACGCTTGCTGCTTAATCGCTATGCCTATTACTATGTCACGCCCGTTTTTGATATGGGTTTGGCAATTGAGGTATCGCCATCAGAGCCACCAGAAATCAAGGCAATGGACGGACGGGTGACTGCCCTCGTTCCTGGTCATCCTTGTCTCCTCTGCCGAGGAATTATCAGTCCTGCGATCGCACGCGATGAAGCTCTCAAGCGAAATAACCCCACTGAATATGAACGCCGAAAGGCAGAAGCCTACGTTTTGGGTGAAGGCAATCCTAGTCCCGCTGTTGTTTTGTTCACGACTGATGTGGCAATCATGGCGATCGAAGAACTGGTGCATCGACTTCAGGGTTTCCGAGGAGAAAACGGTTCAGTTGCCCAGCGGGTACGCAAATTTCACCTTATGGAAGATCGACGGCAAGGAGCTAATCCTGACCCATATTGCCCAGTTTGCGGATCTGTGGAGTACTGGGGCAGAGGGGATGTTGACCCATTTCTCAATCTAGTGGGGTAAGCCATGCTATTTCGTACCTTCGCCCAACAACTACTAACGTGGCTCCGGTTTATCCCTAGACCAGATTTTGCTGCCCAAATTGTGCCCACGCATCCGACTCCTGAAGAAGTCAAGCCAGGAATGATGCTAGTGGTTGGTGACGCTAAGTATCAGAAGTGGGCATGTTTTCGATGCCCTGGGGGTTGTGGTGAGACTATCTTACTGCCGCTGAATAAAACTCAACGCCCTCGCTGGGCGGTTTCTACAGACTGGCTCGGACGACCCACCATTCATCCTTCAGTCAGGCAACTCAACGAGTGCCGCTGCCATTTCTGGATTCGGCAAGGACGCGTTGACTGGTGCCCCGATGATTGATTGAGTCTGTAATATGCCTTGGTGAGAAATAGCCATTTCTGAATTAAGTGGGTTTACTAGAAGAGGTGGTCATAACAATTACCCCTGATGCGCTTCGAGATCATTCATAAGCCTACCTTCACCAACCAACTCCTCGCCATCCCCAAAGAGCGAGTCATCCAGGTATTGGAGAAAATCGAGGTTTTGCGGGATGACCCAAAGCCCCACGGTAAGCTGAAGAAAAAGCTGCACGGCTATAAAGGCGATATTTACCGCCTGCGGTCTGGAGATTTCCGCATCATTTATACCTACGGTGATGGTTGGGTTGCCCTGCTTGGAGTTGATGCCCGTAAGGATATCTATAAGGGCGACAAACTGATAGCGGAAGAAACTGAGGTCGATGTTGCTGCCTTTGCCAATCTTGAAAATCTGTTAGCTCCTGAAAAGGTTCTGCCACCTGAATTTAAACCGTCTCAAGTGGAAACCCTTTTACCCGTTGGACTAACCGAGGAATTACTCGATCGCCTGCTCATTCCCAAAACCTGTTTTCCTACTCTCCTGGCTTGTCGTACCTTTGATGACTTGTTAGAAGCCGATGTGCCAGGGGCAGTGCGCGATCGCCTGTTTGACTGCATCACCGCCCCCAACTTCGATCAAGTCCTTAACCAACCTAGCTTCGTCACCGGCAGTCCTGATGAGCTACTCCGCTTTAAGGAAGGGGATCTCCTGGGTTTTCTCCTCAAACTTAATCCTGAACAAGAAAGATTTGTTACCTGGGCAATGAATGCAACGGGATCAACCCTCCTCAAAGGAGGTCCAGGTACAGGGAAAAGTACCGTTGCACTCTATCGCACCCGTGAAATTCTCAAACAGCTTCAAGCCAGTGGCGTTAGCCAACCCCGGGTTCTCTTCACCACTTACACCAATGCCCTGGTTACCTTTTCAGAGCAACTGCTGCACCAACTCCTGGGTGAGGATGCCCGTTTTGTAGAGGTCAAAACGGCTGATGCGCTGATGTCCTCTATCAGCCATGCCACTGAGCAATTTCAGATCGCTCAAACTAACGAACTAAGCAAGCTATTGCGACAAGCCATTCCTCAAGCGATCGCCGCTCTAGAAGGCAATGTTCTACAACAACAGGCGCAGCGACTCGTCCTGCAACGGCTCCAACCAGAGTATTTGCTCGAAGAGCTGACAGATGTGATTGATGCACGGGGCATCGAAACGCTGGCAGATTATCAAGAGACTACCCGTACTGGTCGCAACATCTCTCTCAACAAATCTCAGCGACAGGCAATTTGGACACTGCGGCTTCATTTCAATCAGTTACTGAAAGATCAGGGAATAGCAACCTGGGCACAGATGCGGCTTTATGCCCTCGATCGCCTTCACACCATGCCAGCTCCGCCTGTCTATGACGCGGTTGTGGTGGATGAAGCCCAAGATCTCAGTCCCGTTGTGCTGCGCTTTTTGGTAGGGCTTTGCCGTGAATCGAATCGGCTGTTCATCACCGCTGATGCCAATCAATCAATCTACGGCAACAGCTTCCGGTGGTCTGAGGTGCATCACTCCCTCAAATTTGTTGGACGCACAGGCATTTTGAGGATGAACCATCGCACCACTCAAGAAGTCGGGGAAGCTGCTCAATCCTATTTGCAGGAAGGCATTCTGGACGAAGACAACATTGAACGGCTGTATATCCATACAGGTCCCTTACCAGTAGTCCGCGCTGTTGCCGATCGCCCTTCCGAAAGTTCTCTATTGGCTCAGTTTTGTCGCACTGCCGCTCGCGAGTTTCGCCTGGGAATAGGAGCCTGCGCTATACTAACGCCGACTGAAAAATCTGGCAAGAATATAGTAGGACAGCTTAACTACTTGGGAGTTGAGGCGACGTTTATGACCAGTCGAGAACTAAACTTGAACTGTAAGGGCGTTAAAGTGTTGCCGCTGAAGGCTGCGAAAGGCTTGGAGTTTCCGATCGTGGCGATCGCAGGTTTTCTAGACTCCCCCTTTTCGGCAGTAACTAAGAAACTATCAGACGAGGAAATTGCAGAGATGCTGGCTCGTGAACGTCGCACCCTGTTTGTGGGTATGACCAGAGCCATGCGCGCTCTGATGGTTCTCGTTCCGGCTCATCAGCCAGGCAGCCTCCTGCAAGACTTTGATCCTCAGTTTTGGAATTTAGGTAACGCATGAAAAGCCTTCGACTGCCTGCTATTCTCCCTGGTGATCTGGATCTCCTGGCTGTTAACCAGCAGCTTCGCGATCGCACAGTCCAACTGGATTGGAGTGCGGTTGTATCTGTTTCAGAGTCAGTCCTGGCGACGCTTCTAAACGGGCTGGATCTGTCGAACGATGCGGATGTCCTGGGTGTTGATGGGTCAATGGCAGATTCTGTCATGGGAGAAATCAGCCGTTTCTTTTCACAACAAGCGGTTACAAAGCCCAAGAAATCTCGTCAGAAATCATCTGCTAATCCCTCAAAGATTACTCCTCAAATCTGGCAACAAGACAGTTTGTTTAAAGCCGAATTGGTTCCTTCCGAGGGGAAAGCTTCCGATGGTCAGGGCACTTTATTAAAACTCCAATATATACAAGACGAAGAAAAGGTTGCTGAGGAGTCTTCAAAAGTAGTTGAACAAACGGTTGAGCTAACAGAAGATAACAGTTCATCTGATGCAAATGCAACGAAGTCGATCCTATCAAGAAGAATTCCATCTGCTTATGATATCCGGGCTGAACTAGAGGATGCCATTCTCAAGGATTTACGGGGACCAGTCCAGGGTGAGGAGGAAGAAGTAGAGGAGGACAGTGTTCAGGATCGGTATTTGGTTGGTTTGTTGGCTCCTCAGTATCGCCAAGCAACAATCTTAGGTGAGCAGCCTGAAGAGGAAGACGAATTGGCGATCGCCGACAAGGGTAACCAGGAGGAGGGAGCCACTGAAACAACTGCAACTTCTACCCCGACGATGTTTCCTTCCTCACTTGGCATGACTTTCTGCGTCAGCGGTGAAGCCAAAGCGATTGAAATCACAGCAGAATGGGGCAACTACCGCCGAGAAGCCAGTCAATTTCCAAAGGAAGACGGCAATGCCAAGCTGGTCTGGAAACGTTACCCAATGGGAGGCAGTACCGTATTGCCTTTAGATGGCGAAGCGTTCCGCTGGGCTGTGATGGGCGAAGCAGGTCCCGATGTCTATGTTCAGGGGCGATCGCGACAACAGGATAACGGAGACTGGATTATTACGCTATTTCTCGTGAATGGACAGCACGAACCCAAGCAACGTCGGGACGAAGCATGGTTATTTCAACCGGAGTTAAGCGTCCGGGCACCTGACCGCTCACCCATCTTTATTCGTAATCCATTGCCGACGACTGTTCAAAATATTGACCCAGTGATCCGGGCTGAAGCGCAGGCAATGGCAATGCTTTACCGTAAGCAAGTTGAATTTGCTGTTGGGCATGGCGTTAGCGTTCAAGCAGAACTGACTGCTCATACAACCGAAAAGGCAGTTTGTCTCTCAACGAGTGTGGTTCCAGTCTATGAAGTACCGAAGACAACCCCTCCAACCGCAGAGGAGATTCCAGAACTTGCAGGGTTAGTCCTGGATATGAAAGAGCTATCAGAAACCCCGATCGGTAGCCTTTCTGTCAAACTAATAGCCTTGATCAATGCCTATAAAGCCTGGATTGACCAGCAAGAAACCCGGATCTCAGATCCGGCATCTGGGTTACTGACTTATCAAGATCCGGCTGCGACTGTCATCCACAATTGCCGGATTGCCCTCAAACGGATTCAGGAAGGCGTGTCCCTGCTTCAGACCGATGTTCAAGCAGCCGAGGCTTTCCGGTTTATGAACAGGGCAATGTGGCAACAGCGGGTTCACTCCCTTTATTCAGAGCAGAAACGTCAAGGGAAAGAGACGACTCTGGAAACAATCGACCAGTATGAGAACCGTCGTTGGTATCCCTTTCAGCTTGCCTTCATCCTGCTGAACTTGCCCAGTATGACTGATCTGCATCATCCAGATCGAACGCATCCGACTGATGCGATCGCTGACTTGCTCTGGTTTCCAACTGGCGGTGGAAAAACTGAAGCTTATCTGGGGCTGACAGCCTATACGATTGGGCTACGACGGTTACAGGGGGCGATCGCAGGTCGAAGTGGTGAGTTTGGTGTCGCCGTTTTAATGCGTTATACGCTGCGACTACTAACCCTTCAGCAGTTTCAGCGAGCCACGGCTTTGATTTGTGCCTGTGAGTCAATCCGTCGCGATGATGAGGATCAATGGGGTAAAGAACCTTTTCGGATCGGGCTTTGGGTTGGGGAACGCAGCACCCCAAACTATACAGCTCAGAGCGAGGAGTTTGTTAAACAAATTCGGGGACAGCACCAGCAGTACCGGGGCGGTTCTCCCCATCAGCTCACAAACTGCCCCTGGTGTGGGACTCGGATTGAACCCGGTAAGCACATTCAGGTCACTTCAGTAGAAAAAGGGGATGGGCGTACTTTCATTTTTTGTGGTGATTCACTGGGTCGCTGCCTCTTCTCAAAAGGTGAAGGGCTTCCTGTGGTGGTGGTTGACGAGGAGATTTATCGTCGCCTACCCACACTTTTGATTGCCACCGTCGATAAATTTGCCCAAATGCCCTGGAAAGGAGAAGTTCAAATGCTATTTGGGCAGGTGAATGGGCTATGTGAACGGCATGGATTCCGTTCTCCTGATTTAGATGATAAGGATTCCCACAAAAAGACCAGCACGCTACCTGCGGCTAAAACCCGATCGCATCCATTGCTACGTCCCCCAGATCTGATCATCCAGGACGAGCTTCACCTGATTAGTGGTCCTCTGGGAACCCTGGTCGGACTGTATGAAACGGCGGTTGATCAGCTTGCCTCCTGGACAGTGAATGGAAAATTAGTCCGTCCCAAAGTGGTTGCCTCAACTGCCACGATTCGACAGGCGAATGCTCAAGTTCACAATTTGTTTCTCCGCAAAGTGCAAGTCTTTCCCCCACAGGGACTAGACATTGAAGACAACTTTTTCTCCCGCCAACGGCAACCTAGCGAAGAGTATCCTGGTCGTCGTTATCTAGGTATTTGTGCCCCTGGTCGCAGAATTAAGGCCGCATTAATTCGAGTTTATGTTGCCTCTCTATCGGCCTCTCAGTATCTCTATGAAACCAAAGGCTATGGTACAAAAGCTGACCCCTGGATGACCCTCGTTGGCTACTTTAACTCCCTACGAGAATTAGGCGGAACTCGGCGCTTAGTAGATGATGATATTCGGTCTCGGCTTGCCAAGATGGATCGGCGGGGATTAGCCAAACGAACCCGGTTGCTGATGGATGAGTTGACCTCCCGTAAAGATTCAACTGAAATTCCAGACATTTTGGATTGGATGGAAACGACATTTGATCCAGAGCAAGAAGCAGAAAACCGTACCAGACGAAAGAACAACCAGAAAGTAGACAAACGTGATCCGTTAGATGTCATTTTGGCAACCAATATGATTTCCGTTGGAGTGGATGTGAAACGGTTAGGCTTGATGGTTGTCTGTGGACAGCCCAAAAATACGGCTGAGTACATCCAGGCAACCTCGCGAGTCGGCAGAACGTATCCTGGTTTAGTCATTACCGTTTATAACTGGGCACGTCCCAGAGACTTGTCACATTATGAGCGGTTTGCTCATTACCATGCAACGTTTTACCAACACGTTGAAGCTTTATCAGTCACTCCCTTTTCCTCGGGTGCTCTGTACCGGGGACTCAGTGCTTTACTCGTTTCTTTGATCCGGTTATCGGGTCAAGACTTTAATCCCAACCATCATGCAGGAAGAATTCAATCGAACCATCCGTTTTTAAAGGCTGCGATCGACGCGATCGTACAGCGAGCTGGATTAGTAGCCAATACCAAAGTTGCAGATTACGTTCAGCAAGAACTGAAATCAAAGCTCGATGTCTGGTTGAGCAGTGCTCAAAATACCCCAGGTGGCGGCACACTTAAATACAAGGTTGCTTCAAAGGATGGTACGTCGATCGACCTTCTGAAGCCTGCCGGAAAAGGGGATTGGCAAGAGTTTACCTGTCTCAACTCCCTCAGAAACGTGGAGCCAACCATCGGACTCATTCTTACCGATAGCGTCCCTGATGAAGACTTTAGCCGTCTACCTCAACCCATGTCTGTTGACCCATCTGAACTATGACCCAGGCAAACTATAAGTACCGTGTTGGGGAACTTCGCCCCAGTCAAATTCTCTTCTCCTATGGGGTTGGGGCAGTGGTTGACCTCCCAAATCTCTCTGTCATGGTGCTGGGATTGGAGGATTGGGCTGACCGCTATGGCATTGAGGTTGCCGAGGAACGGCTTCTGACAGCCGTGCGCCGAGAGTTAGGCAAGCAGGTCAAGCAACTAAAATCTCCTCCTATGTCTTTGCAGGAGGATTCTGGTGGCTTTAACCCCTTTGATGAAGCCGCTCGGATTGGCATTCCCGTAGCGCCCTTTCCAGCCTGGATGGTTTGTCCCTACTGTCGTTTTCTAGCTCCCTTGCAGGGGGGATATTTTGAACTCAAGTCCAATCCCTACCGTCCTCAAGAAAGCCATTACATCCACAAAAATTGCCGTAAACCAGGGAAACCTCCCAAAGTGATACCCGCTCGGTTCCTGGTTGCCTGCGAACACGGACACTTAGATGACTTTCCCTGGCTGTACTTCGTCCATCGCGGTAATACGAACTGCCGGGGACCTTTGCGACTGGAAGAATATGGAGTTTCGGGGACGGCGGCTGATATTGTGGTCAAGTGCGAAGGTGAGGGCTGTGGTGCGTCACCCCGTCGATTATCCGATGCCTTTGGAGAGCAAGGTAAAAAAACAATGCCTCGCTGTCGGGGACGACATCCCCATCTCCGTAGCTTTGACGATCGCTGTGATCAACAAATGCGAGGGATTTTGCTCGGTGCTTCCAATAGCTGGTTCGGCATTAGCTTGTCTGCGCTCTCGATTCCGACTGCGTCTAATAAACTGGGTGAGTTGGTGGGTGAATACTGGACCCGGCTGAGTAAGGCAACTAGCGGCGACGTGCTCAAAATTCTACTGGATGCATTTCAAGCGGTCGGTGAACTTCAAGAATTCGCCAAACACTCAATTGATGATATTTGGCAAGAAATCCAAAGGCGGCAAGCAGGAAGCTCAGAGAGTGACATAACTCATGACTTAAGGACTCCGGAGTGGGAAGTTTTCTCCACCGCAGACTCCAGCAAAAACACGAAAGATTTCCAGCTTCGTCCAGTTCCACCGCCTCAAGGCTTTGAAAAATGGTTTACTCAAGTTGTTTTAGTGGAACGCCTCCGGGAGGTTCAATCCTTGATCGGCTTCACCCGGATTCAGTCTCCCGGTGATTTTGAAGACGCTGGAGAAATCCCAGAGGAATATCGAGTCAGGCTGAGCCGGAGTGCTCCCCAGTGGGTTCCAACGACCGAAGTGAAAGGAGAGGGAATTTTCTTGCAGTTTGATGAACCGTCACTGGAGCAGTGGGAGCAGCAAGCTGCCGTCAGCAAACACCAAAGCCAGACATGGGAGGCACATAAACGTTGGTGTCAAAACAGAGGACTTGATCCACTGAAGATTAGATTTCCTGGCATTCGCTATATGCTGATTCACTCCTTCTCCCATGCCTTGATGCGGCAACTGGCGATCGAGTGTGGTTACAATGCAGCCAGTTTGCGTGAAAGGCTCTATTCCAAGCCAGTCAGTGACGAAGATGGACCACAAGCAGGACTGTTGATTTATACCGCTGCCCCAGATAGTGAAGGAACTTTGGGGGGATTAGTCAGTTTGGGAGAACCTGCAATTTTGGGACACCACATTGCCCAAGCGTTAGAGCAAACACGCCTCTGCGCCTCTGATCCTCTCTGTGCAGAACATGATCCACTTCAAGGCAATGCCTGTCTACATTGGGCAGCCTGCCATGCTTGTCTATTCAGTCCTGAAACTTCATGCGAAAGAGGGAATAAATTCTTAGACCGATCGCTGCTTGTCCCAACGTTACATCGTCAACAGTTGGCATTCTTTCAATAATGGAGAGCCACCCCGTGAACTCAAAATTACTCAGTTCAATTCACCGGGTTGCGAAAGAACTACCACCGCTTGCATTGAATTCTCTGGCAGACTTTCTGGAAGAATCCGCAGGGTCTTACAGTGAAGCATTGAAAGCTAGGGTACTGAGTCAGTTGCCGAACCTCAATTTTCGGCGGGCTGTGCTTGAGCTTTTGGAGGACTGGCATCAGGCATCAACAAACTTAGATAGCCAGTCTATTGCCTTGGCGTTACGCTCAGCTGCCTATGCGATCGCCTCGGCCCACTCTGCGCTTTCCGCCGAAATTGTCTGGACAGGTCCTGATGTCTCCAATATCCCTGTTCGGAAAACAGAGCAGGTTCTCAAACAGTTGATTCAAGAAGCCCAACGAGAACTAACGATTGTCAGTTTTGCGGTCTACAAAGTACCCGATATTGCAGAAGCATTGATTGTCGCAATGGATCGAGGAGTACACTTGCGGATTATTGCCGAAACTTCAGAAGTTGGGGAGGGAAAGGTTCCTTTTGGAGTTGTAGCAGGATTGGGAGCAGAAGTCGCTCAGCGATCTGAGGTGTTTATTTGGGAGAAGTCTAAACGCCCTAAAGGCAAAGACGGCAAACACGGTTCACTTCATATGAAGTGCGCGATTGCAGACGGCAATGATTTGCTTATTTCCAGTGCTAATTTAACTGGGTATGCTTTAACTCTGAATATGGAAATGGGATTACTTATCCATAGTCAATCTCTAGCCAGTTGTGTTAGTAACCATATTGATCAACTCATTCATCAAAATGTTTTTTCATTACTCAGGTAAATGGTGTAAATAGATGAATGACGTTCCTACATTCAAGTGGACTGATACCGCTATACTCCTTTGGTAGCACCAGTAATCCAGAGAGTTTGCCTATTATAAAATTCACCCTGCTGTTCTAAAGGGTATCCTCCTAATAGCAAACCGAGCCATAACTCGACGATCGGCATTTTTAAAGCTTGTTGTAAATCAGGTAGACGAATGTTTGAGCCGAAACGCTGAAGATATTGGTCGATCGCCCTCGACCACTCTTCAACATTCTCCCCATGCGCCAGATCTCGAATTTGCTCCGCCATCTGAGCTTCATTGAGTGCTTGATCTGCTGCCACTTGATCGACCCAATTCAATAACGCATTCTTATCTACTTCCCCGACGACTGAACCCTCTTCCTGAATGGATGATTTCTGCTTGCGGTTAGAAGGGTACTGAATTGGCTCTGGTTCTTCAAACAGATCCGATACATCCAGCGTTAAAGATTGGACGAACAGATCGACACAGTTCTCTAGATTTACCACCGGTTCAGCCGGGTTATGCCGACGCTCCCACCCGGAAATCAAGAGATTTGCCCGCGCAGCATGAACCTCTGAGAGCTGCACCAACACATCCCCTGCGACAGTCAACTGCTCTGCTAACGATTGATGAGAAAGGGTTTGCTCTAGCGCGTCACAGAGCGATCGCAAATCCGCCGTCTCTGGAAACCGAGATGCCGCCTCTAAAGATTGCCACAGGTCAAGCTCTAACTGCTGCACTTCCATTACAGCCTAACCTCTGGATAGAGGGGACAGGGTCGAATCGGGCAGTTATGGGGATGCAGTTCAACCGAGGAACGGAAGCGTTCTATCTTCATCCCACTATGTTGTGAAAAAACATCTAGAATCCGAACCAGCAGGGTTTTGACCTGCAATTCGGTTAGCCCCAGGCAGTGAACGGGTTCAACTTTGGCGACCCGATCGTTCCCCATCCAGAGTTCTGCGCCCAGGGCATGCAGCGGTCATTCCTTAGTGACTCGATACCAGTGAACGACAGCGGCAGGAACAGCTGGAGCCAATACCTCTAGTGGGGTGTCTCATAACATAACCGTTCCAATATCAGACCAACCCAGTATATTTGAGAGTGGGTTGCTGTTTGAAATTATAAATTTCTACATAAATACACGTACTTCAGTTTTAAGTATTTTTAATTACAAGACTAAGAAGCTGCGATTTCCTTTTTCGGAAAAACTAGAAAAAAGTCTGTATAAAATTATTCTTATCATCTATCTTTTTGGCACTCAACAACAGACCTATGGTGCTGTTTGGGAACCTAGTTTGCGATCGCCCTGTTTTCTGCCTTGAGAAGAAAAAGCTTTTGCAATTGTATTGAAACTGATTTTCTCAAACACACTCCAGAAATTAAAAAATAATAAACAATTACTAAAAACTAAAAATTAACTAGCTCCAAAAGTGGAGAATCATAATTTTTCTGGAAATAAAGAAGTTATTATCTAAACATAGTAAAAGATTGAAATTTTGCCAAAAACAAATAAGATTAAGGAACAAGTCGGTGGTTTATACTTCTGTTGCAGGTAATCCCACCTCTTTAGTTGACACAAGCGAACGAGCGGTGGAAATTTCCATTCATTCCCCCAGCCAGTACATTTGTGCTAATTGCGAGAAAATATTACCAGATTGGAAAAACGAACTTTCTTTTTGGGTCGTAATTGTTTTACAGCAATCTCAATATGAAATAGACAAAATTACCCCGGAAATTGAAGTAGAAAAACAAAGATTGCGAGAAAAGTTTATGAGATTTGGGTTTGATGTCGCCTTTGTTTTACGCGATCGCGGTTATCTCACAGACCTTATCGATCCCCGGACTGGGTATCCCTTACTTTCTCGTCCGGGAAAATATCCCCACGATGACACAGCAGTTGTCAAAGCTCTGCTTGGCTATCCTGCGATCAAAAATAAATGTCACGTACTAGTACACCCGAAGTGGGGAACGGCTGTTTACCCCAGTACTTTAATATCAACAGCACCACCCTTCCTCCTGAAAAAAATTATTAAAAGTATAGCTTTATTGCACGGCTGGAAAGAGAAAATTTAGTACCATGCAAACCCTTGTTTACTTCTTAATTGCTGCTTGCGGAGAGATTTCTGGTTGCTACAGTTTTTGGGCATGGTTAAGACTAGGAAAAAGCATCTTGTATATCATTCCAGGAGTCTTGGCTTTGCTTGTCTTTGCTGTTGCTCTTACCCAAATTAATGTTTCCTATGCTGGTAGAGCATACGCTGCTTACGGTGGTATCTACATTTTCTCCTCTTTGATTTGGTTGTGGATTGCCGAGGGAGTCAAACCAGATAGATGGGATTTACTAGGCGTCGCAGTGTCCCTATTAGGAACATCCATAATTTTATTTGCTTACCATCGCTAAGCTGAAAACTCAAAAATTTTGATCGTAATTGTTTTGACAAAAAAATTGTAGTAAGCACGCTTTGTGCTTACCAATAACGAGCTACCACCAGTTGTGGCGCCAAAAATCAACGCCAGCAAGCAAGCTAATTACGAATTTTTTGACTGGCAATTGCTGCTCTGAGATTACCTTGGTATTTAGACAGCAATTTTAAGCCCTCCTCTTTGTCCAAGCCAGTCCAATGCATTAACAGTGCTAATTTTACCCATTTACCGCTAAGTTCTAGTAAATACCCGGAGGCTTCACGACTCAAACCTGTTAAATCTTGCAAAATTCGCAAAGCCCGATCGCGTAACTTTTGATTAGTAACTGCGACATCAACCATGCGGTTGCCATAAACTTTGCCCAGGCGTACCATTACACCTGTAGAAAGGATATTTAAAGCTAGCTTCGTGGCAGTACCAGCTTTGAGGCGAGTAGAACCAGCTAGTATCTCTGGTCCGGTTAACAGGCGAATATCAATATCTACTTCTACACTCACTTGTTCTGCAGGCACGCAGGCTATAAATATGGTTGTAGCTCCCCTTTGACGCGCAGCGTTGATTGCACCGTGGACAAATGGTGTTGTTCCCCCAGCAGTGATCCCAACTACAACATCTAATGACGTTACCTGTTTTTGGGCGATCGCAGCTTCTCCATCTTGGACGCGGTCTTCTAAATCTTCAGAACTGCGTACCAAGGCGTCAGGGCCGCCAGCAATTATCCCTTGTACCAGTTCTGGAGGCGTACAAAAAGTTGGCGGACACTCAGCAGCATCTAACACTCCCAGCCTACCACTTGTGCCAGCACCAACGTAAAACAGTCGTCCTCCTCGGCGCAGACACTCGGCCGTACGTTCAATAGCCTGTGCTAAACACACCTTAGCAGCAGCAACTGCAGCCACTGCTTTTTGATCTTCCCTATTAAATAATTCCACTAATTCTAGAGTATCGAACTGGTCTAAGTTCAAGCTGTTAGGATTAACTTGCTCTGTTAAAAGATGTCCGCGCTCCTGCAAATTCGTCATTTGTCCTTTGTCCTTGGCCGTTTTTCTTCTATTCACGAGGACCTGCGGCTCAAAGTCAAGAGTATTAATTTTGACTTTGACCTTTGACAGAAGACGAAAGGACTGACTACAACAATCCTTCTAATCTGCGACGCATGCTCTCCAGCTCGGAATCAGAAAATTCCCTTTGTGGTTGTGATTTTTGATTGTCGAACTCAGAATCCTGAGACTGTGGTTGCCAATCGGTTTGCTCGACGTTCAGTTCTGGGGGAATTACTAGATCGCCGTTTTGGGCGACGATTTCCCAATCGTAGCCTGCAGCTTGACAAAATTCCTTAATTTCCTCTGCATCAATGGCTTCTACTGTTGGTGTGGGGAAATCCTGAGCTTCTAGCATGAGTGCAAAACGCAAGGCGTCGTCCTCTGATTCAAACATGAGAATTTTATTGCGATCGCCTATCCGAATGGTGTGAATTCCCTCATTATCCGTACCAGCATTGAAAATTAATACAAAAACACGCATGGGTGTAATCATCTTTCCGGTTTGATTTGGGACCTAATTCTATTAAAGTTCTAGGTTGTATCTGAGGGAAAGTGGAAGCGAAACTTTTTGCTTTCCAAACATCTTCATTTTACTATTTTCCCTTCTTCTTCGTACAAATGTACTAATTAGATCGACTTCAAGGTAATTCGAAATAATTAATTAATTTTTTTGTAAAAATTTATCCATGTAACTACGGGGTGATTGCCAAGCTGGGGTAAGAAACTCCAGCTTTTTTTCAGATGTTAGTAGAGATTGCTTGGACCGGACAAGTGGGAATACATTGTTCGCAAACGATACAGCGGGAGCGGGTAAATGTCAATTTATAGCTCGGCGGATTTAAAGTTAAAGCTTCCGTGGGACAAACTCCAGTACACAGTCCGCAGTGCACGCACAAATTTTCATCGATAGCAATTTCCCCCAAAGTATGGGAAACACCTATATTCTGCGATCGCATCCACTCAATAGCAGCATCGAGCTGGTCTATGTCTCCAGAAAGTTCCACCACCAGCTTACCGATTTGGTTTGGTGCTACTTGAGCGCGGATGATATTCGCTGCTACGTTAAAATCTTTTGCCAGTCGGTAGGTAACTGGCATTTGAATTGCACGTTTGGGAAAAGTGAGGGTAACTCGTTTTTTCACGATTGTTGTCAGATCGGTTAGTTAGTTGTGCAGGCAAGCTATAGTTTTAGCTTACTCAAAGCTAGCAAGGGGGTACCCAAGAGCTATCCCTAACCCGACAAAAGTACTAAAGTGAAAGATATCGCTATTTAATAAGTTTTAACAAATCTGCTATGAGTACGGATTCGCCCATCCAACCCCCATCTCCTGTAGGGACGCGCCTGAGAAATTTTTTGATCGTAATTGTCGCTATTGTCCTCAGCGTCGCCCTTGTCTTGGGATTAAAAAGCAAGACTAACTCCGTCTCCCTTGCTAGCCTGGATGAACAATCTACACCTTTGGAAGTGGCTGTAACTAACGGCAAACCATCCCTAGTAGAATTTTATGCCTACTGGTGCAGTGTTTGCCAAAAAATGGCACCAGATATAGCCTACTTAAAACAGTACTACGGTGACAAAGTTAATTTTGTCATGCTGAATGTGGATAATACCAAATGGTTGCCAGAAATGCTGAAATATCGAGTCGACGGTATCCCCCATTTTGTCTTTCTCAACGATAAGGGAGAACCTCTGGCGCAGGCGATCGGCGACCAACCTCGCACAATTATGGCTTCTAATTTGGAAGCTCTAGTTACAAATTCGCCTTTACCTTACGCTCAAGCTACCGGCAAAGTTTCCAAGGTTTCAACATCCCTAGAATCAGAAAATAATAGCGACGATCCCCGCAGTCACGGCACTCAAGTTGTAAATTAGATTTTAATTAAAGGTTAGTAGTAGTATTGTCTGCAGCTACTACTATCCCCTCGCCGCCCATTTTCAGTAAATATACTTAATATTTACATCATATTCAAATTTTCTTCCTGGAAGCGGACAAGAGCGGCAAAAAAGCTCTTGAAACATCGAATTTATTCGATATAATTACCCGTATGGATACGAAAGACACTGATATATTTAAAGTTCTCGCTAATGAAACAAGGCTACAAATCTTGCATTGGTTAAAGGAACCAGAAGCTAACTTTCCTCCGCAAGATGTAGACCCCCACACTGTGGGAGTGTGCGTCAGTAGCATACAAAAGAAAACTGGCTTAGCCCAGTCTACCGTGTCTCACTATTTGTCCATGTTAGAAGCAACAGGATTGGTCGTGGCGACCCGTCAAGGACAATGTACTTACTACCGTCGTAACGAAGAAGCTTTTTCTCAGTTTGTTACCCACGTTGCCACAGATTTATAATTAAAAAAAATATAAATAAATAATAACATTTGTGGCTGTATGTTTTGAATTATTTATATCGATTAAGTTCGATATCTCTAATCTTAAAAAGACTGTTATGGTGTAAGTGCGACGGACAACCAACGGTGCATTGAAGGAGAGCAGGATGCTAGAAGCTTATTTAGTTTTATTAATTATCGGTTTGGGTGCCATTTGGTTGGGACTGAAAATCCGGGAGGAAGTATATCGCATCGCAGTTGTCTTGAGCGGGGTGATGTTGCTGATCGTGGGGTTTGTGTTATCTCCGTCAATTGTGCAAGTGGGAGTTGTGCTAACTTTATTAGGACTGCACAAACTATATACACCCCAGCCGAGATTTTAGGTAGCTTGGTTGCAAATACAATATAGGTGGTAGTGAGCCAACCACAGCCTACCACCTATTATGACTACCTCAACAGACCGTTGCTTTGCGCTCGAGTTTACCCCAACTCACTAGCTGACCCTTGCTTGCAGCGATCGCAGATTTGATAGCTACCCAATACATCAATTGGCGATAAAAGAAGCGTTGCGGTAACAACCACACCAGCAACTTCCAATCTTCCTTACCTTCCAATGCAAAAGCAACAACAGCAGCCAGAAAATCAATAGTTAAAAATACTAGATAGTAGAAAGCAAGCTCTGTCAAAGCGCGATCGCTATACTCAACAGGTTGTTGATGTTTTTGCCAAACAGTCCACACAATCGACCACACTATCACCAAATCCATTAACGGTGAGACAAGAGGAAACAGAATTTGGAACACAAAAACATTGGGAAGAGCGAACATTCCCAAAGCTTTGTATCGAGACCGAAACAAAGTATCGCGATGCTTCCAAGCAGCTTGTAAGGTACCAAACATCCAGCGAAATCGCTGCTTGAGAAAGCCATGTATATTATCAGGTGCTTCTGTCAAAGCGATCGCCTCAGCTTCGCAGGTAATCTTATAACCCAATCGCAAAAGCCTCAGCGTCAGATCTGCATCTTCTGCTAGAGTATCGCTTTCATAACCTCCAGCTAGCAAGATTAATTCACGCCGCCAAGCACCAATCGCCCCAGGTACCACACTGATACAATTGAGCAAACCAAAGGCTCGACGTTCGAGATTCTGGCTAGTAATGTATTCTAGTGCTTGCCAACGGGTAAGGATATTAATTCGGTTACCAACCTTGGCATTTCCGGCAACGGCGGCAATGGTAGGATCGGCAAAGTGACGGACAAGGTTTGCGATCGCGTTGGGATGTAAAAGAGTATCGGCATCCAAAGTGACAATAATTTCTGCATCGCTTTTTTTGATACCATAATTCAATGCTTGTGCTTTACCGGCATTAGTTTTCCTAAAAATGCTGACACGAGAATTACAGGCAAAATTTTCCACCAGGCATTGATAGGTATTGTCTTGAGAACCATCATCAACGACAATAACGTCAAAGTGCTTGTAGTTACTGCGCAGTATAGAATTGATTGTCTTGCAAATCACCTTCTCTTCATTAAAAGCAGGTACTACCACGCTCACAGAAGGTGAATAATTAACTGCATATCGGCAAAAACGGCGAGGTTTCCATTCCCAAACAGCCAGGGTGACAATAAATAACAACCGCATTGTCGAAAATGCAATGCCAATGACAAACAGATAGTAAATCAATTGGTTGAGTTTGTTCACTAGGAAAAATGCCACCCAATCGAATTTTGCCATCCACTTTTCGTTGGCAGCAAGCCTTGGCATTACTTGCTCGCGCGTCAATCCCAGCAACTCGGAAACCGCGACCAACTCAAAACCGCGATCGCGCAATCCTTGAATAATTCCTGGTAGTGCAGCTACCGTTTGGGAGCGATCGCCGCCACTATCATGCAATAAAACTACATTTCCATCGCCTTTGAGCGCTTGGTTGATCGTCTCTTGAACAATCTTTTCCACACCCGGCCGTTGCCAATCACCCGGATCGATCTGCATGCCAATGGTATAATAACCAAGACTGCCTGTATACTTTAAGGGAGTTACCTGTTCGGGCGTTTCTGGTTCCACATCTTCTGCATAGGGTGGTCGAAACAAAAGAGTGCGAATGCCTAATTCCCCTTCTAGTAAACGTTCGGTAGCGTTGAGCTCTAATTTCAACTGCTTGTGAGCAATAACGGCAATATTTGGGTGCGTGAACGTGTGACTGCCAATTTCATGACCTTCTTGGAACATGCGTTGTAGCAAATCCGGGTTCCTGCTAGCATTCATGCCGATAATAAAAAAAGTGGCAGGAACGTTGTAGCGGTGCAGAATATCCAAAATCGCAGGCGTATAGCTAGGATCTGGACCGTCATCAAAAGTAAGGGCAATTTTCTTGTGATTATCTCCTCCCCAACGGTTGATTACATAAGGGGAAGGAAAGGATCTCAGGTGTTCGTCAACAATTAAACCAGATTTGTAGTCGTAGGTAATATCTCGCTGACCATCCCTGGGTGTTGCAGTTACTTTTAAAACTTCACCCTTTCCTTCATAATCAATGTCGAAACCATAGTGAATAGTACTGAGGGATTGAGCAGCTTTTTTTCCAAGGTGCATCCGCTGTTTAAAGACCTCCCAAACAGAAGGATCTTCCGAACCAAGTCGCCACAACCCAAAACCTCGAACACCAAAACTTTCACCTTCTACAACTTCGTTGAAAGCTGTAATTGCATCCAAAAACCAAACATGATGCAATCGATCTTGGTCGTCGTAATAATCAAAGGTAGGATTGAGAGTATCGGCAGCAAAGACAATTTTTCCTTCTGATTCTCGCGCTATTTTTAATGCTTCCTGAAAAGAAACTTCTGTGGTTGAGTTACTTTTTTCTTGCCAGTCATAGCCGTAGTTACCAATAGCAATGACGTATTTATTACCTGCTAATTCTGTCAAACGACGCTGCAGGTGTTCCACATACCAATTTTGAGAAGCAACTGCTCCTGCTTGACTTGTTGTTTCGTGTTCGTCATAAGCCATCAAAATTAAGTAATCGTTAAATTGTGCCAATTTCTTGTAGTTAAATGATGGATTATCCAAAGGAACTGATTGGGAAACTTCTAAACGAAGAGGATGAAACTGAGTGTACAGTTCCTGCATAAATGTAACTAAATTTTTCTGGCTGTAATCGGGAATATTTTCAAAGTCAATGTTAATTCCAGCAAAATTGTTTTGGCGCACAAAATTCAACAAATTCTCAATTAAGTGCTGACGTGCTGTTGGGTTTTGCAACACGGTCACTAATTTGTTAGTATTCCAGCTTTGGGTGTCGTTATCGTAGTTATTGATGAGGGGAATGATAGGTAAATTGGGTCGATGTTGTTTGATGTAGGTCAATGCTTTTTGCTGCTTGACTTCATTATCAACGGCGATCTCTCCATCTTCGCTGCGCAGGTGCAGCCATTCTGGCATCAATTTATCTAAATACTCAATATTCTGTTTCAAAGAGGTGAAACTGTTGTCATCCCAATTCACATAAAAGCCTATAATGTCAGTGGCAGCAGAGGTATGAACACTACTTTTGGCTTTTTTACTAAAATTTGACTGGGAGTGTAGTTTCTGCACCCGTGACTTTAAGGAAGAATTTTGTCCGGAGAGAAAGTGGTGTAATTTCCAAAAATGATTGACATTAACTAAATTTAAATTTGGTAATTCAGGTGAAATGACCATGCTGACAATAAAACAAGCAAATATAGTTATTAGAAAAGTTATTACTACTTTCAATGTCGATTTAATCCACCGCCATCTCCGGTGATGCGGGTCGTAAAAAATCGGATAATTACTTTTTTGATTCACGTTCACTCCTTAGTAAAATAATGCTTGTTCAGAAATTATTGGCAATCAGAATCAGATTATTTTTGTAAATTTCTTTTTGACTGTATAATTCTGGGAAATTAGGAGTAATTTTTCATTGCCAAAACTTAGGCTATTTCTAGCAAAATATCGGCAATAGAAATAGTATTTCCTAGATGTGGCGTCAGTGTAGCAAAAAGATAACAGCAAGATGACAAGGAATACGTATGGATGGAACAACGCCAAATATTATCAGTACGGATATTTTTACCCTCACGGAGAAACAACCGCCATGGTAGAGGCGATCGCTACATTAGAAGATAGAGAAAGAAAAATAACTTTGAAGTTTTATTTGCAGGATACTCACACACAATCATGGGTGAAAAAGTTACTACCTCAGATAATCCCTTACTTGCTGGTTCTGGGTTACCTCGTTTTCCAGACATTAAACCAGAGCACGTGGTACCAGCATTCAACCAGTTACTTCCCCAATTAGAGGAAGAACTGAGCAAATTAGAGTCGCAAGTCAAACCAACTTGGAGCGATTTGGTTGAACCTCTACAAAAAATTACCGAGCGCCTAAACTGGAGTTGGGGTGTAGTCAACCACCTAATGGGAGTCAAAAACAGTCCGGAACTAAGAGAAGCTTATGAAACTGTGCAACCACAGGTAGTGCAGTTTTTTAACAAATTAAATCAAAGCCAACCTATTTATAATGCTTTGAAAGCACTGCGCCACAGTGATAGCTGGGATAGCTTAGACTCTGCTCAAAAGCGAATCATCGAAGCTGCAATTCGAGATGCAGAACTTTCTGGAGTTGGTTTGCAACCAGAAGCGCAAGAACGTTTCAACGCCATTCAAATGGAGTTGGCGGAACTTTCTACCAAGTTCTCCAATAACGTCTTGGATGCAACCAAAGCTTTTAGCTTGACCCTGACGACTAAAGAAGAAATTGACGGACTGCCTCCTAGTTTACTGAGTTTAGCAGCCCAAGCAGCACGAGAAGCGGGAATGGAAAACGCCACTCCCGAAAACGGTCCCTGGCGGATTACTTTGGACTTCCCCAGTTATTTTCCTTTTATGCAGTACAGTACTCGCCGTGACTTGCGAGAGGTACTTTACAAAGCCTACATTACCCGTGCTTCTTCTCAAAAGCTAGATAACAATCCCATAATTGAACGTATTTTAAAACTGCGTCAAGAACTAGCCCAGTTACTCGGTTATCAAACTTACGCCGAGGTGAGCTTGGCTAGTAAAATGGCCCCGAATGTAGAAGCTGTGGAAAAGTTGCTGGAAGAACTGCGCCAGCCGAGTTACAATGCTGCTGTCAAGGAATTAGAGGATTTAAAAGCGTTTGCAGCATCCAAGCATGCACCAGAAGCTAATGATTTAAAACACTGGGATATTAGCTTTTGGGCTGAACGCCAACGAGAAGAAAAATTCGCTTTTACTCAAGAACAATTGCGTCCGTACTTTCCTTTACCCCAAGTGCTGGATGGTTTATTTGGATTGGCGAAACGACTGTTTGGGGTCACAATAACTCCTGCTGACGGTCAAGCACCAGTTTGGCATGAAGACGTGCGTTATTTCCAAATTAGTGATGAAACTGGTAGCGCGATCGCCTACTTTTATTTAGACCCCTACAGTCGTCCCGGTGAAAAGCGTGGTGGTGCGTGGATGGATACTTGTATCAACCGGGGCAAAATCACACAAAATGGAGTGACAAAAACTCGCTTACCCGTGGCCTATTTGGTCTGTAACCAAACACCACCAGTCGATGGGTTACCCAGCTTGATGACTTTTGCAGAAGTCGAAACCTTGTTTCATGAATTTGGCCATGGTTTGCATCACATGCTGACAAAGGTAGACTACCCAGCAGCTGCAGGTATTAACAATGTCGAGTGGGATGCTGTAGAATTACCCAGCCAATTCATGGAAAATTGGTGTTACGATCGCGCCACCTTGTTTGGTATGGCCAAGCACTACGAAACTGGCGAAACCCTTCCAGAGCATTATTACCAAAAACTGCTAGCAGCAAAAAATTACATGAGCGGAAACGCCATACTGCGGCAACTACACTTTAGCTTCCTGGACATAGAATTGCATCACCGCTATCGTCCTGGCGGAAAGGAAACACCTAAAGATGTACGCGCTCGCATCGCCAAGACCACTACCGTTATCCCACCCCTCTCAGAAGATGCTTTTTTGTGTGCTTTCGGACATATTTTTGCTGGTGGCTACGCTGCAGGCTACTATAGCTACAAATGGGCAGAAGTGCTCAGCGCAGACGCCTTTGCTGCTTTTGAGGAAGCAGGTCTAGACAACGAACAAGCTGTCAAAGCGACAGGAAAGCGATATCGCGATACCATTTTAGCTCTTGGCGGTAGCAAACACCCCATGGAAGTCTTTCAGTCTTTCCGAGGTCGCGCACCCAGCACAGAACCCTTGCTCAGACATAGCGGTTTAGTTGCTGGGTGACATCCTCCCAAACTGATATCCCCAAACTCCCTAGAAGTTAAAACAAAATTAACAAAACCCTCGGCAACTAGTCGAGGGCATTTTACTATCAGTATTTTGTTTTCGGGATTTTAAGATTCTTGTCTTTATGGCGTACTTTTTGTAACAGTTGGAGTTGGGGTTGCAGACCCAGTTGTAGGTTTTTTGGTTCCTCTTTTTTTGCTTGTCGTGCGTTTTTTAGTAGTAGGTTTTTTGGTAGGTGTTGTTTTGGGAATAGTAGGTGTTGCAGTTGTAGTCGGCGTTGCAGTTGTAGCGGGCGCTTGTGCTTGAGTTACTGAAGTCAAGCTCACGGGTGCAGCGACAGCTGTGGCAAATACCAGCGCAGCTAATTTAGTTACCTTGCTCATTTCACTCCTCAATGATTCTTAATACCTCTTTGCAGAGGATATCAAATTAGTGTTACAAAAATTTGACATTTGTGTGTAGTTGCTGTGTATTGCAAATTTTTGTGTGTTTGGTGTCAGCTTTTACTTTGTTGTGGTCAACGTATTTCCCGAAAACTTGTTCTCATAGCAAAATGTAATTTTGGCAATAAAAAAATATATTTGATCCGCCTTTTTGTTTTTCTTGACCAAAGCTTTGATTAAAAATAGTAAAAATAGATTAAAACTAATAAATTTCATAATTATTCGTTAAGTTAATCGTGCAAGATCAAAAGTAAGCTGAATAATCAAAGCCTAGAGGAAAATTATTGCCCGCTAGGTACAAATGAAAATAACATTTGTCAATAGTTTGTAAATAAATAGTCTGAAAAATGAAATTGCCATTCTATAGACTATTTGTTTATTAACTACTTGATGATGTTATTAACTAAGGCGGTGAAATCAAAGCCAAGCCAATTACAAAAGTTCGCAAACAAAAGCTACGTAAGTAATAAGGCGTAACGATGATCGAAAATATTTTGCTAGCTGTCTCCGGGCTGGGACACGCAGAAGAAATGCTGAAAACTTTAAAAGAAATACCCTCGATTCAACGGGCAAAAGTGACAGTTTTGCACGTTGTTCCACCACAAAGCACCGCCGAAGCAATGACAGCTAAGTGGGAACAAGGTGGCAAAATTTTAGCTAACGCCATTCAAACACTAAATTTAGACCCCAGCCAAGTTTCTTCCATCTTACGACAAGGTGAACCCAAAGATGTGGTCTGCCAAGTAGCAGACGAAATTAACGCCGACTTAATTATTATGGGTTCTCGTGGGCTGAAACGATTGCAGTCAATACTCGCAAATTCTGTTAGTCAGTACGTGTTTCAATTATCTTCTCGCCCCATGTTGCTAGTCAAAGATGACATTTATGTCAAAAAAATTAAACGCATTATGGTGGCGATGGATAATTCTGACGCGTCGAAACACTGCTTGAATTTGGCGCTATTTTTGATTCGAGATATTAAGGGAGGAGAATTAATTCTGGCACATGTGATTGCCGATTTGGGAGGAGAATCCAGCCTATCAACTCAGATTAATCCCGAACAACATCCGATTTTGGCAGCAGCTGCTAGCCAAGCCAAAAAACAAGGTATACAACCTCGTTGTGTTTTAAGTATAGGTAAGCCTGGTGAAAAAATTTGTCGCCTCGCAGAAGAGCTGAACGTAGATCTGTTATTAATGGGTTCTCCAGATCGTCGTCCTTCGATTGCTAAAAGTTTTGTCGATTTAGATCGACTTTTAGGCTCTTCTTTGTCTGATTACGTCAGAGTTAATGCCACTTGTCCGGTATTGTTAGCACGAACTGCAGGCTGAATTCAAGGCGCTGACTGGCAATTAGCTTCTTGGTAGCAGAAAGTCCACAAACTTGACGGGGCGTTAATTGTAGCCCCGTTTTTGACTTAATGAAATTCTTGGGCACTGAAGAATCAGCATTTTCGCTACAATCAACTTTTGTGGACAGTGGATAAGGGAGAAATTAGGATTGCCTACACTTGGTGTAAATATCGATCACATTGCCACCATCCGACAAGCACGGCGAACGGTAGAACCAGATCCCGTAGCAGCAGCGGTGCTGGCGGAATTAGGCGGTGCAGACGGAATTACTGTTCATTTGCGTGAAGATAGACGACACATTCAAGAACGAGATGTACGGTTGTTGCGACAAACAGTCAGGACACACTTGAATTTAGAAATGGCTTCTACAGAGGAAATGGTAGCTATAGCGCTCGATATCAAACCCGATTACGTGACTTTAGTCCCGGAACGGCGCCAAGAAGTGACTACAGAAGGTGGACTGGACGTCATTGCTCAAATTGCTAGAATTGGAGAAGTTGTGGATAAATTACAAAGCGCCGGTATTCCAGTAAGTTTGTTTATCGACGCTGAACCAGCACAAATAGAAGCTTCTCGAAGAGTGCAGGCAAAATTTATCGAACTGCATACCGGAAAGTATGCTGAAGCAAAAGACGAAAAAAGCCGCAAACAAGAATTAGAAGCTTTGGCAGCAGGATGCGAGCAAGCAACTAAAATGGGATTACGAGTCAACGCCGGACACGGACTTACTTACTGGAATGTCTATCCTGTGGCTTGTCTTCCAGGTATGGAAGAATTGAATATCGGCCATACCATCATCAGTAGAGCAGTATTGGTGGGTATGGAGCGAGCGGTTCGAGAAATGAAATTAGCTATGAGCGGACAACTTTAACATGCAGGCAAAAAGTACCTATTACCACCATAGCTAGCCGGTCCCAAACCTAGAGGGGAAGTTATCTGCGCTAGAGAGCAAATAAAAATTGCAGCTAACGATTGTATGAACGCAACACCATCTAAAAACCTTCCGCTTTGGGTACAGGACAGGGATGAAGTTATCGCCCAAAGTACAGATGTTAATTGGCGTTACGGTAGTCCTCCAGATTATTCCCTATCTAAACAAGGTTTAGCCCGAGAAAGCAAGTGTCATCATCTGGAGGGTTCTCTGGAAGCGATCGCCCAAAACTTAATCAGAACCTTTGAGATGGAAGCTTCTTTTAAAGCGGATCCATCACAATGGTTATCAATTGTCAATGACAAATTTCGCACCAGCAGTAACGGTGGACCCGTCTATAGCGCCAAAGATGTATCCGCATCTGGAACCTACAATTTATTTATTGGCGATACACCAGATTATCAAGCTTCTCGGGAAACCTTTGAATCTGCGGGTAAGCTTTTCCGCACAGCGTTTCCGCAAGGATTTTTATGGGAAGTGTTAGAGGTGTATTCTGGTCCTCCAAACGTGATATTTAAATGGCGACATTGGGGAACTTTTAGCGGTCCCTACAAAGACTATGCTCCCACAGGAGAAACCATCGAAATAGTGGGAATGAGTATAGCCCGTCTCACTGAAGACTTGAAAATTATTTCTGTAGAACACTACTTCGATAACAGCTCGTTTTTGGCAAAGCTGACAAGCAAAGGAAAACAAACTACTGCTTGTCCTTGGAAATCATGGTTCCGGAAATTGAAGCTGAGATAATTCTAAAAGGACTGTTAATTGTTTAGTAAAGGACAAAAATGCAAACATACTACTACGTTTTGGCAAGTCAACGCTTTTTGCTAGAAGAAGAACCTATCGAAGAAGTACTGCGGGAACGTACTCGCCATTACCGCGAACAAGAAAAAGAAATTGATTTTTGGGTAGTTAAGCAACCAGCTTTCTTGGAAGCGCCTGAGATGAAGCAGGTAAAAGCAAAGTGTCCGCAACCAGCAGCGGCGATTATTTCTACCAATCCTCAATTTATTACTTGGTTAAAACTCCGCTTGGAGTATGTTATCACTGGAGATTTTCAAGCTCCTTCTCAAACAATTCCCGATGCTTTAGCATCCTTGGCTGCTGTTTGTTAATCAACAGTCAAAATAACGAGCAACTAGGAAGCAATGTTGGTGGGGAGAAAAATTTTTACCCATCCCCCGGTTCAGTTTTGCCCTTGTTTTGGGTTTGCTAGCTGTGGGGATAGAAGTGTCATTCTCTGGTAAGAAAAAAGGTATAAATTCCCCACCATCCACCTCAAAATCTCGAGAATAAAGAATAAATTAGATATATTTATAGTCAAATCCTGAAGATAATACGGTGGTATATGTTTCAGATTTTATCTAAAACTGCAGGCATCAGTACAGTGGTGGCGATCGCTGCACTTTTGGCCGGTACGAATACTACCTTTGCCCAAGGAACAAACCTTCCTTCTTGTCAACCTCCCAACCCCGGGGAATTTTTGTTGTTGGTAATTAGCCCGACAGCAGATAGTCAAAATCAACTGCGTCATGCTTTACCAAAAGAGATTAAAACTACAACTTGTCGCTATCTAACCGATACGGTCACACGCATCGGAGGTTTTCAAAAAATAGACGATGCTAATCGCTGGGCAAGATACATCAACAATATTGTCGGATTATCTGCCATTATCACCACTCGTCCGGGAGAAGGAATTTCCACTTCCACACCCACTAACACTCAAACAGTCTCCTATCAACCCCGACGCCTCAAAAATGGTTTTGCCGTTTTAGTTGATTACTTCAACCGTCCGGAAATAGCCAATCAACTTCAGCAAGTTATGGGAGGTGATGTTGGTTTTGTTTCCTACGGACAACGCCCTTACTTGTTAGCAACTTACACTACTAGTCAAAAAGATGCCTACAAAACTTTGCAAAAACTTTCAGAACGAGGTTTTTTTGCTGTTTTGGTTGATAGTAGCAAGGTAATTTTACTGAAGCCAGTGGTGAAATTACCGGTGAATTGAAACTTTCCACTTCTGGAAAGAAAAATAAAAAAATTATTTAAATTCCGTTTTGACTATTACAAATTAGGTTCCCTTAAGAGTTGCTAATTTGTTAACAATGAATTGACGAAATCAATTACTCTGAAAGAGTGTTGGGAAAACTGAAGTTTAATTATAGGCATAGCGAGCTAACCAGGAGATAGTAATACCCAGTGCCGATCCAGCTATAACCTGAAAAGGAGTGTGTCCGAGCAATTCTTTAAGGCGATCGCCCGTAAATTCTGGGTGTTCGTCAAATAATTCGTCAATCATTTGATTGAGGATGCGAGCCTGTTTGCCAGCAGCTTGACGCACTCCCGCTGCATCGTACATAACAATAATAGCAAAAACCGTAGCTACAGCAAATTCAGTAGATGCCCATCCCCGGGTTTGTCCGACGCCAGCTGCCAAAGCTGTTACCAAAGCCGAATGAGCACTCGGCATTCCTCCGGTTGTTACTAAAGCACGTACGTTTAATTTTCGATTTTTGACCAATTCGATCACTAATTTTAGGGTTTGAGCTACCAAACAAGCTACCAGAGCAACCAGCAGTACGCGGTTGTCTAAAATATTGCCTATGTCCTGCATGGTATTTGGGTTCGGTTAACAAACATCAAAAACAGTTTCAGATCAAAGGAAAAAGCAAATAATGCCATCCTCAAATTCCATTAGTTGGTATAAGCGGAAAAACCAATCTGAAGGTACCGAGCAAAAAATCATCTTTGGCGTCTGGACCGTGCTTTCTTTCTTTTTTTACCCATCAGCTAGCGGGTGCACTTGCGGACACCAAAAATCGGGCCAAAGAGCCTTTGCTAAATTCAATTATGAATTTAATAAGTGCGATTGGTAATAAAATGTGCCAGTGCAACCAAAGGTTGTGCTGCTTCTCCAAAGGGTTCCAGTTCCGCACAGGCTGACTCTACAAGCTGTTGGGCTTGTTTTCGGGATTCTTCGATTCCCCACAAGCTGGGATAAGTCACCTTTTTCGCTTTCTGGTCTTTACCTGCGGTTTTACCCAGTTGTTCTTGGGTGGCGGTAACGTCTAGGATGTCATCAACGATTTGAAATGCTAAGCCAATGTTTTGAGCATAGCGAGACAGCCTTTGCAGCTGCTGTTCTGAAGCTCCTGCGAGAACGCCACCACAAACAATACAAGCTTTTAGGAGCGCTCCGGTTTTGTGGTTGTGAATAAAATTGAGTGTTTCTACGGAAATATTTGACTTTCCTTCCGATTCTAAATCTACAACTTGACCGCCGACCAATCCCGCCGCTCCTACTGCACGTCCTAAAATAGCAACAACCTGCAATACTCGTTCGGGAGGTACGTTTTTAGTGTGAGAGGCGATATACTCAAAAGCGTAAGCTAACAGTCCATCCCCAGCTAAAATGGCTACATCTTCGCCATAAACTCTATGGTTTGTTAGCTTTCCACGTCGAAAATCATCGTTATCCATTGCTGGTAGATCGTCGTGAATTAACGACATGGTGTGGATCATTTCTAAAGCGCATGCAGTTGGCATTGCCATTTCGATAGTACCGCCAGTCATTTCACAGCTTGCCAGGCAGAGAATCGGACGCAGGCGCTTACCTCCCGCTAACAGCGAGTAGCGCATTGCTTCGTAAATTTTTTCTGGGTAGCGTATGGGAACAGCCTTCTCCAGAGCTGCTTCACAAAGCTTTTGTCGTTCTTTTAAATAAGTAATGAGGTCAAAATGTGCTTGTTTTGGAGTCGGTTTCAGGTTATCCGCTGCTACCATTCCTAATTTCCTTATGCTTCTATTATTTATGTAAAATTTTAAATGCCTGCGGGAATTTAAGATTGAGAATTTCAGCTGTACTTTTAACTAAGCATAGTTTCTGGCTAACTAGAGTTAAACTCTTATTAAAGACTCAAATTGGCAATTTTTTTCGTCGCCCTTAAATAAGTAGAAAAAGTATTTTGCAATAGCATGGCTACAGTCATGGGACCAACACCACCAGGAACTGGGGTGAGGAATTCTGCCACACCAGCAACCGAGTCAAACTGCACATCTCCAACTAAGCGACTGTTGCCACTGTTGTCGGTGATGCGATTTATGCCCACATCTACCACAACGGCCCCGGGTTTCACCATTTCTGCCGAAATTAGTCCGGGACGACCTGCTGCTGCGATGAGAATATCAGCATTTTTGGTCAGTTCGGCTAAATTTGGCGATCGCGAGTGAGCAACTACCACTGTTGCATCAGCTTCCAATAGCATTAACGCCAAGGGTTTCCCTACCAAAATACTGCGTCCTACTACCGTTGCCCGTTTTCCCTCCAAGGAAATTTCGTACTCTTGCAGCAGGCGCATTATTCCTGCTGGAGTACAGCTGCGCAAACCAGGTTCTCCCCGCACTAATTTTCCTAAATTTACCGGATGTAATCCATCGGCATCTTTGTTGGGGTCAATTTGATGTAACAGAGAAACAGCATCTAAATGATTTGGTAGGGGTAGCTGCACGAGAATACCATCTACTCGTTGGTCCCGGTTGAGGGCGTCAATCACTTCCTCTAGTTCAGCTTGAGTAGTTTGTGTAGGGAAATGCTTGCCAAAGGAAGCAATACCAACTTTGGCGCAGGCTTGTTCTTTCCCTCGTACGTATGCTGCTGAGGCGGGATTGTCGCCAACCATTAGTACTGCTAAACCAGGTGGGCGTCCTACCTGGGGTTGTAATTTGGCAATTTCAGCAGCCAACTGTTGCTGAATTTTGGCAGCTACTGCTTTTCCATGGAGTAATTTAGCGGTTTTTGTTTCCATTACATTTAGATGTGAGAGAAACTACAGCCCTTGCTTTGGTCTTGCATGCAGATAGATACACCAACTGCATCTCAACCAGCACTGTTGAATGCGGTTAGTTGTGAGAATTTTAGTTAAGGTTGTGAATAGTTATTGGTTGACAGCTGATTTGTCACAGCAAATCCATTAACAACCACACAGCACGATTACAACCCAAACCTCCTACTTCACAAAACTAATCAAATTGCTATCTTTATCTTCTCAGATTGATTGCTGTAGTTGGGAGTATATTTCTCACTTTTGACGGAAGTTGAGGTTGGTTGCCAGCTTTCCCTTGTGCGTAGCGGTCTTTATTTTGACACCAAAGTTACTCCTGTTGGTGTTGCGACTCCTCGACTGCTGATGCCAAAATTTTCTCAAAAGGTATTTTTTATGCTACAAGCAACAAAAAAATTCCTGAATTTTACGGTGTATTCTTTGGGATTGACGTGCTTTTTGGGGACGGGATTAGTTAGCTGCAGTCAGTTTAGTTTTGATAATGTGAAAGCCCTAGGAGCAAATGTTACTTCTGTTCGAGAATTACAATTACAAAAAAATTTCAACGCCACAGTCTACATTCAAGGTAAGGTAGAGAGGAAAGTTCCCCTGCTCAAGCGACAAGCGTATTTGGTTAATGACTCGACAGGGCAAATATGGGTTATTACTGCTCAAACTCACGTGCAAAAGGGAGAGCAAGTGGTGATCAAAGGTAAAGTTCGCTATCAGCCCATACCCATAACGGCAAACAAAGATTCGGGGGAAATATACTTAGAAGAAGAGTAATAATGGGGGCTCGCTGTTGTCAGCAACCTCAAGAATATACTAATTTGGCAACCAACCCGCGGTTGCCGCAACTATCAAAAACACACCCATAATCAAGCGGTAGAAAACAAATATCCAGGTACTGCGTTTTTCTAAATAATGTAAAAGTCCCCAAATGGCCAAAAACGCAGAAAGACTAGCACAAGTCAGCCCAACAAGCAATGTTAACCAGCCAGCTGCACTCAAACCTGCCTGCATAAGGGTGTGAATTTCCACCGCCCCTGCTAAAATTATTGCCGGCAAACCCAATAAAAAAGAAAATCTTGCCGCGGTTTCTCGCTCCATACCCAAGAACAATCCCGCAGTCAGAGTGGAACCAGAACGAGAAACGCCGGGAATAAGAGCAAAAGCTTGTGCTATTCCTACCCAAATTCCGTCCCAAAGGGTGAGTTTTTCAATGGTGCGATCGCGCCTTCCTTGTTTTTCGGCGATCGCCAACAATACCGACATAACAATACAGGCCCATCCTATCACTGTCAGACTGCGTATAGGCGAGTTACAGGCGTTTAGAACTGGTTTGAGTAAAACACCAGCCACAATTATTGGTAAAGTTCCCAGCAACAAACCCAGCGTCAACCGCAAAGAACTTGATTGATAATCCTGTTCGATCACTGCTGTGATGGTCTTAGCTGCTAATTTTTTTAAATCTTGCCAAAAGTAGACCAACACAGCTGTCAAACTAGCTAGTTGCATTGCAGCTGAAAAAGCAGAACCTGGATCTTGCCATCCAAACAAAGCTGGTACTACCCTTAAATGAGCAGTACTGCTGATTGGCAATAATTCCGTAATTCCCTGAACAATCCCTAAAAATATCATTTCTATCCAACTCATGTTGGCAAAGTTCAAATTTACTTCGCTAGCATTGCTACAGCTTGCAGTCCCTAGGATTAGAGGTAGCATAGTTTACTTGCTCTCACGGAATTTGTCGGCAGAAATTAAAACACAACTTAGCTTACGGTAATGTCATTTTCATGACCGGGAGATGACGTTAGTATGACGCTCAACCATAGCAATATTAAGATTTAATTATTTTTCAGCAATTTCGGACCATATTTTGCTATATATGTAGAGCTTAAATTTCCGCCTCAGCAGACTATATTGGCACTAGAAGAATAGGTAACTATTGCTACAATAAATCTGCAGTTCCAGAAGGACAATACTGCTACAAGAGGCGACTTGCAGGCAGAAACTAAATTTTTTCCCGTTGTATCTGTAGATAGAATTTTTGTAATGAATCTTTGAAAAAAATCAAAGTGTAGGGGTGAGGAGGATGCAGCCAAAAAAAAAGTCCTGGATGCTTAAACTCTTAGGACAGCCGTTATTTTTAATAACTTTAGTTCTAATATTTTTAATTTTAGGAAAAATTTTTGCTTGGTTAAGAACTTTAACTCCCCTGAAAAATCAAGATAGCTTTTCTGTATTATCCCATAGTCAAACTAACCTTACCAAAGGCGCGATCGTCCCGGCTACTCTAGAACATCCCGTTAACATTTTAGTTCTCGGAATTGATAATTCTGGTCATCCCCACAAACAGCACTATACTCCGGAAGAAGCATTTGCAGGTAACAGCGACACAATGTTATTAGTGCGATTGGTACCGCAAGCTCATCAAGTTAATGTTCTATCCATTCCCAGAGATACACTGGTGCAACTGCCGGGTGTAGGAATTGATAAAATCAATGATGCTAATCCCCGGGGAGGAGCAAAGTTAGCCGCTCAGACCGTCAGTGAGTTATTGCAAGGAGTTTCTATTGACCGCTATATACGAATTGATACGGAAGGATTTATCCGCTTGGTAGACGCGTTGGGAGGAGTGGAAGTCAATATTCCCAAAAAAATGGATTACACGGATAAAACCCAGCATCTGAACATTCACTTTTCCCCTGGGAGACAGAAATTAAACGGACAGCACTTACAAGAATATGTCCGCTTTCGCCACGATGCGTTGGGCGATATCGGTCGCGTGCAAAGACAACAAGAAGTCCTTAAGGAAATATTACACGTACTGCTTCAACCAACAACTATACCCAAAATACCTCAAATTCTTCAGGTAGTCAAAGAAAACGTAGATACGGATTTATCTGTGGAAGAAATGTTGGCGGTTGCTCAAGCTTTATTGACTAGCGATCGCCGTCAATTTCATTCCATCATGCTCCCCGGACGCTTCAGTCGCAAAGATGAATACCGCCTTAGCTATTGGATTTGTAACTTTGATGCCACCAGGGAAATTTTATCTCGCTACTTTGGAGTTGAAACAGCCCCCATTGCCAGGTCAGATACAAATTTATCCCCTCCGCGAACATTAAAAATAGCTGTAGCCAATGCTACAGGAAAACCGGAAGATGGAGAAAAAGTAGTCTCTTTTCTGCGAGGACACGGTTTTCGCAACACTTATCTAACCAATCATGAAATTGATACAGAGGTAGATTACGGTAGAAAAACTCAAATTATTGCTGAACACGGCAATCCCGACGCGGCTAATGCCGTTAGTAGTATACTCGGTATCGGTGAAGTACAGGTTGCCTCTGTGGGAGACATTTTATCTGATGTTACCGTGATTGTGGGCTCGGATTTGATCGAAAAATTAAGTCACTAAAAGCAACAGTAATTAGCAATCTGGAAAAGGATAAACAGCTTTTGGATATAGAGATATTTTAAGAATTTGCTTGCTAAAAATAAGCATCAATTATATTTGAAGTATGAATCGATGGCTGAATGAAAGCGATCGCCCAATCAAACAAAATAATTAATAAATAAATTGTGCAAAATTACTTACGTATAAGATAGAATTCGTGGCTGACAAGCAAAAAATATTCTTTTTATTGGTGTATTAAAAGGAGCGAAAATTTATGGGTTGGTTGCAAAGACTATTTGGTATAGAAAAACCCGCAGACGCTCAAGTTAATCCTACACCCACCAGCGAGGACAGCAGCAACGGTGAAGAAATTCCTCCCGAGCGAGTAGGATTGAATGGAGAGTACGATCAAAGCGGACTTGCCAAACGGGTAGCTTTAGCTTTTGATGAAAACCCTGATTTTGATGATATTAACAGCTTATACGTTGCACAACTAGGCAGCACAGTTGTTTTAAAAGGGCAAGTTCCCAGTCAAGATATTTTAGACAAAATGGTAGAAATAGCTAGGGGTGTAAGCGGCGCAAAAGATGTAGACACTACGCAAGTGACCGTGGGTTAAAAAGCATTGTGCTCGCATGTTCTTGAGGGAGGAGAATCACTAAATTTATGAAAAATCTACTCAATCATCGTTCCACTGTGGCGATCGCCTTTGTCGCCGTTTTATTCCTCTCCAGCTGTGGAAAAAAAGGTGAGGAGTCTGCTACAACACAAACACCCACTAGTCCCGTCGCTGCAACTTCACCTGGTGTGAACAAAACAACAACTACCGGCGCTACGAGCAAAGCAACCCTTTCAGCAGAAGCGAAAAAGTTAGGTGTTCTTCCTACAAATGAAACTACCTGTCCGAAAAATGCTCCTGTCAAAGGTAAAACTACGGTAAAAAGAGGCAATATTTATCACGTTCCCAAATCCCCAGACTACGAAAAGGTCAAGCCCGATATCTGCTTTACAGATGTAGCAACAGCGACAAAAGCTGGCTTTCGTGCTCCCAAATAGTGAGGTTTTTTTTGAGAGCTAAATAGGTAAAAAGCCCTTGCCTTGCACAGCAGGGGCTTTTATTAGTTAGTAGCAAACAAGAAAAAAATAGAAAATATGGTAGCTGAAGTAGCGATCGCGATTCTTTATCAAGAAAACAAATTTCTCATGCAACTGCGGGATAATATTCCTACTATTCTTTATCCCGGTCATTGGGGATTATTTGGCGGACACATCGAACTCGGTGAGACTCCAGAGGTAGCACTGAGGCGAGAAATTCGAGAAGAAATCAACTACGAGCTTCCACAAAAATTTGATAAGTTTGGCTGTTATGGTGATGATAGAGCAATTCGTCACGTCTTTCACGCGCCACTTTTGGTGGAATTAGACCGACTTGTTCTCAACGAAGGTTGGGATATGGGTTTATTGACGCCAAAAGACATCATCCAGGGAAGCTGTTACTCAATAGCAGCAGGACAAGTCCGACCTTTAGGAAAGGTACATCAGCGCATCTTGTTAGATTTTATGCAGCAAATTCATGTGTAACAGTTAGCGCCATGCAATCAACAAACAAACTACCGCGATGGTTAACTTTAGGTTTGGCATTTCCACTTGTAATTCTTAATGGCTGGTTATTACTTCAGGTAATTAAGTATTTTCAGCCATTGGTCAGTATTTTTATTTCTGCTATCTTGCTAGCTTTTATTTTGGATTATCCAATCCGATTTTTTCAAAAACAAGGGATAAAACGCAATGTCGCAGTTTCCGTGGCCTTATTGTTAACTGCGGTGCTCTTGGTGGCTTTAGGCGTTACTTTAGTACCGTTAATTTTACAGCAGCTTAACGAACTAGCTAACATTTTGCCCAGCTGGATCGATTCTGGTAGTCAGCAGTTGCAAGCTCTACAAAACTGGGCGATCGCGCAACAGTTACCGGTGAATTTAAGTGGGTTGTTACCCCAGCTTCTGGACCGCATCTCAACTCAAATTCAAAATTTGACAGGTAGAATACTGAGTTTTGCATTAGATACAATTGGCAGTCTTGTTAATGTTTTGCTCACGGTAGTATTAACTTTCTACTTAGTCTTGAATGGAGAGTATATCTGGGACGGAATTTTTTTATGGTTTCCGCCTCACATCGGAACGTACATTCGTCAATCGCTGCGGGAGGATTTTCAAAATTATTTTCTCGGTCAAATCAGTTTAGCAACAATATTAGCCACAGGAATTACCTTGGCATTTTTAGCATTGCAAGTTCCTTTAAGTTTATTATTTGGTTTAGTAATTGGTTTTTTTGCTTTATTTCCTTTTGGTACGGGAATAGGAATTGGTATAGTTAGCTCTTTGGTGGCACTAAACAATTTTTGGTTAGGAGTAGAAGTTTTAGTTGTAACAGTAGCAATTGACCAGTTTAATTCTAATTTTGTTGCTCCTCGCCTTCTTGGTAATTTAACTGGTTTAAATCCAGTATGGGTGGTAATTTCCTTGCTTTTAGGGGCAAAATTGGGAGGTTTGTTAGGGTTGCTAATAGCAATTCCTTTAGCGAGTTTTATTAAAAGTGTTGGAGATAGCTGGCGGGAGGGAAGATTTGAGAAATTAAAGACTGGGGAATCGCAAGCAAGTGCAGTCCCAGATCAAAAAATAGAAAAATGTTAAGTCTGGCTTATAGCATTGTAGATTCGATTTCAATTGAACCATCAGCTTTAACCCAAGCAATTTGAGCAATGCAGCGATCGCGTGCATACTGTCGTATTTCATTTGTGCTCCTACCTCCCAAATCCATTTCTACCCGTACGAGGTGGGAAGAATCACGGAGTTTTCGAGCGTAAGCAAAGGCACTGGCGTAGGCGCTGCTGTTTTCTGCTACTACTAGCCAGTTAGTTGCAGGTATGCTTTGAGGTAATTGCGGAGAATCAGCAATAGCTTGGTATAAATTTTCCAGAAAAAAAGTAAAACCAATTCCGGGTATATTTTCTCCTTGGGGATGATACAAAGCCAAAAGTCGATCGTAGCGACCACCCCGTCCCACAACTTGCACTCCAGTTTTGGTATTGCTAACCACTTCAAAAGCAATACCGGTATAGTAATCAAAAGTTTGGATGAGACTCAGATCTAAAATCAGCGGAAAATTGCTGCGATGTGCGAGTAAATCTAGCAAGGATTTGAGGTTATTCACCTTTTGTTGCTGTAAAGGATCTAAATCAAGAGTATTGATTTTTTGGATCACATCCGCGCTGTGACCTCGAAGATCCAAAATTGTGCGTGCTCGTTGTCGCAATGATTCGCTCAAGGGTAAGTTTTCGATGGTGACTAGATCTAGGTGGGCGATCGCGTTGCGAACTATTGAGCGTAAATCGCTAGGAAAAGCATCTAGAAGCGAGCGTGTAATTCCCGCTTCGCCCAAAATTAAATGCCACTGGTTCAGACATAGAGCTTGCAAGCAATCTGCTATTAAAAACAACACTTCTGCATCAGCAAGCAAACCACCACTACCTAGCAACTCTACTCCTGCTTGGTAAAATTCTTGGGGTTGATTGTGTCGGTAATCTGGGGAGCGCTGGAAAACATTAGCATTGTAGTACAAGCGTTGTGGTAGGGTTGCACCTGCCATGCGGGTAACAGCAGCACGGGCGATGGAAGCTGTCATCTCTGGACGCAGTCCTAATTCTTCCTGGTCGGGATTTTGCAATTGAATCACTGCTTGTCGGGGAATTGCACCTCCCGCCATTAGCGTATCCATTCGTTCTATGGTTGAGGTGATAATTCTGTGGTATCCCCAACGGTGAAATACTTGTTGCAGTCTTTCTTCGATCCAGCGTTTTTGAGCTACATCTAGGGGTAATAAGTCCCTTGCTCCTGCTGGTGGTTGATATACCATTACTTTTTCTTCCCACCAAACAAACCACCAAACAAACCACCGCCATGGGATTTACCTGCTTTGTTAGTTCCAGTTCCAGACTTGGCTGCAGATTTCGAGCTAGCGGATTTTTGTCCTAAGATTTTTTCTATGGTGTGCTGACCCTCCAAAGCGATTTCATCCTGGGGATCTAATTGCAGGGCGCGGTGAAAATGAACTTTTGCCATTTTAATTTGATTTTGCTTTAAATACACCATTGCAATCAAGCTGTGACAGCGACTGTTATTTGGTTCTAACTTGAGAGCATCTCGTAATTCTACCTCAGCTTGAGCTAATTGATTTTTGGCGAGCAAATCTTGGGAGCGACGGATATACTGAGCTACCATCGAGTCTTCCTTGACTGGTGGTGCGGTAGTTTGATTTACCTTGGATGGAGTAGCGGTGTTTGTAGCTGGTGTTGGTGTGGGTGTTGGGTTAGCAACTGGTTTGCTGACAGCAACATTGCGCACTAAATAGACTAAATTTGCTTCGCTAATAAGACCAATGGTTTGCAGAACATTGTCTAACGAGTCGTATTGAGTTTCAGCCAAAAGCGCGATCGCACTTTTATAAGCTTGTTCCAAATGAGATGTTTGCGCTAGCTGTTTTGCTACATCGCTGGTCAAATCTATAGAAGTCGATTCTTGCAGCAATCTTTTTCCTGTTTGCAACAAAACGAGCATGTATTCTGCACGATTTTTTTCTTGAGAAAGTCTTTCGTAGGCTGGATTGACTAATTTAGAAAGCAAATCGCTTGCTAGCTGTTTTTCTGCATTGCTAGTTGCCGTACAACTATCGGGGTGCAGGCGACGGGCGATTTTTAAGTAGCGTTTGCGTATTTCTTTGACATCGGCATTAATTGGCACGCATAAAATGGCGTGGTAATCGGTGAAATCATACTTAAAAAGTCCGCGGTCTATTTTCAAAGACATAGAGCGATTTATACCAAAGCAAGAAGCGTGAGATTCTTACCAGTTTACTTCCCTTTCTCTAGGGTTTGTCATTAGTTCTGTGGTGGTTTTATTTCCAGTCAGACAAAGGGGGAACCTGCTGCAGTTGGTGGCTCAAGCTGGCGTGGATGTGACCGTTTGTTGCTAAAATTTTTCCAGATTCTATTTTGATAGGAGTGCCATCGTAGGCAGTTACTTTGCCCCCTGCTTCTTGCAGTATGATAATGCCAGCTGCTACATCCCAGGGAGAAATCCCTCGCTCCCAGTAACCATCCACGCGCCCGCAGGCAACGTAAGCTAAATCCAAAGATGCGGCACCGCTGCGCCTCACTCCTTGGGTAAAGTGGGTAAGGTAACAAAATTCGGCATAATTGTTATCAGAAGTTTCCCGGCGATCGTAGGCAAATCCTGTTACCAATAAACTTTGGCCAAGTTGGGAAGTTTGCGAAACTTTAATACTGCGACGATTCAATGTTGCTCCTAAATTTTGGGCGGCGCGGAACAACTCATTGCGAACAGGGTCGTAAATAACACCAACTCGGGGAACGCCGTTAATTAACAATCCAATGGAAACGGCAAAACACGGATATTGATGGGCAAAGTTGGTGGTACCGTCCAACGGATCGATTGCCCAGAGAAATTCGTTTTCTTGATTTCCCAGCTGGCCTAATTCTTCTGAGAGTATGGCATGGTCGGGAAAATGAAGCTGTAAGGTTTTGATAATTAACTGTTCTGACGCTCGATCGGCAACAGTAACTATATCTCCGGGGCGTCCTTTTTCGCTGATGGCGCCTTCTACCTTACCCAAGTAATTTTGTAAAACTGCTCCAGCTGCTAAAGCTGCTTCTGTGGCAATATCTAAAAAGATTTGTAGTTGATGATCTGATGGAGAAAGTGGCATAATCCGCTGTTGTGGCTTGTGGCTAATAGCTTATGGTAAAAGCAATTGGCAATGCATCAACGATACTGGCGGCGAAATTCAGCAGGAGTAAGACGCATGGGTTGTTCCGGGTTCCAAATACCCAGTCCCATCAGTCTCGCCCATTGCTCGGCGCGTTCTAAACGCTGGTCGTATTTATGGTTGGGCGATCGCGCTACAAACAGTGCATGACCTTCTTTGACTAACTGTTCGTTCAGCAATACCGTATCTTTCCACACATAGGCTAAAGTTCGTCCAAATTGGTCATTGACTTCCACATCAAACTCTAGCTTCACAGTTTGGCCTGCAACTAACTGCTCCAATCGTTCCCTAGCTGCATTTCCCCAAGGACGCTGCTGCAAATCTGGTGCGTCAATACCCAAAAGTCGCACTTGAGCAGTCAAATTTGCTTGCTTGTTTATACCTTGCACCTCTAGAGTTTGTCCGCTGATTGCTTGTAGTGCTTTTACCTGTAACAGGGCGCTTTCCTGAGGCTGGTCTGAAGGCTGACAACCTACCAAAAGTAATAAGCAAAACAAAAAAATTGCAACTCGAGCCATGAACTCAGTCAATAGTTTTTCGTTGTTAGTTGTTAGCTATTTTACTTTGGTATGGTTTCAATCTTCGTCTAAAGGTAAACCCATCCTGACTTTACCTTTGCCAAAATAACGCCCGAACTGCAGTTGGTAGACTTCGTCTTCGTCTTGCGTTTCCACTTCTAAATCAGAGCGAGCGTAACCGACACACAAAAGAGCATAGCCGCGGTTACGTAACTCCAAAGACAATCCCACAGCTTCAGGTTGATAAATTTCTCCCTTGAGCACTCTCACCGCACAAGTAGTGCAAGCGCCGTTGCGACAAGAAAAAGGCAATTCTACCCCTTGTTTTTCACAACTGTGTAGAATGTAGCGGTCATCAGGTACTTCTAAGGTGTGCTTGATGCCTTTGGCGCGATCGTAAACTGTAATGGTGTATGTCCGGGGCATTATAGTTTTGGATTGGAATTTAGATAAATTTGCTTGTAGTTTGTCCTAATCTATTGTATGATAGTAGATTGTGACGCCTGGAGAGATGGCCGAGTGGTTGAAGGCGCAGCACTGGAAATGCTGTTTGGGGGCAACCTCAACGAGGGTTCGAATCCCTCTCTCTCCGTTATCAAGTATGCCTGTTTACCCCTATCAAAGACAAAATCACAGTTTTGTATTAATCTAAAATCATACCAGTCGCGGTCTCCTAAAAATCTGGTATTGCATTGATGAACAGGCAAGAAAAAATTTGCCAAGTTGTAGTCACAGCCCAACAAATGCGCGATATCGAAGCGCGGATTTTCGCTGCGGGAATGCCTGTTGCAGCTTTAATGGAAAAAGTGGCCGGACTTTTGGTTCGTCGAATTCAGGCAATTGATCTACTTGTGGGTGCAAGCAAAGTAGGAGTTTTAGTCGGTCCCGGTCATAACGGCGGAGACGCGTTAGTAGTTGCTCGGGAGTTACACTTTCAAGGACTGAAAGTTTGTATTTATTGTCCTTTTTCTCAACTCAAGCAATTAACTGCACAGCATTTGCAGTATGCCCAAAGCTTGGGTATCCCTTGCTATCAATCAATAGAAGATTTACCAGCATGTGATTTATTTGTTGATGGCTTGTTTGGATTTGGCCTGGAAAAACAACTCCAGGAACCTGTAGCAAGCGCGATCGCCTACTTGCATAAAACATCGGTACCAATTGTCAGCATCGATATTCCTTCAGGTTTGCATACAGATACCGGTGAAGTCTTGGGAACCGCTATTCGCGCCACCCACACCTTCTGCCTGGGTTTGTGGAAGTTAGGATTATTACAAGACCAAGCCTTGGAATATGTCGGAAAGGCAGAGTTAATCGATTTTGGCATTCCTTGGGCGGATGTGGAAGCAGTACTGGGCAATCCTCAAATCAAACGCATTACCAAAGAAACTGTCAATTGCGCCCTACCACTTCCCCGTCCTTTAGTTACCCACAAGTATAAAGAGGGACATTTACTGCTAATTTGCGGTTCCCGTCGCTATTGTGGAGGAGCCGTTTTAGCTGGTTTGGGTGCAAGAGCTAGTGGAGTGGGAATGCTATCGCTCGCTGTGCCGGAGTCGATAAAATCTATTCTGGTCAGTCATTTACCAGAAGCTTTAATTATCGGCTGTCCGGAAACACAAACAGGTGCGATCGCAAAATTACAACTTCCAGCAAACACCCATTTGAGCTCCTACAACGCCATCGCCTGCGGTCCCGGTTTGACTAAAGATGCTGGGGCGATTGTGGAACAAGTGTTAGAAAGCACGAATCCTCTAGTCCTCGATGCTGATGGTTTGAATATTTTGGCGGAATTAGGTACAGCTCGAGAGTTACAAAAAAGACAAGCACTCACGGTATTAACACCCCACGAAGGTGAATTCAAACGCCTGTTTCCAGAAATAGCACAAAGCAAACACAGTAGAGTCGAAGCGGTACAAAAAGCTGCCAAACAAAGTCAAGCAATAGTTTTGTTGAAAGGAGCAAGAACTGCGATCGCCAACCCCCAAGGTTTGGTTTGGATCAATCCCGAAAGTACGCCTGCTTTGGCACGGGGTGGTAGCGGCGATGTATTAACAGGCTTAATAGGTGGATTGCTAGCGTTAGCGGTAACGCACCATTTACCTGTGGAAGAAACTATAGCAGCAGCTGCTTGGTGGCATGCTCAAGCTGGCATTTTAGCCGCTCAAGAACGAACAGAGCTAGGAGTAGATGCATTTACCCTCACAAGGTATTTGCTCAAAGCAATTAAGCTTTCCTTGAGCAGCAAAAATGGGTGACGAGGGATTCGAACCCGCAACCAATGGATTAAGAGTCCACTGCTCTACCGTTGAGCTAGTCACCCAATAACTTAATATAACAAAACCTTCGCTGTTGCTGTGGTAATTGTGACTTATCTAACGTGCAGACAGGTAAAAAATCTTAATAAATAACAAAATAACCATACCACAACTGTGTTTGGAGCAGTAGTATAGAAGAGGTGTATTGAATCAAAACCGCCGGACAACTAAACTAAAATAGTGTTGGCCATTAACTAATTTGACTTAGGCACAGCTATTTTCGTTGCTAAAACTAGAAAGAAAATCAAAAGCTAAAAACAACGATTTTCCACAACAGTTAGCAGCTTCATCAAACAAAGCTTGTTTGCCACAAGATGAACCCTCCCTCTTAAGTTACTAGCTTACTTGTGAAAGTAAGAGATAAAAATTGAGCAGGATTGAGCAGTAGTCAACTTCAGATTGCAGAAATTTCTGATTGGTCGCCCAAGTCTAAAAAGTTAAGTAGCTTCACCTGTAGAAATAAGGAGACGTAAATGATACAAGCCAAGAGAGGCGACACCGTAAAAGTTCATTATACCGGTAAATTAGATGACGGAACCGTATTTGATTCCTCCAAAGGTCGAGAGCCACTAGAGTTCTCTATTGGTGAAGGAATAGTGATTCCCGGCTTTGAAGAGGCGATCGTAGGTATGAGTCCGGGAGAATCCAAGACTGCAAGCATTTGCGCCGAGCAAGCATACGGTCCTTATCGTCCAGAATTGGTGATGGTAGTTGAGCGACAACGCATCCCAACGGATATACCCCTTGAGGTAGGTCAGCTCTTACAAATATCTCAAAGTAACGGTCAGGCAATTCCAGTAGTTGTTACTAACGTATCAGAATCTGAGGTCACCCTCGATGCCAATCACCCTCTTGCAGGGCAAGAACTGATCTTCGATATCCAGTTAGTAGAGATTAACTAATTTTGCTGTTTCTTAACAAGGGCTTGGCGCGTTAGCACCACACTAACGCACCACCCAAGCGCGAATCTTACAGTTGCTTGATCTGAGCAACTAACTTCGCTACCATCTCCTTGGCATTTCCAAACAGCATAGTGGTTTTCTCCTTGTAGAACAAATCATTCTCTACACCGGCAAAACCCGTACTCATCCCGCGCTTGATCACGATCGTTTGCTTTGCTTTATCCACCTCTAAAATTGGCATACCGTAAATTGGGCTGTTGACATCACTGCGCGCTGCAGGATTGACAACATCATTCGCCCCAATGACTAGCGCCACATCTGTTTGCTCAAATTGGGGATTAATGTCTTCCATATCGTAGAGCTGCTCGTAGGGGACATTAGCTTCTGCTAGTAAAACGTTCATGTGCCCTGGCATTCTTCCTGCTACTGGGTGAATGGCATACTTAACGTCAACACCCAGACGTTCCAGCTGGTCTGCTAACTCGCGCACGCTATGCTGTGCTTGCGCCACCGCCATTCCGTAACCAGGTACAATCACTACAGAGCGAGCATAACCCAGCATCATTGCCCCTTCTTCCGGATCGATAGTACGAACAGTTTGATTTTTTGTACCAGTGCCGGAACTAGCAGCATCCGTATTTCCACTGGAGCCAAAAGCCCCAAACAAAACGCTGAGCAAAGAACGGTTCATTGCCTTGCACATAATTTCGGTGAGAATGATACCCGATGCTCCCACCAAAGCTCCGGCAACAATGAGCATGTTGTTCATGACGACAAAACCTGCTGCTGCTGCTGCTAAACCAGAAAAAGAGTTCAGCAGGGAAATTACCACTGGCATATCACCACCGCCAATGGGAATGACGAACATCACGCCCAAAATCAAAGAAATTGCAACTATTACTAAAAAGACAGCGAGGTTGGGGGATGATGCTGTTAGTAAAAAGGCACTTCCTGCAATGTAGGAACCTAACAGAAAAGCGTTAATTGGTTGCTGCAAGGGAAATGTAATTGGAGAACCGCTGACAATTCCTTGCAGTTTGGCAAATGCCATAATGCTACCCGTGAAGGTAACACCACCAATTAATACATCCAGCAATATAGAAATGTTGGTATCCAAGGGTATGACTTGACCGTGTTGCCACAACCGCCAAAATTCAGCAAAGGCGACGAGTGCAGAAGCAGCACCACCAAGTCCGTTGAGCAAGCCGACCATTTGGGGCATTTCTGTCATTTGGACTTTATAGGCAGCGATCGCACCGACTACAGAGCCAATTGCCAATCCCAACAAAATCATTTCGTAGTTTAACACCTGACGATCTAAAAGTGTGGCGGCGATCGCCAGCAACATTCCCACAGCTGCAACAACATTACCTTGGCGTGCTGTCGCAGGTGAACCTAGTTTTTTCAAACCCAAAATAAACAGGGATGCAGCAACTAAATAGGTAATTTGAATTCCAGTTGGTAAAAACTCAGCACTCATTGGCAATAAGTAACGATAGTTATTGATAGCCATTAACATTAATTAGTTGTCTTTTTCCTGAACATCTGCAACATCCGATCCGTGACTAAAAAACCACCCACCACGTTCACCGTTGCTAGTACAACAGCAATTAAACCCAGAACAACCGATAAATTCCATTCCTTGGCACCGGAAGCTAAAATGGCTCCCAAAACAGCAATTCCAGAAATTGCATTTGAGCCTGACATTAATGGTGTGTGTAAAGTTGGCGGTACTTTGTTAATAACTTCAAAACCAGTGAAGGATGCCAAGACAAATACAAACAAAGCAGCAATTAATGCTTCTGTCATCTGCAAAAATCCTTTCAGAATCAGCAACAAAGACTTGGAGAGGGAAATTGGTTTTTAACTAACGGCTGAAGTTATAGCTTGTAAGGCTTCTTGAACGCGGTAAGAGCGAATTTCACCTTTGTGGGTAATACAAGCAGCATCGATGATGTCGTCAGCAAAGTCAAAATGCAAAGTTTTTTCTCGTATTAGCAATTGCATTAAAGATGTGATGTTCTTGGCATACAATTGACTGGCGTGGACTGGCATTGAAGATGGAAGATTAATTGGACCAATAATCGTCACTCCATTCCAGACAATATCCTTACCAGGATCGGTGCAAGCGCAGTTTCCACCTTGCTCGGCAGCAAGATCTACAATTACAGAACCGGGTTTCATCTGCGCTACCATCTCTGGTGTCACCAAAAGCGGTGCTTTTTTTCCTGGAACTTGAGCAGTAGTGATGACAACATCAGCATTCTTGAGATGTTGGGCGATTGTTTCTTGGGTGCGCTGCTTGCTGGTTTCAGAAATTTCTCTAGCGTAGCCACCAGCAGCAGTTGTTTCTTCATCTAATTTCACTTCTACAAATTTTGCCCCCAGACTTTGTACTTCTTCTTTGACAGCAGGACGAATATCAAAAGCTTCTACCACTGCTCCCAAGCGTCTGGCGGTAGCTATTGCTTGCAAACCAGCAACACCAGCACCAATGACAAACACTTTTGCAGGAGCGATCGTGCCAGCTGCTGTTGTCAGCATGGGGAAATATTTAGGTAAAGCAGCAGCAGCAATCAGCACTGCTTTGTAACCCGCGATCGAAGCTTGAGAGGACAAAGCATCCATACTCTGTGCTCTTGTGGTTCGGGGAATCATCTCCATACTCAAAGCCGTTATTTTGCGTTCTGCGAGTTGCTTTGCTATGACTGGATTTCCCAGAGGATTGAGAAAACTAATCAGTACCGAACCTTCTGGTAACAAGTCAATTTCCGATCGCCCATCTTCTCGCTCTTGGGGTGGACTGACTTTGAGGAGAATATCTGCTTGTGTCCACAATTGATTGCTATCAGCAATAATTTTTGCTCCTGCTGCTTGGTAAGCTGCATCCGCAAAGAAAGCTCGTTCACCTGCTCCTGCTTCTACCCACACTTCTAAGCCCTGTTTTACCAAACGCCCTACGAGATCGGGAACTAAGGCTACACGACGTTCACAAACTTCAATTTCTCTAGCAACTGCTATTTTCATGCCATCTCCTTAAGAGCAATATTTACTTTCACGCGCAAGCTTTGAATATTTTTGATGAGCAAATTTATTCACACCTAGCAACTCGGGCAGAACAATTGGTTTTTGTTTTTCCAATTAATTGCCACCCATGCCTTCTGGTTTTATTTATCCAAGCAAAACCCGATCTTAATCAATTGCAAATTCTACGTCTAATGAGATAGTTGCATTCATGACTTGCTTATTGCACATCCTATGTCGATCCCCATACTTTGTGTCTATGTCTTCAAGTTCTTTTAGGGATTGAAAAATATTGTTGTTTGTTGTTTACATAGTGCAATATTAGTTAATTGCTCACAAATTCAATCTTCAAACCATCAAATTTCATCTAGGGGCGAGTAATCTTTAGTTGTCACTAATCTAGCCCAATTTTATTGGCGATCGCTGTAGAAACTCGTTGAATTTTTCTAACAAAAGCCTAATTTTTAGATACATTGCTACATCTTTAGAAACAAAATCGTGTTTTTTGTTCCTTTCGCACAAGCAACAGCAGACTCCTTGTTTGACAATTCCAACTGCCTCGGGGAATGCAATAATAGATTTATATCCGCTGGGCAAAAATATAAAATTAGTATAAATATATACACTTAGGATAAGTAAATATTCAGAAGAAACGAGATACATGGCACTTTTAGCTAATTTTTGCGTCTGCTTGAGAATAAAGTTTATATAGTAAACTTGCTGTAACAGGAGCTTAACTATGCGACGTGTACTTTCTGCTTTAGCAGTAACTAGCTGTTTGCTAGCTGGTTTGCCAAGTGTGAGTTTGGCAGATAGCTTACCTGGATTTACGCTATTTAGCGGAGTCAAAAGTGAAAATCAACTCCCGTTTCGATTGGATTTTGGCGGTCAAACAAATGGTTGGGACAGATACCGTTTGAGGATTCCCGCTAAAAAAATGAACTTAGCAGCTTCCCTATTTGTTATTAATTACCCTAAATACTACAAAGGAACCTTCGATCCCAAAAAAGTTGAAGTGCGGGTAAAAGGCAAAGCAGTACCCTTATCTGAGGTCAGGTGGGATAAAGAAAATCGCGTTATTGAAATTTATCCCGAACAACCAGTACCAGCGGGAAGCAACGTAGAACTGGTATTGTCTAACGTCAAAAATCCTGCCTTTGGCGGTATTTTTTATTTCAACTGCTCGATTCAATCTCCTGGTGGTGTACCCTTATCGCGTTACTTGGGTACTTGGATGCTTAGCATCTCCTAGTTGAAAACATTCTCGTGATGCTGCTGAGAGCTTTTTCTCCTCTTCATTTAGGGACTTGGGCAAAATCTCTGCAAGTGATAAGATTAAAGATTGTGACTTTTTTATAAAAATTGCTCAAGAGGATAAAGTATGCGAAGAACCCTAGAGGGAACTAACCGCAAAAGAAAAAGAACTTCTGGTTTCCGTGCCAGAATGCGGACTTCGGATGGTAGAAACGTCATCAAGGCCAGAAGAAGAAAAGGACGTTATCGCCTGAGCGTATAGGACAAAAGGAGGAGGAAAATCAAAAACAGCGACTGTGGCTTTGCCTAAGGCGCATCGGCTCAAATCTCGCCAAGACTTCCAGGCAGTTTTTCGAGAAGGAATTCGCGTTCATGGTTTTTACCTAACTTTAAGAGCTTTAGGACCGTCATCTGGCAAAAAATTACCTTCTTCAGACACTGATGGTCAGAAATCACAATCACTAGACTCGACAATTGCTGGTCCCAGTCGAATTGGCATCTCCATCAGCACCAAAATCAGCAAACGAGCAGTAGTTCGCAACCGCTTAAAACGGCAAATAGCAGCAGCCTTGCATCAATTATTGCCTAAAATGGCACCAGGATGGCGGCTGGTGGTGGTTGTGAAACCAACTACAACAGAATCTAAGTGCGCAAGCCAACAATTTCTGCAAGAATTAGAGCAGTTATTGGCACAAGCAGAGGTATTAAATGGGCATTCGTGAAGAAGTTTACTTTGAAGGCGGTCCTCATATTGGGGATCTGATCGTAAACATACTAATTGGGTTGACTGTTGTGGGTTTGCCGTTGACGGTTGGAGCAATTGTCAGAGCTTTGTGGTTGCGCTTCCGCATTACCGATCGCCGAGTATCTGTTACTGGGGGTTGGATGGGACGCGATCGCAGCGACGTGATTTACTCAGAAATCGTCAAAATAGTCAAAGTTCCCCGCGGTATTGGCTTGTGGGGGGATATGGTACTAACTCTCAAAAACGGTAATCGCCTGGAGCTACGGGCTTTACCAAGGTTCCGGGAGATCTATGATTACATCAGTCAAAGAGTTGCTGCCAAAAATCCTAATTTTAGTAGCGCTGCTAACAAATAATCAAGACCGGGGATGGGAGGCTCAAATCAAAAATCCCCATCCTTTCAAGCCAATACAAACTAGAAGCGGGCGGCTATCCGTAGTAGAACTACAGTCGCAGACAAATGCTGATTTAGCTAGATTAGATTCAGTCAGACCATTTGAGATTGCGATTAGCCACGGGCTAGTTTCCAATCTAAGATCGGTAATTAATTTACATAACCTCAGGTTGAATTCAGAATAATGGATTTTGGTATCGGGTTCCTCTCGAACAACATCATGTTGCCAATCATAGACTTGTTTTACAGCATAGTACCAAGCTATGGATTGGCGATCGTTGCCTTAACGTTGATAGTTCGTTTTGCACTTTATCCTCTAAGTGCCGGTTCAATTCGCAACATGCGACGAATGCGAATTGTCCAACCTTTGATGCAAAAGCGCATGCAGGAAATCAAAGAACGTTATAAGGACGATCCGCAAAAACAGCAGGAGGAAATGCTCAATGTCCAGAAAGAATTCGGCAATCCCTTGGCTGGATGTTTGCCACTGCTGTTACAAATGCCGGTATTGCTAGCCCTGTTTGCCACTTTGCGAGGTTCACCTTTTGCTAGCGTTAACTACACCGTGAACCTGCAGATCCTTCCTGCTGAACAAATGGAACGAATTCAACCCCAAGCCTTTGCAACTCCTCCCCAAAACATTTACGTTGCTGATGGAGAGCGTGTCAAGGTAACTGCTATTCTTCCAAGCGGTAACAAATTAGCGGTGGGAGAACATACAAAAATTCAATATCAAACTGTGGAAGGCAAACCATTTCAGGCAGTTTTAGCCGAACATCCAAATACAAAGTTAATTCCCCAATGGAAAGTCATTAAAGGGGAAGAAAGGGTAAAAATAGATGCACAAGGAAATATAGAGGCTTTACAGCCAGGTGATGCGACTATTCAGGGAACGATCCCCGGGCTAGCGGAGGATCAGGGATTTTTATTTATTGATGCTTTAGGTAGAGTTGGCGCCATCGATCCCGACGGCACAATCCACTGGGATATCGTGGCAATGGTAGTGATTTTTGGTATTACCTTGTACATCAGCCAAGTACTGTCCGGGCAAAATTCCGGTGCTGGCAATCCACAGCAGGATACAGTTAACAAAATTACTCCCGTGATTTTTTCGGGAATGTTTTTGTTCTTTCCCCTACCTGCTGGGGTACTAATGTACATGGTGATCGGTAATATCTTCCAAACCCTGCAAACTTACATTCTCTCTCGCGAACCCCTGCCAGAGGAATTGCAAAAAATTGTAGAAGCTCAGGAAAAACAGGCAGAAGCACAACAAAAAACGCTGCCGTTTGAACCAAAAAGTTCTAAGAAAAAGGCTACAGGTTAATGGTTGCCGACAGTCGCATGCAAAGAGGGCAGCAATGGTTAAAAACTTTGCTGCAACTATGTGGCATCAACGCTAACATTAAGGCTGAATTAGAATCAACAGTAACCGGTGCAGGTGAGTCTAAAGAACCTGATAGTTACTGGTTGACAATTGACGAAATGAATTTAACACCAGAACAAATTCAGGTGTTGATCGGACCTGGTGGTGCAGTACTGGATGCCATCCAGTATTTGGCTAATTCTATTCTTAACCTTAACCAACCACAAGAACAGCAAGCCTCCTATACTGTGGAACTCAACGGTTACCGCGTCAGGCGACAAGCAGAAATTCGCGCCCTTGCACAATTAGCTGCACAGCAGGTACGTGCAACAGGTAGAGAAGTGGAAATTAAATCTCTCAGCTCAGCAGAACGTCGTCAAATTCACACCTTTCTAAAGGACTTTAGTGACTTGGAAACTTTTAGCCGAGGAAAAGAGCCACATCGCAACCTGGTTGTGCGTCTGGCATCACCAGAATAAGTTAGTTAACAGTTAACTGGGCGCGGTTAACTGTTAGCCGAGTTCGTAACGGCAGCAAAAGCAGCAGGTGGCAGACTTTGTAACTGATTAACTCTGGCAGATATTGGCTAAATTTGTGTAATGCCAATTCCAGCAAAATGCAAATAAAGTTAGACTAAGGAAGTATCATTGGTGAAAATGCTAATGATAAGCATAACTTTGAGTGAGGATGTCTCACAACTCCTATGGACGCAATTTACATTCCGCAGCTAATGAAAGCGCCGGAGCGGACAGAGGAAATTCAGGTGAAAGAGTTTCTGCCTGGTTTAGAAACTTTGACACCAGTTCGGGGTCGCATACAAGTGCAACACTGTGGTAATTACTTACAAGTGTCCGGGCAAGCAGAAACAATTATTACCTGTAACTGCAACCGCTGCTTACAAAACTACAATCATCGCTTAGTAGTTGATATTTCTGAAATTATCTGGTTAGACGAAGCCGTCGATCAAGAACAAGCCTTCGTTTCAGAGCGGGAAATTGCCGTGGAAGATTTAGTAGAAACTTTATCACCTTACGGTTATTTCGATCCCGGGGAATGGCTGTACGAGCAGATGTGTTTGGCAATTCCCCAACGCCAGCTGTGCGATCAAAATTGTCCGGGTATTCAACCTTTGAGCGATAGTAGTAATTTTGAGCAGGGTTTAGACCGTCGTTGGTCTTGTTTGGAAGCTTTGAGAAAGCAATTACCTTGATAAGTTCAAGCCAAAGGTCAGTCAGCGCTCCCCAGCCAAAAGAAAACCTTATAATACCCCTTGTGGGGAAAAAGGGAAAAGTCCGTTTCGTTTTGCTATTTATTATCTTGACGTTGAGGTGTGCTAAAGCTTGATAGCGCACCTTAACTTTATATTTTAGTTAATCGAAAATATTTAGCTAATATCAACAATGGATACAGAGGTTCCAAGGTACTCTATTTTAGAAATAAAAAATTTATGTGTTAACTATGGGGGCATTCAAGCTCTGAAGAACATTAATTTAGTTGTTAATAACGGAGAGATTGTGACTTTGATAGGTGCAAATGGTGCTGGTAAAAGTACTACCCTTCGCGCGATCTCCAAGATAGTAAATCCCCGTAGTGGTGAAATTATTTACCAAGGAAGAAATATTATTCGTCGCCAACCTCACGAAATTGTGCAATTGGGTATCGCTCATTGTCCGGAAGGGCGGAGGGTGTTGGCGCGGCAAACTGTTTATGATAATTTGCTACTCGGTGCTTACATTCACCGTGATGAAGCACAGATAAAGGCTGATATTCAACGCCAATTTGAAAGATTTCCGCGTTTGGCCGAAAGACGCAATCAATTAGCGGGAACTTTAAGTGGAGGAGAGCAACAAATGTTAGCGATCGCCCGTTCGTTAATGAGCAGACCCAAACTTTTGCTTTTAGATGAACCGAGTTTGGGTTTAGCACCGGCGATCGTTCGGGAAATTTTTCGGATTATAGAAAATTTACGAGCTACGGGCGTAACCATTTTGCTTGTAGAACAAAACGCCAATCTTGCTCTCCAAATTGCAGATAGGGGATACGTTTTAGAAGCAGGTAGCATTGTCTTAACAGGTGCAGCATCGGAACTGATTAGCGACGAGCGGGTAAAAAAAGCATATTTGGGCTAATGCGGCAGTTGGAAATCTCTCTAATATAAAGTGATTGTAGGACGGTTATGATGAGATAAACTTTGCAGGTTACGAAGCTTATTCCTTTGGAAATTAATTTATGAATCAAATTATCTGGATTGCAAGACATGCCAATCGGCTTGATTTTGTTAATCCTGAGTGGTTTCTCACGGCGGAAAGACCTTACGATCCACCTTTGTCTGAAGATGGCTTTTTGCAAGCTCAGCAGTTAGCTAATCGCCTTCAGAAAGAAAAAATCTCCCATATTTTTGCTTCTCCTTTTTTGCGAAGCGTGCAAACGGCGAACGCCGTGGCAGAAGTTTTGGATTTACCGATTAAACTGGAAACAGGCTTGAGCGAGTGGCTAAATCCAGCTTGGATGTCGGAAGAACCAAAAACTCTGTCAACTGAAGAATTAGCAGCACTGTTTCCCAGAATTGATACTAGCTATAGACCGCGTATTGCTGCTAAGTATCCGGAAACAGACCAACAAGTAAAGCTGCGTTCTGGAGAAACTGCTAAATGTTTGGCTGCGGAATTTTGTCCGGAAAATGTTTTGTTAGTGGGACACGGTGCATCGGTACAGGGCGCAGCAATGGGACTTGTGGGAGAAATCGCCTTAACGCAAATCAAGGCGAGTTTGTGCTGTTTAGTAAAAATTGTGCGCCAAGAGCCACACTGGTTTTTAGAACTGAAGGGAGATACATCTCACCTCAGGCAGGTAGAAGAATTGATTCGCTTTCATTGATGATAAAGATAAACTGTGCGGCGGTAGCTAGCTGGTCTTACCGCCTGGAAAAAAGTAAGTTAAATAACCAAAATTATGACCTTAGTATTAGCAGGAGATATTGGCGGAACAAAAACCATCGTGCGATTGATGGAGCAAACGCAAGAGTCTTTTTTACGTACAATTTGTGAAGAACGTTATCCGAGTCGAGATTTTCCCGATTTAGTACCAATAGTACAAAAGTTTTTAGCCACAACTAACATACCAAGACCACAAAAAGCTTGTTTTGCGATCGCCGGACCTGTAGTTAACAATACAGCAAAACTGACTAATTTAGCTTGGTTTTTGGATGGCGATCGCCTGCAACAACAACTAGATATTCCCCGTGTTTCTTTGATTAATGATTTTGTTGCTGTTGCTTATGGCGTTTTGGGTTTAGAACCGCAAGACTTACACACCTTGCAAACAGGTAAACCCAATCCAGAAGCACCGATTGCAGTGATTGGTGCTGGTACGGGATTAGGAGAGGGGTTTTTAATCAAACAAGGAAAATACTATCAAGCCTTTGCTTCTGAAGGCGGACACGCTGACTTTGCTCCCCGAACAGAGTTGGAGTTTCAGCTTTTGAAATATCTGTTGGACAAGCACGATATCCAGCGTGTTTCTGTGGAACGGGTCGTTTCCGGTTTAGGAATTGTTTCGATTTACCAATTCTTGCGCGATCGCAAATTAGTGCCAGAGTCACCAGATATCGCCGCTATTGTGAGAATCTGGGAACAAGAAGCAGGAAAACAAGAAAAAAGTGTCGATCCAGGTGCAGTCATCGGTTCAGCTGCGGTACAAGGGCGCGATCTTCTTTGCCAGCAAACGATGCAATTGTTTGTAGAAGCCTACGGAGCAGAAGCAGGAAATCTTGCCCTCAAACTTTTACCCTACGGTGGATTTTACGTTGCTGGAGGCATTGCCGCCAAGATTTTACCTTTAATCACCAAAGGAGATTTCCTTTTCCATTTTACCTACAAAGGTAGGATGCGTCCTATTTTGGAAGCAATTCCCGTGCACATCGTACTCAATCAGGATGTAGGTTTGGTAGGTGCTGCAATTTATGCGACTAGATTTTAGCGGAAATTTCGGATGAGGAATGCTTTGTCTACCCAATATTACTGGTGCTGTCGTGCATGCTGCTAGGTTATAAAAAACTAGCAATTAACGCGATTTGTCAACACCTATACAAGCAAAAACTATGAGAAAAAGAGTGTTTTTGCCTTTAGCGATCGCCACTTTGGCATGCACTGGATTTACAAAAGTCGAAGCAATTTCATCCAAACGTCCCTATTCCCCAAAAAAACCAATTTCTACTGCACCAGTTAAATCACAATGGCGGCTATTTACTGCTCCAGATGGTAGCTTTTCTGTTTTAATGCCAGGAAAGCCAAAAATGCTGTCCCAAATTCAAAAAACTTTTATGGGGGAAATTGACTTAAAAATATTTGTCGGTCAACCCCCAGCCCCTCAGGAAGTAGCATATATAGTGACATATAATGAATTTCCATACAGTTACGCTCAGCTGGTTAACCCTCAGGTAATACTCAATAATGCTAGGGATATGGCTTTAAAAACTACGCAAAGTCACCTGCTGGCGCAGCGTCCCATTCGCAGTTCCAACGGCCATCCAGGTAAGGAAATTGAGTATATCAATACTGGTGGCAAAATTACTAAAAACCGCATGTATGTTGCAGAAGGGCGCTTGTATCAAGTCATGGTTATTATTACTAAAAAACAACGCCGAACTTTATCTAAAACTATCGACGGTTATTTAAATTCTTTCCAAGTAGTGTTGAAAAGATAATTGCAAAAAACATTGAGGGACATTTTGATTTTTTGCTGTCCCTTCTTGTTTTACTTTTATTTATACTTGTTGCCGTATTGAGACATAGAATTTCTTTGATACACATAATAGTTATGTCCTGCAACCGAAATAGCTAAAAATCCCCAAAGAATCATACCCGCAACTCCTAACATACCACTACCACCCGGTAAGGTTGCAAAACAAGCAAGACCAATAGCACGTGCAGCAGCCAAAAATTGGTCGATGCGAGGTTCTGCATATTGAAATACCTGAAATAACACCAAAATTAATCCGCCTAGGTAAAAAATTGCCCCAAACCAACCAAGGGTGAAAAACATATCCAAAATACCGCTATCGATCACAACCGGTACCAGCACACCTTTTTCATTGACAATAAAGGTATTGCCGATACCGTTACCCAAACCATTAGTAAGAGCTTTGCTAAGACCGTTTTTATAAATTTCTTGTCTGATTTGGGCACTGTTATCGCGATCGAGATTGGAAAAAGTTTGCAACCTTTTGGAAATAACGTCGGAAAATGGTTCCATAGTAGTTAAGGGAACCACACAAATAGCCATAATCAAAATGGTTACGAACAGGCGCATTTGAATGCGGGGTTTGAGGGAAGAGATCAGGCTAAGCACTCCTACTACCCAAGCGCCCCATAAAGTTCGCACCATGGTGAGCAGAAAGGTTAAATAACCAGCTGCAGCTGCCGGAATTCGTAAAAGTTCTTTGCTGTTAAATAGCAGTAGCAATCCTGCCATCATCGTGGCAGCAAAAGGTCCCGGAGATGCCATAGTACTCCAAACACGCATCCCCAAGGGTACGGGATCTCCGAAGCTTTTGAGTTTTGTGCTGACCAACCAAAACCGGTCCCATTCTGGAGCAATTAAAAATTGTACTATTCCATAAACTCCTGTAACTAATACTCCCCAGAGAAATATGCGGGTGAGACCCTGACGGTATTGGGGATAATTGCGCCAGTTTATAAATACGTAGAAAGCAAAGCTAATAGGAGTTAACCAATCTAAAAGACCCCTAGCGGCGGTAAAGGGTGAGGTTTTCACCAATCCGATCAGGTAACCGTAAAACACGCCTAGAAAGGCTAAAATAAAGGGCAAACCGCCTTGGCGATGTGCTCGAGGCAGTTCTTTGATGGCGGCGTGCATGGTAATTAACGTGACCAAGTACTGGGAGATCAGTAGGAAACGGCTGCTATCAAAGCCGCTGCGATAATCTATCAAGCGGGAAACTAGGGGTGTCAAAAACCACATCCACCACAAAAAACCCATGTATAGAGGAGGATATCGCCAATACAGGAAAACGCCGACAAGAAAAGAAACTGCTACGTATCCGGGGCGAAAAATAGAACCAGCACCTACAGCGATGCAAGCTGCGGAAAAAAGCACCAGTCCTGAGATTGCTAACCAACCGAAAAGAGGCGGATGTTGTTGAGGAGGGTTTGTTGGTAAAGAGCTATTGAAAGTTAATTGCTTGTCAATCACTAACTATCTCCCAAATCCAGTACTATGTCTTTGTTAGCATCCATCATTTTTGCTGCCAAGTTTGCCAGCCTTGCCAACGACCGCGAAGCGATGCTAGCCATTTTCTTGCAGCTATTTTTCCTTCTTTGGGCACAAATCGCAACCACTGTATCAAACCCAAAGCTTCTTGAGTACCTACCAAGACAGCCCATAACATAAATACGATGCGACGCAGGGGTGGTAAGTTTTCCAGCAGTACAAGTGTTTCATTATGTACGGCGTTGAGCAAAGCTACTTCATTGAGCCTGTCGCGCTTATCTTCGTCAAAACGTTTGGCTGGATAGTGGTCCACGGCGATCGCCGGATCGTAGATTAGTTTCCAACCGTTTCGCTTTAAGCTCAAGCATAAAGCCATTTCGAAGTTAACTTGGGCTCCCGTACCCCGCATGCGTTCGTCAAAGCGAATGGGGGCGATGGCGCTGCGACGAAAACTCATATTAACGCCCTTGAGAATGTCTACTTCCCGAGCTTGTCCAACGCCGCGATGGTGGTTACCTATTACACGTCCAAACCACTGCAGTTTCCCCACTATTTCGGTGTCGCTATCCTCTAGCAACTTGTTTTGCCAGTATACCCAGTCTCGTCCACCTACACCTCCCAAACGGTCATCTGAAAGATAATAGCTTTCGATGCGTTCTAGCCAATCACGGTGGGGTGCTGCATCATCGTCTGTGATGGCGATAACATCCTTTTCGGTTGTATCCAGCGCCGCATTCAAAGCAGCAACTACTCCTGGAACTTTTACCGTTACAGTCTTCAGTGGTAAGGGGTGAAAATCTGTTTGTTTAAATAATGCCCAAGTCTCGCTATCGCTATCCCGCACTACCACCAATACCTCATCAGCAGGACGAGTTTGCTGCTTGAGGGCCTGCAAACAACGAGTCAAATCATTGGGGCGACGGTAGGTGGGAATAATGACGCTAATGGCGATCATAAGTTAAATACCTGCGTTGACGGAGAAAAGTAGTTTGCGATCGCTGCTGGCACTGTTTGAAATCCAAGCTTGTTGAGCGGGGGAGTTAGTTTTTGCTGAAGGCAATTTTGACATAGCAATTAGCCGTCGGGTAGGCTAGTTTGTTTGTGCAAATTTTCAAATAAATCCACATAGCTTTTGGCCATTTGATTCCAACTGTGTTGTTCTGCTATTGTCCGCGCTGTTTTGCCCATTTTTTGGCGTAAAGCGCGATCGTTAGTTAGGGATAACAGTGCTTGTGCTAAAGCTTGTCTATCATCTGGATCTGCTATGACTATTCCCGATTCTGGTGTTACTAATTCCGCCGCACCGGTAGTGCTAGCTGTAATCACGGGTAGACCGCAAGCCATGGCTTCAATTACTACTAAGCCAAATGGTTCGTACCGAGAAGGAAAAACTAAAAAATCCACTGCTTTCATCAACTGGGGCACGTTGTGGCAAAGTCCCAAAAAATGCACGCGTTCGCTTAATCCCAGGGAAGCTGCTAGTTTAATATATGGACTTCCTTCTGTAATTCCTGCTACTGCTAAGTGCAGCTGCGGCACTTCCACCAAAGCTTGCAAAACGGTGTCTAAGTTTTTGCGAGGAATTCTGATATCTCCAGCAAATAACGCCAAGGGTACTGTTTTCGGTAGGTTCCAGACAGAGCGATCGGCTGTACCCGGCGAAAATTCTTGCAAATCCACACCATTTAAAATCACTTGTAACCGTTCTGCAGGTACGCCAATTGCTAATAGCTCCTGAGCTACCTGATGAGAAATTGCCACAATTACTCGCGCCTGCTCAAAAGCCTTTTTTTCCCAATACGCATTTGCAGCTGTATACAGCCACTGATAAAAATCATACAAAATCCCGCGCGGATGGAATATCGTCCAAACTGACTTGGGCTTAACTGCTTTCTGGGAGAATTTTAGCCAGGAATTATGGACAAAATGCACTGCGTTCACATCTACCTCTGCAGCCTTGGTAATTGCACCGTTTACTTTTACCAAATCACAGCTGCATTGATGCTGGCGCAGCCAAGTTGCACTTTGCCAAGAAAATATCATATTGCGAAGTAATTCCCCAGGCCAACCCCGAACCGGAATACAAACCCATTTTACTTGCGGATGCTTTTGTAATTCCAAAGCCACTTCGCTTGCTAGTATGGTCACGTGGTGACCCCGACGAATCGCCTCCCAGGTAATCTCATAATTTACCCGACCTTGACCATCACCTTTTTTGACGTTGTGGGTAACGATACAAAGCTTCACGCTTACCTATCCTGAATAATAATTGGTAAATTTTCAAATGCCGGACGGTAATAATAACTTTTGAATTCGAGAACGACGAAGAATTTCTGGCCAAGCTTGGATAGCTCGTTTTTGTAATAAATATTTTGTCATCTGCAAAAAATACAAAATAATAAAAGCTACTAACTTCCAAAAATTAGGAAACAAGTCTTTATAGCGCTTAATACCGATGTAAAGCCTCGCAGCTTCTATGTGTAATTCATAATTACTTAAACCGCCTATACCAGTTGTACCCACCTCCAGCGTACTATCCTCGGCAATACCTCTGACTTGCAGTTCCGGACAATACAAAATTTTGTAACCGCGCTTAATGGCTCGCAAACAAAGTTCTGCATCTTCGTAGCCAAAAAATATATTTTCATCCCATTGCTCTTGAGTAAAAAAATGTCTGGGAAACAAAGCGGCGTGAATCACTACAGTTTGAGGAATATCATCAGTAGGACAGAAGTGTCCTTGAAATGTTAGTTTCGCCGGTAAAAGACGAGCTCCATCACCGTGGTAGCTCGTACCTGTGAGGATAGTGCTTTTTTTCTGCTCGACTGACATTTGCGCATACCTGTTTATAGCCAGAGCAATAAAATCTGATTGAACGCAAATATCATCATCTACAAAGGCTACAAACTCAGTTTCTGACTCGGGGATAGAATTTACCGCATTATTGCGGTTAGCGCAAACACCACGACGAGGACCTAATACGTAACGAGTACCTGGATATTTTTGTACAACTTGCAGATTGGCTTGTTGTACTTCCACTTCTGGAGAATCATCAGAGACAACTACAATGTGAGGTTTGACTTGAGAATTCCACAAAGCTTCTAAACAAGCATCTAGTTTTTTTGTACGATTTCTTGTGGTGATACAAGCTGAGACTCGCATTAATTTTACCTGAGTGCAAATTGATATAAAGTAAAGATATAAAGATAGTTGTCTGGGATAGAAAATAAACCCGCGTATTTTTTTCAGGTCTTTAGAATCTTGCTGCAATCGGAGCAGGAGTAAAACTTACCATCAATGCAGCTATAGTTCGTAAATTTAATTTCTGACGTAAAGAACGGCAAAAATAAAGACGTGCTTCTGGAATTTGTTTAGCCCGCATTAGACCAATTCCCAAGGTTGTATTTACCTTTGCCCATTTTTGTTGAAAATAAGGTTTAAACTCCTTTAATTTTTCATCTTCCATAAAGCGCTCCAAACAAAACATTTCTGCTTGAGCTTTGCGAATTTTTGCTTGATAGTTTCGCCTACCGCTAAGCATAGTGTCTGTTTGCTCGTGTCTGCGATATTTAGTTAGTTTTTCTGGATAATAATAAGCTCCCATTCCTGTAGAACAACACAGGTAGGTTAGGTAAATGTCCCACGATCCACCTACTTCAGGGGGAATGTTATCCCAATTTATGGCTTCTCTGCGAATCACAGCTGCCATTGCTGTAGCTATTGCTTGATCCACTAAGCCAAGCTTGTAAAAAGGCTGATAAACACCTTCTTGAAGATTAGCTCTTTGAAAGAGCTTAGAACAATATTCTGTTATTTCTCGATCGATTTTGCCATCAGCATCAATGATGTAATGATCGCAAAAAGATAAAACTAACTCCGGATTTGCTTCCAGGGGAGGAACAAGCTTTTCTAAAAATTCCTCTTCCCACAAATCGTCATCAAGTAGGGTAGCTACGTATTTTCCACGCGCCATTTTAAAGGCTTTCATGGTGTTGGCAAACATTCCTATGTTCTTTTCGTTACGCGAAAAGCGAATTCGCGGATCTTGAAAAGACTCTACAATGGGCTGGGGATTTTCCGGACTACAATTATCAGAAACAATTATTTCTATATTTTTATATGTTTGTCGAACAGCACTGGTCAAAGCTTGCTTTAAATACTCTGGGCGGTTATAGGTGGGAGTGATAATACTAACTAGGGGTTGAGAATTCATATCCATTTGAGCTATTATAAAGGTTTTAAATCAGTAAAAGAAAATTTTCTGGAAAAAGCAGTACTGTTAGTGTTTTTGAAAACTAGTCGTATTTTTCACTGTTTTGGTGATGGAGAGGTAAGTTTGGTTGCGAGCTTAATTCTCTTGATTCCGCACATTTTTTGATCATATCAACATAGGCTGGTTGAAGTTTTTCCCAGCTAAAATTTTCATAGGCAAGGCGATGAAATGCTTGACGTTGAGATATATCTTCCGATGCTGCTAAGGCTTTAGGTATTAGCTTTGTCAAGCTACCTGTTTTTGTGAAATCTGCTAAATATTCTCGATTTTTAAAGATGAAGTGAGAAATTTCATAATCGTGCGCCATGCAGGGTAGACCGTAGGATAAAGCTTCCACGAGGACTCGTCCAAATCCTTCTGCAATTGAGGCGAGAACGAAAGCGTCTGCAGCTTGATAATAATCGGCGATCGCGCTGTAGGGAACAGTTCTGGTTTGGAAATTTTCCACCCCTAATAATGTTTTTCCAAGTTGAATTACTTCGCCAGACTCTTGATCTTCTTGACCGAGTAATAAAAGAAAAGGACGTGGTTCAGGTAGTTGAGCAATTTCTCGAATTACATAATCCATCCGCTTGTGAGATTTATTGATCGCTCCTACGGAAATAATCAATCGCCGGTTATCTGGAAGTCCTAGCTTTTGTCGTAGCGCTTTTTGTTCGTTAGGTGTCAGGAATTTTGCTTGGGATTCTATGTGGAAACCGTAAGGAATTAAGCTTTGCTTTTCAGCAGGTATTCCCGCATCTAAAGCTGCTTGCAAATGACTTGGTGCTAATTGTTGTATGCGATCCCAACGTGCAAGCTTATCCACGGGAAACACAGGCGCCCCATTAGAAAATAAAAGCTTATAGTTTTGTTTTGTCAAGCGTCGCCAATGCCAAAGAAAAATTCCCAATTGTTCGTCACTGAGAAAAATAACATCTGGTTTACCCCGATAAAGGTAAGGTAATAAACTCACAAAAAACGATAACTGTTCGGTGTTGTAAGAACCTTTTATACCAGTTATTTTGCCTATCACCCTGCTAATTTGAATCGTTGTCCATTTTTCGCGGGGTAAATTCCATAAAGTAATTTCGTTTTTTAAGGATGTTCCTCCTCCTTTAAAAAGGGTGACATCCAGAGAAGAATCTTGGGAGATGGCGTCAAAGCATTCGCGAGTAAAAGATTCAAAACCACGATTAATATTGCCAAGACCAGGACAAGTCAAGAATACTTTCACTATTTTATTTTTATGGCTGTGACTGTCTTTCATTAGCAATTTTTTCCATTTCCTGAATTGGGAACGTCATTCTATTGATTTAGGTTGCTGTTTTGTTGATGTTGACCCGAGGACGAGTTAGCAACTTGATATTTTTCATCCAAAACCTCGCTAGGTAATAAACTTTTTCCCAAGAACTATAAAATCGCCATCCCAATATCAGTTTGGAGATAGCTATGATTTCTTTGAGATCCCATTTCCCACGCCGGTAATAATTTGTACGGCGATATTGAAGGTTACGAGACAAATTGACTCTGTCAGGGTAATTGATTTGTTCTAAAAATTCGTTGATGTATCGATTGGTCATCTCAATTCCTGTGAGTGCTTCGATTTCATCTTCATCTGGGTTGTCGGAATATTTCATGTAGTGATTTGCACCGTGAATGCGGTAACTTCCCAGTACTTCGTTGAGTGTTTTGACTTTGCCTAAAAAGGCAGTACAGTATATAAGGCAACCATCTGCACACAACCGCCATTTGCTGCAGTCTATGGGAAATACTTTTTCGAGGACGCTGCGCCGGTAAGCTAGTCCAGATGTGGGTGGAAAGCACCAAGCATTACCTGTCTGCAGGATAACTTTTGCCAAATCTTCATCTAGCAAGCGACCAACGGTGGAAGCTGCATTGACAGGATTACCATTGCCATCTATGTTCTTCAATAGATGCATTACTCCTATAACTTGCGGGCAGCTGCAAAACTGTTCCACTATGCGTTGTAATTTCTGTGGTTGCCACACATCATCCGCGTCTAAAAAGGCAATAATATCTCCGCTGGCAGCTGCAAATCCGGTGTTAAATGCTGCTCCTTGTCCCTGGTTGGGTTGGTAAATCGGTTTAATTTTATCGGGTGCTAGCTGTTGTAATTGGGCAATGACCTCACGGCTGTTATCTTTAGAACCGTCATCTACTAAGATAATTTCAAAGTTTGGGTAGGTTTGTGCCAGAACTGAATTAATTGCTATTGGTAAATACCGAGCGTAGTTGTAGTTAGAAACAATAACAGAGACTTTCATTTTGTTGAATTGCGTAAAGTCACAATTTTTTCGCTAACCCTGACATTTATCCTTTTAGAATTTATCGTTGATTGCCAAAGACAATCAAAATTGAAATGTTATGTATGAAAGTTAGCAAAAGAGATTACGTATGCTTTTAATCTATACTAAGGGTAAAGGCAAAATTACAAAAATTTACCTGCTTTTTTGAATCAAAATTTTTGTTACTACTTTCTTTATCAGAACTTTAATTTGCCAGAGGTAGTAGCGAAAAAACCATTGAGAACACCACAGCAGGCTTTCAGTTGGAGTAAACCATTGACTTTGTATAAGGTAGCGAATCCATCTTAGCTGTTGCGGATGCTCGCAGCCAATTTGCCAAGGTTTGGAACCTCCTGCAAAATGAAAGATATAGGGCTTGGTAATTAATTCTTCTCTGATGGCTCCAATCTCCCGTTTGTAGGTAGAATCATCCCAAAAGTCGTAAAAATAAATATGCGAGATTAAATTCCACTTGCGATCGAGCATTCCCCATTTATTGGCCAGTACAGCATTGAGACCTTCCTGATCTCCCAAACGAACTTCTTGACCATATTTTCGAAGATATTCGAGTACGCGTTGACCGACGTTTTCTGCTCGCCACTGTCTCAAATTAATTACAAGTACTCCGGCATTAAAATAGGGTGTGTTAGGCGCAAGACCAAGTTCTTGATATTTAGCTATTCCCAGGGGAGAAGACACGTATGGAACTCCCAAATCTTGTACAGCTAGTAATGCATATTCTCCTATTTCCTCTTCCCACAGCTTTTTCAGGTTTTCTTCTACCTGCAAGTCGCAATCTAAATAGATAGCTTTTTCAAAGTGTTCTGGTAGTAGTTCGGGGATGAACAATCTCAGGTAGGTTGCCTGGGAGACCCAAGTTAAAGTTTGTACGTCTTTAAGGGATTCTCGATCTGGTGGTACTACCCAATGGAGATTGATATCGATATTTTTGAAGTCGAGTACTCGTTGCAGTCTTTGTTTACTTTTTTGACTGATACCGCCATCGAGGATGTAAAGGTAAATTTTACTACCACTATCTAGGTGATGGAGTGCGGAATAGAGGGTTATGGCTAAAGGTAGAGCGTAGTTATCATCAGAACCACAAACTACAACCAGGGGTTTTTGTGGTGGTGCAGCACAAATATTCATAGGTATAGTGTGGAGAAAATTGATATTTCAGCGGAATTTGAGAAACAAAAAACAGAGAACTTCATCACTAACAAGTAAGTTCTCCATTTTTTTAGCTTAACTGGCCTAATTGATGCTGCATCTGGTGATATTTCCAAAGCTTACCACGTTGTTGCAGCAGTTCTTGATAGTTTCCTTGTTCGACAATTCGTCCTTGTTCGAGCACAACAATTTTATCTGCTTTCGCAATTGTGGAGAGTCTGTGGGCGATCGCAATCACGGTTCTACCAACAGACAATTTTTCAATTGATTCTTGGATTAACCGTTCGGAAACAGAATCTAAAGCGCTAGTTGCTTCGTCTAGAATTAATATTTCTGGATCGCGCAAAAGAGCACGAGCAATAGCGATGCGCTGTCTTTGTCCTCCAGATAGGCGAACTCCGCGATCGCCTAGTGGTGTATCAAAACCTGCAGGCATTTCTTCTATAAATTCTAGGGCATTCGCTAGTCTAGCAGCTTCTCTAATTTCCGCTGCAGTTGCTTGCGGCATGCCGTAGGCGATATTATTCCAAACTGATGTATTAAAAATAAATGTATCCTGACTAACTACAGCCATCTTTCGTCGTAGCGAGTTAATTTCAAACTCTCGCAGATCGACTCCATCGATTAAAACTTGTCCTTGGGTGGGATCGTAAAATCGCGGTATTAAATCTACCAGCGTGGTTTTCCCAGCACCGGATGCTCCTACCAGTGCTGTCATTTTGCCTCGTTCTATGGTCAGTGTTATATTATGCAGTACTAAATCATCGGGAGTATAGCCAAAATCAACAGATATCAAATCAATTGCCCTTTTCAAACCTGTAAAGGGAACACTTCCGTTTTGAAAGTAAGGTTTGTTGTCTGTTCTGAGCAGCTCTTTAATATTTTCTAAAGAACCTTTTAACGTACTTAGAAAAGCAACTGTTCCGTTCATTTCCTGAATACTTGGTACAGCTCGAAGCAAGACGAAGAAAAATGTCAGTAAGGAAGCTACTGGTAGTGTCAGTTTTGTGAAGGAAATAATAATCAATGTAATTAGAACTGTTGTGGCGATCGCTTCGGCTAAAGGTTTGACAAGTGTCCAAGCTAAGGCTACTTTCACAGAAGCGTTTAATACGTTTTTACTTGCCTGGTAGAAACGCTGTCGCTCAAAATTTTGTGTCCCAAATGCATGAACGGTACGAATACCATTAATAAATTCTATTGCCGTGGAATTTAATGCTCCATTGGCATTGGAAATGCCAAAGCTTTGTTCTCTAATTCGAGCATTAAAAGTTGTTAATCCCACTGCTACCAGCGAAAATACTAACACTGAAATTATTGACAGTTGCCAGGAAATTAAAAACATAGCTAAAAAGTAGACGGCAACAGTCAAAGTGCGTGTAAATAAGAAAGCAATGCCGCTAAAACAGGATTTTATTCTTTCTATTTCTGTTGTTATCGTGTTTATCAACTCTCCCGAACGCGTCTTGGCAAAGTAGCTAATGGAAAAAGCTTGCAACTGCTCGAACATCTGTATTCGCAAGCAATGTGCCAGGTTTAATTGCGCTGTTTCCGTGTATATAGATGCGAAGTAATTGAATGTTACGCGCATCCAAGTACTCAATAAAATTAAGATAGATATTACATATAAGGGATTAATAATTGGTACGCTAGCAATTAAAGTGTCCAACCAAGCAATGCCAATTTTAGGTTGACTTTGGGGGCTAGTTAAGCTTTGCAAAAAAGAAAGCAAAAAGCCGATACTTACGCCTTCAAAGGTTGCTGCTAACAAAGAAAAGACCACAGCTAAAATTGTGATTTTACGAAAATTTTTAAATTCCCGTAAAATTAAATAATTATCCTGCCAGAATCTGGTAGCTGTAACTACATTCTTCAGGAGCTGGCGCAAAGGTTGGAAAAGCTTGAGAACCATGGATATTTGTTTGACAATTTTTTGACGAAGCAGACAGTATACTCTTAAGGCTGTAAACCAAAGATAAATCAATCCCTGCATCAACTAGCAGAGTGATTATTTGATGAGAAACCTGCATTAATACATTTATACATTAATTTCTTTGCTGTACAGTAAGTTACCTTGTTATAACTGTACGCCTACACCTGAAGGGAGAAAAGCCGAAATCTTACTCCCTTTTGGTGTATAGCTGCTGAAAATTACTCAAAATATCAGTTATAAGGCTTGGCCATCTAATTGTAATAACTTAGTTTCTGTCTGCAGTTGCCACGAACCTGTAATTCCAGGTAGCTCATTTAGCTGACGTTGATTTTCAAAACTAAGCCTGACTGCTTCTGCTAGCGTCCAGCAACGGGGACCGGTCAAACTCATTTCACCCCGCAGCACGTTCAACAATAAAGGTAGGTTTTGCAGTCCATACTTGCGCATGAAACATCCCAAGGGTGTAATTTTATGATTATTGTTGCGATCGCGCCCGCTGTTTTTATAGCCTGTGACCTTGTTAACTGCCGTTTTGTCACCGCCTAAAGTTGTGCGAAACCTCAGGGTTCTAAAGAGTCTACCTCTTTCTCCTACATGCCACTGTTGCTCTAAAATCTCCTCTGGAGAATAAAAGCGCATCAGCAATAATGCCAATGCCAGCATTAAAGGACTAGTTACCAACAGTAACGCAAAGGCGATAGTAAAATCTATTAGCCGCCTCAACAATTTTAATGGCAGGGCTTTGAATTTTGGCAGTTTTTTACCAGTAGGAATATGTAAGTATATTGGCTTTGAAGCTTGCAGACAAGCGTTAGCCCAAAAAATGAGCCTTTCTTCACCCAGTTTCGGATCTATACGAACTATGTTGACAGGAGAATGCTTTAAGCATTCCACCAAGTGTTGCTCGTTATCTAAGGAGGCTAGGTATGGTTGCTTTGCTGACTCCAAAGGTTTAACTAACAGCTGGCCTTGTCGCCATTTCAGCGTGCAGTACGGAGCATTGCTTTGTTGGTGTTCTTGGCTAACAGTATAGCAGTCATCTAAATTGGAAATTACCGAGCTAGTCATAGATAGTTTTCTTAAAATTAAAAGTAAGGCGTCAAGCTGATAAGGAACTGTCAAGCAAAATAACTTGAATTGATATCTTGCTTTTGCAAATTGCAATTAATTGTCCAGAAAAATACGTAGTAATTACTGCCATTTCCATTCATTGGGAAAGCAATCATTCTCCTCTTACTGAGGATAAAAGTGCCGAAAAGTAACTGCAAATTGTTAAATAAATAATAAAAATACTCACTTGATACTGATATTTCTGATATGTGATTCAATATCTAGGATATAAGACTCAGTAAAATTAACAGCTACTCGCTGGCATTCTTTATTCACTCTTTAAATAAATTGTCTCAACAGAGGCTAATTGTTAAGTTATCATGAATTAGAAGTGTTATTTTGAGAGCTAACTAGCTTTTAGTTTTTAAGCTCAATGGTAATAATACGTTATTAAGTTTAAAAAGAATAGAAACTATGATTTTTATAAGTATTGAATAAAGGTAATCAAATCAAATTCAACTAGAAAAACGTGAAACACAACCAAACAAAAAGAGTTAAAGTTTCCCAAAATAAATATTTTTTCAAAAATATAAAATGACAATTGTTGTTATTATCTCAAAACAGTTAGGCTTATGGAAGCATGTCAGCGAACATTGCTTCCAGCTCGATTCAAGGGTGTAGCAACCAGCCTAACCATTAACTTCACATGAAAATGCGGTTTTTCCGTGTTTTAGTTTTCACGGTCTACTCATCCACAAAGAAACTCAGCTATTTTTCTATAGCTTGCTGTAGTGCAAAAGAGTGTTCTCTGGTATAAGGCACGTAGGCATTAGTAGGATTGGATACCCCATTTGCTACAATACCAATCAAGTTTAATCTGCCAAGCATAGCTGTAGCCTGGGCAAGCTGATTTTTAGTTATTCTACCAATACTTGCTACCATGACCACGCTTCGACAGGATGATGCTGTCAGCAAAGCGTCTACCAACCCGAGAACCGGAGAAGCATTTACGATGACCAGATCGTAATTTTCCTCAAATGCTCTCATTAGCTCTTGCATGCGAGGGGAACTCAACAAATGGGCTGGGTCGGCAGGTATTGATCCAGCTGTTAAGATATCAATGTACGACGAACCAGAGGATTGAAGATTAATTTGGTTGGGTAAAGCGGTCTCGCTTACCAGTAATGTTGAAAGTCCTTGTTCGTTAGGTAGATTAAGCTGTTTGTGCAGACTTGGGTCGCGCAGATTCGCATCGATGAGTAACACTCGTTTATGCAAGCGAGCAGCACTCATTGCTAAACCTAAAGCCAAAGCAGATTTTCCTTCGTCAGGTACAGCTGAGGTCACCATCAAAGATTTGTAGGTGGAAATAGAATTAATAAGTTCTATGTTTTTGTAAATTAGATCCATCGATTCCCAACGCGGTGGGGATTGCAGTACCTGAACTGTCCAGGGAGCAAGAACTTCAGGCTTGCCAAAAGGTAGTTTGAACAATGAATCTTTCACTCGGGTTGGAGGTAGCTTGGGAGTTACTCCCAAAACTGGTAAGGAAACTTGCTTTTCTATTTCAGCAGTGGTATGAATTGAATCGTCTGCTGCTTCACGAATAAAAGCGACTACACCTCCTAGCATCAGACCCACGACTGCACCTAACATCAGGTTTTGCTGGAGATTTGGACCTACAAAAAAGCCTTTTTGAGGTTCTTCTACTACTTGCCAGTTAAATCCTCCTTTGGCAAGTTCTTGTCGCAATTCTTGTTCTGCCTTTAAAAGCTGTTGTAACCTTTCACGGGCAAGTTGAACTTGTGGTTGCAAACGACTGTACTCAGCTAACTTCGCGGGAAAACTTTTCAGTTCACTGCGTACTTGCAGTTCTTTTTGTGCCAATGTTTGATCGCGAGCTGCTAAAGCTAATAAATTTGTTTGGGTCTCTACCAGTTGAGCAGCAAGGGTAAGGTCAATTTGGCCCAATTGTCCTTGATTGAGAAGATTATCTTTTGGAGTAACGACATTATCAGACTGTCCCAAAGTGCGTCCTGCTTCTTGTTGCAGTAAAGCCATTTGCTCTTTGCGTTGTTCTAGCAATTTTTGTACTTGAGGACTTTCCTCTGTAAAGCGCAAACGTTCTTGTGCAAGAGCTAGTTCGGTTTTCTGAATTTCGTTGAGTAGAGCTTGGTATCGGCTAGATTGGCTTAAGCGGGAAGCAACTAAAGCTTTTTGGGGATTGCGGTTAAGTTGTTGTTGCAATGATGCGTAACGAGCTTTAGCTTCTTCAAATTGAGAGCGGGTTGTGCGTCGCTCCTGGAGAATGCTATTTAAGTTATCTTCTAGAGTTTTTGCCTGAGACTCGGGGTCGATTAAGTTTTGAGTGCGGCGAAAGCGTTGCAGGTTTGCTTCTGCGTTGTTAACTTCGTCGCTAACTTTGGTGATTTGTTCTCTAACAACCCTCAGACCTTTTCTTAAACGCTCGTCTTGCTGTTGTCTGTTGTATTCTAAATAAACTTGTTGTACTGCTTGTAGAACTCTTTCTGTTTTATCCGGGTCGCGATCGCTATACTCAACCAAGAAGATTTTAGTAGGCAGATTTTCTTCTCCGGTTTTTAATTGACTTAAGACCAAAGCTCCCTTTAGTTGATCTACCGTTAGATTTGGGTATTCGGGTTTAAGCCTGTCAACTGCCTTTTGGAGCAGTTTGGAACTTTGCATCAGGCTGAGTTGGGTAGCAGTATCTATCTCGACACTACTATCAGTAAACTTATTTTCTTCTGCTGTTCCTTCCTTTTTGCCTTGGTAGTTTGGTTCTACCAACAGCTGCATAGAGCTTTTGTAAGTGGGTGGTGTTTTTTTGGTTATTGCCCCTGCTATTGCTACAGAAGCAATAAATACTACTAAAAACCAAGGAAATCTCCGAACCAAAACCGCGAACAGCTGGCCGTAACCGGGTTCTGTTTCTGTGACTGGATTGACGTAGGGGCTTATGCTGGATTGAATCACGTTTACTATTCCTCAGCTAACTAATCAAACTAGCGATCTATTTAAATTACAAGCTTGGTTAATAACCTGCTCGACTTTACTGAAGAAGGCTTGCTCCGAAAAATTTTTGACTGCATGATTACGGATGTTTTTGTAATCCCAATAGATTTCTCTAGCTTCTAGTAAGGCTGCTTGTAAGGATTCGGGCGTTTGTCTTTTGAAAAAGACTCCGGTTTTACCAGGTATTTGAGTATCTAATACCCCACCTGCCCCATAAGCTATCACTGGTGTTCCGCTGGCGTTGGCCTCTATAGGAACTAATCCGTAGTCTTCTAGGGCCGCCACTACCACGGATCGGGCTTTTGCGAATAATTGGGTACGTTGTGCATCCGTAACGTGTCCTAAAAATTCTATATTGCCTAATGCTTTAGACTGCAACCTCTCCCGCTCTGGCCCGTCTCCAGATATTAATAATCGCCATCCCAGCCAATTGAAAGCTTCAACTATTATATCAAGACGTTTATAGCCGATCATGCGAGCGGAGGCAAGATAGTAGTCTTCTTTGGTATCGGAAAAAACGAACTTACTGGTATCAATAGGGTAGTTAATAACCACTGCTTTTTTGGCGTAAATTTTCTCGATGCGAGCGGCTACAACACTAGAATTAGCAATGTAAAGATCCGGTTCTTGTGCATATGTAATATCTATCTTTCTCATTACTTGGAAAACTTGTTCTATTAAAGGAGCAAAATATCGATAGTCTCCGTATTCGCGCAAATAAGTTTCTGTATCCCACAAAAAACGAGTGATGTTATGGCAAAAGCAAATATGTTTAGCTTTGGGATTTTTTTGTACAGCTTTAGCAAAGCTGGTGCTGCTACTAATAATTAGATCGTATTCTTGTAAATCCAGGGCACGAAAAGCAGGAAAATAAAAGGGAGCCATCAGGCGGAAATATTTGGCTGCACCAGGAATATTTTGTAAAAATGTTGTTTTGACTATTCGTTCACCTAGATCTATAGTTTGCTGGGGATCGTAAACCGAGGTATATATATCTGCTTGGGGATAGCGCTTGCAAAGTAATTCAAAAACTCTTTCTGCGCCCCCTCGCTGAGTAAGATAATCGTGTACTAAGGCTATTTTCATATCAGTCCTTGTGAATTTACCATATACAAAATAATTTGGCGTTAATGCTGCATTTACACTCAATTATTTATCTATTGTTTTCTTGAGATACAGTCTTCTAGCAAGACAAATCTGAAAAATTTAAAAAACATTGCTATAAACAGGTTTTCTTTATCAAATCTTAATAAAATTGGCAGCTGCAGAAAATCGCTGCGTCAGTATTTTACCCGACCGTCTACGCAGGCTATCCACTGTCCATCTTCCAGTCGGTGAGGGTCTATATGGTGCATACCAGAACCATTCCATCCCATCTTAGTTGGTGCTAGGATTGGGTTTGATTGGATTTCTCGCTCGCTATAACTTGTCAAGGTCAAATCGTCAATTTCAAATGCTCGTACTTGTGTACCGTATTCTGGGTTGCAATCTTGGGTAAAGCGAATAATTTTATCTCCCATCACCAAAACTCTACCAGCTGGTCTGGCAATATGGGCGTTACCAATGACGATCGGACTTTGGGGATGCTCGCTCCAAGGACCCAGCAGTTCCTCGGCGTAATAAAGTCGAAGGGTATCCCATTTATGCTCCGGATTAGTTTCAGCAAACAACCACCATTTGTCTGCGTGCCGAAAAATAGATGCATCTAAAAACACAGAACCAGCAAGAAGGCTTCCTAGAAAGTTCCATTGAGTAGGAAACTTGGATGCCTTGTACAATCTGACAGAGTTAGCTTGGTAACTTTCCGGAATCATGTAGTACTCGTTCATCCATTCAAAAACATACGGATAAGATAAGTGAAATGGCTCTGCCAGAATAATTTGTTGGTACTGCCAATGTTTGGCGTCGTTGCTGATTGCTAATCCAATTTCACCTTTGCAGGTTTGGTTGTTGAAAACTTCAAAGAACATGTACCATATTTGTTTGACTTGAATCATAAATGGATCGGCAACAAATCCTGCCCAAACATCTGATACATCTTGGCGAGTTAGAACAGGATTTTTTCCTCCTGTAGGTGGAGATAAATCAAAAAAGAATTTGCCTGTATATATCCCTATCGACCACTGGGCTGATTTATCTGGTAGTCCGATTGCCAGATTGTTGAGGAATTTTGGTGGTAACTTTTTGATAATTGGTGTCACACCTTTTTGAATAAGTGATTTGAGCTTCTTCATAGTCAAGATTTTCTGCAAGCTAATAAAGAAGATTTAGTATTAAATGTTTGATTTCATAAAATCTTTAAATATTTTTGACAAGATTACTAAAGAGTTATCAATATTCATGCTAAAACTCCAGGCATTAATCTGTATTTTTAGGCTCCAAAGCTAAAATTTACATAAATATTCTAACCCAGAAGCAACGGACCATTGGGGTGTAAAATTTAACAACAATGCTGCCTTCGACATATCTGCTTGCGAATGCTCGACATCACCTGCACGAGCAGTAGTAAAACTAACTTTTTTGTTCCAATGGGGAAAGAAATCTTTGAGAAGCTGAACAAGTTGGAGAATAGAAGTAGATTTCCCGGTACCAATGTTGCAAATTGTACTTGAACCTAGAGGAAGATCGACAATCAGGGCTTTAGTAAAAGCAGCTGCTACATCTTTAACAAACACAAAATCTCGTGTTTGACTTCCATCGCCATAAATAGTTATGGGCAAATTTTGTTTCATGGCAGAAATAAAGATAGAAATTACACCAGAGTATTGGGATGAAAATAATTGTCGGGGACCAAACACATTAAATAGACGCAGTCCGACAAAAGAAAATCCTAATTTGTGAGCAAACATGGTTGCATACTGCTCGCCGGTCAATTTTTGTAGTCCGTAGGGAGAAATAGGATTAGGCTGACAATCTTCCCGAATTGGAATAGATGTTTGGTCACCGTAGACAGCAGCAGAACTAGCAAAGACAAGTCTGGGGATTTTTAGTGCTTGACATAATTCGATCGCAGCAAGGGTTGTAGATAAGTTATTCTTATGAGTCTGTAAAGGTTTTAGCCAAGATGCGGTTACGGAGGGGATAGCTGCTAGGTGAACAAGACCATCAATGGGTTCAGCAAAATCCTGTGGCTGGCATGCTAATATGTTTTTTTGGATAAACGTTAAATTATAATGCTCGGGAAGATTTTGTAAATTTCCGCTACTGAGGTCATCGATGGCGGTAACTTTATATTCTGCTGCCAACAAATCTTCTATCAGGTGAGAGCCAATAAAACCTGCTCCTCCAGTGACCAGAAAATGCATGTTCTGCATCCTTTGTTGAAAATTATTGAAACTTTTTATTTAAAAACAGGATTCGAAACTGCCAACGTTGTTTTCTGGCTGTGATTTTTTTGGATTTGGTGAATAGTTTCTTTATAAACTTTGGCAAATCTGTCTCTAGTATGATTTGCTCTGGCATATTCCCATGCTTTGATTGCCATCTGTCTCAGCTGAGCTATCGGCAAATGGGAAATTTTAATGATAGCGTCCTTGATTTCTGCGATCGAACACTCCCTTAAAATTACGCCAAAATCATGCACGTCTACACCGGATTCGTAGCTAACAATAGGAATTAGACCTGCATGCAAACAAGTGACCACTGCACCCGATTGTCCCTCCGAACAAGAAGGATAAACCAGTCCAATGCAACTATTAATGATTTCTCGAAATTGGTCGCTGTCAATATTTACCCAGCCAACAGTATGAATGTTTGGTGTTTGGTATAGTTCCTTGTAGAAAGCTTGGACAAAATCTTCTTCTTTGTTAACTGGACCGCAGATTGTGAGATGGTAGTCTGGAATTTGTAAAAATACATCCAAAAGTAAATCCAAGCCTTTATGAACCAAACCACCGCTGCTAAACCAAAGAAAATGTTTGCGACAAACTTCGAAGTCTTTGTCTCGGGGACAGGGATATACTAATGGTGAGGAAATGGGAATTGGGTAGAGGGGCTTTTGGGCATATTTGTAAGTACTCAAAGTAAATTCATTGCCCAGAACTGTAGCACAATCAGCGTATTCGATGGCTTTGTTGGGTAGTTCGTATCTGCGAGGTATAAGAGTGATACCGCGTCGCTGTTGCAGATCCAGCAATCTTTTTGCTTCTGCTGCATTATGGAATAAAAGATGGGCCGTGTCTGCATGGAATATTTTGATGCAATCTTTGTTTAAGTAGCTGGCGCTTCTTTGTAAGTTCCAACGAGTTTCAATAAAAAACGCATAATCTTTTTGTGGAATAAAGATGTCATTGTCGAAACGAATAACATCCACGCAATAACCCATTTCTAAAAATGTTTTTGCTATTTGCAGGGATTCCCAGTAATGTGTGTGAGAAATGGGAATGGGTTGACCTGCTTTTAACAGAAATGCTTCCAGAACATATGATAGGAGTACGTTACCTTTAGCGGGCTGTTTTGGCTTGAGCGCGATCGCCATTCGTCTTTTTCTTTGGTTTTGGATTTTGCTTACCAAAACAGTTACTGCGTTTTGAACGCGCTTGCTGAGGTTACTTTGCATATACACCACAAAAACAGGAATGTTGATTATTCAGTTGTCATTGATTTTTGCTGGCAATCATTTACAGGTAAAGACTTTCATCGATACTTCGAGTTTTTCACAAATTTCAGCTGAATTTTGCACTATTAAATGAGTGCAAATCTTGCTCTAACCAGATGCAATGTGTTTGCTTGGTTTAACTTTTTATGAGTTTCTTCAAGCTGTGCATATGCATTGACGGAGATTAGAGCAAGATGTTAATTAACTTTTTTACTTGACTGCTGCTAAGGTTTTAGTTGTAGCGAAATAGTTGTTTTGTTCAGATCGGAGTTGGTCGCACAGTCTACCCTGGGGTAGTTCTACGTCATCGTAGGTGAGAACTTGATCTTTGGGAATATCTCGCTTGAGGCGACATCCTTCTGCCAGACCTATGGGCAGGAGATTTTGTTCTTGAACTATGTTGGAATTTTCGCATTGCCCGTAGGTCATGTAGTAACCTATGCCGTCTAGGGTTTCTCCTGCTTTTAAATCTATTTTGGCGGTGGTGACAACGTCGACAACAGGAGCACCTAGGGGAGCTAAGACGTAATCTTTGAAGATAACCGCCCTGGCAACAGAAATCGGTACTTCAAAGTGGCAAAGATGGTAAGGAGTGTAGAAGCTGTAGAGGGGACCTTCACCTAATTTGTAAAGGTTTAGATAGTGACGTTGCTTGGGATCGTCGTGGGTAGCAAACACAAATACTCCTGGTCCTGGTTTGGCTCCCACAACGTAATCAACTATACCGCCCCACGCTTTTAGTTGTTCAACGTCGTACATGTGGGTCATTTCATCAACATGACCGTTGAAGTTGTATCCCAGCATTCCCCGTTTGGCAACTTTCATTCCTGTGGCATTGGCGACAATCGCTTGTTCGAAGGAAATTTTTGTACCATCAGCAAAGCTGGTAACCATATGGGGTTTTTGTCCCCAACGCTTGGCAAATCCTTCCTGGGTAGTTGGGTTGCGGTACGGATCTTGCAATCCCTTGATGTTACCGCACAAAAGAGGAGTCAAACCTATGCTTTTGACAAATCGGTAGAGGTTCATTTGTACCCCTGGTTGATCCCCGTCGCAAGCTGTGAGGATGACGCCTGCTTTATCGGCGTATACTTTGAGAATTGGCCCGATGGTACCGTCAAGTTCGGCATTCATCATGATGACGTGCTTTTTGTGGGCGATCGCCTCCATGACCACACTAGCACCAAATTCTACGGCCCCGGTTACTTCAATTAAAGCGTCAAGCCCTTGCGCGCGGCAAAGTAACATTGCGTCTTCGGTGACTGCATATTTGCCATTGGCGATCGCATCTTCTAACTCTGTGACAGTGGTAGCAATTTTCAAATCCTCAATTCCTGCTTCTGAATAAGCTCGTTTCGCTGCATCGATATGACGGTTATAAATAGCAACTAAGTCCATACCGGGAACGGAATTGATAATTTGATTAGCTATTCCCCGTCCCATAAAACCAGCACCGATCATACCAACCTTAATTGGGTTACCTGCTTCTGCACGAGCAGCCAAAGCGCGATCCACGATTATCATCACTTATACTCCTGTGGTTTATTCAAATGCGAAACTTGCAGTTTAAATTTTGTTCCCCAACATTATTTATCCATTTAATTGCCACGCACACAAGTACAAAAACAACCCGAAGCTGTGATATAATTGGAGGCTAGTTTTCCAACTATCATCCTCTTAATTTGTACTTATAAATTTTCCCGACAACCTAAACAATTAGGTAGAAGGGGAAAGGAAAACTGTGATAAGCATGGAAAGGGCAAGATTTAAATTTTATTTTTCAATCTATTAATATTACTTTAGCAACATTAAGTAAAGAAATCATTATCTTTGTTTTAAGCTACATTTTTCCACCCCATTTACATCCTAATTACTGTTACTTGGAATAATTTTTGTCGTCAAAAAACAATAAATTTTAATCCCGCCTCCCTGAGGCGAGTATTCTTACTTGATGTGCGGTTACCTCTTTTCCGAAGAACTGCTACCGGCAGCGATCGCTGTCATTAAAGGCCAATTTTTATCTTTTTCAGAAATTTCAGTTACCTCGAGAGGCCATTTAATGTTGAAAAAAGGGTCATCGTAGCGCAGACCTCTTTCATATCCTGGCGTATAAAATTCACCAACTTGATATATAACTTCAGCTCCATCTGTGAGTGCTTGATAGCCGTGGGCGAACATTTCTGGTACATACAAAGCCCGACGATTTTCTGCAGTTAGTTCTACACCAATATGTTTTAAGTATGTGGGAGAGTCAGGACGCATGTCGATAATAACATCATAGATGGCCCCGCGGGTACAGCGAATTAATTTTGTTTCTGCGGCGGGAGGAATTTGATAGTGCATTCCTCGCAAAGTGCCTTTTTTATGATTAAAAGATAAGTTGCATTGAGCAACTACCGGTTTTAAACCATGGGCTTCAAATTCTTTAGCGCAGAATGTACGAGCGAAGAAGCCGCGGTTATCGTGCTTTTCTTCTAAATCAATGATGTACGCGTCTTGAAGTTCGGTGGGAGTAAAAATCATAATTAATGTATACCCTTCAACTTTACTAGAAATGATCTTGGCAAAAATAGTTACAATATTTTTGCACTTGAGCAAGTGATGCTGCCACTATTGATTGCTCGCAACAATGGTAATTAATTTGTTTATCTTAGAACAATTTGTGTCAAAATTGACATGAAAAAAGTAACTAAATAGATATTCTCACACCTATGCGTGCAGGGAGGTTAATCTTTGTTTAAGCTCCTTAAAGAAACGACAATTTTTTTGTATATAAATAGAGAAGTCCGAACCAAGCATAGTTGATTCGGAAGCTGCAATAGTTTATACAGACAAAGAGAAAATGTTGTTACTTTTTCGTCCAGAAGAAATCCTTGTCAATTTGTTGGGTGCGGATAAGATATTCTAGTTGCTTGAGGCGGGTGAAACCTCTAAAGGAGAAGATATCTTGTGTCAGATCGATAAGGGTGAATAAATCAAATAACTGCTTAGCACCTTGTTGTGCGTTCCAATCACACTTAAACCCGGGAAGTTTTGTATTAATTTTTTGGAAAGAAACTCGGTAACTGCGATTGTCCGATCCTTGTTCACCAAAGCTCAATCTACATCCAGGAAAAACACCTGCAATAATTTGTGCGATTTCTTTGACTCGGTAATTGTTGCTGGTATCGCCAACATTAAAAATTTGATTGTGTACTACGTCACGGGGTGCTTCGAGGGTGCAGGCGATCGCCTTACAAATATCCAAGGCGTGGACTAGGGGACGCCAAGGTGTACCGTCGCTGGTCATTTTGATTTCTTTTGTTGTCCATGCCAAACCTGCCAAATTGTTTAACACAATATCAAAGCGCATCCTGGGAGAAGCACCAAAGGCGGTCGCATTTCGCAAAAAGGTAGGAGAAAAATCGTCATCAGCTAACTGCTGGACATCTCGCTCGACTAGGACTTTACATTCTGCGTAAGCTGTTTGAGGATTAACTGGCGATTCTTCAGTCACGTCTTCTTCAGTCGCCACGCCATAAACGCTGCAGGAAGACATGTAAACAAAGCGACGCACACCTGCTTGTTTGGCTAGTTTGGCAAGACGAACAGAACCTTTGTGGTTAATATCGTAGGTGATGTGAGGTGCCAGCTGTCCGGTTGGGTCGTTGGAAAGTTCTGCCATGTGAACTACTGCTTCGACACCTTGCAAATCTTCTGCGGTGATATGGCGAATATCTTTGTTCAGGGTTTTGGCTGTGATTCCCGTACCGTTATATAACCAACCAGCTTTATAAAAGCCTGTATCTACACCAATAACTTCGTGTCCGCGTTGAAATAGAAGAGGAGGCAATAGTGAGCCGAGGTAGCCTTCTGTTCCAGTTACTAGTATTTTCATTATTACAAAAGTCCTTTGTTTGGTTAATTTAACTTCGATCTCGCTTGAAAATCACTTTGGCAGGTAAGCCAACTGCAATAGAGTCAGATTGAGCCAACAGTCATCTTCGCTTGCAACTTTCTTGCTACTAAAATGGCTTGCATTGGAGTCTCTAAAATTGTCACTTACCGTTTTTGCCAATTTTCGATATGGGAATTTTTTAATGTTCCAATATCAACTTTGGACTCCAAAGAAGCTCTAGAGGTAATCAAAACTTTAGCACGTGTAGGTATTTTTTCTAGAAGTACGGCGTAAGACTTTTTTGCAGAGTTTGCTGAGTGCAAGTACTTTTTGATTTTATCTGACCAGGGTCGTTTGCAGGTGCTGTTGATCGGGAATTTGCGCGACTATTGCTTTGCCAATTTCTATAGAAGAAGTCGCCGCCGGGGAAGGAGCATTGCAAACATGGACGGAGTTTTGTCCGTGAAGGATTAAAAAGTCGTCTACTAACTTTCCATCATACAGTAATGCTTGGGCGCGAACTCCAACATGGGTAGGAATTAAGTCTTCTGCTTGCACTTGGGGGATGAGCTTTTGCAAACTTTTTGTAAAAGCTGCTTTACTCAAGGAACGAATTATTTCCTTAATTCCTTCATCAGCGTGTTTTGCTGCCAGCTTCCAAAACCCAGGATAAGTCATGACTTCCACAAAGTCACGCCAGTCAAAGTCTGTTTTTTTATAACCTTCGCGTTTGAGACTGAGAACGGCATTTGGCCCTGCATGAACGCTACCATCTATCATGCGGGTAAAATGCACGCCCAAGAAGGGAAATTCGGGATTGGGAACAGGATAAATCAATCCTTTGACTAAATAGCGCTTTTCTGGTTTAAGTTCGTAGTATTCTCCCCGGAAAGGAACTATTTTAGCTTGGGGATCGACTCCGCCGCCTTTAGCCACGCGATCGCTGTGCAATCCAGCACAATTGATTGTAAAGCGAGTTTTAAAAGTACCGTTATTCGTTTCCAGGACGTGACAGTTGTTGTTAGTAATTATTTTTTCAACTTTGGTGTTGAGTCGCAGATCACCTCCCTGTTGGGCAATGATTTCCGCGTATTTCTTACAAACTTGCTTATAATTTACAATACCTGTTGATAGTACGTGAATGGCGCCCAGGCAACTAACGTAAGGTTCGATTTCCTTAACTTCCTCTGGGCTGATTCTTTTAATTTTTATACCGTTTTCCAAGCCTCGTTGGTAAAGATTCTCCAGGCGTGGCAATTCTTCTGGTGTGGTGGCAACAATTACCTTACCACAAATTTCATAATCAATTCCGTGCTCTTGGCAGAATTCTACCATTGAACGACAACCTTCACGGCAAAATCTCGCTTTTAAACTTCCTGGTTTATAATAAATTCCAGAGTGAATAACGCCACTATTGTTGCCGGTTTGGTGGAATGCCCATTGACTTTCCTTTTCTAGTACTAAAATCTTGGCATGAGGATAGCGTTTGCCTAAAGCCATACCAGTGGAAAGACCTACTATTCCTCCACCGATAATTGCAAAGTCGTACATTGGTAAAATTGCCCTTGTTGCTAAAACAGTAAAGAAAAACTGAAGTGAAATTAGTGTCGAACCAACTGGAAATTACCTACCATGTTTTCCAGGGAGCTTGATTGCTCTTCCACAGTTCTTCTAGGTAATTTTTATCTCTCAAGGTATCCATTGGTTGCCAAAAACCATGGTGCTTAAAAGCAGACAGTTGCTGCATTTCTGCTAACTTTTCTAGTGGTTCTCTTTCCCAAACTGTAGAATCATCTGCAATTAAGTTAATGACCTCTGGTTCTAAAACAAAATAACCACCGTTAATCCAAGCGCCGTCTCCTTCTGGTTTTTCCCGAAAACTAGTGATTGTAGTTTGCTCCGGTCCTAAAATAATGGCGCCAAAACGTCCGGGTGGTTGAACTGCGGTAAGTGTTGCCAGTGTCTTTTGTTGGCGGTGAAATTTAATTAATTCTGTAATATTGACATCACTAACACCATCGCCGTAGGTAAAGCAAAAAGTTTCGTTGCCAATGTGATCCTTGACTCGTTTTAACCTTCCACCAGTCATGGTGTTATCACCTGTATCTACTAAGGTAACGCGCCAAGGTTCAGCATAACCTGAATGGACGCTCATTTGGTTAAAACGCATGTCAAAAGTGACGTCTGACATGTGCAAAAAGTAATTGGCAAAATATTCTTTAATTACGTATCCTTTATAACCGCAGCAAATGATGAATTCATTAATGCCGTGGGCAGAGTAAATTTTCATTATGTGCCATAAAATTGGCTTGCCTCCTATTTCTACCATTGGCTTTGGTCTCACGCTTGTTTCTTCGCTTAGACGCGTACCAAGCCCACCAGCTAAAATTACTGCTTTCATGCAATTGCCTCGGATTTTCCTATGTATTAAGGGTTGTTTGACTGTAACTACATCTATAAGAAGCCAAAATTTATTGATTGTTAAAATTCTCAAGTATAAATCTAAGCGTATTTTTCGTAATTAATTATGAAGGCATAGTAAAAACTTTTTGCTTCTATGTAAAAAGATGAAAAAGCAGTTATATTTTCAGGAATTAGAAACTCAGAGCAGTAGCTAGCTAACAGAAACTAGGCGAAACTAGCTACTAATTAAAAATATTTACTGTCTGTTTTTTTTAGTTGTTTTCTGCTGTAAAACTTGTGTTTTGGAAGAGGGATTCGCATTTATTTTCAAGTACAACGCATATACTGCTGAGAGCTTGTTGATAATTATCCATATCTGCTTGCTCTAGATAAATTTTGGCAGCGGTTTGTAAATCATCTACTGCTTTGTTTTTGTTGGTTTGAGATTCGCTTCCACCGTATTGAGCCATTTCGTAACGAAGCATTCCTCGCTTGAGATAAACATTAGCTAAGCGCGGATTCAGGCGTAAAGCTTGGTTGAAATCTTCCACCGCTTGGTTATATTCTTTTTCAAAATTACTGCTGTATTGAGCTGTTTGGTAGCGGACAAGACCGCGTTGAAAATAAGCTTCAGCTCGGGATGGATTGATGGCGATCGCTTTGTTAAAGTCGGCTAGTGCTTTTTTATAATTTTGTTGGGAATCGCCAGTGTATTTGGCTATTTGAGCGTAGGCAATACCCCGTCTGATGTATGCTTCGGTTTCGTTGGGATTGAGACGCAAAGCTTGATTAAAGTCTGCTATGGCAAGATTGTATAATTTTTCTGGATCACTGCTGGATTCAGCCATCATGTAGCGAGCGTTTCCCCGGTTGACGTAGGCTTTTACTTCCTTAGGATTAATTTGAAGTGCTTGGTTGTAGTCCGCAACAGCTGCGTCGTAATCTTTCAAATTGTAGTTGGCGTTACCTCGATTAACGTAGGCTTTGGCAAATTGTGGCTGTTTTTGGATTGCTAACGTGAAGTTGGCGATCGCTTGCTCGTAATTTCTGGCTTTGTAAGCAGCGTGACCTTGCTTGTAGTAATCTACAAACGTGAGATTGGGCTTGTCATTGCTGTTTGTGTCTTTTGCAAGTAGTGTTTGTTGGGAGTAAGCATTTTGGCTGTTGTAGGTGTAGTTGGTAAATTTTACTATTAAATCTAAATATCCTAAAGTACCTAAGCCCAACAAGCAGAGAATTATCGGGTAAAAGAGTGATTTTTTGGAAGGTTTGTAAAAAGGAACGTTTTGAGAAGGAAAGGAGCTGTAGGGATGAAGTTGTTGTATTGGTAGAATTGGCTGGGGTGAGCGTCGGTGGGAAGATAATCGTTTTGTAACTCGCCGATGGGGTTTGAGATGTTCTTTGGCGGCGATCGCCTCAGCGGACGGGAAGGGGTCTCGTCCTCCTAATTTGAGCGTGCGTTCGCACCAGGGACAAGCTTGCAAGTGGTTGCTGTAGCGGTGTTGGGGATTAAGATGGCAACTAATCAAGCTTTCTTCTGCTTCTGCCAGCGCTAGGGCCCACGTTTGAGCGCTAGGACGCAGTAGGGGATTGTTGTGGCTTTCTTCGAAGCAACGCCAAAATAGTTCTTGCAAGGTGGGATGCAGAATCTCCCACGCTGGTGCGATCGGTGTAGGAATGTAGGGTACAGAACGATTCTTGCTATAGGTAAAATGACCTAGGGCTATGCGAGCTTCGTAGGGTGGTGGATCGCCTGCACCTGTATAGATACCGGAAAATGGGTGCGTACCTTCCATCAACAGCTGGAATATCAGTACTGCTAATCCAAACAAGTCGTGGGGAATGGCGCGATCGCAGTTAGCAAAGGTTTTGTTTTGCAGCTCTGGTGGCGTAAATTCCGGTTTTCCTACCGGACAGCGGTAAACCACATTGCTGTCTGGATCCCGTACTTGGAATGAGTCTGTGTCTACGATTGTCACTAAAGCTGTGTCGCTGACAAGAATGTTCGATTCGTTAACATCTCCGACACAGTATCCGCTGGCGTGCAACGCTGCAAACGCCGCCGCTAAGTTGCGAGCGGTGCGCAGCAGGTATTGATAGCTAAATAAAGGACAGTGTTCGCGACGGGTTCTGGGATTGTAAAAGTCGATGATCGGGCGCATTCCCCGAATCCGCGGCATTAAAAAACCGATAATGTTGTTGCTTTTATCTGTCGAGCGCAACAATTCTATTGGCCAAGCAATGGAGATGTGTCCCAAACTAGCAGTTGGGTTTTCTGGTGGGTGCGATAGCATCACCTCTAGTTTGCGAGCTTGGGATTCCGAAGGCTTGTGGTAAACTTTTGCCACTAAATTAGCATCTGTTGGCACTGTATATATACAAGCTTCTCCACCACGTCCTAAACTGACGGTGAGGTTAAGGGGAATAGTTTTTTGGTTGGGAAGACAACGTAGAACCTGCATGATATTTTATTAGTACTTGGTGATAGTTGGGGTAGGTTAACTAAGCTCTAATCTGTTAAAGCTGCTACAATCAGAGTTAAATCGTCGTCAGTCCGTTGTACGATGCGCTCTGAACGCAAAAAATTTACTAGCTGTTCTTTGGCTACTATTTTGTCTTCGGCATTGGCAACGAAGTCAAACAAGGGAAAAAAGAAAGGTTTGTGAGGAGCACTTCTAGCCATATTCATTGCTAGCCATTGCAGTCCATCCGTAATAACACTGACATTAGCTATAGATTGGTGCCAAATCTTTAATTGCACTTTTTCCAAAGCGTTTGGCGAAACCAAAAAAGTAGTTTCGTTCGCGTATTCGCCATTATCTGGTCTAGTAAGCGCTACCAAATCGCCCATGCTGTTTTTGGCTACTGCAACACCATCTCCTATCTGCGCTACTGCTACAGTTTCTGGCGTGGCAACTGCGATTATTAAAGTGGTAGCCAAATCGTTGGCTTGCTTGCCACAGGCCGCAGCTTCCTGTTCCACAGATGTTCTAGCAGCTAGCATAGCTTCCATTAACAGCGATCGCGCCACAGTGTCATCTTTTAACTGAGCCCGAGAAATTTCTTTTTTAGATATGGTCTCCACTGCGGTTTCTGTTGCAACCATTGCCCCAACCTTACCTAGAATGGCACAACCAGCACCATCTGCTGCCGCCACCACCAAAATACTATCTGGCAGTATTATAAAATGGTGAGCATCCTGACACAGCTGCTTATTTTTTATGTGACTTGTTCCACACACCGATGCCGCAACTACCCGCCATTGAGGTATCTTAATTGAAGTTTTCATGAAGTGATTTTCCAACAGCTAGCTGTGTGAGTGCAGGCAAAAATCTCCATTAATCAATTAAACAGTACCCCAACCAATGGGAGGTAGTGCCACCTGCTCATCTACTTTGGAATGGGAAACTGCCGACATGCTGGCAGAAAGCCAAACGAACAATTCGACAAAGTTTAGCCCTTTTAGCTTTAAAGGAGTGCGCACGGCAATATTACTCAAGCGCGCCATGTTCGCATTTTCCACACCAACAGTAAAAAATGCTACACGCTTGTTGGCTTCATCCATTTGCAAACGCTTAGTTGCTTGCTCTATAATATTTTCCGATTCACCTTGTGGCTCTCCGTCGGTGATCATGAATACCCAAGGACGATAGTAAGCGATACCGTTAGTACGATACTGAATTTTGCGCTCCTGAATCAGATCTAGAGCTTTATTGATTCCCGAACCCATATTTGTTAGTCCTTGCGCAGTTAGTATGGGTGGGTTGAACTGATCTGCTGTCACGAAGTCTTGCACAACGTTGACGTGGCTATCAAAAGTAATAATTGCAACCTCTACCCTCCTAGCCGCCAGGGGATTTTTAATTAGCTCGTCCCTGAAACTCAGTAGACCTTCATTTAATGCGTTGATCGGCGTTCCCTGCATGGAACCAGATGTATCGAGTAATAGTACGCAAGGACAACGCGGCTCCGGATTTTCAGCAAATTCAACTACTTCATCTAACTTTAATGTATCTTGCATAACTTCTGTTGTTATGTTCTGTTCCAAGGTTTTATTTTTCTATTTTTTCAAAGTATATAAGTTTCAGCGCCGCCGAAACTACCTAGATAGTTTGTTTAGTAGATATACTAATAACATGATGAAACAACTGCCCGCTGCTAAACTACGCAAAAATTCTTAAAAATCTTCCTTCCGATTTAGAAGTTGAGAAAGAAATTTGCCCGAGACTACCATAACCCTTAGAAGTGCTGCTCAAAAATTGATACAATCTCATATACAATACAACAAATGTGTACCTGTGCTGACCCACTCTTTTAAAGATTTTGTGTAGAACAGCAATAGTTTAGATGAATTGCATTCAGCAAAAATAAAAAAATGCCTTCTATCGTTAAGCTTCATGAATAAAACATTAGAAATATTTACTTACAGCAGTGATACAAAAGTTCATAAAGATATCCAACGTATAGTTACAAGTAATTTCCCAATCCGAACAATAGCAATTGTTTACAACCATCAAGTTACTCTATTGACAGGGAAATTTTCTACAACAACGCTAAAATTATCTCCGAGCAAGATTTGAACCTGACTTATATTTATTCAACAGAACATCACACCCGTTTTCCGGAAGAATAACTTTATAGAAAAAATATGTGCTCCGGAAATAAAATATCAAAAATATTGACAAATATTGACGGAGATGCCAATCAAAATTTACTCCAATTAATAGGTGATTAGGTTAACAAAAAAAACTGAACTGTGTAAAAAATCTGCGCTGAGTTGGAATTAAGGCTTTTTATAGGGTTATGTTGAGCAAAACGGGATTATACTAAATTTTACTTCCTAAGGGCTGGCATTTATCCCCAAGCTCTACTTTTGCACGGGGCATCAAAGGCCAGGGTTGATGGGGAACTTTAGCAATTAGTTTTAAAATAGTTTTTGCATTCTGAATTTCCACATTCCATGCGTATTTCAATTAAATGGCTGCGGGAACTAGTAGAAGTAAAGCTAAGCCCGGAAGATTTAGCAGAAGTCTTAACAATGGCGGGGTTTGAAGTAGAAGAAATAGAAGACCGCCGCAGTTGGGCCAATGGTGTAGTTGTGGGGAAAGTACTGCAGTGCGAACCCCATCCAAATGCTGACAAATTAAGTGTTTGCCAAGTTGATATCGGTACAGGGGAAACCTTGAATATCGTCTGCGGTGCTAGCAACGTACGGGCGAATATTTACGTACCGGTGGCAACCGTAGGTACTTACCTGCCAAATATAAATTTAAAAATCAAACCTGCGAAACTACGGGGTGTTTCTTCGGAGGGCATGATCTGTTCTTTAAAAGAACTGGGTTTGCCAAGCGACGTCGACGGAATTCATATTTTTACCCAACAAAATTTAGAATTGGGTAGCGACGTGCGAGCGCTGTTGGGTTTAGACGACGTCATTTTAGACGTAACTGCCACTGCTAACCGCGCCGACGCTTTGAGTATGGTAGGTATAGCACGGGAAGTAGCAGCGCTGACAGGCGCAAAACTAACGATTCCCGAACCCAGTGAAATTCCCATATCTCCAGGTGCAGGCAAATTTTTAGGGATTAAAGTAGCTGATACGCAAGCTTGCCCTGTTTACATTGGTACAGTAATTGCACAAGTAAAAATTGCTCCTTCTCCGGAATGGTTACAACAGCGATTGCGAGCTGCGGGAGTACGACCGGTTAACAATGTCGTAGATATTACCAACTATGTATTGTTAGAATGGGGGCAGCCCCTGCATGCCTTCGATTGCGATCGCTTACAAGCATTAGCCGGAGGCGACAAACTAACCATGGGCGTTCGCTTCGCCAATAGCGGTGAATTCCTCAAAACCCTGGACGGACAAACTCGCATCCTCTCCAGCCAAAACTTGTTAATCACCGCCAATGATAAACCAGTAGCATTAGCAGGAATAATGGGCGGTGAAGAAACGGAAGTTCATGAAGGTACGCAAAATCTGGTATTGGAAGCGGCGATTTTTAATTCAGCAGTAATTCGCCGCTCTTCCCGGAGCATAGGGCTAACAAGCGAATCCTCCATTCGCTACGAACGAGGTATAAACAGCGCTGAGTTAGAATTAGCTACGCGCCGCGCTCTGTATTTGATTGCAGAACTTGCTTTTGGCAATCCTGTCGCTCAGGAAATCTCCGACACCCGTCCCGATCCTTCTACCTGGACCCGGACCATACAGCTGCGTCTAGATCGGGTCAACCAGGTGTTAGGACCTGTGGATTTGGGAGAAAAAACCGGAGAACTGCAAGCAAAAGACGTGGAGCACACCCTCACGGCGCTGGGATGTCAGCTAGCTTATTTAAGCGAGGACACCTGGATGGTGACGGTACCACCGCACCGTTATCGAGACTTAGAACGGGAAATTGATTTAATCGAAGAAATTGCCCGCATCTACGGTTACAATCGCTTCTGCGATACATTACCAGAAAAATCAGAAGCAGGCTATCTACCTTTGGATGTGGAAATGCAGCGGAAGTTGCGCGCTGCTTTGCGAGGAAAAGGTTTGACAGAATTAGTACACTACTCCTTAGTAAAACCAGGGGAAAACAGGCAAATAACGCTGGCAAATCCCCTAGTGACAGAATATTCAGCACTGCGAACCGATTTGATTACCGGATTGATTGATGCTTTTGAGTACAATTTAGAGCAAGGTAACGGTCCGCTCAATGGTTTTGAAATCGGACGTATTTTCTGGCAAGAAGAAAATGGCTTGCAAGAAGTAGATGCCATTGCAGGAATTATCGGAGGCGATCCCATTTCTAGCACCTGGACTAGAAGTGGACGAAAACAACCCATAACCTGGTTTGAAGCCAAAGGAATACTCGAAAGTGTGTTTCAGTTAATGAACTTGCAAGTAGAATATCAACCCGATCGCCGCGATAGCCGCTTGCATCCAGGACGTACCGCTTCCTTGTGGCTCAAAGGCTCTCAACTTGGCGTCTTCGGACAACTGCATCCCCAACTTTGCCGACAAAGAAGTTTACCAGATGCAGTCTACGTATTTCAGTTGGATTTAGATGTGCTTTTGGATGCACTCGCTCAAGACGAACTTCTTGTACCCAAATTCAAACCTTATTCCACTTATCCACCTGTAGACAGAGATATTGCCTTTTTTGCACCCGTGAAAATAACAGTGGCAGAAATTACAAAAGCTATTACCAAAGCTGGCAAAGAATTATTGGAGTCTGTGGAATTGTTTGACGAATATCGCGGCGAACACGTACCGCCAGGACAGCGAAGCTTGGCATTCCGCTTGCTTTATCGAGCCAGCGATCGCACCCTTACCGATGCAGAAGTCGAACCAGTTCATCAAAAAATCCGCGACACCCTCGTCGAAAAATTTGGTGTCACTCTAAGAAGTTAACCACACAGCATCAACTACCTATGCCGAAATACGTTTTGTGGGGAAGTTACTGCGAAAACGTTCTTGAAAAACGCGCTCCCTATCGCCAAGCACATTTAGACGGATTGGCAAAGCAAAAAGAATCTGGTGTGCTGATTGCTATCGGTCCCACCCGGGATTTAAGCAAAGTATTTGCCATTTACGAAGCTCCAGATGAAGAAACCGTACGCCAATTAGTCGAAAACGACCCCTACTGGAAAAACGGTATATGGACGGAATACACCATTAAAGAATGGATTCAAGCTTTTTAAGTTGCAATTGCAAGCAACAGCCTTTTAGTCACAAACACGGATTTAACCTAAATGGGCGATGGCAGCAAAAGATGCTACAAAATACTATAAGTGTATGCTTGGAAAATTTGGCTGCCGTCTGTTTTCAAAAACATTAGACTAAGCAACATAGTTTTGACTTTTACCGTCCCATATTGGTGAATTGGCGAAATTTATTGTGAAGGTACATCCATGAATAAGAAATTTCCACGCATGCTTATACCCAACCTTATGGTTGCGAGTTTTATGGGTGTTAGCTTGCTTCCGGCTCAACCTGCATCTGCTGATGAATACATTCTTCAAGATGCCGCTATTGGAGCTGGTGCAGGAATTCTATCCGGTGCCATCAGAGGACGTGGTAACGTAATTAAAAATGCTGCTAAAGGTGCTGCTGCTGGCGCTGCTGTCAATGCCGTCCACGGTACCAGACGCCAACCCCAAAATCGCAGATACCGTAACCTCGGACAAGATCTAGCCGCTGGTGCCGCAGCAGGTGCAGCCACCGGAGCAATTCTCAACGGTGGAAAAGACGTTGCTGGTAGTGCTGTTGACGGTGCAGCTGCTGGTGCAGCAATCCATATCCTTACTAATGGTAAAAGGCGGTAATTGAGAAATTTTCCTTTCCAGCACAAATACCCCCAGCGTTTTGCGCTTGATGTTCTCTACAACTTCCAGCAGAGGACACAAGCCAAGGGTAAAAAGATTAAGATTATTTAATTTTAAAGGCCCTACCCGCATTCAGCATCTAGCTAACTGAATTTGGGTAGGGCACATTATTTGTAGACGCACGTAGCGCGGCTTCTCGTAGAGAAGAATTTGCCAGCAAGCAAGCTCATGTCTTGCTACTCCTAATTGACCGCTTGCTGGTCTTCAACCCTTCAGAGCCTTTTTAAAATTTTGACGATAAGATTTGTTAGCAATAAACAAAGCAGGCCACAATAAGGATAAGGTCACGCGGTTGCTCAAGCTTTGGCTGAAGGTAGTTCTTCTAAATCCACGCCAGAACTTCCACGCGCCAGCTGCATAACCTACTATCAGTACGACAGCAATTAACTCTCCCATGCCAAATCGACTCCACAAACAAAGTTTGAGTTCAGCATTTCCACCCGTGGGTGGCATCTCATCATCAACATGACATCCTCCTGCACCAAATCAAAGATGATGGTGTAGGCTTCCCAAAATCACTTTTGAGATTTCCTGGTTGTTCCCTTACGGGGTTTCGACACTTGCCTGGATTGAGTCGCCCCAATCCCCGGTAGTACGTCTGCACAGGCAGTTTCCATTCCCGTCTGTCCAACGGTACTAATTAACTGAATACCTCGATTGCTGATATTGAGTCCCGCAGCAACTTCTCTATCCACCGTGAACCCACGTTCGTGGCATTTATGCACTCTTACGCTCAATTTTTTTTCAGTAGTGGCACTAAACTCAGGGTATTCCTGACTCGTCATGCCCTTTTTCTTTACAACCCCAAAATACCCACTGATGCTGCGAAACTTTGCAAATCCAGCATCAACCATGTGTTTGCCAAGCATGCCATTGGCAAAGGAGCAATGGTCCCGATCTTTGATGATGAAGATTGTATTTGCTACATCGCACAGTGCTTGCTTGACCGTAAACCCGTCCGGGATAGGTCGGTACAAGTTAATAGGAATCAACCCATGCTTTGGCAAATTGAAGCTATTTGCCACTATCGGAGAACCCTTGAACTGCGGGAACAGCAAACACTTAAATCGCGCGTACTTTTTGAATCTTGGAAGCCCATATCCCCGTTTCTGAAAGCTTTCCCAAGACCGGTGCAATTTTTGAATGGTTTGTTGCCACACCTGAGACGGTACTTCACTCCATCGGGGAAATTCCTTATGAGCGTGAGGCAATGCATTCAATTGCTGCACTTGATTGGGAAATTTCAAATCAGCAGACAGAATGTATTCCTGCTTGCTCAAACAGGGGTCAACCTGACATTTGCGACCATTGCACCAATCCTCGAACTCCCGGAGCACATAGTTACAAGTACTGGGATAGGTTTCCATCCACTCAACGAAGCAGTTTTGTTGAGCAAAGTTACGATAGAAGAGTCGGTAGCAACAGTTGAGTGTCAGCATTTCCTTAGTGTAGCGCATTTACTTAAAGTGCTCCTGTTAGTAAATGCCTATTTCAGTGGAAGCGAGCCCCATTAAGCAGCCTTGGCGTCTTTGTGTATTCCACCGCTGTTGGAAAAGACTACGGCGGAGTATTATATCTCTCCGAACCCCTCACATCATAAACGATGATACAGCTGAACTCCATAATTTAGCTATTTCAGTAAATTTATCTATTCCCATACCTTAGTTTAAAGTAATTTTCACAAAAGCATCCAGTAAATAGCCAAAAGACAACAACTTAGACGTTTTCTGCATCTTAAATAATTTATACCTTCTTGATTTTGCCCGGCTTAACAAGTTAGCGTCAAAACAAGCAAGGGTACCTCAACTTTCAACATTCATAGGAGACTAAAGAAAGGAGTAAATTTTATTATTCCAATAGCCAAAGGAGGATCTATGAGAGCAGTATTAATGGCGGGAGGCTCGGGAACGCGACTTCGTCCACTGACATGCGATCTGCCAAAACCAATGGTACCCATCCTCAATCGACCCATTGCCGAACACATTATCAATCTTCTGAAACGTCATGAGATCACAGAAATAGTTGCTACATTGCATTACCTACCCGATGCTTTGCGAGATTACTTTCAAGATGGCAATGAATTTGGTGTCCAAATCACCTATGCCGTGGAAGAAGATCAACCTCTGGGTACTGCAGGTTGTGTTAAAAATATTGCCGAACTTCTAGATGAAACATTTTTAGTAATTAGCGGAGATAGCATTACAGATTTTGACCTGACTGCAGCGATTGAATTTCACAAACAAAAAAAATCAAAAGCAACTTTGATTTTAACCAGAGTTCCTAATCCGATTGAGTTTGGGGTAGTAATTACCGATCAAGAAGGTCGCATTCGACGATTTTTAGAAAAACCTTCCACTAGCGAAATCTTTTCCGACACCGTTAACACCGGTGCATATATTTTGGAACCAGAAGTTCTAGAATACCTCAGTCCTCATCAAGAATCCGACTTCTCTAAAGATTTATTTCCGTTACTATTAGAAAAAGGCGAGCCGATGTACGGTTACGTAGCTAAGGGCTACTGGTGTGATGTGGGTAACTTAGACGCCTACCGAGAAGCTCAGTACGATGCCTTAGAACGTAAAGTTAAGTTGGAGTTTCCCTATCAAGAGGTTTCTCCAGGTTTATGGGTAGGTCAAAACACTTATATCGACCCTACTGCTGTGATTGAAACTCCCACAATCATTGGTGATAATTGTCGCATCGGCGCTCGGGTCAATATAGAAGCTGGAACTGTTATAGGAGATAACGTTACTATCGGTGCTGATGCTAATCTCAAGCGTCCTATAGTTTGGAACGGAGCCATCATTGGAGATGAAGCTCATTTATCAGCTTGTGTAATTTCCCGCGGTACTCGTGTAGATCGCCGCGCTCACGTTTTGGAAGCTGCTGTGGTTGGTTCACTGTCAACAGTGGGAGAAGAAGCCCAAATTAGTCCTGGTGTCAGGGTATGGCCGAGTAAAAAAATTGAATCGGGAGCAATTTTGAATATTAATTTAATTTGGGGTAGTATCGCTCAACGTAACTTATTTGGGCAACGGGGTGTACAAGGTTTGGCAAATATTGATATTACCCCAGAATTTGCTGTGAAATTGGGTGCTGCCTACGGTTCTACTTTAAAACCAGGGTCAAAAGTAACAGTTTCCCGCGACCAACGAAATATCTCCCGCATGGTGACCCGGTCTTTAATCGCTGGTTTGATGTCTGTGGGTGTTAATATTCAAAATTTAGATGCCACAGCTATACCGATCGCGCGCACCGTGATACCAACTATGGGCGTTGCTGGCGGAATCCACGTCCGCGTACATCCCGATCGCCCAGATTACATTCTCATCGAATTTTTGGATGCCAAGGGCATTAACATTTCTAAAGCTCAAGAAAAGAAAATCGAAGGAGCTTACTTTAAAGAAGATATGCGGCGATCGCTAATCCACGAAATTGGTGATGTTGCTTATCCCAGTCAAGTAGTTGATATTTACTGCACTGCTTTTGAAAAACTATTACACATAGATACTATTCGCAACAGCCGAGCAAAAGTAGTGATCGACTACGTTTATGCTGTTTCTGGCGCCGTGCTACCGCAAATGCTAGACAAATACGGTGCAGACGCGGTGGTACTAAACGCAAGTCTAAATAAAACTGCGGTGTCCAGTACCGATCGGGAAGCACTGCTTTCCCAGTTAGGTCAGGTAGTAGAAGCACTCAAGGCTAACTTTGGCGTGCAAGTATCGGCTAACGGCGAACAGCTAATTTTAGTAGACGAATCCGGTATACCCATTCGTGGGGAAATGTTAACAGCTCTGATGGTGGACATGATCTTAACTTCTAACCCCCGAGGAACGGTGGTTGTACCAGTACACGCATCCAGTGCTGTAGAACAAATTGCTCGCCGCCATGATGGTAAGGTAATTCGCACTAAGGCCAATCCCACAGCTTTGATGGAAACTAGTTACAAAACTGCCAATGTTGTTTTGGGAGGTAGCGCAGACACAGGCTTTATCTTTCCCCAATTGCACCCCGGTTTCGACGCTATGTTCTGTATTGCCAAGCTTATTGAAATGTTGACCATTCAAGAGCGATCGCTGGCTGCTGTGCGAGCGGAACTACCGCGCGTCGTTCACAGATCCCACACAGTCCGCTGTCCGTGGACTGCTAAAGGAGCACTGATGCGCCACCTGGTAGAAACTCATCCCGCCCAAAATATAGAGTTAATAGATGGAGTAAAAATTTGTCAACCCCACGATGACAGTTGGGTATTAATTTTACCAGACGCCAGTGAACCACTCGTGCATTTATATGCCAACAGTCACGACCGCGATTGGGTAGATGAAACTTTGAGACAGTACCGCACCCGCGTACAAGCGTTTGTAGAAAAAGAACAGGAACAATTGGTAGCAGAGGTATAGGCAAATGCAAGGGAATAGGTTACGACTTGCTGACAGTAATTCCTTATTCCCTGTTTTCCATGCAACGTAGAATTTTGTTGGGCGATAAGAAAACTCAAAGGGTAGACCGCGCTACCCTACTAATACTTCCCTACTAATACTTAGTTAGCGGTCTACCGAACCCATGATAACATCAACGCTACCCAAAATCACCACAATATCTGCGACCTTCACACCCCGCAGCAGGTGAGGGAGAATTTGCAGGTTATTAAAATCTGCCGGACGAATTTTCCATCGCCAAGGAAAAACGTTATCATCCCCGATTAAATAAATTCCTATTTCTCCTTTACCGCTTTCGACACGAGAGTAAATTTCACCTTTAGGAATTTTGAAGGTAGGAGCAACTTTCTTGGCTATATATTGATAATCGAATCCGTGCCATTCTGATTTCGGTCCAGCTAGCATGCGCTTGGCTTCGAGATTTTCGTAGGGACCTCCCGGAAGTCCTTTGAGTGCTTGTTTGATAATTTTCACAGATTCACGCATTTCCCGCATCCGTACCAGATAACGGGCTAAGCAATCACCAGCCGTTTCCCACTGCACTTCCCAATCAAAGTCATCGTAACACTCGTAGTGGTCTACTTTGCGTAAATCCCACTTCACACCAGAAGCGCGCAACATCGGACCGGATAGTCCCCAGTTAATTGCTTCTTCTCGGGTAATGGTTCCAACTCCCTCGACGCGACGGCGAAAGATGGGGTTGTTAGTGACCAAGCGCTCGTATTCGTCTACTTTAGGCAAAAAGTAGTCGCAGAACTCCATGCATTTGTCTACCCAACCGTAGGGTAAGTCAACTGCTACTCCTCCAACCCGGAAGTAGTTGTTGTTGACCATGCGATAACCTGTGGCTGCTTCCCACAAGTCATAAATCATTTCTCGCTCACGGAATTGGTAGAAAAAGGGAGTTTGAGCTCCTACATCCGCCAAAAACGGACCAAACCAGAGCAAATGGTTGGCAATTCGGTTCAGCTCCAGCATGATGACGCGAATATAACTGGCGCGTTTGGGAACAGTAATACCTGCTAGTTTTTCTGGAGCATTAACGGTAACCGCTTCGTTGAACATACCCGCCGCGTAGTCCCAGCGACTTACGTAGGGTACGTATTGGATGTTGGTCCGGTTTTCTGCTATTTTTTCCATTCCCCGGTGCAGGTAGCCGATTACCGGTTCACAGTCTACTACATCTTCGCCATCTAAGGTGACAATTAACCGCAGAACCCCGTGCATTGAGGGGTGATGAGGCCCCATGTTCAATACCATAGGTTCAGTGCGGGTTTCTATTCTTGCCATAAATCCAGTGTTCTCCCGTTTGTGAACAATGAAGCCAGTAATCCCTACTTGGAAATATGTTTGGTGTTTTGAGTTCGGGTGGCCTTTTGAAGATATATTCGCTTAAAATGCCTAGGAGTCAACAAGTTAATGTTGCGGTATTCATAAGTTTTGCTTGCGTTTGTGCATTTAACTAATCTAATTATATTGAGATGCATGCAAAGAAGTTGACGACCCAGCAAAACGATCTATAAGCATTTACAAAGATTAGTATATGAATTTTCATGCTTTCAAACCACCAGATAATGAAGAACCTGTTTTTTCCCACATTCCTGTTTTACCGCAACAGGTGATTGTAGGTTTGGCTGTGCGCCCGGGCGGACATTACCTCGATGCGACGGTCGGGGGTGGAGGTCATTCCCGCTTAATTCTTGCGGCTGCACCAGATACACGCATAACAGCTCTCGACCAAGATGAGGAAGCGTTGGCAGCAGCTCGAAGAGAGTTAGCAGAGTTTGGCGAACGAGTTCAGTTTATCCACACTAACTTTGCCGCCTACCAATTTGCGTGCAGTACTTTTGACGGTATTATAGCTGATTTGGGTGTGAGTTCTTACCATCTAGACCGACCAGAGCGAGGCTTTAGCTTTCGTCATGCTGCTAGTTTGGATATGCGTATGAACAAACAACAATCGCTGACAGCAGCTGATGTGATTAATAATTGGGATGAAGCCGAGTTAGCAGATATTTTCTTTGCTTATGGAGAAGAAAGATTTTCGCGCCGCATAGCCAAACGCATTGTCGAGCAACGCCCCTTTGATACTACCACCGAGTTGGCACAAGCGATCGCATCTTCGGTTCCCCCTCAATATCGCTATGGTAGAATTCACCCTGCTACCCGTGTTTTTCAAGCACTGCGAATTGTCGTTAATGATGAATTAAAATCCCTGGAAATCTTTATACAAAAAGCACCTCATGCTCTTGTCTTGGGTGGTAGAATCGCCATTATTAGTTTTCACAGTCTGGAAGACAGAATCGTCAAGCATGGTTTGCGAAATTCACCCCTATTGCAGGTATTGACAAAAAAGCCGATTACTGCCTCAGAAGAAGAAATTAACACCAATCCCCGTTCTCGTTCTGCTAAGTTGAGAATCGCCCAAAGGGTGAAGTGAAAAAACGTCACTGCAAAAGTATTTTTGGTTGCGCTGTGCTGTCAGAACTTGTTTGGTGTTAATTTCCGAACTGGAGGTTGCACTGACTGCAAAATAAAAAGCCAGCTCTGCTCAAAGCAGTCCTGACTCCTACCTTTTGCTAAAGATGATTTGATGATGTTGTTTTCGAGATGTTCCTTGTACCTAATACAAGTCAAAGATGCAAACATTAAAACCCTGATGATAATATAACTTTCTGCATTTGGAACCTTGTATTGGTATTACTCGCGGATCGGCACCCTCAACATCAGCGCGCCCACCCAGTCGGATGTGGGACCTGGGGGGAAATTAGTATGACAAAGGGCACACTCAGACCTAAAATTGCTTAGGGGAATTGAGCGCCGGTAGTACCATTGATCGTCTACGCGCTCGACGGATATATATGGTTGTCCTGCAAGCGCCAGCATGTTTGCCTGACGCTCGAAACTGTCGCGGGGGCGATCGTTTTCCTCCAGCGGAGCTAAAGTACCAACCAGCCGCATATCCTTGTTTTTATCGTTAAATATCAGGGAGATAGCTTGCTTCCCCTGTTCTACGTTATTCGGTGTGGTTTCGTTGAACTCCTGCGTCAACGCCGCAAATAATTCGTTGAGCATCAAATCGCTCGTTTCTCGGGCAAACTGAACGTTTTCATTTGAGGGTGGGTTGTTAGAACCACGGGCCACTGCTGCGAGACTAAACCCGATGACAACCACCAGCACGATCAGCCCGTGGCTAATTAGCTTTCTCAGACGCATTTTCTTTTCCTTGATTTTTGTGTTCTTCCTTACTCAGCAAGTCTGTATCACGGATAGAGCCTTATACCTTGCCTTGGCAGCAAAGTTCCTGTCTATCCAGACAACGTACGCTCAGCCTTCCCCAGCCGATCAAATGCTACCGCTTCTCAATTCGCGCTAGCTTCAAAAAGCTATAGCAAGCCGCCAGAAAAGAGAAAAATCTATGCTTTGCTCGTAAAGATGGCTTTTATTTCCTTACTGAGGTTAAATTTAGAAGTTTAATGTCGGAAATTTTATCAGTTGAGAAGAGAAAATACAACAGTATTGCCTGTTTATTTTATACCGTCATTAATTGATACTTGAGTATTATCCTTCACCTTTTTTCCAGCTAGTGCACATTTCACCTTGGCATTTGGCGATCGCAAACAAGCGTGTCAGTGATGCGATCCTTGCAAAGCATAAAAAATTAGAAAAATATGAAATCTGGAAGTTTACCCCTTCTGCTTGCACAGATGCAGTTTACTACAGCATCTGACCATAACAAGGGGCTTGGTTGAAAAGCGAAAGGTTGCCAGCACTCCGACAGCAAGAAGTTGCTTGCTAAGACGCGCCCAGACATCTTCAGGTGTCGCCAGGGGCCAGTGTTTGGAGGGCGTTGATAAGGCAGGTCGCTTTGAGGTTTGCAGACATGGTAGACTGCAGTTGCAGTTGCTCGGCAATAGTGGCAGTTCTGATGCTAAGAAAAGCTGACTGATTTCATTCCCACAAATATCATACTCTTTTGCTAAACAGGGGGTGTTCTAGTAGGATAGGACAAAAAATTGAGTTAAAAGGTCTAGTGAATGCAGGCTGAGTATTACCCCATTGTTGATTTCGAAGCTACCTGCTGTAACAAAGGTACCATATCTTCCCAGGAGATGGAAATTATTGAAATAGGTGCGGTTACGGTAGATGCGTCCACCTTCCAAGTTATTGATGAATTTCAGACTTTCGTTCGTCCCGTTCGACACCCAAAGCTAACTTTGTTTTGTACGGCACTCACGTCCATTCAGCAGAAAGACTCAGTGGTGCGCCGGCTTTCAAAGAGGCGATCGCCCAGTTCAAGACCTGGCTTTACCGCTACAGCAGTTTTCTCTTCTGTTCGTGGGGCGATTACGACCGAAAGCAGTTACAGCAAGATTGCCAGTTCCACAACGTACCGTACCCCATCAACGCACCCCACATCAACCTCAAGCGTCTCATCGCTAAGTGCCAGGATCTCCCAAAAAAACCAGGGCTGGCCCAAGCCGTGCAACTAGCTGGACTGGAGTTTGTCGGAACTCACCATCCCGGTATCGATGATGCTCGCAATATCGCTCGGTTACTAGTCTACGCATTTGGAGATAAACGTTTTTAGTTTCGGAACAGGGTGAGGCGATCGCTATTACCTTGCGGATATCTCCCTGGTGAGTAGCAACTTCTAATGTTAAATTTCCTTAGGCAGGCAAAGGCATATCTATTGCTCGACACCAGATAGCAAAAACTAAGATATCGTGATAAAAAGTCTTAGACTGGATGTTAGTCAAGGAAATAGTTATGAATTCTATCTCCATCATTGGGCAAAAAGCAAAGCAACTAACTCTATCAGTACCCGGACAAGCAAGCCTGCTGACAAGTCTGGTTATGCTTATTCTTTGGACAATTTATTTTAGCCCCTACCCCCCAGTGCACGACACATTCCATAAATTGCGCCACAGTACCGAATCAGTAGCGTGTCACTAAAGACAGCGATCGCAGATATTCCGGAGTTGGTGGTGGGTAACACCTACCTCCCTTTTTTTGTTAGCAACAAACTCCACAGTTGTAAAAATTTATGGAAATTTATGGAAAGACGAACTCAAGCCTTACTTTTTGCTGCTTTTAGCCTCATCTTGACAACTTGGTTTTTGCCATCGTCTTCAGTCGCATCCTCAGCTACAGTACAGCTCAAAACACAGCCATCACTAGATAAAGTTCTACCATCATCTGAGCCTGTGAAAGTGACGGTGCAAGCCGTTGATGCTCTGGGAAAACCTCTTGGTCCGGCTAAATTACAATTGCAATTATTAACACCTCCCCCAACTTTTTGGCTTAGTTCCGATTTCCCAATGGTGGAAGGAACAAAATTACTTGAACTACATGCTACTAGCCCTTCTAGTCAGTTGCAGTTCCAGCAGGTAATGCCCATTCGCGGTACTTACCAATTGCATGTCAAGGTGATACCAGAGATTGCAGGTGCTTTTGAGCCCTTCGAGCAAACTCTGACTTTTTCTGTACCGGAGAATCCTATAAAATATCGCAATTTAGCGATTCTCGCTGCTATCTTGCTACTAGCAGGATTTGGTGGTGGTTGGGTCATCAGTGGCAGACAAATTGTAGAACCAGGTGAAATCGCTCCGCAACGAGTGCGCTTGCTTTTAAGTGGAGCCACGATTGTTGCTATACTAACCCTGCTAACAGTCAATATCAGTGCAGAAAAAGCTTCAACTCAAGCTCACCTGATACACAGCCATACTACAGCACCAGCTTTTCAAAAGTCTGGAGGTTTGCAAGTACGTTTGTCTGGTGACAGCAATGCAACTGTTGGACAAACTACTACTCAAATAATACAAGTAACTGATGCTGCCACTGGAAAACCAGTTAATGACGCGATCCTCAATATCCGAGCGATCGCCCTGGAAGACAATCAACTTGTGTTTGCCTACCAAACAACTCCTGATCTAGAAGGTAAATTCAACTGGCAAGCACAGTTTTTTGACGGCGCGCCGCACCAAGTAGTTGTGGAAGTTTTACCACAAGCAAGCTCTACACGGCAATTTCAACCTTTGCAAGTCGCCCGACGGGTGGAAGTTGAAGGTATTGAACCTCCCCTTTCTAGACGATTGATTAGCTTGGGTTATTTCACCAGTATTTTTATCTCGGGATTAGCAGCAGGATTGCTATTGCGCCCAAAACAATTGCTAAATCAATCTTGTTAGTTTACACTCGCTGGCTACACTAGATGCACAAAAGTTACCTGTATTTTTACAAGTCGCCAACGACAAAAAACAGTTGCTTTAGGACCGATTAATCCGAATCAATTCCGTCAAAATACTATCTAGGCTGCCATTGACTTGAATTTTTTCAATTTTTTCTGCAATGCGCTCTAGTACTTCTAATTCTTTCAAACGCAAAGCCACAGGATTATCCTCCATAACCCTAGCTGTGTTTAACATGCTGCGAGTAGCAGCTGTTTCTTCACGACGGCGAACTACGTTTGCTTGAGCTGCTTTTTCAGCTTCTACTACCTTGCTTAAAATTGTCCTGATCTCCCCAGGAAGAATAATGTCTTTCACTCCCACCGAATCTACTTCTATTCCATAACCCGCAGTTTTGTGGTAAATGTAATCAAAGATACTTTTATCAATTGCACCTTTATCCTCTAGCAGCGTATCCAAAGTTCTTTCGCCCACAGCAGCACGTAAAGCAAATTGTAGCTCTTTGTACAAATAGCTAGATGGGTCCGATAAACTATTTTTGACTTGGAATGGATTGAGGATACGATAGCCAGCAGTTAGGTTTAAACGCAAAGGTACTTTATCTTTAGAAAGAATGTCCTGACCCGAGACTTCCAAAGTTTGCAGGCGAAGATCGAATACTTCTGTGTGGAAAGAACGCCCGAACACCCACCATGCATGCACTCCTGGTTGAAGTTGAGTTTGAAACTCTTGATTGACGTACAGCAATCCCGCATGCTGCGGAGGTACTTCGCAAATATGCATGTGATAGCGGCTAAAAGCCATAACTTCTGGTAAACCCGTAACTAACTCAGCAATCAAGTGAGGTGGTAATTTAGCTTCTGTGCTGATATCAAGGATCTCTACTTCTACACCCCGCCAAAATAATTTGCGAGTGCATGGTGGTATAATGGCGATGACTTTACCTTGGTAACGAGCGATCGCTACTTGCTGACTTTGTAATTGTACTAACTGGCAGTAAGTTGCCACAAATTCAGGATGCTGCTCGATGAGAACTTCTTCCGATGGAAAATCTGGATTGGGAACAATACGGCTAATAATCCGAACTGAAACTTCTCTATCTACAACCCAAAAAGCATACTCACCTGGTTCTAAAGGACGTACGAAATTATTCTGCACGTACAGCAAACCAATTTCATACTCTGAAATTTGAAACTTTTTGATTCCGCACAAGCTAACTCCCCGTAGTTGCTGCACGAAGTTCGCAGGTAATTCTAAACTTTCATTTAAATCAAAAATATAAGATTCTACCTCAATAAAACCGCGCCAAAATGCTCGCAATTGGTTAGGTTTAACACTAATCCAATTTTGACCGATGCGCACCAAAGCAGCTTGATGGAACGCAGTTTTGACTACCAGAAGATACGGCTTGAATTCTAAACTATGATTTCGCAGCAATAATTCCAAGTTTTCAATTTTAGCCTCTGGTTGATTGAGATCGTAGGTTTTTACTTGCCAATGGAGACCAAAATAATAGTAAATACCAGGCTGCAAGATTTTTTTGAAATCACTGCGATGATACAAAATCCCTATTTCATTAGGTTTGATATAAAATTCCTTCCACATAAAATTTCTACAGATAACTTTGATAGTTATGGTATTTCTAGCTTGCAGCAAGTACTTAAATACTCACTACAAACTATGTATAGTTCTCAAAATTGGTAGTTGATTGCAGCCTGAGTCAAAATTTTTGGATTTGTAATATATATACTACAAAAAATTTTAAAACTCTGCAACTGCAGGTGTTTGCAGCTTAGTGGCGGGCAAATTGCATCTCCAAAACTGGATTAAGAATACTGCTTTTCCAAGACGACCCAAAAAAGGCAATCTAGAAAAAACAGCGTTCAAATATGCCGTTCGATAGACCAGATCCAGAAAACTGGATGTGGAAAACGAAGGGACATACTCGAGTCAAGGAGAAAACATTTGCGCTGGTCGTTTCGCTGTTACTACCGACATCACTATGTGATGTTCAGCAGTGAGCACCTACACCGCAGAGTGTTTGGCGAAGTAGTATCTGGTTAAAGCCAGCTTTTGAGCTAACTTTTGGGGTATTTGATGCAGGATTCGAACCTGCGTCCGACCAATTATGAGTTGGCTGCTCCTCCACTGAGCTAATCAAACAGTTGTAGTAATGACATATTGCTACGCGGTATACGCTCAATCCAGAGGTTGGCGCACCAGTCGGGTGTACAGAACCCAAACTATAGCTTGGCAAATGTATTACTAACTGCTACTATTTGTAACACAATTAGGTCCGGAATGGTAGTGAATTATTACTTAATTTGAGATTAGATTGTTTAAGTTTTTTCGAGGATAGGACAAATAGTGTATTCGGGATTTTTAGGAATAGTTTCCCAACCCGAAAGCAACCCTTCTAACTCTTGTTTGAAGAGAAGTAATTGCTGAATTTGCCTGTCAATGTCTGCTAGTTTTTCTTGCAGCTTAATTTTTATATCTTCGCAGGGCAATTCACCGCGGTCGTGAATCTGCAAAAATTCCTTAATTTCTGATAAGCTTAATCCTAAACTTTGAGCGCGTTTGATAAAATTTAAGCGAGCTAAAACGTCAGAATTAAATAAGCGAAATCCACCTTCAGTTCTTGCCGATGCTTTGAGCAAACCCAACTCTTCATAGTAACGGATAGTTTTAATGGGTACGCCACTTTCTTTGGCAACCAAACCAATGAGTTTTTGCTCTTCTTGGACGAACATATTTAACTCCTATACCACAGAAAAGACAGAAGAAGTATGAGAATGGCGCTGTTTTCAAATATTAGAGGATGTCTGAAGGCACTGCTGTGCTGAGGAGTTTTGAACTCCAGGATGGGTATCAACTGCAATAAATTTTTGAATGTTTTGTGGAAAAAAGAAAGATGCAACTTTCGGAATTGCTCCTAGAGAAGAAAGAATTTTTTCATTAAGGCAAAAAATAATCAGCATTATATTAACTATATTTCTTTGAAGGAGTTAGCTGCTTTGACTTGGACAACGCCGCGAAACATATTCATTCCGCAGGTAAAGGTGTATTGACCAGGTTTTTGGGGTAGAAACTCAATGGGAGTAACTTGATTGAGTTCTAGGTGTTGGGCGATGTGAAAATCAGGAAACAACACTGTTTCTAAACAGCTGGTGCGATCGCGGCGCAGGAAATTGAGACGCACGGGTCTACCTGCATTGACGACTACTTGTGCGGGTTCGTAACCGCCATCAACGATGATAGTTGCTTGTTGAATTCCATTATGGCTGGAAGCTTTTTGAGATTTAGGTTTATTCAACACAAACCACCATATTTCTAAACCTATTAACGCCAGACCTGTAGCCGTAACCGCACCTTTGACCCACAGGGTTGGTTTGTTCTGGTGCAAGAGACTTGTTTGCAAAAATGCTGACGGGGAAACTGTTTTTCCTCCTGCAAGTAATCCGATACTTGCGACAACACTGAGAATTGTCTTTGTAAATAACATTTGTCAGTTCCACTCTACGATAAGCCGCCCAAAGGGCGTCTACAGTCAATAGCTTTTGGTTGAAAGTTACGCAAACGTAAAGCGTTAGTAACTACCGATACCGAGCTAAACGCCATGGCTGCACCGGCGATAATGGGGTTAAGTAACCAACCAAAGACGGGAAAGAGAATACCTGCTGCAATTGGTATACCGGCAACGTTATAAATGAAGGCGAAGAATAAATTTTGACGAATGTTGGCAATTGTAGCGCGGCTAAGTTGAATGGTAGTGACAATACCTTGCAAATCTCCTGAGATGAGTGTGATGTCGCTAGCAGCGATCGCCACATCTGTACCGGTACCGATTGCGATGCCAACATCAGCTTGAGCTAGGGCTGGTGCATCGTTAATACCATCACCCACCATCGCCACAATTTTTCCTTCTGATTGCAACTTGTGGATTTTGGCAGCTTTTTGCTGGGGGCGAACTTCTGCTAAAACACGCTCAATTCCTACTTCTCGAGCAATGCTTTCGGCAGTGGAACGGTTATCTCCCGTCAGCATTACCACCTCCAAACCCAATTTTCGCAATGCTGCGACAACTCGGGCAGAATTTGGTTTCATAGCATCAGAAACTGCCATTAATGCTTGAATTTCTCCATCCACTGCCATCCAAATCACCGTTTTGCCTAAGTATTGCAAGCGCTGTTGCTCGTGTTGTAAAGACTTGGTGTCAATACCTAATTGTGCCATCCAGCGTTGCGTACCAAGCTGTACGAGTCGTCCGGAAACTGTACCTTGGACGCCACTACCTGCAATCGTCTCAAAGTCTTGGACATCGACTGATTCTACATCTTGAGAGCGGGCGTATCTGACAACAGCTTCTGCAAGTGGATGTTCCGAATTGCGTTCTACAGACGCTGCTAGTTGCAGTAGTTTTAATTCATTGCTGTTGGCAGTTCCACCGACAGCAATAAAATCTGTAACTGTGGGTTTGCCTTGGGTAATGGTTCCAGTTTTATCCAGGACAATAGTTTGAATTTTGTTTGCTAGCTCGAGACTTGCAGCATTTTTAATTAAAATACCAAATTCTGCAGCTTTTCCTGTTGCGACCATTACAGAAGTTGGTGTGGCTAAACCCAAAGCGCAGGGACAGGCGATGATGAGTACGCTTACCATTGTTACCAACGCGAAGGTGAGATTACCGGTGACATCAAACCAAATGATGAAGGTGAGAATAGCGATCGCTATGACCGCAGGTACAAACCATCCAGTTACCCGATCCGCTAATCTCTCAATGGGAGCTTTCGAAGCTTGAGCTTGTTGCACTAATTCGACGATCTGAGCTAAGACAGTATCTTTTCCTACTCGCGTGGCTCGGAACTGAAAACTGCCGGTTTTATTAATTGTAGCTCCAATCACTTCATCTCCAACTTGCTTTTTGACGGGCATACTTTCTCCAGTGACCATCCCTTCATCAACGGTGGATGTACCCGCAATGACTTCTCCGTCTACAGGAATTTTTTCTCCGGGACGAACTAGCACCACATCACCGATTTGTACCTCTGCTATGGGGACATCAACTTCTTGTCCGTTGCGAATCAAACGTGCTGTTTTTGCCTGCAACCCGATTAATTTGCGAATTGCTGCAGAGGTTTGTCTCTTAGCACGATTTTCTAGGAAGCGCCCTAGCAAAATAAAGGCTGTAATTACAACCGCTGCTTCGTAATACACATCCGCCGTCAATCCTTGAGCGGTAAACAAACCTGGGAAAACTGTGGCTAGTACAGAGTAGAGATAGGCGGTTCCCGTACCCAGTGCAACAAGGGTATCCATGGTTGCAACATGCTTGGTCAAGGCTTTCCAGGCGTTTTTGAAGAAATCAGCACCGCACCAAAACAGTACTGGAGTTGCTAGCAGCAACTGCAACCAAGGATTGTGCAACCACGTAGGAATCAACTGTAAGTGCAATCCCGTCATTATCGGTAACGAACCAATTACCAAAATACCTCCAACAACTCCGCTGGCGATCGCTTTTCGCAGTAGGTAGCGGTTCTCCTCCAAAAATGCAGTTTTTTCGCTCTCGTCTCCTTCTGCTGTTAGGCTTTGTGGCGAAATTGGGTCAGCCGAATAACCTGCTTGAACCACAGCGTTTTGGATCGCTTCAATGCTAGTTTTTCTCGGATCGTATTCTACTGTGGCTTGTTCGCTCCCTAAGCTAACGCTACACTTACTGACTCCTGGAACGGAAATAATTGCATTTTCAATGTTTCTAACACAAGAGGCGCAACTGATGCCGTGTAGTTTTAACCTCACATTTTCCATTGCCGGATTTCCGTACAGCACTAAATTTCATCATCAACTCTCCAGTCAACTGGAGAGTCAAGAGTGAATGAGAAAAAATTTTCTCCTCGATGCAAAACTTAATAATCGAAGAGATTTTTGAGGTATGAGTTATAAGTGGTGAGTTTTATTTGTAACTTCTAAACTAAATTTATGAGCAGTATTTATCCTCCTTTAGAAACCGAGCGCCTGATCCTGCGAGAGTTTGTAGAATCAGATTGGCAGGCAGTACATGCCTACGCTTCCGATCCAGTAGTAGTTCACTATCTACCCTTTGGTCCCAACAGCGAAGAAGACACAAAAAATTTTTTACTGACCCAAATTAAAATGCGACGCAAAAAATTCCGTCAGCATTTTGCCTTTGCAGTAACTTTAAAATCTGATAAACAATTAATCGGTTCCTGTCGTATTTCCATCACCAATCCAGATAAACAGGAAGCTTCGATAGGATTTTGCTTGGCTAAAGATTTTTGGGGACAAGGATATGCAACTGAACTGGCACGCAAACTTTTAGAATTTGGTTTTCAACAGTTAGATTTACATAGAATTTTTGCTACCTGCGATCCAAAAAATAAAGCTTGCATGCGAGTTTTAATAAAAATTGGCATGCGTCAAGAAGGTTATATGCGAGAGTATGAATTCATCAAAGGTGAGTGGCGAGACTGTGTTTTGTTTGCTATTTTGAAGCGGGAAATGATACATATACAATTACTTAGTATTGCTTAAATCAATTTTTAGCAAGGGTGCAACCCACTAAGGTTCCGCAGCACGCTGTGTGGAAATTATTTAAGCTGGAACTACTCTTTCTAAACCAGAGTAAATATTAAATCTTTGTCCCCGTAAAAATCCAATTAAGGTCATTTTTAATTCTTCAGCTACCGATACCGCTGAAATACTGGGAGCAGAAACGGTGCATACAATTGGAACTCCAGCGATCGCGCATTTTTGCATGATTTCAAAGCTAGAGCGTCCGCTGACCATGACTGTGCGATCGCTCAGCGGTAATTGCTCGCTCAATAAAGCTGAACCTATAAGTTTGTCTAGGGCGTTGTGACGTCCCACATCCTCTCGCAGCATCAACAATTGTCCTCGAGCGTCAAATAAAGCTGCAGCATGTAAACCTCCTGTAGCATTAAATATTCCTTGAGCAGACCGCAACTTGGCTGGTAGGCTGTAAATTGTATCAAGAGTTACCTTAGTTTGTGGAGCATCACCGAAAAAACCGTCTTTGCAACGCCTCTATACTCGCTTTTCCGCAAACTCCGCAAGCACTATTAGTATAAAAGTGACGTTCTAAAAACCGCAAATCAGGGTGCAAATCTGCTCTGAGTTCTACATTGACGATGTTATAACGCTGTTGACCGTCTGTTTGTGCGTCTACGCAGTAACTCAAGCGTTGGATATCTGCTCGAGAGTTGATGACACCTTCGGTGTAGAGAAAACCAGCAGCAAGTTCAAAATCTGCTCCTGGAGTTCGCATGGTAATAGCTAAGGTGTAACGCAAAGGTAAAAGGCGAATTTCTAAGGGTTCTTCTGTCGCAATTTGGTCTCAGCGCGATCGCCTGCAGCCATTTTCTACTAGCCAAACCCGAACTTGAGTTTTACTACTCGTATGCTTGTTCATAACATTTCTCTACTCCACTGCAGGTTATTTTTTTGATACAAATACACTAACCTAAAATTTAAATAAATACATGTGTTCTTTTTGTCAGAAATTTGATAATATACGCATCTAAATTTCCATCGGATATTTGTCGCCAAACAAATAAATATCAATATTTTTAATTCTTTAAACTAATGAACAAACTCCTAATACTAGTATAAAATCGCTCTCTTTCCCCTCAAATGCAAGTTATGAAAATTGCTTGCTTTACCAAGTTAACTGTGCAATAGTACTTTATAAAGTAAATACTACGGTAAATCTATAGATTTATAGTAATATTAGATGCGGCAAAGTTAGATATTCCGATACAGAGGTGAAAAATATGGATATTAAGTTTGCATATTGGGTTCCTAATGTGAGTGGAGGATTGGTTGTCAGTAAAATTCCTCAACGTACTAACTGGACTTTTGATTACAACGCTCAATTAGCTCAAACTGCTGAGAAGGTGGGCTTTGACTATGCTTTGGCGCAAGCTCGGTTTATTGCTAGCTATGGTGCTGAGTATCAACTAGAGGCGTTTTCGACGGTAGCAGCCTTAGCACCGGTTACCAAGCGGCTAAAATTGATAGCTGCAGTTCATCCAGGACTATGGCATCCAGGTGTAGTTGCCAAGATGGGTGCGACAATTGATTTTATTTCCCAGGGTCGCTTTTGTTTAAACATTGTCAGTGGTTGGTTCAAAGATGAATTCACAATATATGGCGAACCCTGGTTAGATCATGACGAACGTTATCGCCGTTCGGAAGAATTTATCCGGGTGCTCAAAGGGATGTGGACAGAAGATAATTTTCACTTTCGGGGCGACTTTTACCGCATTAACGGTGGTTGGGTAAAGCCCAAGCCAGTTAATCAAAATCCACATCCAGAAATATTTCAAGGCGGTAACTCCAAAGCAGCGCGGCGTATGGCCTCTCGGGTGTCTGACTGGTATTTTATGAATGGCAATACCATTGAAGGCGTGCGGGAGCAAATCCAGGAAGTATCTACTTTGGCGCGCCAGCAGGGGCGTAAGGTCAAGTTTGGACTGAATGCTTTTATTTTGGTGCGAGATACAGAAGCTCAAGCTCATGCTGTACTGCAGGAGATTATTGTCCAGGCTGATAAAGAAGCTGTGGAAGGATTTAAAGAAGCGGTGAAACATGCAGGAGCTTCCACCCAAGAGCGCCAGGGAATGTGGGCAAATTCCAATTTTGAGGATTTGGTACAGTACAACGATGGCTTTAGAACAGGTTTGATCGGTACAGCACAACAGGTTGCCGATCGCATTCGCCAGTACTACGAGGTAGGAGTGGATTTAATTCTGTGCGGCTTTTTGCACTATAGCGATGACTTACCAGCGTTTGGTCGCACCGTGATTCCTTTGGTGCGCGAAATGGAAGTCCATCGTCACTCAACGGAAGAGTTGGTGAGCTTGTAAGGAGTGAGTTGATTTATTAACTAAATGACAACTACGACCAATACTAGGGATGCAGAAGCGATCGCCAGGAGATTCCCTATGACGAGGTAAAAAAGTTTTCAGCTAGTGGCTTATGGAGGTAGACCTACTAGCAGAAGGCAACGGTAATACAGAATCAAACTAATTATGAGAAGTTTGCTAGCTTCCAGAAGCCATCCAGTTGTTATTAATGAGACTTGCTATAATGTGGTCTTGCCATTCTCCATTAATTAATAAAAAATCTCGCGCGTATCCTTCTACCACGAATCCCAATTTTTTGAGCAACTTACCGCTGCGCTGATTGTGAGGCATATAATTTGCTATAATGCGATGCATCTTTAATTCTTGAAATACGTATGCAATTGCTGCCTGTAAGGCTTCTGTCATGTAACCTTTACCTTGTTCCATCTCTGCAATGCTATATCCAACATGACAATGTTGTGCTGCACCGCGAACAAAGTTTGTAAAATTAATAGTTCCGATAATTTTGTGGGGATTATTTTTCAAAAAAATAAACAATCTTAAAGAGCGATCGTTGACAAATTCATGAAAATTTATTTCTACTTGTAATTGCCAATACTCCTGTGTAAAAAAATTATCATCCCAACGAGGATAAAAAGGAGTTAAATAACATTTATTAATAGTAAAATATTCCAAAATTTGGGGAACGTCTTCTTTTGTAGATGTGCGTAATAATAGACGTTCAGTTGTCAAAAAAGGAGGATGCAATTTCATGATGGAAAAGAAATGGAAGGAAGTGTGAGATTTGCTTTCTGGTTATGGCAAACATAAAATTTGTCAAGGGTGAAAGAATGTTGCCCTTGATTACTAAGTTTAGCCGTGAAAATCACCCTCGTGACCAGAAGGAAAATTTTGATAACAACCTGACTTGAAGTAAAAATGCAAAAGCGATCGCCTCGCTGCAGGCGCTGCGCGTCAGTAAAAACAATCAATACAGGAAATCAGATCGATACATCTCAAGGAAAAGGAAGCTGTGGAAATACGCTACGACTGGCAGGAAACAGAAATCAAGGCCATATACTCCACACCGTTGCTAGAGCTAATTTACCAAGCTGCTAGCGTACACCGCCAATACCATAATGCCAAACAAATCCAAGTTTGTAAGTTGATCTCCATCAAAACAGGAGGTTGTCCGGAGGATTGCAGCTACTGCGCGCAGTCTTCTCACTACAAAACAGAAGTGAAACCACAAGCACTACTAGATAAGGAAACGGTAGTAAAAATCGCCCAGCAAGCCAAAAAAAGTGGTGTCAGTCGAGTTTGCATGGGTGCTGCGTGGCGAGAAGTACGCGACAATTCCCAGTTCGAACAAGTTTTAGAAATGGTTAGGGAAGTAACAGCATTGGGATTAGAGGTGTGCTGCACTTTGGGAATGCTGACAAAAGCACAAGCACAGCGTCTGGAAGAGGCAGGTCTTTATGCTTATAACCACAATTTAGATACTTCACAAAAGTACTACAACACCATTATTACTACCAGAACTTACGAAGACCGCCTCCGCACGATTGAAAATGTTCGCCAAACAAGCGTTACTGTTTGCTGTGGAGGAATTTTGGGTTTGGGTGAAAGCGTTGAGGACCGAATTTCAATGCTGCACGCGCTTGCTAGTTTGTGTCCCCATCCGGAGTCTGTACCGATTAATATTCTCTCGAAAGTGAAAGGAACGCCTTTAGAAGATCGACCAGATGTACCGATTTGGGATGTTGTGCGAGCGATCGCCACAGCACGCATTATTATGCCAGCTTCAGATGTACGGTTGAGCGCCGGAAGGGCAAAACTTTCTGCTGCAGAACAAGCTTTGTGTTTTTTGGCTGGAGCGAATTCTATTTTTTCTAGTGACAACGGACACATGTTAACCGTCACCACTCCCTGTCCCGACTATGATGCTGACCAACAAATGTTGAACGTCCTGGGTTTGGAAATGCGTCCGCCGTTTGTTCGCGCTGAAACACCCAACAGCTCTTTTCAAGAAAAGGTGTAGGGTTTTGGGGGAAAGGGAAAAGATTGTGAATGAGTTACCCCCTTATACCCTTTGGTGCGATTAAAGAATTTTGGCAGTACGCAAAGCGAACAGCAAACCGACGGCGATGCCAAAGAAGATTGCCAAAAAAACGATGTAAAACACTGCACCTAACAACATTGATTTTTCTCCACAATTGTTTGCTCTACGTCTATTGAACCATTGATTGAGAGCTGGTGGGTATTTTGTATGTAGACGCGCTCTTGGCGGCTTCTCACAGAGAAGATTGAGGCTGTGGGTGTGGAGGGGTAAAGTCAACTTTATGGTTAAATAGTCACGTTGACACGGATTGTTTGGGCTTGAACAAAAGGAATGGCAATGGCTTTTACAATTCAAGTAAATTTACCGCAGCAAGCTTACGAGATTGCGATCGCGCCGGGTAGTTTGGAGCAGTTGGGAGCATACCTGAGCAATTTGCAGCTGGGGAAAAAAGTGCTTGTGGTTTCTAACCCGACTGTTTTTCAGTACTACGGCGAAACGGCGATCAAGTCTTTACAAGCTGCGGGTTTTGAAGTTGCCAGCTGTATTTTACCTGATGGTGAAAGCTATAAAACTTTAGAATCTCTACAAATAATCTACGACACTGCTTTAGAAAATCGTTTGGAACGCTCTTCGACCATGGTGGCTTTAGGAGGCGGTGTTATCGGCGATGTGACTGGTTTTGCTGCTGCAACTTGGTTGCGCGGAATCAACTTTGTGCAGGTACCTACAACCCTTTTAGCAATGATAGACGCAGCCATTGGCGGTAAAACAGGCGTAAATCATCCCCGGGGTAAAAATTTGATTGGCGCATTTTATCAACCCCGTTTGGTGTTTGTCGATCCAGAGGTTTTGCAAACCTTACCCGTGCGAGAGTTTCGTGCTGGTTTGGCAGAGGCGATCAAATACGGTGTGATTTGGGATGCGCAATTGTTTGCAGAATTAGAAGCAGCTGAGCGCCTCGAACGCATGGAATTTTTGCACCAGTCTGCAAAGAGAGGAGAGCTTAGGCTGATAGATATCATATTAATGCGCTCTTGTCAAGCCAAAGCTGAAGTGGTAAGCAAGGATGAGAAAGAAGCAGGAGTGCGAGCTATACTGAACTACGGACATACTATTGGTCATGCCCTAGAAAGTTTAACAGGTTATACCCAACTGCTGCATGGTGAAGCAGTGGCACTCGGTATGATAGCAGCAGGACAAATTGCCGTGGAATTGGGTATGTGGACTTCGCAAGAAGCTGAACGGCAAAATGCTTTAATTACCAAGGCTAGTTTGCCAACTAAGTTACCTACCAGGTTAGATTTAGAAGCAGTGATAGAGGCGTTGCAGACAGACAAGAAAGTCAAAGCGGGTAAAGTCAGGTTTGTTTTACCAACTCAAATTGGTGCGGCAAAGGTCATCGACCAAGTACCAGCGGATATTATCCGACAGGTGTTGCGGCAAATGTAATTGCTTGCTTTTTTGGATCTGGAAGAATTTCTTCAAACGCCTTTCCTGGTAGGTCAACAAGTGAAATCTACCTTCTTTGCACTGAAGCAGGGGTTAGCAAAGAATTGTTCTCAACGGTCAAACAAATAGGAGTAGGTTTGAAACCTACTCCTATTTGTTCCGAGATGCTTCGTCCTACAGATGCTGCTACGGGTTTTAAGCTGCGCACTAAATCCACCATATCTTCTAGGGACAGCGCTTGACGTGCATCGGAAACGGATTTTTCTGGTTCTGGGTGACATTCTATGATTAACCCATCAGCACCGCAGGCGATCGCCGCTCTGGCCAGAGGTGCTACCAATTCCCGCTTGCCAAGGGCATGGGAAGGGTCTACGATGATGGGTAGGTGGGTGATTTGCTTAACAGCAGCCACTGCTCCCAAATCAAGTACGTTGCGAGTATAGCGATCGAAACTGCGGATTCCTCGTTCGCACAGCACTACATGGGGATTACCATGGCTGAGAATGTATTCTGCGGCCATGAGGAATTCTTCGACGGTCGCTGCTAAACCGCGCTTGAGAAGTACGGGTTTACCTGCTTTTCCCAGAGCTTTGAGCAAGTCGAAGTTGTGCATGTTGCGGCTACCAACTTGAAGCATATCAGCACAAGCTGCAACCATCTCTATTTGAGAAACGGACATTACTTCCGTGACCACTGGTATGCGGTAGCGCGATCGCACTTGTGCTAGTATTTTCAGTCCTTCTTCTCCCATCCCCTGAAAGGCGTAGGGAGAGGTACGAGGTTTGAAAACACCCCCACGCAACGCTTGTACTGGAGCAGCAGATAGCTTTTGAGCCACTGTTTCCATTTGCTCCCAACTTTCTACAGCACAAGGACCGCCTATAATTACTAATTCTTTACCGCCGCAGGAAATTTGTGATGAAATATTGACAATTGTTTGATGGTCGGGATGAGATTTACTGGCTAATTTGGCATCGATCATAACGGCATTTTCCCTTCAGTAACAGAACTTGATGTTGATAACAAAAAAACCCGGAACCTGAATTGAGTTCCGGGTATTTGCGCTTGCTCGCCACGAGACTATTTACCCGGAACTTGTTCTGGGCCAAAAGTAAAAGTTATAAAACCAGTTACGGAAATAGGTCATGGTGATAAGCTTTCCTGAAAAAACAAAAACCGCAGAGTTGGTTCTGCGGTTCACCGGGTGGCTTCCATTAGGAAACTTGACTCACTCCCGGTGAACCACCCGAAACCAAAAATAAAAGTAAGAATTGCTATTGCTAAACATTGGCGAGGAATTTTTGTGGTCAAATTTAATTTGGAAGCATACGCAATGACAATAGCAAACAGCCACGACAAGCGTCAAGACCCCAGCTCAAAAAAGCAGAAATCATAGAAAATTGTGAAGTATGAGGTATGACAATTTTGGATTGCTTGTTAAGTACAATTGAGAAAAACAACCAAACTTGCTCACAAATCTCAGAAAAACGATAAACTCAGTACAAATCTGGGAAGAGAGGCTAGTTGCTTGATTGCGTCATTGTAAATTTTTTGTGTATCTGCGCCAGCCGTCATGCTTGTGGAATATGGCAAGTCACCTTCCGAGGGCTGTAGGAATTTCCAAAAGCACACCGTTCGCTGTGGGTGTCTGTCTCTCCAGGTGTGAGAACTCTTAGGAATCGATCTGACTTAATATTACTGGTAATTTATGGCAAATTAATTCCGTTTTTCCACCAAGTTTTGAAGCATTGCGATTTGTATTATGCCTAGCTCCAAATCTAAAATTTTAGCTACTTCTTTCAATTATCAAGGAGTTTACCCGTGTCCGGTATGTCATGTAGGAAAAATTACTCATATGCCATTGATGGAGGCGATGGCTTGCGATTTTTGCCATCAAATTTTTACTGTTAATTTAGAGCAACAGCAGCTAGTTATGCCTTCTAGACAGCCTCCTTTAGTTTGGCGTTGGAATGGCTTTAGTTGGACAGAAGCTCATCTTGAGGGAGTGGAATTCGGTTGGGGATACGTGCTAGCAGCCATTGCTTTTATATTTCTTCCCACTGCTTTGATTGGCATAGTAGCTTGTGTTTTTCCGCCCCATGCAGATGCTCCTTTTTCTTGGGTTCCGTACATTTGGACTGTATTAACTTTTTTTTCCCATTTAGCAATTATTATCTGGCTTTTGATCGAGATTTATCAAATTCCGGTGCGAGCTTATTTACGAGCGCTGCGCCAGCGCTTGAGCAATCGTTAGAGTGCAAGAATTTTGTTTGATGCCATGAAAATTCTGTAGTTTGAAAGAGTGAGTTTTCGGAGACAAAGCCTTACCAGGGCGTTGAGAAAAAAACGCGATCGCTTCATCAAAGCCCGTAACAACTACGCTGCTGACTTGGGAAAAGTATAAACGCTAACTAAATATTCACGGCAAACAAAATTGGTAAAATGCTCGAACAGTCTCGTCCGTTCTAAACAGAACTGCTAGGTTGGGATAATATGAGCAAGGGGGGCTGATATGGATGGTATTTCAGCCCTTAGCTTTATAATTTAAAATAACCAAGCGCAACCGCAAATTAGGGAACTGGGCAGACAGCATCCACAGGTGTCAGAATCTTGAATTGTCAATTCTGGGTTTTTCATAGGTATTAGTTCTCCAAAAGCAGGCGTTCAAAAGTACATTTAGGATACTGAAAACGAGCAAATCTTCCTTGAGCAAACAGTTTTTTCCAGGCAGAAAATGTATCGTAAATTACTACTGTATTGGTTGTCGGCAACCAGTTATATTGAGAAAATCAGATGGTTAAGCGGATAGAAGCCCAGTAGGTAAAATCAAAGGCCGGGCGTTAAAAAAGATTGATAATCAGGTTGAGCATCTAAACCTGTTGTTACAATTTTGAGACAGTAGCAGTATAACATTGCTTTGACTGGTGGCAGTACTGCGGAAGATTCCCGACTTGGTTGTAATTGCCTAGTAACGGAAAGATTGGACAAAAATAAAGCTGATAGTCAGCCGCATCACTGATAATTGAAGTTGATTATCATTGAAAGCCTTATGAGAGAGATGGAGCAGTATTATCGGGTGTTAGAATTGGAGCCTGGAGCATCCCTTGAGGAGGTAAACCAAGCTTACAAAGATTTAGCTTTTATTTGGCATCCCGATCGCATTCCCCAAGACAACCAGCGTCTTAAAGAAAAGGCGCAAAAAAAGCTACAAGCAATTAATGAAGCTCGGGAAAAATTACGCTCTCTCAAGGCGGCCAAGCATCAGACCCCTTACCATTCACCGCCACCTCCTGTCAAAAAACCCCAAACCCGAATTTATCAACCACCGAAGCCTAATCCAGACTTAAGCGGAAAAGATTTCAGTCACGCCAATTTAAGTAATAGAGACTTATCTGGTCGAAACATGAGTTACGCCAACTTAAGTGGTGCTAATCTCAGCGATACGTTCATGCACAAAGTGATTCTTCGGGGTGCAAATTTGTCCCATACCAATCTTTTCAGGGCGAATTTACTTTTGGCAGACTTGAGAGAAGCGAATTTGCGCAATGCGAACTTAATCGGAGCTGACTTGAGCGGTGCTGACTTGCGAGGTGCTGATTTAACAGGAGCACGGGTACGATGCGGCGATCGCTTGCTTGTCAAATTGATTGGTGCTAAACTCTCCGGGGCAATTATGCCAGATGGTACAGTTCATCAGTAATGAAACTAAGTTCAAGTACCTTGCAGCTGACAAAGTAACAAACCGAACCACCGCTTCTGATCCGTCCAGATTTTTTGTGGAACCAAACCCTTAGCTTTCAACTGCTGCTGCATAACATCGAGATGAAATTTCCGAGAAATTTCGGTGCGGATCGTTTCACCTGGTGCAAAATCAATCTGAAGTTGGACAGCAGCTAGTTCGACGGTTTGCGATCGCCGGCTTTTCAAGTGCATTTCGATTTGATGTTCGCTTTCGTTATAAAATGCCCAATGAGTAAATTGTTGAAGGTCAAAATTGCCCCCAAATCGCCGATTGAGATGCTCCAGCACGTTCAAGTTAAATGCTGCCGTTATTCCTTGGGCGTCGTTATAAGCTGCTTCCAAAATGGGTTTTGGCTTTTGCAAGTCTATCCCTAGTAAAAAATACTCTCCTACTTGCAGTGCCGCTACAATTTCAGATAGGAAAACATCACACTCTTGAGGATTTAAATTACCCAAACTACTACCGAGAAAACAAATCATGCGATTCGATAATTGGCTGGGTTGAAGTTGGGAAAGCGCTAGTTCGTAGGTTCCTGCAAGAGCGTGAATTTGCAGGGAAGGATAATCTACCAATAGTTGGATGGCACTTTTTTCCAGCATACCTGCACTCACGTCAACTGGCAAATAGTGCAGGGGTAATCCTTGCTGCTGGTAAGCATTTAGCAAAATGCGAGTTTTGGTAGAACTACCGCTTCCCAACTCGACAATTTCACAAGCACCGGTTATTCGCACAATTTCACCAGCACATTTTTGGAGAATTTCTGTTTCCGTGCGAGTGAGATAGTACTCTGGTAACGCACAAATCTGCTCGAATAACTCGGAACCGCGATCGTCATAAAAATAACGTGGCGGTAGAGTTTTAGGTATTTGGGTCAATCCTTTCACCGCATCGCTTCCAAAACTAGAAGAAATAATCAAACCAGGTTCTAGCAAACGCTGTACCTGCAAGCGATTTTTAATGTTCTTTTCAGAAGTAACACTGTCACTAGTAGATTGAGATCTTATCATCGCTCCTCCGTTGACTTGGTTTGGCAAGACGCTTGCAAATTGCGAACCTCAAACCAAAACTAGTCAAACATGAAGCTAAATTCGATCACATCAGACTAAAGCTAGAATTATTTAGCTTGGGAGCGATCTTTTCCTCGTAAACCTACATAACAAGATGCAGGAGACGATAAAGCACCATCAGGCGTTATATTTGGTGCATTAGCAACCAGAATTATTTCACCCTTAGCATTTACAACCCAACCCTGAGCTTCTACAATAGGAGCGGCGGATGGCATGACATCCACTTCTTGTCCTCTGCCATTTGCCCTTTGCCAGCCGTTTTGTGCATTTTCACCTAGCAAGTCTATCCAATGTACTAACACCTCATCACTGGGAAGTAATGGTTCCGCTGGACTGGGAACGATACCACCCCGTCCAGTGACAATAAAGGAACTCTTGCTTTGTTCACCACTGGAAGTGCAGCTAGTCGCAATTAGTTGTGAAGGATCTACCAAAATTATAGGCAGTTCTACCAATCCCCGGCTCGGATCCGTATCAGGTACATTCAGATTTACTTGCCCGCTGAGATTGGGATTGGTTTGAGAAATAGCCGTTATATCATTGGTTGGCAAAATTTGCGGATCGAGTTGGCTTGGATTTTTAGTGGCGAGAATGTTTGCCAACTGCTGGCGACTGCGCTGTTCAAAGTTAAAAATACCAGCGGACTTAATTTCAATTCTACCGCCAGAACCGCTAAAAGCATTGGCAGTAATGTCGTTGTTTTCATCAGGTGCAGCTACAATAAAACCAGCAGGAGCATCGATCTTGATATTACCACCGTCACCGGCTGCTTCTAATCCTCCTGCATTGGTGGTAATTTGACTGTTGCGGCGCATCAGTAACAAGTCCCGCACCTGCAGCTTGATATTTCCACCATTTCCCACATCAGTTTCCGATGCCAGCAGTCCTTTGTTGTCTAAAAGTATAGAGCGGGCATTGATATTTAATTCCCCTGCTTTTCCAAGTTTCTTCGGATCTCCTAAGTAAATGTATTCATTTGGCAGTTGGCTATTTACGGCTATTGTTCCTCCATCGCGAACAATTAACTGTTTTGTATTCAACGTCACATTACCAGCTGCACCGTAACCTTGAGTCGAAGCAGACAAGTTGCTGGAAATACCGATGGGTGAAGTGCCACTGACTTCCACGGATTGGGAAGCATTTACAGTTAAATTTCCTCCTTTTCCCGTAGCCGGCAAAAATTGTCTGGAAGGAAAAAGCCGCAATCCGGAAGACTGTGTTGATATTTGGGCTCCACCTTGAACGCGTAACTTTCCAGTATTAATAGTGATATCACCAGCATCTCCAGTAGCAAAAGTAGCACTGAACAATCCACTGGGTAAAAAAATACCGTTTTGAAACAGGTAACCGCCAGTAAGTTCCACAGACTCAGAAGCGTTTACAGTCAATTTTCCCCCCGAACCGGATCCTCTACCACTGATGAATACTTGTGCTCCATTGCGGACTATGAGATTTTTTGTGTTAATTGTTAAATTCCCTACCCGTCCGGAACCAAGACTGGTAACCACCAAGGGCGCATTGGTACCACTTAACTCCACCAGTTCCGAAGCAGTCACTGTCAAATTTCCTGTTGGTTGCGAACTGGTGCTTGTAGTCAAAATCTGCGAATTTCCGGTAATTGTAACGCGCTTGCCCTGTATGTAAATGTTGCCACCCCCCTCAGTACCAGTGTTGACAAAAGATGGAATTTTTTTGTCGGTAATAAGAATGTTCTGGAAATTCGGGACTCCTTCGTAACTCAGTTGCCAACCTTGACTGTTTGGGCTGAGATTTACCAGACTGTTGGCACCTACACTTGCCAAGACAATTTGTCCCCCTGGAGCTGTTAAAGTTCCGCCCTCTAGCGTTAAATCGCCGCCTACCAATGCTAAGGTCTTGCCTGATGGTACTTGCAGGCCAACGGGACGGTTAAAGATGTTCGTTGCACTTGCTGGAGTTCGGGAGCGATTGCGGATAGAATTTGCTGTTGCTCCAAATTGCAAGCCAACGGGAACGCTAACCGTGAGCAGAGGGGTGGTTTGGGTAGCTGTAGCGCTAAACTTACTACCATCGGCAAAGTTGATACTGTTGGCTGTAGTTGCTAAAAACGAGCCACCTATGTTTAAAGCAGCATTGGGACCAAACACAATGCCGTTGGGATTAATCAAAAACAGGTTGGCCGTACCATTAGCTTTGAGTGTACCGTCAATATTAGAGATAGATTTGCCAGTGACTCGACTAATGATGTTTTGAGTATCAAAAGTATTGTTAAAGTAAGCTGTAGTTCCAGTAGGTAAAGAAAACTGCTCAAAACTGTGGAACAGATTATTTCCAAGTTGGGTTCCACCTTCGATAATTTTGATATTTCTCTGGGTGATAACACGAGAATTATTGGGTAGAGTAGCATCTGGGGTAATTTGAGCAATAGTCCTGTTTGCAGATAAAGCTATTGCACTACCCGTCAACACGCCTAGGACTTGAAACCAATTGCCAAGACTACTACTCATAAAATATTTCACCCTTCTAGAAACGCTGTACTAACATTAAGTAAACTACATTGAGGAAGGTAATTCGTATTTTTTTTACTTGAACAGCTGCAATAATTATTGTTTTTAGGGTAAGACCTCATTATTTAGTTTGTCTCCAGGTCAAACTGCGATCGCCATAAAAAAACAAGTGCTTTATTAGTTACTAAAGCACTGCTATTAGGTTTTTACAATTTTGAGTTATTTTTTTGCTTTGGTGAAGAATGACGAATAAATGATCGTTTCTCTCCACCAAGCTTACTCAAGTAAAACTTGGTTAGCAAATCCAACAACCTATAGGGTCACCGTTGACAGGACAAGGAATGCAAAACGCACAACTTGCGATCTTAATTTGGCTATCTGCAATAGTATTAATTTTCTCAGCGTCGCTAGCATCACTAAATTTAATTTGAGCTAAATCTAAAGTATAATCAACTCTGAGAACATTTTCCCCAGAAATGCCGTATTTTTGTAATAATTTACCAAAATTAGAGTTACGCAATAGGGATTGCAGCTCTTGGGCAATTTCATCTTTTAACTGCTGCAGTTTTTCAGAATTCATAATCTTTTAACTCCTAGGGTTAAGGTGAATTGCAAACCCAGATTGGACTACAAAAAGGTACGGCTTATTTCCGAAATTACTCCTAAATTTAGCAGCCGAAAATGTTATCATTTATTGACAAAACCCGAGAAGGGTAAAAAGAAAGGGTAGAGCAAAATACTCTTTTTCAGCAAATATGCTTAGATATTAATTAGTTTGGAGGTTCGTAGTAAGCGATTTATCGCTTTTTCAAAGTTCGTAGCAAACGATTCATCCCACATTCCGCAGGTAAGCGAGGAGATCAATGGTATTTTTGAAGAATGATACCATCAGCATTAGAAATAAGAGTACAAGATATTGACCACTGCGGGATAGTGGCAGGGATAATTGACCAAATGTGTTTGGTAGAACAAATCAACCAAATACTAGGAACACATCACCAAGAAATTGTCAGCCCAGGTCAAGCAGTAAAAGCAATGATTCTGAATGGCTTGGGTTTAGTAAGTGCGCCGTTATACCTATTTGAGAAGTTCTTTGTAGGCAAAGCCACAGAACATTTACTAGGGGAGGGAATCAGAGCAGAACACTTAAATGATGACCGCTGAGGCAGAGTCTTGGACAAACTATATGAGGCAGGACTAACACAAGTATTCGTCAAAATAGCCTTAGCAGCAGCGGAAAAGTTTGGAGTAAAAAAAGACACTTTACACTTAGACTCAAGTTCGTTTCACGTGCATGGAGAATACGCCATAACCACTGCTGGGGAAATGCCAGAGGATCTCAAAGAATTTATTGTGGACTTAATGTGCAGTGGAGATGGAGATATTCCTTTATACATAAGAGTTGCAGCCTTGTAATGAAGCCGACTCGGCAGCGTTTGCGCGAATTCTCAAACAGTTTAGGCAACAGTGGCAGATGCAGCTGTGTTTACTGTGAAGAAAACATCAAACAGATGGATTGCTTGCGGTGGCTATCAACAGTGCCAGTCACTTTGAAGGCAGCACAATTTCTCTTAGACAACCTGAACCCAGAAGCATTTGTTGCAAGTGCAATAGAAGGTATGAACAAGCGAGTGTTGTAGTGATTATGGCGGAGTGAAGCAACGTTGGTTAGTAGTTAAAAGTGAAGTTCGTCAAAAAGCGGATTTAAAGCAACTAGAAAAACGCGAGGAGACAGCAATTGGACAAAGCCCAGTCTCAACTGCGGCAGAGTTACACAGCAAGAATTCGCATCAACAGCAGATGCTATTTCAAGCCCCATGCAGCACTTTGACACTCAAGGGTGCTTTCATCTACTTGCCGACCTCAAAATTCTTGAACACAAGGCTTATGCCAAATCCGGCAGACCCCGCAAAGATGCACCAGCCCAAGAGTACTACTATCAAATACAGGCAACTTTAGTACCCCATCAGACCGCCATTGCTGTTGAGCAGCAACGGGCAGGGTGTTTCATTCTTGCTACCAATATACTTGATGCTCAACAACTGAGCAACGATGAACTATTGTATGAGTATAAAGCACAACAATCTACTGAGCGTGGTTTTCGCTTCCTCAAAGACCCTCTGTTTTTCACCTCAAGTGTTTTCCTTAATTCCACAGAACGTGTCGCCGCATTGGCAATGGTTATGGGTTTGTGCTTGTTAGTTTATAGTTTAGGACAACTCGCACTGCGACAGGCACTTGACCAAGCTAAACAAACCATTACCAATCAACTAGGACGCGCCAACTGCTACCCCCACGCTTGCGCGTTGGGTTTTTCAATGTTTTATGTCCATTCATCTGGTCACAATCGCCAAAGTTAAACAGATTGCTAATCTGACTGATGAACGCCGATGGATTCTCCAGTTTCTTGGTGCGCCTTGCCGAAAATATTATCTCCTCACCTGATGCACCTGCGGAATGTGGGTTCATCGCTTTTGCTTCCGGAATTCTTGCTCCATCAACAATTCCCAGATGCGTTGACAAGCATTAGAACCTCTTGCTGAGACGGATTGGATCCTCTGGGCTTATTCGCCTTTGTTTGGTAAACTCGTGTCAGTTTTCGAAAACGGAGAAATCTCTAGGCTCAAAAAACCCCGTTTTCTACAGTAATTAACAGTAATTTCCTACAGTATGTGCCGTTTGCTTGCCTATCTTGGTTCGCCTGTGTCTTTGGAAGCTTTGCTGTACCAACCAGAACACTCACTCATAGTCCAAAGCTATCAACCCCGGGAGATGCTTTCTGGGGTTGTGAATGCTGATGGTTTTGGTGTGGGTTGGTATCATCTGCAAAAAGACACCGAGCCTTTTATTTACAAAAATACACTGCCGATTTGGAATGATATCAATCTGCCCAGTCTCAGTCGTTATGTGGAGTCGGATTGCATACTCGCCTATATTCGCAGCGCTACACCTGGACAAGCTTTGGATTTTTGTAACTCTCAGCCATTTCAGTATCAGCGTTTGTTATTTATTCACAACGGGCGTATTGACAAATTCCGCCAGACACTGTATCGACCGCTGCGCAACCAGCTTGGGGATGAAATTTATCAATGGCTTGGTGGAACGACTGATTCGGAGCATATATTTGCTTTTGTGCTATCTCAATGGCAAGCTCATCCCAGTAAAAGTCTCGAACAAGCTTTGCACGTGGCGTTGCTGAAGTTGGCAGAAATGGCACAAAGTTATTCAACCTACGTTTACGCCAATATAGTAATTAGTGAAGGAAAGCGCCTTGTGGCTTCTCGCTTTGGTACAAAGTCACCAGCTCCTTCTCTTTACTGGACAGTTAAGGATGTAAATTTTCCCGACGCTATTGTGATTGCATCGGAACCTTTATTTGTAGGAAATTGGAATTCTTGTCCAGAAAATAGCATTATCAGTGTAGGGAAAGACTGTGATATCCGAATTGAGCAAATCTGATTTAAAGAAAAAGTTTTTTGTGGCCTTTAGGGAGTGTCGCGCCAAGACTCTTGCTCTTTTTGAGGGAATAGATGAAGCAACCTTTTGCCGTCAGGTTCATCCTGATTTTAGTCCTGTGGGTTGGCATTTGGGTCATATTGCCTATACAGAGTCTTTGTGGATACTAGAGCGCACTGCAGGATGGCGTTGTATGTTTCCACAATACCGAAAGTTATTTGCGGCTGATGGTTTATCCAAATCAGAACGTGTGAAATTACCCGCTCTACAGGAAATTTATTATTACCTGAATACGGTTCGAGATAAAGTTCTCCACTATTTGCAAGTTGCCGATCTAGAAACAGAAGCACCTCTTTGGCATTTTTTGCTTCAGCACGAAAGTCAGCACAGCGAGATAATTACTTTTGTGTTGGAAATGGATAAGAGAAACAAAAGGTGTGGGGAGTTTCTCCCAACTTGGGGGGTAACACAAGAGTCTGCTAGTTTGGAGAATGAGATGATAGAAATTCCTGCTGGCGAGTTTGAAATGGGTAGCGATTTGCCAGAGGCGTTAGATAACGAGCGTCCGGTTCACAGAGTATATCTTGAAGCTTACTTTATTGATCGCTATCCTGTGACGAACGCTCAGTATCGAGTATTTATAGCGGCAGGAGGTTACAAAAATCCGCAATGGTGGTCAACGGCTGGTTGGGAGTGGTTGCAAAAAGAGCAAGTGACTCAGCCCCTTTACTGGTGCGATCGCCCGGATTTCGATCGCCATCCTGTTTGCGGGGTGAGCTGGTACGAAGCTGAAGCTTACTGTCGGTTTGCGGGCAAGCGCTTACCTACAGAAGCAGAGTGGGAAAAAGCAGCGATTTGGGATACAAAAGCCAATTGCCGTCGCATTTATCCTTGGGGTAATGTACAGCCAAAAGTTGAATTTGGCAACTTCGACACCACAATTGGTACAACTACGCCGGTGGATGCTTATCCCGAGGGACAAAGTGCTTGTGGTTTGTACGATTGTTTGGGAAACGTTTGGGAATGGACAGCTAGTTGGTTTGATGGTTATGAAGGTTTTCGTTATTATCCCTATATAGGGTATTCCCAGGTTTATTTCGACAACCAACATCGGGTTTTAAAAGGGGGTAGTTGGGCGACTCGTCCTTGGGTGCTGCGAGGTAGTTTTCGCAACTGGTATCGTCCGGGCGTGCGCCAAATTTTGGCGGGATTTCGCTGTGTTAGCGTTTTGGGTTTGAAGTAGTCTTTTCTGTGCAAACACTTTATGGTCTTGACTTTTGTGGATGCAGTAAGGGCATAGTAAATAAACCCCACGCCAAACCTGTAATTAATCCAGATACGGTGACGGTGTAATTGTTAAAACTCCACCACCCCAACACTTCGGCTGCTAGCTCAAGGGGATAAGCCATCATCAATACGCTACCCCAAGCTGCGCCGCTCCAACCGTATTGATGCAGCCAATAAAATCCGCGAGTACCAGTTGCTGCTAACAGCAATCGAGTCAGCAAAAGACCGGTTACCGTACCGTAGCAACGCATGCATACGGCCATGAGAAATGGCGAGGCTAAGCTGAGCGCCATCTCTGGCTGCGGACATACATGGCTGCCCATGAAATAGATAATGTTGGCAATTCCAGGTAAAATTGGCAGTCTCGATACAGCCAGAAAGGGTGCTGCTGGAGGTCCTATGACCATTGCGGCTAGGATAATGTCTGCAACGATACTCGCCCAGTGAATTTGTAACCCTTTGCTGAAAGCTGCTTTTGTAATCATTTGTGTCATTTTTGCTTACTCAAGGGTATTTTAGGCGTTCGCGCAGCGGAAGGGATGGCATCTTGACAAGAGTATTTAACTTACTTTAGCAGTATACGGACTTGTTAATTTATCCAATTGCTGCACCAACAAACTCAAGAACAATCCCACATCTGTGACTACGCCTACCGATTCTATGGAACCTCGATCGCTTAATTTGGTTACGACTGCTGGGTTAATATCTACGCAAACCATCTTTACTCCTGCTGGTGTCATATTTCCTACTCCAATGGAGTGCAGCATCGATGACAGCATTAAAATCATGTCTGCACCTTTGAGCAGTTCGGCGTATTCTGCTTGTGCTTTGAGCAGATCCATCTGAGTGTCGGGTAGGGGGCCGTCATCGCGAATCGAACCTGCTAGGCAAAAGGGTACGTTGTTCTTAACGCATTCGTACATCACGCCACTTTTTATTATTCCGGCTTCCACAGCTTTGGCTATGCTGCCGTAGCGTCTGATGGTGTTGATGACTTTTAGGTGATGGCGATGTCCGCCGCGTACTGCTACGCCCCGCTTCATATCCACGCCCAGGGAGGTACCCATAATTGCTTGTTCGAGGTCGTGAACGGCGATCGCGTTGCCACCTAACAGTACTTGCACGTATCCTTCTCTAATCAGTCGCGCTAGGTGTTCACCCCCGCCGGTATGAATGACTACAGGACCAGCCGTGACAACTACTTTACCACCAGCATCTCGGATTTTACGTAATTCCCAAGCTACTTGTTCAACGACTAGTTCCACCCGCCGCTCGCTGGAAACTCCTGCGGACATAAAACTAAATTCTTCGGCGTTGCGCTTTTCTCGCGATTCTGTTTTGCGGATGGTGCGAATACCCTGCACGTCTACGACTACTTGCTCGCCGACTTCTAAGTCGCGCAATAATTTACACCGCGCTACCCATCCTTGGGGAGTTTGGGAAACGGCGATCGCCCCGTCCATGCGTTGGTTTTCTACCTTTATCCACTGCCCTTGGATTCGCACTTCGGTAGGATAAATGGTGGTGACGTAGAAATCATCGGGAGCCACACCGGCAACAGTCACTGGTTCGAGTTTGGCATCTCGCTCGTCTTCAGGCAAGTCTACAGCTCCTAGGTCGATAAGCTGGGAGATAATTTCTTCCATAACGCCGTGGGAAGGAGCTGAAACTTTTATTTCTGCTCTAGAAGTACTTTGCCGTTGCTCTCCTAATTGGAAGTTTAGGACTTGGAAACTACCACCGTTGTCTACAACCAAGTCCAAGGCACGATTGATCAAGCCAGCGTCAAGCAAGTGTCCTTCCATGCGAACAATACGGCTTTCTACCGGCATGTTGGCATGCACTTCTTCTCGAATTGGTTCTGTTACCCGCAGTGTCAAACATTTGGCGGCGCCACCAGCTTTGAGAAATTCTGTTAGCGGTGTTTCGATGAGTTGGAAGCCAATTTCGCTCAGGCGTGCTTTTAATGCGTCGCTGGCTTTGTTCATTACCACTACCTGCTCTATATTTACCGCATTGCAGGCAAAGTTCACCGCGTCGCTTTCTGCAATGGCAATGCGCTTTTCTGGTGCTACTCGCATTTCAATTAAACGGTTGGAGTAGGAATCAAAAGCGGCGGGATAATATAGCAAATAGCCGTCTGTTAACGGACAAAAGCAAGTATCCAAATGGTAAAAACGCTCGTCAATCAATCGCAAGGACAATACTTCAATATCCAGCCACTTGGCCAGGTAGGGATGGGAATCTAGTTCTGAGCGAAACCCGTATCCCGCCCACAGCCAGCGTCCTTCCCGATCCAGCAGTGCATCTCCCGCTCCCTCAAAAGGTAAGTCTTTCGGCAATTCGTAAATTTTGTAGCCGTTTTCTTCAAACCACTGCTTGAAAAAAGGTTCTTCTCCTTGGCGTTCTTTGTGTAAAAAACGACTCATGACTACCCTATCTCCCAGAACCAAGCCAGCGTTAGCTGTGAAAACCATGTCCGGCCAGCCCGGTTGAGGTGGCACTAAGTCTACTATGGCGTGTTCTTTAAGAATTTTATAAAGGTTATGCCATTGCTCTACGGCGCGATCGCGCGACGATTTATGAATATTCCCTTCCATCCAGGGATTGATCACGTAATCCACGTCGTAGTAGTCGGGAGGACACATTAAATAGCGAATTTGGGAATTCATAAAAATAAGGGTATAGATGTCATCAGTCTAATTAAATACAGATTCTTGTAGATTTGATTCTGTAACAAGAGTTAGTGAACTGCTCGAGGCTCGCTGCTGTACAAGCAATTTGCCGGTTTTCAATTTTACCGGAAGTTGCCTTTGTTATCGCACTGATTTCCAATCCCAAAAGCTGTAATTAACTAAATTAATATATACGCTATGCCAGCATGAGCTTTCTATCCTGCTTGTGTTTTATAATTTAGCAGAAAACAGAAATTCCCCCAGCCCCCATCACTGCTCGATTTAGCAAGGTTATTATCATCTACCGAACTGCAAGGCTTTCCACGATTAACAGCTTGGTTAGATCTCGCCAATTTTCTTTCCGGAAAGCTTGGCTGTATAAACTAGTGTAACAAAGTTTTTGGTAGAGCAGTACAGTTAGCAAGCGCTACAGGGCAAAACCTCTTGTCTGGCAGTTAAAATTCTCACTTTCTACCCAAAAAATGCAAAGAGCTATCCCATTATATTCACTATCAGCTAAATTCGAAAATACCAGAAAATTGCCCATCCTGTCAAATGACGCAAATGCGTGAAATAAATGCTAAATATTCTCAATTAATCCCTTGTTTTTTACAAAACTTAAGCAAAATCTAAATTTTTATTAATTACAAAATTTAACACTTGTCTAGCAATGTCGTCATTTTCACAGAAAGTAAAAATTTCTTATGGCAAATCTGTTCCTGCCAAATCTGAAGCCAGCCACTTATCAATCAGTTCGACAACACCAGCACCCCTGCTGGCATTGGTAACAAAATCTACTTGTTCTTTCAACATCGGCAATGCATTGGCAACGGCAACCGAGTAGCCGCACGCGCAAACAAAAGTAAGATCGTTTTCAGCATCGCCAATACCAATAACATTGAGCGGTGACAAATTCAATTCTTCTAGTGCCGCTATCAGCCCGGTTGCTTTGTCAATGCCGTTGGGCAGCACCATAACCGCACCTTTATTATAGATGACTTGTAATTCCAATCTCAACTGGCGAATAACCTCTTGGACGGTAGTTTCCTGGGGGTGCCAAGTAGCAACTATGACCTTGCCTGCAGACAGGGGGTGAACGCCGCGTTTTTGCAAAGCTTGTATAAACTCTGAAGGTGGTTGGTTGGCCAGGAGCTTTTGTTGACCAGAAGCAGGAAAATAAAGCAACGGGCCGTTTTCAGCGACTATGCAATCGCAGTAGTGGTATTGGGGAAAAACCTGCTGCAAGTCATCTAATAGTCTGCCCGTAACTAAAATCAGTTTTTTGCCAAAGGCGCGCAGGCGTTCTAATGCTGCTAAAGTTTCGTTATCAACCTGTCCATCGGTGGCGAGGGTACCATCGTAATCAGTGGCTAACGCTAAGTAGCGAGTGGATGCTTTTGTCATTGGTTTCATTGGTTATTTAATAGGGAGCTTTGCAATTCAGGTTGCTTAAAATGATAACTTTGAAATTTAGTGATAGCAGCCTGGATAAGATAGTTTTTAACTGGAATTGTTAACACCAACAATATCTGGATAGTGGCGATTTACTTAGTGCTTAAATACCTTGTTTTCCACAAGAGTTAGACTTGAAGTGTTTCTGGGATTTCCTTAATTTTTAGAAAGAAAATGAGGGTTATTTAGCTAAAGTATTTCCAGAATTATGGGAAAATTACTAGTGCCATCCGGCACGTTGGGCGAACGCAATTAGCTCTCGACAGCTAATAGTAAGGTATTATTGTGGAGCGATCGCTGCTGCTTAGTGAGATTTGCTACAAAGTTTTCGCAGGAGCAGCACTACCAACAGAACATAGTTTAGAAAATAAATAATTAGAAGTTTACTTTTGGCTCAAGGAAGCGATATTTACCTAAAACATCCAGTTGAGCAGTAATGTGGTCAGTATCCATTTGAATGTAAAGAAACACACAAACAATAAATATGCCCTACCTGACATCAGCCGACGCTATTCGTTCTTTAGTTTCTGAGTATGCTACAAGGTCAATTTTGTGGATAGACACAGAAGTTGCTGACTATAAAAGTCGCAATCCAAGATTGTCACTGATTCAGGTGTTGGACGACGCCAAAGATATGAGCGGCGATCGCGTTTACCTTTTGGATGTGCTGGAGCAACCGGAGATTGTGGCTGACTTTATCGATCGAATTATGGTTAATGCAGCTATTGAAAAGGTATTTCACAATGCTAGCTATGATTTAAAGTTTCTGGGTCATAAAAAAGCAAAAAACGTTACTTGTACTTTAGAGATGGCAAAAAAAATACCTTATTACATGCTGCCATTACCGAACTATCAACTTAAAACTCTCGCCTCCCAATTGTGTAACTTTCGCTATATTGACAAACAACAACAAAATAGCGATTGGGGAATCAGACCCCTGAGCGAAGAACAAATTGAATACGCTTATCTAGACTGTATTTATCTAGCTCAAGTGCATGCACGTTTGCTGGAACTAACTCAACAAAGTAACCCCGACCCCTTAACTGAAGATTTAGTGGCCCTAGCTGCAAGATACCAGCAAGTAGAACAACAGTGGAAGTTCTTGAATTCAGAATTTGAGCATTTGCAAGAAAGAATTAAAAAGGCAATGCAAGCTCAAAATCTCTCGGAAACCTCACACTTCAAGTTGACAAGCTACGAGCGGACTACCATCAAAGTATCGTTTTTAGAACTAGCAAGATTAGTACAAACGGAAGGTATAGAATTAAATTTTGACATTACCCTGACGCAAAAATTGCAAAAAGAACTAGGAAAAAGTTTGGAAAATCTGTCAGTAGATGTAGAAAAAATTACTGCTTCTAGACTAAGTTTAAAAAATCAAGAAAGTGATGTAGAAGACAAGTAAATAGTGTTTTGTTCTCAAATGTTTGGATACTTTCAATGCAGTATTTAAACTCCAAAAGTTAGATACTGGAATTTTAATATTCCAGGCAATTTTCTTGGTTGATTGTAATTTATGAAACTGCATTTATGGAAGCAAAAAATAACAAAAACAGCACTCAGCATAGCTGCAGCGACTGCATTGATAGCGCTCGGAACAGTTTCCTGTACTCAAAACAGGGAGCTATTAGTAACAGAAATCGGCATTAGTCCTCCCAAGCGTCCGGTATCAAAACCATCAAAAGCTATGGAATTCTATATTCAAGGTCAGTACAAGTATATCCGGGGAGACTCTCAAGGCGCAATCGCAGCCTTTAGCCAATCAATTAACCTCAATCCAAATTATGCTCCCGCCTACAATAGCCGCGGACTGGTCTACTTTGATATTGGAGAAAAACAGCAAGCGATCGCAGACTACAGCCAAGCTATTCGCCTTAACCCTAACAACGCCGAATTTTATAACAATCGCGGTAACGCTCGCGCTGCCTTGGGAGAGATGAAAACAGCGATGGAAGATTACAACCAAGCCATTCGTCTTGCTCCTTCCTACGCCGAAGCTTATAACAACCGTGGTAACGCCCGTGCTGCTGTAGGAGATAAAAACGGAGCGATCGGCGACTACGACCAAGCGATTCGCTTTCATCCCCTGTATGCAGCAGCGTACAACAATCGGGGAAATGCTCGCGCTGCTTTGGGAGATAAGCAAAGAGCCATAGCTGACTACGACCGAGCCATTCAACTTTCCCCCAAGTTTGCAGCAGCGTACAACAATCGGGGAAATGCTCGCGCTACTTTGGGAGATAAGCAACGAGCCATAGCTGACTACGAACAAGCTGCCAAGATCTTCCAACAGCAGAATAACCAGCTATTGTATCAACAAGTAATGAAAAATATGAAAGAATTGCAGTAGTAGGAGTATTAGTTTCAGATTTGAAAAGGCAGATGGCAGAAGGAAAAAAGGTCGCATTACGGAACCGCAAGGCTAACAGCGATGACTTGAGTGTATGGAGTCACGGACGCTGCCGTTGCTGAGTTGCCCGCTCCAAGGCCATGCTGGTTTTCCCGGTTTTAGTAGAGTGGGTTAGACAGCGCAATTTCTACTTAACGGGCATATATCCATAACCTGCAGCAGTTTTTGCCCCAATTCCCATTTCTGATAATCCGGCCTTCAACCACCCGATAGCTTGACCAACGTAGGTTTCAATCTCTGTTCCCTCGCCTCTCCCTGCAATAGCAAAAGCAAATTTACTCTCTCGCCCCAATGTTAAAAAGTAAACAGGGTTAGGGCTGTCCCAGGGGGCAGGAGGAGTATTCCCTGTGTTATCACCGTAATAATTTGGATGGTGATTGTTCATGATGTCGACTTCCAGCTTAGGGACTTTGGTAGGAACGGCATCTAAAAAAATGACTGATCCTGTTTCGCCTTGCGTTCCAAAAATTGCTTTGAAGTCAGGATTAGCTTCTGCATCCCCACGCTGTGTCATTTGTAATTCACACAACATAGCGTAGGAGGCTGCCAGTCCTTTCAGGGCGCTGCCGGGAATGATGGGAATTCCGGTAATCCGGTTGAGCGTCATGCTGGTTTCCAGAATGCTGGATTGCCCCAAACCAATGACCATCCGCCATTCTGGAGCAGCGTTGAAAGTTTGGCAGTGGGGAAGTGTCCTGACCATTTGTTGCCAGCGTTGATAGTTAGCCTGCACTAAATCTTGGGTAAGTGGGTAGTTTTGGGTCAGTTGTTTGAAGAATTCTGCTTTTTGCTTTTCTTCAAACTCCCACCTGTCAGTGTAACCAACATAGCGATCGAGAAGTAAACTCAGATTGCTACATTGATACGAATGATGCTTCAGCTTGACATTAGTTTCCCTTGGTAATGGAAATTTCATTGGTATAAAATCACTGCTGCTCTCGATCGTTTTCTGCGGATGAGTAATCTTAATTTTTCCACGTTCAACACCATCTGGAACAATGACAGTAATCTGGCTTCTTGCAGGGTCGATTTTAAATTGAGCAGGCTTATCTCCGAAAGTTACACGACTTACGCCCAGGAAATTTCTGCCTTTTATAATTACTTCAGTTCCCTCTGGTGCAATGTTAGGCAAGAAGTCTTGAATTTGAGGATCGTCACTTTTTCTAGGCATTTTCATTGGCTCCCAGCTTAGCTTCAGCAAACCGTTTCAGCCATTGCAGAAATGCCAGAGACTCAGCTGTGGCTCGGCGATAAAGTTGGCTGTCCATTTGCAGGATGTTCTCTAATAATAAATCGTCCTGTCCGAGCTCAAGTTGTTGACACACCCAAGTTGAGAGATGCTCGAACATTTTCTGATGATGATCCTTATTCTTTGCCTTCAGAAAGGCGAGTGTCTGAGCTAACCCATTCACCTGGATCAAGGTTGGCATCTCACGGGCAAGACTGCCATACTCTTTGTTTGTCGCATCAATTTTCTGGATATCGTTCCAAGCAGCCTCAGCCCGACAGCGATCTAAATCCCTCGGTTTGACAGAAGTTTCTGATGGAGAAGAGGGTTGTGCAGATGCAGGCGGTGGGTTTGTATTAGGAGGACTAGGAGGAGTCGCTGTGTTAGGGGAGGTAGGAGGAATCGGCGAGGTAGAACTGCTAGAATGTTGCTGGGTATTCTGTTTGTTTTGATTCTGTTTGTTTGGATTATTATTGCTCATTTTGAGTCCCTCCCTGGCTACCAAAAACACGAGTTGCAACGATGCCGCGACCAACGGTTTCATTACCGCCTAGCTGTAAACGAGCGTGGCCGTTGGTTAAATGCTCTTGCACAATGTCAAGAATTTCATTTGCATCGAGATCACCATTGCCATTTTTTTTCTTAGGCTTGTTTTCGGTGCGAGGATCGCAGGCAAAAAGGGGAGTATAGAGCAGCGTATCATTGGGTAAGTTCTCTTCTGTCCACAAAGCGCCTGTTTCAACAGTCTTTTTAACTGGGTCTAGCTTGGTTCGCGCCACAATATCGGTACTGAATTGACAGAAGTCTTTGAACGCGTCATCACTGAGGATCGCAAGGTTTGTCTTCAGCCTGCTTCTCCAGAAAATGTATTCATCACCGCTGGGTAGGGCATTATCTGCCAACCACGCCGCAAGTTTATCAACTTCTGGATTCTTGGTAGCAGCGAAGGTGAATTCTTCCAAAACGATCGCGTTATCAATACTCAATTGACAATTATTAGGAACAAGGGCATTGCTATCTGTAACCCGACTCATATCGATCGACAAAGTTAGCTGTTGTCCTGTTAGATGCAGATCGCGGACAAAACGACTGATCGCCAGAGGGCAGGTGATCCAGGCAAACACTCCTTTGAGGGAACGCACCGGAAAGAGCAGAATGCGCCCATCTCCGGGTGACAAAGCTCCGGCATGCTCACTGGCATTGTCACTTTTAGGGCCGAAGATTGCCTTCATTAGATCAGGTTGCTCCCTCAACCCATTACTTTCAAAGGCGCTTCGCAGTTTGCCCTTAATCCCGGAGGACTGAATCATGGGTAGATTGGTGTGTCGCTCCCGCTGAATGGGCAGATCAACCACACCCAGACTGCTACCACTGCCGACATGCAACGGCGTTTCGGTATATAGGAATAGTAACTTAACCGCTTTGAACATGAGAGACTCCTATGCGTTTTCTAGAAGAGGTTTGATGTAGCGATCGCAAAACTGAACTACCTGAGCTTGTCCTCGTGCAGTCGTGCGAATGGTCAGGTTTGCTGCCTTTTCGTTATCTGCCCACAAGACGCGAATCACACCATCGTCGGATGCGCTTTTTACTCGCTTGAGGATGGTGTTTTCAAAGTTCCCGCCAATAATCTCCTCAACAGCAGGTAAAGCGGCCACTCGCTGTGCAAACTCTTTCGTGCCTCTGGGAAAGTGATGCGTCTCATTTAGAAGTGAGGTAGACAGCTTCTCAGAAGCTTTCCGTTTCGAAGGAGGTGGCTCCTCTACAACCACTTCCCGCACCTGCCTTAATCGCTTCCATAAAATATCTCCTGCGGGCGACAGATAGATATACTGTTCTGAGTCGGGTGGAGAGAGCAGTTGTTGAATACGACCTCTATCGTCTGAACTGACAGCCTTCAGACGTTGTTCAACCTCGGACTGGGTGCGGGGTTCTTCATCAAGCCATCCGAAGAAACGATCGTATTCAATCAGTAAATCCAGATTCCAGGTGATAGGCAAGACTGGAAAAGTGATGGGCTTCTCAAAATCCTGATAAATGTATTTGACAGGAACCTGAAAAATCATGCCCACCATCGTTGTATAGGCAATTTCGGCTTTGAAGCCTCCAGTGGCATTAATGATAACCTCATGCCTTTCCCGTTGGGCCTTGTTAATTTCATCGATGATGGTATCGACTAAATTACGAAGACCTTTTCGTTCAAACTGGGCTTCGTTCTGCTCTAACTGTAGTTTTCGCAATCGAAGATTTCGCCAATCCTTACTCTTGAGGTAACTCTCGATTTGCTTGGCACAGCGTTCACCCTCTGGAGTAGCGGTGTATAGCATCACAACTGCATCATCAGGGGTTGCAATCTTGGGTAGAGAATTAGTTTCAGCAGATGCTTTTTCTGCTCCAACTTGCTCAAAATAGTGTCTTAGTTCATCGTCCGTAACGTCTGCATTCTTTTTGTTTAACGCACGGGCAGTATTCGTGAGTAGAGATGTTCCTGTAGTTGTAACGATCACTTTCATGGTTGTTTCTTACTAAAGTTAATAAAGTTCCAAGAACCAACAAGACTTAGTCCAAAGCCAATTTGGGCATCTAGGGGATCGTCTGCTAGGTTTTTCCAATGAAAAGTCTGGACAACTTGTTCGGGTTTAGCATCCGTGGTGAAGTAATAGATAGAACCAGCAGGCACGGCTCGATAGGTAGGTTTGGGTCGACTATAGGCCACATCCCAGCCGCCGATCGTTTGATAACGGGCGATCGCCGCCGCCACAAGCGTTACCTTTACCCCTTGATAGGTACCTTGTAAACTGGTCTCATCGATCCATTCCGGTAGCCATCCCTTCTTGAAAATCGTTGGTGTGGCTAAGTAAAGTTTGAAACGAGCAGGTTGTTTGAGTTTTTCGAGTAGTTGCTTGTCCAGCTCTCCCCAATTCAGTTGCAGTTGCTCGGTATAGCTTGCAACCCGATTCTCACCCCCGATCGCAATTAATCCCGACTTTGCTTCTGGATTGGCGCTTAACTGACAAATCCCTTCTAGCTCAACATACAGCCCAACATTTTGTTCACAGCGAATAAACTCGGTTTGGTACAACCTGCCTTCTTTAACGGTCTGTTTGCGATTATCGACCTCAATACCAAAGCGAGATTCTCTTTCATAGAGTTTATTAGGTTGAATAAATCCAGTAGGCTGTTCACCCAGCAAGTATTGTTTGAATTCCTTTTGTGACCAATAGCCTGTAACCGCCTCTACGGGTTCTGTCTCAGTTGTCCAAAGTGTCCGCAAGTTATAATCTAGATCGTTATTACCTGGAAGTTGTTGTTGTAGGGGTTGCAAATATGCCAGCCTCGGGTCGGCACCAGAACGAGCTTTCACCTGCACCACATCAGCTGGAACTGGGAAGTAAACCGTTAAGGTCGTATCTGCTCGCTGTGCAATCAGGGGCCCTTTCAGCCTCATCTTGCCATAATTGCCGCACCCGTTTTGTTCTGACCTGCCAATTTCCTCTGGAATGGTGCAAGTTTGTTGCTCCGGGCATTGCGCGCAGCCGTCTCGATAGGATTGATAGCGTCCACAGCGTTCCGCCAAAACTTTAGAGCGAATCACCCCTTGCATGGTGTTAGAGGTAGGTGGAAAAAGGCTGCGAGCGCGATGACCTTCGCCCGCCGAAAAAGGGCGACCATCACGAAATAGTAATACGTCTGATGGCTCAATAAAAATTTTCATTAGCCTTCCTCCCCCTCTGCGGTTGCCAGGAATCGAGTAAACACCAGTAAATCAGCAAAAGTTTTGAGGCTACCTGTATCGTTTCTAGCAGTTGACGCCTGATCAGAAAAATAAATTAGCTCTGCCAGATCTCTGGCTAATTCTTTCTCCTGGTTTGGATCGAGTTTATATTTACCCTGCTGACGGTGCAGGAGCCGCTGAATTTCAGCTTGGTTAATATCCTTGTTCTTGAGGGCAGATAGGGTTTCTGCCTGCTCACGCAGTATATAGGGAAATTTGCTGGAGATGCGATCGTGGGCGAAGTGTTCCTGAAAGACCTGTAATAGGGCAACGGTATCTTTCAGCAATGCTGGTTGCTCCTTGTTGCTATAGAACCATTTTGCACCGGCCTGCATTTCTTCACCCGATCGCTTGAGGAAGGTGATGCTAAAGGCATTTCGCCCCTGCTGATTTTTGGCGGCTTTTTCCGCAGCTCGTACTGCATTTAGAGTTAAATCAAGGGGATTCATATAATGAGCGATCGCAATTCCGGTACTGGCTGTTGCCCTATGTCCCATGGTGGTGAAAAGGCTTGCTGGCTGGCTTTCATCCAGTTGTAAATAGATGTATCCCGATCGCGTTCTGACATTACCAAATTTGACTTCAAATTGTGTACCGGCCTGGTTGCTACCAATTTCTCCCGTATCAACCTCACCAGAAAAAGCAGCTCGTAACTCTCTGGCAACCTTTAATGCACAATCCAGTGGCAGTAATGCCAGAACATCATCTCCACCCGCATAAACCAATTTACCGGGATAACGGTTTTCTACGATATGGCGAACCAATTTGAGCGAAAAATCTCCCAAAGCTCTGCTGATAAACCCATGAATGGCAGGAGACATGAGTCGATTACTCTGTAGAATAGATTGCCAGTCAGGTTCATTCTGATTCTGTTGGTTACCTCTGTTTTGTAATGTTGCAAGCGTATCAGGATGTAAAACCTGTTCATACCGTGGCATGTTGTCTCCGGCAAGCCATTTCCCCATCTCATCGCCATCCATCATCAGAACGGCAAAATATTTGCGGGGTTTAGGAATACCCGAATTTTTCGCTACCTCTAGAAATGCGTTTAACCTGTTTCGAGCTTCTTGACGTTGGCTCCTATCAATATTACTGGGCCACTCATCGTCGCGATCGTAGGTTTCTGATAGTAATAATCGCCCTTCTAATCTCAAAAATTTTCTCAGAAGATCATCATTGTTGTGAATTTCAATTGCTAGCTTAGGGATAACGGCTTGATGACAACGGTTACCTTGACTAATGGGCCATACAGTTTCTATCCAGGCACTAAGACTTTGGCACAAATCATCCTGATCACGATGATCAACCTGGTTTACATAGTTAATTACAGATTCCTTAAAGCTAGCCGTAGCAATGCTACTGGTAGATGGAAAACGTAGCTCGTACCTTTCGTCATCTTCGGAACTATTAGCAGTTTGGGAGGCTTGAATACTTAGATGTTCTTGGAAATACGAACGCCATGCACAGCGCTTAGTCAGTTCGATCGCATCCAATCGCTCACCACTCTCGGCGATTTCAAACCGTCGTTGACGTTGCAATCTCCTGCTCAAGTTTTCCCAAAACTCCTTGATCTGGCTTCGCCCACGTCCACTGCAATTGAGGCTATCAAAATCGCTGTCCGGGATATTCAGGTAATCAATCCCATTGTACAAAGCTGCCCGATCGCCCCCTAGCGTCGATTTCTCCCCCGTTTCAGAAACCTGGGCAAAGTTGCGTAACCCCTTACGACTGCCTAGGGCTTTTTCGGTAATGAAGTAGAGATCGCTGTAGATTGCACCAATGTTAGGCGCGTAAGTTCCTGAATCATCACGATAGGTGATAAGAATTTGCTCTGTTCTTTCGGCACGGTTACCCAAATAAGGTCGATGGGGATTGAAAAACCGCCCAAAGTCTCTATTTTGAATTGGTTCCGTTCCCTCAGGTCGCCAGGGATAAACCTGCCAGTAAATTTCAAAGAGATTTTCAGTTTGGCGTTCCCAGGTTCTCGACCAGGCTGGTGGGCGATCAAAAAACCGCTCAAAGTCTGATTTGACCGCCTGGGTAATGTCGCACCACTGCGATCGCACCTTTTCTGCCGCTGCTTCAGCCAGGTCTACTCCTCGTTCACGAGGCACAATGGCTAAAAAGCGATTGGGCAAGCTCGGCAGGATCAAATCTTCCGGCCTTGGTGCAGCAATAATGCCTCTAGTACTCAGCCAGCGATCGCACAACGGTTGCCCATAAAGATTTGGGAAAATCACAGCATCCGGCCCAATCGCCTCAGCAATAACTTCGATCGCGGCCCAGTTCAAATAAGACAGCAGATAACTCCCCGCCCACAGATCTTGAGTCCGTCGGGCGGCACTGATAAACGCTTGCACCGGGCCAATTGTAAACAGCAGGAAAGCAGGATCGGGATCGGATTGTTCATCCGGTTGGGTAGCCGCGATCGCACTCGTCAAAGCTTGGTGTGCCCAAATCGAGTGATCGGGGATGCGGGTATCAGCGGGCAACAAGTCCCATAAAACCCCCAGTTGATTCCCGTCAGTTTGCTGAATCTGGGTTGGCCAGTTGCGCCACAGCCACAGGAATCGCTTCTGGGGATCAGAGGGGATGTCAGCTAGAGAAGTTTCAATCGCTGTATCGAGAGCTGTCTTATTTATTTGCGTGGGCAGCAATCTACCTGCTCCCAAATTCAACCTCACTCCTGCCAAAGGATGAGTAAGATAGGGCCTATTCGAGAAGCTGGCTCCACCAATGGTTCTGTAACTGGGGAAGTTGAGGCGATCGGCAGCGGAAGCAATCCAATCTGCTTTTTTGAATGCCTCTTGGTTAAGGGTAAGCCCTAACTGCTCGGCCCAGCGTTGTGCTTGCCTTTCATGACCTCTAATATCTAAAGGTTTATTGGGTGGATCATGGAGCAGTGCTTTTGTTTTGAGAAGCCAAATATCGTAGGTATTCATGGAAGATTGACTGTTGTTGGGCGTAAACATGGAATAAATTCCTGATCAATAATGTTTTGATTAGGCGCAGTGCATGTAGTAGGTTTACTAACCGACCTACTCTTCACCAGAAGTTTTTCATCGTTTGGGAGTAAACGACTTTTGAAATGAACGATTACGACTATCTTTTCATTATTGGAAAGCTCAATGAGTTTTACGTGCATTGGGGATGTACTTCGATTTATTTTCCCAGTTGCCTCTACAAACGCAGACTGATTACTTAGTGATCTGAAGCGAAATTGAATTGGAAGCCCAAAAGCTGCCCGTTTCACTGTTGTAATAGATCCTCCGTTGGATTGCAGCCATCGTTGTATTTCTTGATAATCATCTTGGCGAGCATTTTGGTATCGAGATCTAAAGCTTTTATAATGCACACCAAAATCATCCAGCAAAGTATCCCAATAGTTATTGTTTTCAGGATCATTAGACTGCCAGAGATATACACTTGATGTCTGCGGATGGAGAATTTCAAATTGAGTGGGAGCACTTACTCGATGTGTCTGATTCGGTGCAATAATTTCTTGATATAGCTCCTTAACTGACCGAATACCTTGAGATAGCTCCTGTGATAAAGACTGCGTATCAGCAGACTGAATCTTGAACTCAAGTCCTAAATTCAACGGCTGGCATTGATCCCGAACCTTGAGGTTCCCACCCCCCCGATTACTCCGGGAGCCAATACCGCCTAAATGAATGAGCAGCCACATTGCACCAATGGCTAATTTTAAACACTGCTGATCTTCTTCTCGATTCAGGCGTGTCTGGAGAATCACTTTGAAGTGGCTACCTGGAGGAAAGCAGCCTCTTGGATCTCGTTTGTTGTCCCCATAAGTTGAGAAGAACAGATAAATCAGTCCAGGAAAATCTTGATCTTTCTTCAGAACGCAATTACTGATAGGTTGCTTTGCTTGAACTCGAATTGTAACTGCTCCACCACCATCTGTATTGCCAAATACCTTATCTTCCAAGGTTCTAACTATATTCTGGCTAGCAACACTAGCCGCGATCGCCCTGAACCAGTATCTCAAGGCACCCCGGAAGGCAGGCGGACGTAACTCAGCCGTGGTTTGATCGGCACCAGCCAGGAACAGAGGCGTTACTGTTTCGAGATCAAAGGTAATGGATGGCATAAACAACTGTGTGGAAAGAACTGTGTAGAAAGTGGCTTAGAAGAACATCTCAGTTTTCGGCAAGCTTCAACTTGTCTGGGGCAAGAGCGTCTTAACTTGCTCCAACAGTACCGACGGAACCGCGCAAGGATTTCCCTGCTTCCAGGGGCCGCAGGTCATCTCTAACCAGGGTTCCCGTTTCTGGACGACTTCGCACGGCTCCAGAGAACTGTGAATCACCGCTAGGCATTTGAGATTGCCGCGATCGCCACAAAACTCGTGCCAGGGGGCGGTTTCTTCAGGTTTAGAGCTAATCACAATGTAATGAGTACAAGCTTCTAGCAAGGGCACCTTTTCCGCTTGCACCTTGCCCCCCACATCGACAATCACCAGTTGCTTCTGGCGACGCAGGCTAAGAATGGCCTGAGCATGATGGGGAAAGAAGCGATCGGTCAGTCCGCCCTTGTTCGCCAGTTTGTAGGCTTCCCGTTCAGCGTCGGATGCGGTTTTGTCCAATTCCAGAATCCAGTTGCCTTCCCCGTCCCAATGGGCACGCTGTAGGTAGATATCAGGATGATTAGGGATGAGGGTGGTAAATAGGGCATGAGAAAGAACCGACTTGCCGCTGTCTGGCGGGCCGACGACCATCACCGCTGGGCAGAGTCGGGGCCGGGAATTGCCCCTCAGATCGATCGGCAGCACCTGTCCAATCTGGGCTTGGCGAGAGTGGGTGGCGACGACGACGGCTCCCAGGCGGGGGTCATAGCAGGCGACCCAGGCGGTTGGGTGCAGTTCATGAACCAGATAGGCATAAAGCCAGATGGGGGCGCGTCCGGAGAGCACTACCCCACCACGGGTATCGATGCCGGGGGGCAATTCCAGATTGCCTAAGTCATCAGGCGAAACCAAGCGATCTGTGGACGTTAGTTCAATCTCAAGCAATTGATAGCTCAACGTTTGCCAAGAACGAGGCTGACTGAGGCTGAGGCAAATGGGAGGCAGCGATTGCATTTTTTTGGGTGTTAAATTTTCTACACTATTATTGCATTTGCCTTGAAAGGGGGACTTCAAAATTAAGCTATGTTTAACTATCCACCCAGTCCAGCAATCTTGCAATGGCTCAGTCGGGGGCAGTTTGCCAATCGGCTGCTTCGATCGCTGCGGCTATGGCTGATACTCGATCGGTTATATGGAAATGAGTTTCATTGGGTAAAGGAGTTATCTCAGCCTTTTCGGTATGGGGAGTTGCGCGATCGTTTATTTGCTATCAGTCACAGTTGTTCTGAAACTCTATCGGCAACAGCCTTAGTTGAAGGTTGTCGAGGAACGGATTGTTTGTGTCAGCGAACGCTGCGTTCTCTATTGACCTATTGCTCCTTCCCGCAATCAATCCCAGAGTGGATCGCCGAAACGGCTCAACGAACCGGCCTATCGCCTGCCGCCATCGAAGCCCACCTTGAGCGAGCGCCCTTTGCCGTCACCCACCGTTCTCTCCGTCAAGACTTAACACTACTGGCCCACCAAGGTTGGTTAAGGCAGGTTCCTCACCGTGGCTATTTGTGTCTGTCCGCCTCCCAATGGCCCCAGCTTCCGGCCGAAGCGGTCCCAACGCTCGACGGATTGGGTTTATCGCCCGCCCAAACCTGGCAACTGTTGCATATTCTGGAATCCATTGCCTTTGTGCAGCCAAATTTGGATGTGGTGATCAATACCCTATGGGAACAACTGGGCCAGTTGCACTTGTGTACAACCAGACGGAGTCAATCCCCCAGCCGCCACATTTTTCTGCACCTTGACTACGTTTTGTCGCCACAAGTCCAGGAACAAGTGGATGATTTACAACAACAAATCGAATCCCTCTGGCAAACCCCAGATGGAGGGGTGATTCAGTTCGAAACGTGGGTAGCGAAAGAACAGCGCCTGGCGCCCATCACAGTCTATCCAGTGTGTTTGCACTATGCTAGGCGAGCGAAATACCTCAGCGCCTACGGGATTGATCCCTCTGGTCAGGTTGCCTGGCACAACTACCGGCTGGATCGCATTCGTTCCCAGCGTTTACGGGTTTTGCCCTGGGGCGATCCCGAAGTACCTGCCATCCTGAAGCAAAAACGAAACACAGGAACGCTGCCCACCCCCGAATGGATCGAACAACAACTGGAGGAAGCCTGGGGTTTTAACTTTTATCTTCCTAAGGCGTTGTTGATTTTGCGGTTCCCAGTTCTGTTCGCTAGAGATTACGTGGATGATACGGTACGCCATTCCACGTTTCGTAAAATTTCCTATGTCCAATTGTTTCCCTTAATTGAGCAACAGATCGCCAATCGAGAGGAACAACAGACGGTATTGCAGATTTTGCAACAGAAATCGCCCGATGATACCTACTATCAGGCGTGGGTGCGGGTAGGAGATATTAATGTCACCATGCGGCTGCGGGACTGGCGACCCCAGGGAGAAGTGATTTCTCCATTAAGCTTGCGGCAACAAATGCAGGCAGAAGTGGAGGAGGAGCGATCGCACTATGTCAGATCTTAGGAATGGGTGTTGCTCAATAGCAGAATGAATGGGAACAAAGGGTATTGTCAAATTAATAGGAGTTGGCAGGAGTGACAATCAGTAAGATAATTTTCTCCTATAATTGCAAAGTCTAACTTGTACCACTACCATCGCTTCCCGCCAGGAATCATCAGCTATTGCATCTGCCTGTACAACACTTTTCCTCTCAGATAACTCGGTTAAGAGAGAAGAAAATGTAAAGAGACACCATTTATCTGCTTTTATAACTAGACAAGTTATGGTGGAACAAATGCACGCTTGGAGGGAGATTACTAGGGCTAGTGTATCTGCATAAGGGAAAGGGGACTGTTTTTTCAGGAAAATAGTGGTTCGTTGCAGCTTGCGTTCAGTTAATTAGACAATACCGTTGAAGGAATATTTGGGTGCAATTTCCCTACTAAATTCCAGATAAAGCAGGTGTCTGCAAATCAAAAGCGATCGCTCCCACGGCGACCACTCGTTCTATTTTTTATGATTGATTTTTGATCGGGTATTAGCGACTTTGTCCCTGTGGCAGCGAAGTTGGTTGTGGTACGGCGCTTTGTCCTAGGGGATTGGGCAAGGAGTTTATAGCTTGCTGGGGAAGCTGGAGTATCTGTTTGGGAAGTACCTGCAAGGTAGATGTAAAAGTGGATAGTAATGGTTTTGCTTCCTCTGGAGATATCTGTTTGGCTATTTCCTCCAAACCTACGCCCACGGAAACTAAAGCAAAAGCAGCTACCAAGCGCACTTGTTGGCTCGGATCTTTCAAACTATTAGTCAAAGCTGGAATTGCAGCTGTTGCTTGTTGCCCAATACAGTTAATAGCAGAAGCAGAAAATAAGCGAACTAGTTCGTCTTTGTCTCGTAAAGCTGGGATGAGTTCCAATACTATAGAGGTTGGATTTTTAACCGCACAGTTACCTGCAACTGTTTTAACTATATTTGGTGCTTCAGTTGATGGAGCTTGAGATTGGTTGTTCTGTAAAGCTTTGAGAATTCCAGGTACAGCAGAAGCAGCTTGAGCGCGGACGTCGGGATTGTTACCCTGCAATTCCTTTATCAAAAGGGGTATAGCAAAAGTAGCGTCAAAACCTGCTGGGGAAGGTTCACCTTGCAACACTTTTATTAAAGCTGGTATAAGAGGAGACAGTTGATGATGGGGAGAAATCTCAACAGAAGGCTTTTGATTTTTACCCAAGGGTACAGATAGTTGTACTTGGGGAGAATTTGTCAGGGGTACTTCTGATGTTTGCTGCGCCCAAGTAGCACTGGTGGCGATGAATGGCGATGAAAGGGTCAACAAACCAACTGCTATTGGAGAAGCAATTGTCCTTAAGGAAGCTCGAGCTGGTGATTTCCCGTTCGTAATTTTATTCATATACATTCAGCAGATAAATTCATCTCGAAAATAAATACACGCTTGAGTGTCTTAATTACGAACGTTCATCTGTTTTTGCTGTATATGCTGATAATACTGTCGCCAACGACAAAAAACCTGCCTTTGTGCTCGTGTTTGGAAAGTTGCAAATCGGGATATGTAGCTGCTAGTTCTTCAGCAGTTATGGCTTTTGCATTCATTTGTTCCGGTAAAAACCCGGTACAACCGATGTAGAATACTAAGGGATAAACTCGCTCACGGTAAATTTTCTCAGCAAATTCCTTGAGCTTGGCCTTTGCTACCAGCATTGTTGCTATTAATTCTTCCTTGTTGCTCGTACCTTGGAGGTGACGTTGTTGTTGCCATCTCTGCGCTAAGCGATCGCCTCCTACCCAAGTGAAAATCTCGCTGACAGCACCATTATTTTCCAGTCCCAGAAAATCGTTGAAGATCCGCTTCATAAATGCATCTACTTTTGTGATTTTCCGGGAGGATGATAATAATCTTTGCCTCCAAGCAATCTTCTCATCACCAGCTAATTTTAAGGTAGGATTTGGCAAAATTTTTCCTGTTTTTCGCTCGTAAATTAGATACATCTTATTGAGAAATTTGTTGGCAGAATGAAATTTTCCCAGGTGGAGAATTTCCTTGTTGCCAATATTGATTTTATAGCTGGTTCGTGGTTCTACCACACCTACAGAATCATACGCTTTGGTAGTGGGAAAGTTAACGTAAAACTTGGGGGATAGATAATGTTTTTTCAGTTCTTGCAGTTGTTCTGGTACCAAACCAGGGTAAGAATCTTTTAAGAACGCAGAAATAATACTAGAAAGTACTTTTATGGCTGCTAATTTCTCAAAAACTCCGTCTAAAGTGGGGTAGTAAGCGTTAGCATTTACCAGGGGTAAATTATCTAACCGAATAATGTATTCCCTTCGAAAATCGAATTTTTCAGCTTCTATAAATCCTTGCCATTGTAGCAAATGAAAGACTTTTTCACTGCTAATTTTTACTGCTAAAGACTTAACGTTAATTTTACCTTCACTAATAAGCGTGTAATTGTTAAACTGACTGAGATTATTCACTAAAAAACCTGCCACTTCCAAAACAGGAGTTTTATCCTCGGTTTTGACGAGTCTAATTTTACGGCTGAGGAGTATATTCACAGTAGCACTGTTGTGGTTAAATCTTAAAGATTCGATAGCAGCATACTCGCTGTTATCTATATTCTCCGTCCTCAGCCACGGAACAATAATATTATGGTTTTCATCTCTGTATCCCCAAAGGCGTTTGGTGCTTTGACGCTGATAATTTTGTTGTAATTTCTTTAGGTTAATAATAATGCTGTTGCGATTTTCCTCCAAGATTTTAATTAGTTCCCAAACAGAAAATTTTTGTTTTTGAGCAAGCATATTTCTCAGTTCTAGGACACATCCTTACCTGTTTCAGTACAAATGTACCATTAAAATCAAACTTGTTGGCGGCGAATTTCTGGAAATCTAACTACTGGGAGACGTTGGTAATGTATTTGCTTTTCTAGTCTTATGGGGAGAAGAAACAAGTCAATAGCACAAATGATGCGAATACCTAGCTTGACGGACACTGGTTTGCGAAGAAAAGACGCGATCGCTGCGTTAACTGGGAATATTGCAGCCGTAACTCAAACACTTGTAGTAGGTTTTAACTTTATGTATTTTTCCTTATGAAGCAAGCTATTTTTCTAATTGGCTTAGTAGCCGTTGTTGTCAATTTGAGCAGTTCGGTGGCGATCGCGCAAACAAAGCCTGCTGCGGTTACTAACACCCAAAAGCTGGCGCAAGCATTTTCGCCCGGTACGGCTACTCGCGGCGGACGCAGTTATATTGGTGTCGGTGGCAATATTGGCTTAGGAGGAGATAGAAGTTTAAACGAGGGAGCTTTTGCCATTATTACCAAAATTGGTTTAAGCAGAAACTTGTCCGTTCGTCCTTCTGCTTTGGTGAAAGACAACGCAGTTTTTCTAATTCCCGTGACATTTGATTTTTCTACTCAGCCGTTAGCAGATACTCCCCAGCAGCAATTAAATGTTGCTCCTTACTTGGGTTTGGGTGCAATCATTGCTACCGGTAACGACGAAGACGTGGGTTTTTTACTCAACGGCGGCGTTGACGTTCCCCTATCAAGCAGATTGACGGCAAATGCTAGTGTCAACGTTGGTTTTCTTAATGACACAGAAGCGGGACTATTACTTGGCGTGGGCTACAACTTTTAGAACTTTAATCGTATCAAGGTACCTTCAGTGAGCAGACGCAAAGACTACACGTTAGGACAGCAAGCAACGACAGTCGAAGTACCTGCCCCTAGATTATTACTAACATTGTTTGATGCCATCGCTTTGATCGTTGGCATTGTTATTGGTGCAGGTATCTTTGAAACTCCGGCCATAGTAGCTGCTAGTGCTGGTAGTGCCACAGCGGTGCTATTTTTATGGTTAGCGGGGGGATTGATATCTTTAACTGGGGCTTTGTGTTATGCAGAGTTGGCAACTACCTATCCCCACGTTGGGGGTACTTATTATTACCTCAAGCGCGCCTTTGGGCTGAAAGTTGCCTTTTTATTTGCTTGGGCGCGGATGACTGTAATTCAAACTGGTTCCATCGCTCTGCTGGCATTTATTTTTGGAGACTATGTTTCCGAGATTTTACATTTGGGCAGTTTTTCTTCTTCTATCTATGCTGCCATAGCGATCGCTGTTTTCACCGCCTTAAACATTTTAGGTTTGCAGCAGGGCAAGCGGGCACAAAATTGGCTGACTGTTGTGAAAGTGCTTGGTTTGCTGTTAGTCATTGGGTGGGGAATTTTTGCTCCTGCTGTTTCTGCAGCAGCTTTGTCTTCACCTTTTCCCACCCAGGGAAGCTGGGGTACGGCAATGCTGTTTGTGCTGTTGTCTTACGGTGGTTGGAATGAAGCGGCGTATATCTCTGCAGAAATTCAAAATCCAAGGCGCAATATTCTTTTATCGTTGGTGTTGAGCATTGGCATTATCACCGTTATTTACCTGCTTGTGAATATCGCTTACCTGCGCGGTTTAGGATTGACGCAGATGGCGCAGTCGCAAGCGGTAGCAGCTACTTTTTTGCGACAGGTGTGGGGTCAGTTGGGAGCAGTTTTTATCAGCGTTTTGATTGCCATTTCGACTCTCGGTGCAATCAACGCCACCATATTAACAGGAGCGCGTACCAGTTACACCCTGGGACAAGACTTTTCTTTATTCAGATTTATAGGGTACTGGCAGCAACATTCCAGTACCCCCACAATCGCCTACCTTCTGCAAGGAGCGATCGCCTTAGCTTTAGTGTTGTTAGGTACCTTTACCCGTGAAGGTTTTCAAACCATGGTGGATTACACCGCACCGGTGTTTTGGTTCTTTTTCCTACTTTCAGGCATATCTTTATTTGTCCTGCGCCAAAGAGAACCAGACGTAGCGCGACCTTTTTGCGTACCTTTGTATCCACTTACACCACTGCTTTTTTGTCTGGTTTGCGGTTATTTGCTCTATTCCAGCTTGGCGTATACCAAAATAGGAGCAATGGTAGGAATCGGGGTATTAGCTGCTGGTGTTCCCTTTTGGCTGTGGAATCAGCACCGCTTGCACAGAAGCAATTTTTGAATTAACTGTTGACAAGGGATAACAAGTATGCGCGTGCAAAAATTACTGCTTGGAATGGTTGCTAGTATTAGCGTTGTTAGTTGGAGTATTGCTGGATGCACTACCACCGCACAACAACCACTTTCCCAAACCCCAGTGCAAACGCCAGCACCGGAAACAACCAAACCGCAAGAACGTCCGGCGGATGTACCCTACGTACCCACACCTCAACCAGTGGTAGATGCTATGCTGAGACTGGCCAAGGTGAACAAAAATGATTTGGTTTATGACCTTGGCTGTGGAGACGGACGCATCCCCATTACCGCCGCCAAAAAATACGGAGCGCGGGGAGTTGGTATTGATATCGATCCCGAACGCATTCAAGAAGCTAACGAAAATGCTCGCAAAGCAGGAGTAAGCGATCGCGTGCAATTTCGCCAGCAAGACTTATTTAAAGCTGACTTTAGTAAAGCAACAGTAGTCACGCTCTACCTATTACCCGATATCAACCTCAAACTTCGTCCCCAGCTGTTAAAGCAACTCAAACCCGGTACTCGTATCGTCTCCCATGCTTTTGATATGGGCAATTGGAAACCACAAAAAGTACAGCAGGTAAAGGGAAGAACAATTTACCTGTGGACAGTTCCTAAAAATCCTCCTGCTGATTTGCTATCAGTTGAGGTAACGGTGCAGTAGTTAAACTTCCTTTTCTCCCACAAAAAGCACAGTTAGTTTTTTTGTGGGCTTTTTTGTCAGCTTTCCCTTAGTAGCAACGGGGTTTTTAGGTTCTTATTTAGATACCTACGATCTGTTGCGAACTTGGAATTACAAAATTGTTCCTGGTCACCAGTCCCCTCTCTCAGGGAAATTGTGGTGAAAAAAACCATAACAAAGCAGCAAAGGAAAGTAGCGCCCCCGCCTATGGCACCTAAATTGATAGCAATGGAAATGCAAATTCTAAGATTTGGCAGCATTTGATGCAGCCGGCTATACAAAAAAGTTCCCTAATGTTAAACTTAAATCTGGGTTTTGCACCTCTGTTTTGGCTTGCAAGCTGCGAGCAATTTTTTCTAAGGCGATCGCCGCTTTTGATTTCGTTTCTGTTAATACTAGGGGTTCGCCACGATTGGTAGAGACAATTACGCGTTCGTCCTCAGGAATTCCTCCCAGCAACGGAATTGCTAAAAGTTCCTGCACGTCTTCTACAGACATCATGTTAAAATTCTGCACCATTTCTGGTCGGATGCGGTTGACAACCAGCTGAATGGGTTTGATGTTTCGCTCTTCCAACAACCGGATGGCGCGATCTGCATCCCGAACTGAGGAAATTTCTGGAGTCGTGACAACTATCGCTTCCGTAGCAGTTGCGATCGCTTTCTCAAACCCCATGTCAATACCTGCAGGACTGTCTACCAATACAAATGGATATTTCTGTGCCAATTTTTTTAACAGTGACTTCAGCTGTTGTTGGTCTACCGATTGTGTCGCCCGTTTGTGTGCTACTGGTAAAAGTACTAAATTAGGTTGCCGTTTATCTTTTACCAAGGCTTGCTCCAAACGACACTCTCCAGCCAAAACGTCGAATAATGTGTAGACTATACGTTTTTCTACTCCTAGCAGCAAATCCAAGTTTCTTAACTCAAAATCAGCATCTACTAATGCTACTGGAGAGCCCATTTTTGCTAAAGCCATCCCCAAATTAGCTGTCACCGTGGTTTTTCCCACGCCACCTTTGCCCGAGGTAATGACAATAATACGAGTCATGATTGAAATTTACTCTCTTGCAACAAGGACTAGTACCCCAAAATATCTCTACCAACAACTTAAGTACTAAGGATTATTAATTTAGCTAATCTTAACATTTTTCTCAATACATATTATTCACTGCCACACGGGATTTTCAAAAAATTATGACCTACTCAATTCAGACACTCCTTAAACTTTTCTAGACTCGATTTCTCCCCATTTTTCCGTTTTCTACACGGAAAAAGTTGATCTTTATTTTACTCAGTAAATAAGTCCTTACCTTCTTCCAAATAGGAAAATTCCTAGACCCTTGTATTCAAAATAACCCTATCCTCTTTTGCGACTGCTATATTTATTACTCATGAAAACTTTATCATTTCTTTAATTTAAAAGTTACTTTATATGTATTAAAAGCAAAATTGACAAAATTCTTTATGTATTATAATGTAATACAGAAGGCAATTAATAGTACTAATTGTAATAATCGTCACTCAAATCCCTTCTGCTTGTACTCCCCGGTAGCTGCTCGGGATAGATAGTCACCATGGCAGTTTCTACTTAAGTAGACTATATTACATAGCAACTATACCGAAAACGGTAGATTATTGTTTGTAACAAATATGGAAGAATTTGAATATTTTAGAAATAATGAAAGTTCTGTAGCCAATAATAGCCGTCACAGCTTGCTTGCTAGTGGTTGGCGTCCTTTCCATCGAGAATTCAATTGGGAATTTTTTGGGGAATTACTGTTAAAAGATACCAAGGAATTAACTGAAAGAAGCTTGAATTTAATAAGTAGTCTTGCAGAAAGTTTAGGACGCAACAACTATGCTTGGTGGGCGAATTTATTAAACCTTAGTTCCGAAAATACGCGTTACGAATTGGAAAAGTTTTGGAATTACATTACACCAGATCCACTTACCCCAGATTACCGTTATAAAGATATTTTGAGCACAGAAACTCCTGTGGTACAATTTGTTAGTCGCAACAGCATTCCCATTGATTACGTTCTCAATCGGTTGCGAGAAGTAACGGTAATGCGAATTTTAGAATTGTTGGGGCGTCCTAACATCATCACCCAGTATTATTTAGAAAGAAACTTGCACTTTCCTGTCGAAAAATTTGTCAGCTGGGAGCGTTTGGAAATTGTTAATATAGTATATAGCTATTGGTCGCAACCAGACGTATGGCTGCAAATAGAACCTTACGATAGAGGACGGCGACACTATACTTTAATGGCAAAAGATTTATCACCATTAATTAACAAAGCCACCTACGATCTCGCAGTAATTTTGAGTGGATATCAAAGTCGTGTAGGTAAGATTCACAGTCAATTTCCCCTGCGCAGTTTTCCAGAGGATATTCAAAACTTTAGCGATGCGGTACAGCAGGCGATTCTGACGCAAAATCAATTAGCAGTCTTGGTACACGGAGAACCAGGAACGGGTAAAACAGCGTGGACGCAAGCAGTGGCAAAAGAAATTTTAGTACCGCTGGGATATGTAATTTTTATTTTGGATCATGATGCGATCGCAAATTTTGTACCACCCACTTATTTAGAGCGAATTTGTATTATTATCAATGAGGCAGATAACTTAGCACAAGATCGCGCTAGTGAAGTGGCTCAATACAGTAATAAAACCGAGCATATTTTGAGTTTGTTAGACGGTACTTTATACCAAAGCGTCATTGATGAATCTGGAATTCAAATGCGGCAGAAAATAGTTATTTTAATGACTTGCAACACTACAGAAAGATTAGATCCAGCCATGTTACGCAAAGGCAGAGTAGATTTGATGTGCGAGTTTAGCCATCGTTTTGTTTGAAGATATAGCAATTAGCAGATGAACTGGACAAGAAAATTTTCCGGATGGAAGAAAATATAAGGCATCCATCACCGTTTCTGTACGCTGATTCAGCGGGATATGGGTATTTTTGGACCAAGATAGCGCTAGACAGATGAACTTCCTGTTTCTATGGCTGCTTGCGGCCAACCTACACCCCACGGTGCGCGCATTGGTTTGGTGTATACACCGCCAAAGTATCGCCAAAAAGGCTATGCTAGTGCCTGCGTGGCAACCTTAAGCCAAAGATTGCTTTACCAAGGATATAAATATTGCTTTTTATTCCATTTACCAGGCTATAGGCTATCAACCTGTAGGTGATTGGAATTATTATAGCTTTACGGAAAATAGATTAGGTAGTGCGATCGCTAGCTGAGTAGCAACTTTGAGCACTAAAGTAAAGAAAAAGGGATAGGCGGTGAACCTATCCCAAGGCAATAGCCTTAGAAAACCTAGCTATAGCTTAAACCTTTATCCCGTGGAGTAGTTAAATTCTCGGTAAAGATTAGGTTCCAGAAGTCCAAGAATTGATGTACTCGATTTGCTCTGGCGTCAGGACATCTATTTTTATTCCCATTGCTTGTAACTTTAAGTAGGCGATTTCTCGGTCTACTTCCGCAGGAATGGGGTGAATACCAGGTTGTAACTTACCTTGATTTTCGATTAGGTATTTACAACCAAGAGCCTGATTGGCGAAGCTCATATCCATGACTGCGCTGGGATGTCCTTCTGCAGCGGCGAGGTTAATTAGGCGTCCTTCGCCGAGCACTACTATTGATTTGCCGTTGCCCAGGCGATACTCTTGGGTAAAAGGACGCACTGTTTTTATTTCTTGAGTTTTAGCCGCCAAGGCTTTAAGATCGATTTCGATATCAAAGTGACCGGAGTTACAAACAATTGCACCATCTTTCATCACGTCGAAATGCTCGTCGCGAATAACGTGTTTGTTACCGGTAACAGTGATAAATAGATCGCCTACAGTTGCAGCTTCTACCATTGGTAGGACTCGGAAACCATCCATAGCTGCTTCAATGGCTTTCACCGGGTCTACTTCGGTGACAATCACATTTGCACCAAGTCCGCGCGCGCGCATGGCGGTTCCTTTTCCGCACCAGCCGTAACCTGCAACAACGACTGTTTTGCCAGCTAGGAGAATGTTTGTAGCGCGGATAATACCGTCGATGGTGGACTGTCCCGTACCGTAGCGGTTGTCGAACAAATGTTTGGTATCTGCGTCATTGACGTTAATTGCTGGGAAAGTGAGGACACCATCTTTGAACATCGCACGCAGCCGCAGAATTCCTGTTGTGGTTTCTTCGGTGGTACCGATAATATCGGCGAGTTGGTGCTGGCGTTGCTGTACTAAGGTAGCAACTACATCGCAGCCGTCATCAATAATAATATTGGGACGGTGGTCTAGGGCGATTTGCACGTGGCGGTTGTAGGTTTCTGTATCTTCGCCTTTGATGGCAAAAACGGGAATTTCATAATCGCTGACAAGGCAAGCGGCGACGTCATCTTGGGTGGACAAGGGATTGCTAGCGATTAATAAAGCATCTGCGCCGCCGGCTTTCAGGGTAATTGCTAGATTGGCTGTCTCCGTCGTTACATGACAGCAAGCAACAAGACGAATACCGGCAAAGGGTTTTTCTTGAGCAAAGCGATCGCGAATTTGCCGCAAAACAGGCATCTCGCGCCCAGCCCATTCAATGCGCTGTCTTCCCAAGGGAGCGAGGGCGAGGTCTTTAACCTCGTGCTTTAATCGGGGAGATGTTGCAGTCATTAAAATAGTTCCTCAAAAAAGAAAATGAATTTCGCAGTTTCGCGAACTTCCCTAAGATTTTACACTCTTTGTGGAAATTCCATCTTCTTGTTGCTACTTCAAAGGTAGCTAATCATGTCACCTTATGCAGGTACAATTACTTAAAATTGATTTGGTAGCATGGCAAAAGCTGGATCAACAGTACTGTCAAAAGCAAGGAGGTGTCCGTTGCGCTTTCAATTAGTAGCGATCGCTTTGTCTTCCATAATTGTCACCGTTGGAGTAATGCCAAAAGCTACGGCGCAAATTCCCTTTCCACCTTTACCAAAGGTGCAATCCCCTAACTTCAGAATTGGCGATCCAGAAAGCAGAATTGAGTGGGTTTATTTCGATGGCAGGCGCTTGTTTCAGGTAGCTGCACCAAAGGCTAATATTACGGAGCGTTTGGAGAATATTCAAGATAATTTGGATAAAACGGCCCAAAAGTATTTTAACTCTCCTTCAGAAAAAGTCAATATCAAAATTCAAACTGTAAACGGCTTGCCAGTAATTACAGTCAACGGTCAGTACTTGATGACCGTGACAGCCCAAGACGCTAATTTGCGGGGGGTAGATCCGTTAACGGCGGCAAATCAAATTGCTCAAACTTTACAGGAAGATTTAAAACAGGCCAAACAAGAACGACAAGCAAAATATTTAATCCGCCAAGGGGCGATCGCCACTGCAACGTTACTCGGCATCATAGCTATTAGTTGGGGACTTTATCGATGGCGACAACGCTCCAAACGACGTTCCCTTCGCCAACTAGCTGCTGCTGCTACAAACGCTTCTGCGCCGATTACTTCCCAACTCAAAGAACAGCACTACCGACATCTAGAAGAAGCAAAAAGACGACTGCACCAGCTGGCGCAAACCACAGTTTGGGGAAGCGGAATTTTTGTTATTCTTGGTTTATTTCCTTACACCCGAGCCTTACAATTAGGAATTTTCATTGGTTTGCAAATTCCCCTCAAATTGGCTGCTGTCGGTGTGGCAACTTATGTCGCCGTGCGTCTTAGCTATGCTTTGATCGATCGCTTTACTTCTGCTTTTGTCAGCAGTAGTGCTTTACTAACTCAAGAAAGCTCGGCTAGATTGCAGTTAAGAGTTTCTACTATTTCTGTGGTTACAAAAGGTATTAGCGCCGTGACTTTGGTGGGAGTGGGAATTTTAGTCGCTCTCATTTTTTTGGGCATTGATATCGTTCCATTGCTAGCGGGCGCTAGTTTGGTGGGCGTAGCAATATCTTTAGCTTCCCAAAGTTTAATTAAAGATGCAATTAACGGTTTTCTGATCATTTTAGAAGACCAGTATGCTTTGGGTGATGTGATCAACGTTGGCAATGTGGGAGGTTTGGTAGAAAATTTGAATTTACGAATGACCCAAATCCGAGATTCGGAGGGACGTTTGATTACTATTCCCAACAGTGAAATTAAAATTGTCGCCAATCTTTCTAGCCGTTGGTCAAGAGCTGATGTGACGATTCCAGTTAGCTACGAAGCTGATGTTGACCAAGTTTTACAACTGATTAAGAGTGTAGCTGTGGAAATGGATCGAGACCCGCAATGGCAATTATCAATTGTAGAAACACCCCAAGTTCTGGGAATAGATAATTTTGGCGATCGCGGTTTGTTAATTCGCGTCTGGATTAAAACCCAACCACTCAAGCAATGGGATGTAGCGCGAGAATTTCGTCGACGTTTGAAAATTGCCTTCGACCAAGCTGGAATTTCTATTCCCACAGCTAGCTGCTCAACAAACTTCTGGAGTAATGATGATCCCATACTCAAATCGCAAGCAGACAACAAGGCACAGTAGTTAGTTAACTTGCTACTACACCAAGGTTACTGTTTTTGAGTAGAGATCCAAACCAAAATAATTCCATCACAAAAATTACGAACTACAACCAAAAATGCCAAGACCTCAACCTATCAATCCTGGTCCCGGACAAGAATCTGTTTGGGACTATCCCCGTCCTCCCCGCTGGGAAAATACAAGCAAGCACATCCAGGTCGTATTCAATAACGTCGTGATTGCAGATACCCATCGTGCAAAGCGGGTTCTGGAAAAAAGTCATCCACCTGTTTACTACATTCCTCCAGAAGATATCAAAATGGAGTATCTGATACCAACGCTGCAGTCTAGCTTTTGCGAGTGGAAAGGACGTGCTAATTACTACACAGTTCGCGTTGGTGACAAAGAAGTAAAAAATGCTGCTTGGTTTTATCCCGATCCCACACCTTCCTTTGCATCCCTGAAAGACTATGTTGCTTTTTATGCCCAGTTGATGGATGCTTGTTACGTTAACGGCGAAAAGGTACAGCCGCAACCAGGTGATTTCTACGGTGGTTGGATAACCAGCGATATTGTTGGACCGTTTAAAGGTGGTCCTGGTACTTGGGGATGGTGATTAAAAATTTACCACTGAATTTCTAGGCAAAATTTGCTTTCCAGAAAAAATATTTTTGGAAACTACAGCCAACCAGCCCTCATTGCTGTTATGATGCTGTTATTATAATGACATTTTTGACCGTGGACTTACATAAGCTTGTCCAGCTGGCAATTGAGTCCGCGACAGTTAGCTTAGCTGTATTTTTCTGTGTGTTTTCCCTGGACTCGCTAAGTCTTGAAAAAAGACTCTTTGTTGGAAACGCTGCTTGCAATGCCATCCGGCACACTACGCGAACAGACTTGCGAGGACGATCGTATGAAGAGCCAACAGCAATTAATTTCTCAGGAAACTTTTGCCAATTATGGAGCCAAATGCCTTTCCAGTTTGGCTGCTGCTACAGAATTGACCGACAATCTGGAGGAAAAGCTTTATGTACTAAAACGGATGATGGAACCGTGGGGAGACCGGAAAATAGGAGTACGGCCCCAATGGAACTCTGATGTTTGCGCCGACGGGTCTCCCATAGAATTTTCAGTTGCCTTTGCCGAGGATACTGTGGAACTGCGGGTATTGGTAGAAGCTCTTCCTGCACAACCCACCACCAAGTCGGCCCAAAAATCAGCCCAAAAGTTAACTCAAACACTAGTAGAAGAATTCGGCGCCAGCGATCGCCGACTGCGACAAATTGAGGACTTATTTCTACCTCCAGAACCAACAGCTGGTTTTGCCATGATGCATGCAGTCATCTTTCCTTGCTGCGGACCTTATGAGTTCAAAATCTATCTCAACCCAGAGGCTCAAGGAAAAAAGTACAGCATCTCACTGATACAACAAGCGCTTGCTCGCCTTGGTTTCCAGCACGCCTGGAATTCAATTGTTGAATATGCTCGCCGCGGATTTGAGTTGGATAAATTGGTATACCTATCTTTAGATCTTAGCGATGATGAAAAAGCCCGCGTCAAGGTTTATTTCCGCCACTACGACCTTGCACCAACCCACTTAGACCAGGTCATGAAGATTGCCAGGAGTCATGAAACTGGGTATCTTCCTGATTTCTGCTCAGAAGTAACAGGTCATAATGGTGCTTTTTCTTCCCAACCTTTAGTTAGTAACCTCACCTTCGTGGATCCTGCTGACGATCGTCCCATTTGTGCAACTGCATACGTACCATTGTGGACCTATACTCTCAACGACGCCACCACCAGCGATCGCCTCCGCACCTGCTTGATATCCCGTCATTTACCAGTTTCCAAGTACGACGCATGTCTCAAAAGTATTGCCCGACGTCCCCTAGAAGCTGCAAGGGGTATTCATACTTATACTTCCCTGCGCTTGCAAAAAGGACGTCCGCGCATCACCGTTTATTGGTCTTCCGAACTGTACGATTCCAACCCTCCTCCCCGCTATCAAAGAAAAAATTCAGACCAAAACATCTCCTGCTACCCCGAACTAGTAAATATCTAGGAGGAGCAGATGAAACTGCTAAGCTCGTTGTTTGCGGATGAGCAGGTACATCCAGAACTTTTGCAAAAGCACGCCCGGATTCGATGGAAAACGGTAGCTGCAGATGTTATTCCTCTCACAGCTGCGGAAGCAGACTTTCCAGCTCCCAAAGAAGTTACCCAGATGCTTCTAGACCAAATAAGTGATGGGTACTTTTTCTACTGCTCTCCCGAAGGTGAATGGGAATTGAGAGAATTGGTAGCCGAGATATCCCAAACTCGCTATGGCATTCGTTGCCAACCCGAACACATTGTCCTTACCCCCGGTACAGCTGCGGGTATTTGGCTTGTCGTACGCTGGCTTTGCCAACCCGGGGATGAATGTATCCTCCTTGACCCAGTCGATCTGCTGTTTGGACTTGCTATCGACTCGGTCGGCGCTCGACGGGTTTATTGTCGAGTAGACAAAAATACGGGCCAGCTGGATGTGGAACAACTGAAATCGCTTTTATCACCCCGCACCCGACTAATTTGTCTGTGCAATCCTCACAATCCCTTAGGATTGGCAATACCAAAGGAAACGCTGCAAGCAATAGGAGAACTAGCTCTCAAGCAAAATGTCATGGTCTTAGCTGATGAAGTGTGGCACGAAATTATCTACCCGCCTGCCAAACATGTCAGTCTTGCTAGCTTGGAAAAAGAATTTGCCCAGCATACGCTTACCCTTTTCGGTCCTTCTAAAACGTTTGGACTGTCAGGGTTAAGGATTGGTTTCTTGGTAGCACCAAATGAGAAAATAGCTTTGCAGCTGAGGCAGGTAGCTTTGCAACTTGGCATGGCCTACAGTCTCACCTTGTATGCTCAAGTTGGTGCTGTGGCCGCTTTGCGCTATGGATGGTCTTGGCGAGATGCTTTTGTTGCCCACCTACAGCAAATGAGGGATTATTGCGTTTCTCGGTTGAATCGCATACCAGGAATATACTGTCGTCAACCAGATGCTACCTATGTTTTGTTTCCCGATATCTCCGCTTTAGGAATGTCTAGTCAAGCTTTTGCTGACTTCTTGCTAGCGCAAGCACGCGTAGCTGTAGTACCGGGTACGACAGATTGGTTCGGACCAGGCGCCGAAGGTAACATACGTCTTAGTTTTGCGACTTCTCGGTTTGTGTTAGCACAAGCACTGGATCGAATTGAACAAGCTGTTACAAACTACATTAGTTAGCAGTTAACTTTCCTGCCTTTCTTTATCAGTGATGTTGTCTAGCTGACGTTTGTTACAAACTACATTAGTTAGCAGTTAACTTTCCTGCAACCAAAAAATGAAAAGCAGGGTAACGAAGTTATACCAATGACGATAAATACAACTACCGACGAGCATTTGTAGTTGTTTTTGAGAGAAATGGTGTTAGTTACCCACCCCTGCTTTTTACCTATTCAAGGTGCTAGCAGTGGAATTTGATTCGAAGTAAGGTCATTCCAACGTCTGGTTCGGTCTAGTCTTGGATATGCTTTCTTCTGAATTTTTAGGTATGTCGAACGGAAAAAGTAGTGGCAGAAACTGCCACTACCAAGTAGGTGGAGATAAAGATAAACTAGTGGAATTCTTCATCTTTTATTTACATAAATTTGATTATTTTGATTATTTTTCCTCTTACTCAAGATATAAATTTACAAAATGATGAAATTTTTATCCCCAAGCAAAACTTTACTGTTCTGTAACCTTTGACAACTAATTTTTCAGTACCTGTGGAGCAAAGATTAAATACGTTCCTCCCAGTCCTTCCACAATTGTACGAGTATTGGCAGTCATCATTTTTTGGTAGGTATCTGCTTCGCTTCCTGCTGTTGCCAAACCATCTACAAGTAATTGTCTGCGGAAAACCTTGACCTGAAGTTGGGGAGGAATATTTTTGAGCAAACTGGGATTAATTGTCGTTTCTACAAATATTTTCGGTGCTTTTACTTGTCTGATGACTTGAAAGAGTGCTTTGGTTTGGGAAGCTGTAGGTTCACCTTTAGCTTTAACTGTTGGCAGAACGTTTATCCAAGAAAGATTATAGGCTTTGGCGTAGTAACCCATGGCAGTGTGCGACGTCACCAATTGACGATTTTTGAGGGGAATGCTGGCAATTCGTGACTTAATCCAGGTGTCGAGTTGCGTTAGTTCTTTGTTGATTTTTTCTGCGTTACTTTTATAAAAGGGTGCATGCTCGGGAAAAATTTGACTGAGATTGTAGGTAATTACCTCTACCATCTTCATACCATTTTTGGTATCGTGCCAAACATGAGGTTCGGGTACTATTTGCCCATTTTTCCTATATTTGAGTGGTTTGGGAACTGCACGTTGGGCAACTGCTATTTTAGCGGCACGATTTTTACTTTCTTTAATTAATTTAAATAAATTGGGCTCTAAATTATATCCGTTATAGAAAATGATTCTGGCTTGATTTATAGCCTGGCTGTCTTCTAGTTTTGGTTGGTAACGGTGGGGATCGATGTTAGGAGGTATTAGGCAAGTAAGATTTATTGTTTGTTGTGCTATCTGTTTGATGAAATCGCATAATACAGTTGTAGTCGCAACCACTTCAGTCAGCTTGTTTGGCTCAGCTGAATTGAGATTGGTTGTGGAAGAGGTACTGAGCAAATTATTTGTATTTGTACAACCAGTACATCCAAAAGTAAAGGCAATGAAGGCGAAAGGCAAACACTGGCGGTACCGTAATTTTTTTGACATAGGACTTGGCTGGGAATAGAAATAAGGTACCTGATATCCAGTTAGTATTGAAACACTTTAATAGAATTAAGTGGGTATTGTCTTTGACCAAATGATTACTTCGCCATTTTCGCCACCGGCGCCAAGAAAGTTACCCTGAGGATGCCAAGCTAGACAAGAAAAGCCTGCAGATGCACCTGTGAGGATTTGCGATACCTGCTTGGCTTGTGTCCACAAACATATCCAACCATCCGCACCACCAGAAGCGAGGAGCAGACTACGGGGTGCAAAGGCGATCGCGTTAACTACATCCACATGATTGGTTAATACTGTTGCTTCCCAACCTACAGACTCATCTGGAGATTTTTCCCAAACGATAATTCCATCAACGCTACTGCAAGCTAAAACAGGTGCTCCGCTGGTGTTAGTAAGATCGGACCATGCCAGCTGGCGAACTTTACCGGGAAAACCACGCATAACCCAGGGTTGGGGATCTTCACCGGATGTTAACAAGCGACTTTCAACCACAGTCAAGGTGCGGTCCATATTCGCACACGCTATATAGTTGCCATCCGGCGACCATGCCATAGCAGTGCAAGCAGAAGGTATATCTAGAATGTACGGTTCTTCATACCAATCTTGACAGTTCCATACTTTTATCCCCCGGTGACCACAAATGGCAAGATACTGTCCATCCTGACCCCAATCAATGCCTAATGCTGAAGACGACTCGAAATCTAAAGTGATAACGGTTTCGCGAAAATCTGCATCCCACACTTGCACGTAGCGTCCTAAATTAAAAGCAAGTTGGTTGCTACTAGGATGCCAAGTTAGTTTGTCAACCCAAGCGGAACCATTTCCCAGGGTGTTTATTAACTCTCCTTTGCGCCAAATTTTTACCCGTCCGTCTTGTCCACCCCCAGCTAAGAATTGTCCGTCACTGGAAAAAGCAAGACAGCTAAAAGATACATCATTACCAGCTTGCAGGGTTATCGCTGTTTTGTTTTCCAAAAGCGTCACTTCTCCAAAGGCAGAAGTCGCTGCGAGAAGATTTTTACCTTGTGGTGACCAGGCGATCGCACTGATGTAATCGCTCAGCTGAACAGAAAATTCTTGAGCAAATTGTTGAAAGTTAATATCGGAAATATTCATAACATAACTAAAATTATTTCATTAAGCCATGCAAGATAGAAAATCTTGTCTGAGTTTGGCTCGATCGAGATTGCGACCGATGAAGACTAGTTGGTTTTGCCGCGTTTCGTTTGCTTTCCAGGGGCGATCGGGTTTGCCTTCGAATATCATGTGTACTCCTTGGAATACAAAGCGAGTGTCTTCTCCAGCAATATTCAATATTCCCTTCATGCGGAAAATATCCGGGCCTTGAGTTCGCAGTAATTCTCCCAACCAATTGTTCAATTTCTCTGCATCTAACTCACCTTTTTCTACTAAGGCTACAGAATATACGCTTTCGTCGTGTTGGTGGGTATCTTCTTGTAAAAAATTGGGGTCGATTTCTAACGCTCGCTCCAAGTCGAAGGCTTTTATACCCAATAAATTATTTATTTCTACCTGCGAGTTGCAACTACGGTAAATTCTGGCCATGGCGTTCATCGCCCGAATTCGCTTTTCTAGCTCCTCAAGTACCTGGGGCGTTACTAAATCTATTTTATTGAGCAAAATTACGTCCGCAAAAGCAATCTGTTCTTGTGCTTCGTCTGTTTCCAAGTGTTCCCAAATGTGCTTGGCGTCCACGACTGTAATTACAGCATCCAGTTCTAAATTATCCCGCATGTCTTCATCCACAAAAAATGTCTGAATCACTGGCGCAGGATCCGCTAGTCCCGTGGTTTCAATTACCAGATGGTCGAATTTGTGTCGCCGCTTCATTAAATTGCCGATAATGCGAATCAAATCACCCCTTACCGTACAACAAATACAGCCGTTGTTCATCTCGAAGATTTCTTCGTCTGCGTCGATAACTAATTGATGATCGATACCTACTTCTCCAAATTCATTGACGATAACGGCGACTTTCTTACCATGCTCTTGGGTAAGGATGTGATTGAGCAAAGTTGTTTTTCCTGCTCCCAAGTAACCGGTGATAACTGTAACCGGAATCAAATCCGTTGTTGCAGTACTGACCATTTCCCTGATGCCTCCTACTTTCAAATGATAATCACTTTCAATTTAACTGCTGCATGTGTCCGCGATCGCAAAAAACACAAGCAAAAGCCGGTTCGAAAGTGCGTATCTATAGTTGAGATATAATTATTTGCTGGAAACGGGAGTTTGTAAAAAGGGTAAAATTGCTTTAGCCACAGCTTCTGGATATTCTTCATGCATTCCCAAAGATCCAGGAAGAATTACAGTTTGCAGTTGAGGTAAAGCTGCTAAAGCATCCATCTCCGCCCGAGATTTGCTTGGTGTGGATTCTCCAATCACTACCATCAAGGGTACAGACAAATTCTCAGCTAGGAAGAGAAAATCGGCTTGCTTGCGTACGGCGTCTAAAGTACCGGTAACAAAAGCAGCGGGAGCATATCTGGCTTGGGGTTGTTGGGTATTGTGCCACTTATGTTCTATGAATTCTGGAGTGAGTTTGGTACAATCCACATAAACGTGGCGGCGATACATAAAACGCAGAAAAGATGGCAGGGTATTTAGTTTGTAAAGTATTTGACCGAGAACAGGCGATCGCACTATTTCCCTGAAAAGACCTGCTATTGCTCTTGGAATTCCCATTGTTGGTAAAGGACCCCGCCAAGTCGGTGCTACTAAAACTATACGAGAAATGGCACCAGGTTTGTTTCGGGCTAATTGTAGAGTATAAGCTGCGCTATGACCAGCAGCAACAATTACTATTGGAGTATTAAACACAGAAGTGACAAATTGTTCTAAAAAATTCTGATACAGACCGGGAGCATAATTTAAAGGTAAACGTGAAGATTCACCAAATCCCGGCCAGTCTACTGCTATAACTTGAAAATGTGCAGCTAGTAACTTAGCTAGACCGCTAACTTCTTCTCTTGTAGAAACTGTGCTGAAAGCAGGAAGTAAAAGTAAGGGTTTCCCCTGACCTAGACTTTCATAAACAACCCGCAATTGCTGATTTTCCCAGTTCCACAAAAATTCTTTAACTTCTCCACCAATACTGAAAGCAGAAGCAGCTGATAACAAATCGGTTGACATCAGACAAAATTGTTTATTAATTTTGAACGGTTTTTTGTAGCGCTTGGGCGCTAATTCGTTAGTTATTAGCGGTAAGTTGTCACTACTACCTGCTAATACATAACTAATTATTCTAGAACTGCTGCCAAGCTTAGTGAGATACGGCTGTCTGAAATTCTAATGCTTTTTTTTGCATAGTTTTAAAAATGTTATAAAAACCATTAGCACGGGAAGGTGTGAGGCTCACATTTAAACCAGTTTCTTGAATAAAATCTGGAGTGAGTTGGGTAATTTCATTAGGCGTTAGTCCATTTAAGCCTTCAATTAAAAGACCAACTAAGCCTTTGGTGATTTGCGAGTCAGAATCTCCCTGGAAAAAGACCTTACCGTCCACCAATGCAGCTTTTACGTAAACCTGAGAGACACAACCAGGAACTTTATTTTCTGGTGTTTTATCAGCTTCTGGAAATTCCTTGAGCCGCTGACCGTACCAAATTAGCTGTTCGTAACGTCGCTTAGGATCTGTAGCACGTTGAAAACGCTGTACTATTTTGGCAAGGTTTGGTGGTAGGTAATTGATGCTAAAGGACATAAACAGATGAATTTAATCAACGCTATCACCTTGAGTTTAGATGATCTGGGAAGATAACTGCAGGTATGGCTTGTGGACGTGGCAGTTTTTTTAAAGTTTGATTTTCCTAGCAATTATATTTTTCTTTTCATGCCATTCTCTTGTTTCTTGCATTTTTTTACAAAAATCTTGACAAAATCACAGTTTAAATATAAGCGAGATAGACTAAGTAAGTAGGTGTAGATAAAAAACTAACAATTAACTATTAAAGAGTTTTTCACCTATATCCAAGCGTTATAACCTAACACCTGAGATTAAAAAGTAAAAGTTTCTTGGGGCGAGTAGACGGACTCAAAAACCACGCTCGGGTTTCAGGGGTAACGACTATGGAGAGATAATGGCTTTTTTGTTATCCTGCCGGCGCAGGTGTGGGGTTAAGAATGAGCAAAAATTTATACAATCAAACATCCGCATCGGGAAATATCGATCGTAGTGAGAAATGGAGACTAGTTCGTGATTTTGCCCAACTTTTCCGATTTCCAGTTGCTATTGTTGCTGCTTTGGTAGGTTGTGCAACTATTTATGCGTTGAATCCAGCAACACAGGTGCAGAAATATCTGCTCACGGCAACTATTTTAGTTTGCATGCACTCAGCAGCTTGCGCTATCAATGATTACTGGGATGTAGACAAAGACCGCATCGATCACCCGGAAAGACCGCTACCATCTGGTCGTCTTAGCACCAAACAAGTTTGGTGGACTGCTGTGGTAGTGTTTGGCTGTGCTGTGCTAGCAGCTATTCCTTTGGGAATTGATTGCTGGCTTTTGGTAGTATTTAATACTGTATTATTATGGAATTACTCGCATTTACTGGTCTGTAACGGTATTTTTGCAAATTTTATAGTTGCCGCTGTAGCTGCTGGTATTGTGTTTTTGGGTAGTTTGGTAGCAAACCGACCCGGTGCTTTGCTTTACCCTATTTACTTTGTATTCTTCTACAGCTTGGCGAAAGAAATTATCTGGGACGTGCATGATGCAGCAGGCGATCGCTCCCAAGGAATCCTTACTGTTGCCAATGTTTGGGGTAAAAAAATAGCTTTTGCGATCGCCTGGGGATTAATCGGTATGTTAATCTTATCGATCCCGATAGCGTTGTTATTTTTGCCAATGACACATCCTTTGATGTTTGCAATTTTCTGTTCCGCAATGATGTTAATAGTGACAATAGCACTAGCACGCTATCAACATCAAAATAGTGCAAGCGCTTACGAAGGATTTGTCTTTTGGGAACGCATAAGCATGCTATTGGGAATTTTTGGTTTGTTGGGAACTGCACCAGCAGTGTAGGATTCGAACCTGAAAAAACCTATCTCCTTTTCTAACATTGCTTGCCTACCAGGAAATTGTTACGTTTTGTAAATATTCTTGCTTATTAATATTTATTCTCAATAAACTAATTGTGAGAGTCTAAGCTATTGGTGCTTACTTTCAATAAATCAGGGTGCATCTCCCTTCACAAATAATAGGATTGGCGATTATTTGTGACTTTCTGAATCCAAAGAGCTAGAAAATCTGTTTTTCCTGTGAAATTGTGTTTCCTTACAAAGTCCAGGTAAAGAACTTGCTTGTAACCATCTTTGCAAGCAAGTATTTTCTTAATTATTACTATTACAACTGTTTAGTATAGATTGGCGTGAAGCTTGTGGCGTTATCGTCAGGTCAAGCATAGTATTTTTTGTCTTTAATGTTTTCTTGCGGTTTATTTACAAGATATTATCAAGGAGCGACCATGCTAAGTAAAATATTTTTTACATCTTGTGCTTGGGGAATCTCCATCCTGAGCTTTTGGAGTTTTTTTATGTCTTTGAAAAAGGGAATACGTCACCTCAAGAGGCTGCATCAAATCCCTTGTTCTGATTGTAAATATTTCACAAATGACTATCGTTTAAAATGTACTGTGCATCCCATTAATGCTTGTACGGAAGAAGCTTTGGGCTGTATCGATTTTGCACCGAAATACAATAATGAAAACAACATTTAAAACTAAAAATTCGCTCTGACTTTGCAATAGGATAGTTCTGCAAAGCAAGTAAAAGAGTGCTGTAAAATTACTGCGAATATTTTTCATTTATTTTGGAAACGAAGGAGTTACCCCAAGTAGCTGTATTTTTAGTCTCGAACTTCCATTTTTGGTTGCGGTATTTGTGCGGGTGGATTGGACAAATGGCTGGGTGGTATTTGCTCGATTGTGATTAATGCTTCTATCACTTCTTTGACAATTGGCGCGGCGACAGTACCGCCGAATGCGTTTGCGCCTTTTGGCTCGTCTACTAATGCCAGTACGACATAGCGGGGTGTTTCTACTGGTAATATAGCTACAAAACTAGTGATTTTTGCACCATTAATGTATCCGCCAGATCTACTGGCTTTTTGGGCGGTACCGGTTTTACCTGCAATTCGATACCCAGGAATTTGGGAAGCCTTACCGGTACCGTTGGTGACAACGGTCTCCATCATTTCTACGACCTTTTGAGCAGTCAGGGGCGAGAAAAGCTGGCGTGGTGTTGGGAAAGAAGGTGTGTAATGCATTTGCCCCTTACTATCAATTAAACCTTTAACCACGTGGGGTGTGACTATTTTACCACCATTAGCTAAAGCTCCATGTAGTTGTACAAGTTGTAGCGGGGTGAGGGAAAAGCCTTGACCGAAAGAGGCAGTTGCGGCTTCGATAGGGGAGGCGAGAAATTTTGCTGGAGTTTTGAGTTGACTGGCAACAGCAAAAGGTAAATCTGTGGCAAGGGTTTGTCCGAGTCCCAGCCGCTCTAGCCAACGGTAGTAAACAGAAGGCTGAAAGCGTTGAATGATTTGTACCATGCCAATATTACTAGAGTATTGTAAAATTTGGGCGATATTAATTCGTCCGTAACTTTTATTTTCTGCATTTTTAATAGTGCGATCGCCTACTTGAATGTAACCGGGGTCATTAAAGGTTTCCTCAGGTTTAACGATTCCTGCTTCGAGAGCGATCGCTACATTAATAGGCTTAAAGGTGGAACCAGGTTCGTATAAATCTGCTACAGCCCAATTTTTAAAAAGGGAGACATTAGCTTGAGAATATTGGTTGGGATTGTAAGTAGGTAGGGAAACCAAGGTTAGTAAAGAACCATCCCAAGCATCCATCACGATTACCGCTCCTCTTTGGGCGCGGTACTTTTGCATTTGTTTTTGCAATGCATTGCGGGCAATTCGTTGCAAACGGCTATCAATAGTTAGTTGCAGGCGCAGATCGTCGAAATGTAAAAAACCTTCAGGAAGGTAATTTGGCATTACTGTTCCGTTACCCGTTCGGCTCAACCGCACTGTTTGCACGCTGCGTTCTAGCAGTTTTTCTTGGCTGTATTCCACCCCTGCTTGGCCTTGACGGTCAACATTCACATACCCTACTACATTTGCTAGCAAATCTTGCTGGGGATAAAATCGCGAGAACTTGGGAATTAACTCTATACCGTTGAGGCGCAAAGAACTAATGCGATCGGCAACTTCTTCTGGCAATTCAGAAGCAAGTAAAATACCGCTTTTTTTGCTTTCAAATTTTTTCTCCAACTCCCCAACGTCCTTGCCTAAAATCACAGCTAGCTGCTTTGCTATTTCTTGATTGGATTTGTCAAACAGTTTGGGATGAACGTACATGGCGTAGGCTGGCTTGTCCATAGCCAATACGTCCATATTTCGGTCTACTACCTGGCGACGAGGCATAAAAAGCCGCAAATTCACCATTTGTTGGTTTCGCGCCCTTTGTGCTAGCTTTGGACCGCGGACAATTTGTAAATTGTACAAGTTTACAGCCAAACCCAATGCAGCAATCACTAATACAGCCCAAACCATAAACAATCGAGACTTCATGTTTGATTTTGGTGGCAGAAACTGAAATAACGAGAAAATTGCTGCTCCTGTGCTGCTTTGGCGCTGTCGCTGGCTGATTTTTCTAGTCCGTGGCTTGTGCATAAAAATCATCCCCTGTCATTTGCCATTGCCTCGAGCTGGTAACTTTAATATCCTAAAGGCATGGAATTTTGCTGTTGGGATTGAGAATTAAAAGTGGTGTTGGGAGTTGCAGATTTAGAATTTTCAAGCGCCGGACGCAGGAAAATTGCTGTTGCCGGGGATGGAGATACCAGCTTGGTAGCGGACGTTTGTGCTTCTTGGGCCAATTGGTTTTTAAGGACTTCGTTATTTGTTGTTAACTGTCGCTCCGAACGCTGTAAAGTTTGCAATTTCCGGTATGCTTGACTCCAAAGTTGTTGGGAATAAACTGTCCACCCGTAGACGACAAGCATCGCCGTTACCAGCAAAAATGTTATCACTGAAGAACAACGATACAACGTATGTAAGCGTAGCAACCACAAAGGTCTTAACCCTTGCTGGCTGAAATCAGAAACGTCTGCAGCTGCAAGTACACCCCCCTCGTCTTGACAGCGAGCGATCGCTTCTTTGGCTTGTTTGCTTTTTCTGGTTCTCCCGAACACAAGAGAATTCTGTCGCCGAAACCAGCTACGCCTTGTAGAAATATCCAATTTGCGATTAACAGTCATAATCTTCTCAGGTAAAAATACTATGATAAATATTGGTAGTTTTTTTAGCAGCTAACAATTGCTAGTTGAGCAATTAGTTACAGATAATACTCTACTGCCTTTCAAAAGTCTGCATGGGTAAGTAAATTAATGTTTGTCTTCTTCTGAACATCAGTTCAAGGTAATTAAGAGCCACAAATACTTGAGCACTGCATCTGAGTACGATCGTGCTTGGCAGTGATAGCAATAGTTTTTCTAAAAAATATCCTTTGCTGGGATAAACAGCTCTTTCATAAAAGCAAGTTATCTGCTACATACTTTCAAATTTGCACTTAAAACTAAAAATTTACTTGGAAATTTTTGATCTAAAATAATTAAAAAAAAGCAACAAATGAGGTATCTTAATCAAAGGGCTCAATATTATGCCGCATTTGGTGAAAGAGGAGTTATGAAAATAAAAATTCTTGGCTTTGCTTTATTGCTAGGTCTAGCTTCTGTTCTGGGAGCTTGTGAAGGTGGTGGCGAAACTGGAACCTCTACCAGCAGTCCCACAGCTACTGGCGAACCGACCGATACTGGTGCTGCTACACCCAAAGCTACCACCACAACCACCACAACCACTACTACCCCTGCTAGTCCTGGCGCTGTTCCCACTACCAAAACCACTACCAAAACTACTACTACAACCCCTGCTACCCCCACTAAAAGTCCCTAACATAGCAGTCCGAGATTAACTGAAAAAAGGATTTTTGGTAGCGCTCCTCACTACACTAATTCGAGTTATTTCCTACATTAAGTGGGGAAAATGTAAGATAGATTTGAATAATGCAAGCTTCTGGCCTAGCTTGAGTTCAACTGTTTAGTTCCGGCAGTTTTTCAAAGCGATATACTGCAAGACGACATTCTTGATATCGTTGCTGCAATTTGAGTCAAATCTGCTTGAGTAGGCGCAAAGTAGAAGACAAAATGAAAAGAGGAAGCCAGTTTCAAGGTTTCCTCTCTTTAAGTACGGGGGTAAGCAATTATTTTCTACGGAATTTGACAATCAAGACAAAAGTAAGCTATTATATTAAATAGTGCAAAGAGTTATAAAAATATATTATCCAAACTCTAGCACCTATCTGATTAATTTCATTGCCAACAAGCATGACACGACTAAAAAGATGGGAATCTCCTCGACGGGAAGGTAGAAATGACAAAGGTCGAGGTGGATCGGCAAGAAAACGACAACTTAGAAAACAGCAGCAACTGCTTCGCAAACAGCTCAAAGCAAACAAAGAAGAAGAAAAAATAAATACAAAGTGGAGGGGGAAGAAAATGGAAACTTCCCCTTCTTTTTTAGCTTTGACGATTTTATGGTTTAACTGTACAAAAAGCCCTGTTGCAATTACTGCTGAACAGGGTTTTTGCTAAAAACTAAAAATTGTCCATCGAAAATAAGTCTCTCAAATTACAAGTTGGGAGGCAAGATGACTTTATTAATCGCATGGATGACACCGTTGCTGCCTTTAATATCAGCTTGTACCACCTTAGCATCATTGACCATTACACTCTTACCGTCATCAACTTTAACGGTAATGGGACTACCTTCTATGCTTTTGACCTCGCCAGATTTTAAATCAGTCGATAATACCTGACCCGGTACTACATGGTAAGTAAGAATTTTTACTAAAACTTCCTTATTCTCAGGTTTGAACAAGTCTTGCACAGCATCTTTTGGTAATTCAGCGAAAGCTGCATCTGTGGGTGCAAACAAAGTAAAAGGTCCTTTACCTTGTAAGGTTTCTACTAACCCAGCTGCTTTTAAAGCTTTGGTTAGCATGGTAAATTCCTTTTTGGACTCTGCTAGCGCTACTAAATTTTTACCTTCTGAACCTGCAGATGGTTGGGTAGGAGCTGTTTCTGCTCCTGGTCTGGGTGCTGGTGGGGGAGGTGTGGTTTTGGGAGTTGTGGGTGGAGTAACTGCGGGAGTTCTACTTCCCGGACAAGCAGATCGGTTATAAGGACACTCCTGTAAAATGCTTGGACGTGGATTTAGTTCTCCCCTGTTTGTGTTTTGCACCACATTATTTCTTCTAATTTGTTTTTTGCCTTTTGGTGCTGGTAAGGACTCGCTGAGCGTGTATGTAGTGTTAATTAAAATTGGTTGATTGTGCTGAGCAGTAGTTTGTTTGAAAATATGAGATTGGGAATTGAGTAATTGGTTTGCCCCTACAGGCAATCCCACAAGGAGACTTGCACTTGTCACTCCTGCTATGCCAGCCAACTTAGTCAGCAAGTTGCTATAATCTACCTTCATAAATTTTGTTTGGCTTTAGTTCCACACATTACTATAGAGATTTATAACATCTTGCCAGACAAAAAATCTAACTAGATGAGTAAGTTGAAATAAGTTTTGAGCATACAAAGTAGACTGGATACCAAGACGGTAAAGTTTTTATATCACATGTCCGTGAAAAATCTAGAGAGAATATTATCTTGTCTAAATCAATAAATTTTCCTGCCTGTCCTTTGAATAATTCTACTGAAAATATCTGAATTTGAGCAAGATTCGATACAATAAATTTCAGTAATTTTGATTGGTAATCGGTTTTTAAATTCGCCATTAATTGGTAAAAACAGCACTAGTTGATGCTCGAGATTGAATTCACCAAGAATATTTAGTCAAGTTTTGAGGTATTCGTTGCTAGTAGATGGAGATAGTTTTTCATCTAAATTATTTCAATGATTTGCATTTAGGATTTTGTAGTAGGGCTAAAGACGTAACCGCGAACTTTATTTTTACTAGGAAATAATTTTGATTGAGTATATGTACTTATTTTGATTTGCAAAAACTCCAGTAAATATATGGAGAGAACTTTCAGGAAAGACATAAATTGTAGAATGAAAAAATAAATCAAATATAGGAATTTCTTGAATGCTGGAATTGTATCAATTTGAACTATCTCACTACTCAGAGAAGGTGCGTTTGCTTCTTGATTACAAGGGTTTGGATTATCGCAAAATCGAGGTGACACCCGGGATTGGACAAGTGGAATTGTTTCGTTTAACGGGTCAGCGACAAGTACCAGTGCTCAAGGATGGCAATCAATATATAGTTGATTCTACGAATATAGCTAAGTATTTAGACTCACGATATCCCGATCGCCCGTTGATACCACAGGATTCTAAGCAACGAGGTTTATGTTTGATGATGGAAGAATGGGCAGATGAGTCAATAGGTATCAAAGGACGCAAAGCCTTATTTTTTGCCATTAGTCAAGATCAAAATTTTCGCAAAGCGTTTTTACCAGCTTCTGTTCCGGATGTATTGAAAACCTTTGTAGAAGGAGTACCAAACGATGTACTGAAACTTTTAGGTTTGGGAGTAGGTTACAGTCCGGAGGTAGTCCAAAAAGCGATCGCCGATTTAAAACAAGACTTGGAAGCTTTAACTTTACTGTTGGCAGATAGTCCTTATTTACTAGGAGATGAGCCAACCCTGGCCGATTTTGCAGTAGCAGGTTTATCAATACTGTTAAAATTTCCCGATGGTCCCTATCTGGATTTACCAACGGGTATTAGAGGTAAAGGAGTACCAGGTTTAGCGGACAATCCTGCTTACGAAGCATTTTTTGTTTGGCGCGATCGCCTTTATGCTCAATTTCGCAAGCCAATCACAGACTCTAAAATGTCTGGTGGACCAAGTGCACCAACTTCTATTCAAATTGAGTGATAAGACCAGAGCAAGATGAGGATGCGTTCTTTGACCAGTGGCATAATTGCCTGGATGAGAAAGTAGAAATTTAGAAAGGCAATAATCAAATTAGGTAAGAAACGAGGGTCTAAAAAATGTTTGCTCCTAGAAAAAACTAATCGATAACTGTTTACAAACATTGCCGAAAATCATGCTTTTTCCCATCAATATATTTAAAATGAAACATAAAATAAGGCACGCAAGCATGTAATTGATGAAATGAGTTTAGGACAGCCATTAGGTTCAGTCATACAAGGTTCTCTCACAGGCGGATTAGAAGTACGATTGCACCCTAATATTTCGGTTGAAGATATGCGGGTGGGTAAATTCTTGGTCGTGCAAGGAATGCGATCGCGTTTTTTCTGCATGCTTACGGATGTGGCGCTAGGAACTGCGAACCAACGCATCCTTGCTAATCCTCCAAGTTGGGAAGATACTTTTTTGCGAGAAGTTTTAGCTGGAAGTGGTACCTATGGAACCATTACTCTGGCGCCCATGCTCATGTTTACGCCAGAATCTCACGAAGAAGTTTTTCCCACTACAAATGGTAAACAAGCGAATTCATTTGTACCTTCAACTCTGCCAGAAGACGCGCTACGAGCGTCTTCTGCAACGAATTTGGCTTCATTTCAGCCGCAAACAAGCACTACAATGGAATTGATGCCAGTCAAAACCATTCCCAGTCATTTTAGCCAGGTTTATGAAGCTTGTGAGGAAGATTTTCGTCGCGTATTTGGGTGGGAAGACGATCCGCACAGAAAAAATTTTTCCATTGGTAAACCCTTAGATATGGACGTACCGGTATGCCTTGATTTAAATCGTTTTGTAGAACGCAGTAATGGTATATTTGGCAAATCCGGAACAGGTAAATCTTTTTTAACACGCTTGCTTTTAGCAGGAATAATTCGTAAAAATGCAGCAGTAAATTTAATTTTTGATATGCATTCCGAGTACGGTTGGGAAGCTGTATCGGAAGGAAAGCAATTCAGCACCGTCAAAGGCTTAAAGCAACTATTTCCCAGCAAAGTAGAAGTATACACTCTCGATCCGGAATCGACTAAGCGTCGTGGTGTTCCTCATGCTCAGGAACTTTACCTTAGTTACGACCAAATCGAAGTTGAAGATATTAAATTGTGCTCTCGCGATTTGGGATTGTCCGAGGCTAGTATCGACAATGCCAATATTCTCTACGCCGAGTTTGGGAAATCCTGGATTCTGCAATTGTTAAACATGACTAACGAGGAAATCAAGCTTTTGTGCGAAGAAAAGCGGGGACACCAAGGTTCGATTACAGCACTGCAGCGCAAACTGCTGCGACTGGATAGTTTAAAGTATATGCGAGCCGCCTGTCCGCATAATTATGTAAACCAAATATTGCGATCGCTGGAAGCAGGTAAGAACGTAGTCATCGAATTTGGTTCCCAGTCAGACATGCTTTCCTACATGTTGGTAACAAATATGATTACTCGCCGCATCCACCATCATTACGTCACGAAAGCAGAAAAATTTTTACAGACGAAAAATCCCCAAGACAAGCCGACGCAATTAATGATTACTATCGAAGAAGCGCATCGTTTCCTGGATCCTGCCGTCGTGCAAAGTACGATTTTTGGTACAATCGCCCGGGAAATGCGAAAGTATTTTGTCACGCTTTTAGTGGTAGATCAGCGTCCGTCGGGTATAGATAACGAAGTAATGTCCCAGATCGGTACTCGCGTCACCGCCTTATTGAACGATGAAAAAGACATAGACGCCATTTTCACAGGTGTATCGGGAGCTAGTGGTCTCAAATCGGTGTTGGCAAAATTAGACTCGAAGCAACAAGCTTTAATTATAGGTCATGCTGTTCCTATGCCAGTGGTGGTGCGTACTCGTCCCTATGACACGCAATTTTATACAGAAATTGGCGATACAGCTTGGGAAGAAAAATCAGATGAGGAAGTTTTTGCTGCTGCTGATTTAGCGAAAGTGGATCTGGGATTTTAATTTCATTCTACGATATTACGGTATTAAGGTAGCTACAACCCGAAAGCCACAGATCCGCAATCCACCATCTGCTTCGTTCCAGCTGCGACTTGCACTGCGACAGGATTCGGGGCTAAAACTCCAGGAACCACCGCGCAAAACTCGGCGATGCATATCTCCTCCGGTTTCCCAAACCGATCCATCGTTGGGAGCGCCTTCATAATTTTTATGCCAGGGATCGGCGCACCATTCCCAAACCAATCCGTGCATGTCGTACAAGCCAAAAGCGTTGGCCAGTCCAAAATGACCTACAGGAGTAGTTTCTTTGCGGTGTTGGTTTGTGGTCTTGGGTGAGTCGCCGCCACTGCAATTTGCTAAAAAAGGGGTGAGGGTTTCGCCAAAGTGGAAAGGTGTGGTTGTACCAGCACGACAAGCATATTCCCATTCTGCTTCACTGGGTAAGCGGTAGTGTCGTCCGGTTTTTTTGCGCAATCGAGCGCAAAATTCCACTGCTTCGTGCCAAGATACGTTTTCGACGGGGCGATTGGCTCCTTTGAATTTAGAAGGGTTGGGATTTAAAGATTGTTTGACTTTCGGTAACGCTGCTACGGCTTTCCACTGAGCTTGGGTGACGGGATATTTACCCATGAAAAAGGCTTTGACAGTAACGGGATGTTGCGGATGTTCGTCTGGGTTTCCTTCTTTTGGTTTAGAACCCATGAGAAAATGACCGCTAGGAATAGCTACCATTTCCATAGTTACTGAATTTCCTAAGTCTTCTGTATAGTACTTGGCAATGCGGCGGTGGCGACTGATTTCTTTGGCTGTGGCGTCTACCGTTACTACTTCAAATTCAAAGGTTTCGAGAGGTAAAAAAGGCAGTGGAGTTGTTTGCGGAGCGATCGCCGGAAATTCTGGTTGAAAAAGTGTTAGCATTTGGGAACTGAAAGTTGCTTTTTTTGCTCTTAATTGTTGGAGAGCTTCTGTGGCCGATGAAAATCTCTCTGAGGCGGTGTGCTTGAGCAATTTATCTAAAAATTTTTCTAAATCTTCGCTAACGGTGACACCTTTTGAGTGCAATATTTCTCGCCACAGCCATTTTCCGCTCATGGGATCGTAAAGGCGATCGTGAATTTGTCCGCAAGCATCTCGCGTGGGAAAGCATTGAGTTAAAAGCCGCACGCAGGTTACGCCTAAGGCGTACAAATCGCTAGCATGACAGGCAAATCCAGCCATTTGTTCGCTGGGTGCATAACCGATAGTATAAAGTACTGTTGCTTGCCTGGCTATACTGGTTTGCGTTACCTGTTTTGCACCTCCAAAATCAATTAATACAAGCTTGCCATCACTTTGACGGCGGATAATATTTTCTGGCTTGATGTCTCGATGGATAACGTTGCGGGAGTGAATAAATTCCAAAACCGGTAATAAATCAGCCAATATTTCCCATATTTGTTCTTCACTAAAGGCTTGTTTCTGAACTTCTTCTAACAGGGTATTTCCTGCAATAAATTCCTGAACCAGATACAAGCTTGTTCCCTGCTCAAAATAAGCAAGTAATTTGGGTATTTGTAGGTGATTTTCTCCTAGCTCGTACAATCGAAAAGCCTCTTCTTTGAATAATTCTGCTGCTTTGGTACGTTCGTAAGTACCGCGTACTTGGGGAAAAAATTGCTTGATGACGCAGGGAGCATTGAGCCTATCAATATCCTCTGCTGCGTAAGTTCTGCTAAACCCGCCTTCGCCCAACACTTTTAATACACGATAGCGGTTTCGCAGCAACGCGCCAAAGTTGCTTTGTCCACAACTAATGCAAAATCTATTGCCATCAGCGTTGAAGGGATTGGAGCAATTGAGATTTTGGCAAATTTGCATGCTGGTACCGGAGATCGCATCTTTTCCAAAATAGATCCAGTACTATCTATCTGAAGATATGTAGACAAATAAACACGACAACTCCCACCTGCGTTAGCTCGTACACAAGGTCTGACAGATGAAGGAAATCTATTTATTTGTATACTCGTACTTAGAACTTTTTCAATATCAATAAATATGCACACACGGTTTCCCGCTGTAGAGAGAATAATACTCTTGCAGGGCTAATTTTGTCAAGCGATCGCTCCTACAGCAACTCAGGAACCCAGAGCCCACAGTTAGTTTCTAAAACTTGATTTCCAGCAAATCTGCTAAGGCCGCTACTAAAGCTTGATTTTGTTCGTCTGTACCAATGGTGATGCGTAATTTATCATCGAGTTTGGGCAAATGAAAGTAACGCACTAAAATTGAGTGCTCCTTAAGCTTGTGATAAAGGTATTGTGCATTTTTTTTGGGGGGTTGTACCAGCAAAAAGTTAGCTTGGGAATTCCAAACACGAAAACCTAATCGTTTCAAGTCTGTTGCCAGCTGGGTCCGGGATGCTTTAATCTTTGCTACACAAGCATTTTTATAGGCTTGGTCGCTAATGGCAGCTGCTCCCACAGCAGTGGCGATCGCATCGATGTTGTAGCTGTCCTTGACCTTAAACAAGCCATCGAGTAACTGGGGATTAGCTACTGCAAATCCCAATCGCAATCCGGCCAAGGAGTACCCCTTAGAAAGCGTCCGGATGGAGATAACATTTTCATATTCCTTAACTAAGGACAATGCATTTTCTTCAGCAAAGTCTACATACGCTTCGTCAATAACCAAAACTCCAGATAGACTAGCTGCTAGTTGCCGCAAATCATCTATCGGTACCGCATGTCCGGAGGGACTGTTAGGGGAAGCTATAAATGTGACAGCTCCATTCACAGCTACCAGCTGTTGCAAAGGCAAACTGTAGTCCTCATTGTAGGGAATTTCAACTATATCCGCAGCTTGGATTTGCGCTAGCGTACGGTACAGTACGTAGGTAGGTGTGGGATAAACTACCTTGCGCCCTGGTTCTGCACACGCTCGCATTACCAAGTTCAATAATTCATCGCTACCATTTCCCACAACAATCCAATTACTGGGAACTTCTAATACTTTGCTTGCAGCTTGGCGAAACTCCTCCCCAAACGGTTGCGGATATCGCCGCAACAATTCCGCATCGATGTTTTGCAGTACAGCTAACGCTTTTGGAGAGGGAGGATAGGGGTTTTCATTGCTGTTGAGTTTGACGATCTGCGCACCCCGTTTGGGTTGTTCTCCGGGGACATAGCTAGCTATTGCGTTAACACTAGAGCGAAAGTAATTGGTCATAGCTTTTGAGATCGAACTCCAATTCCTGACGATATCGTTTTTTGTGATTTTCATCAAAATATAAGGCGGCGATCGCTCGAGTTTGTGATTGCATCATCTGAAAATCTCTCCCCTCAAAGCACGCTTTGTGCTTACTACTAGCAAAGAGCACTCAAGTGCTTGCTACCAGCAATAAGTACTCAAGTGCTTACTAATAGCCGGTTTTATAAAAATACTATTTATCTATCAAATTTTAGTAGATTACATTATAATACTATCAATTCTTGGATTTACTGGTGTTTCCGTTTCATGGTTATTTACGTGTTATAACTCCGATGCAAATTTACTGTCATGAGTTACGAACCACAACGGGTAAGGAACTATGAGTGCTGACAAAATATTTGTATATTTTTTCAATCTTTCCAAAAAAGAGAAAAGTTACACTTCCATAAACAAGCAGGATTGTTGATGTTGTTGAGCAGAGTTTTCGCCAGAAATTTTTGCCAATTACCTGGAAAAGAGTATCAATTTATTGTAATAACAATTTAAGGTGGTTGAGGAGGTTATTAAACACTCAAGAATGTTGATGTGTACGATTGCAAAGCTGATTCTGACACTCTATATTCTCAAGGAGAATTTCCATGTTGAAGAATTCGGATAAATTGCTTGTAGATGCGTTAGAGAATGATAACAAATCACTGATTCAAAGGTATCTACAAAATCCTTTTTCCGTTGCCTGGTCAAAGTTAGCTGCTTGGATGAAACCCACCCCTACTTCGGAAGCAGAGTTACTGGAGGGCGATCGCTTTGAAGAATATAAAAGCTATAGTAGCCGAGAGGAATATTTGTATCATCTCTTTACAGACCACGTCGACCCATCACTTTACTACACCATTTTTTCTCCTTACCAAAGATTTTAAGCTTGGACAACAATTTTTTCATATTTTTACCTTGTCATGGGAATAGCGTAGTAGGAGGTTGGTAATGGTACTGGAGGCTAATTAACTATTACCAGCCTTTTTTATTGCTTGGTTTTAACATTTGTTTATTTATCTTTGTTTTAATTATTTTTTCAAATCCAAGTATTAAACACAGTACAACTTGCCACCAATTTCTCTACTCCCATTCTAAATTACTTTTATTTATCAAATTCCCAAAAAATAATATTTGATTTTATTGTGCACTCAATTCTAAAGTAAAACTATCTTGAAAGCACAATCAATTGAGTGTGGAGATGGGAAGCATGAAATTTCTAAAAATCGCTTTAGTGGTTGCAGTTATGTTGGTTAACTGGATTTTTGCTCAACCTTGTCGGGCTGATCAACCCAAGTATACCAATAATTCCGATTACATTGAAGTCACCAAGGCTATTGATAAGTTGTACAACAAAGCTGAGGGTAAAGAATCAGAAGATATTAAACGTCAAATAGAGGAATTGCGGTTTCAAAAAGCGGCCATAGAAGCGGGTATTGCTTGGGGACAGTGTCGGAATGAAACTGGTGAGACAATAGCAATTTACGGACCTTTACCGAAGAAGTTCAAGTCTGAATACGACAATCAACTTTATTTCTTAGCGAACGGACAAAGTACACCAGATGAGTGGGATTGTCAGGGAGTTTATATTCCCAACGACGTGGAAGTAGCAGGATTAGATAAAACTGGTGCTGTAGCAATCAAAGTTATGGACGGTACGCAACTTTTGGTAAAGAAAAACCCAGATACATCTGTGTGGGAATTGAATGTTCCATCTGTCAAAGTTGTGAATCCTGACAAAATGAATTGGTTTATCCCGCATGTATCGCAGGCATTTATTGATTCCCGCATTCCCAGCAAATTTACTACTACCGAAAAGGATTGAACCGAGATTGTCACAGCTTCTACCAGATAGATGTTGAGTTGCAATCAAGAGCGATCGCGCTTTCCAAAGGGCTGAAACTAAACTTCATATCTTTTAAATTTTGGCCCTAGCTTTTTTGATCGCAAACAGTCATGATATTGGAGCAACGGAATGTTAGAACAGATAACCGCGCATTTACATGCAAACTTTTCTTGGAACACGTTGGGAATTTTACTAGTACTAGTTGCATTAGAAACTGTTTTATCTGCTGATAACGCCGTTGCTTTAGCAGCAATAGTCCAAGATGTTGAAGAACCACAACAACAACGCCAAGCTTTAAATTGGGGATTAATAATTGCCTTTATCTTAAGAATTTTCTTACTTTTTACAGCCACATGGGTGATTCAATTTTGGCAGTTTGAGTTAGCGGGTGCCCTTTATCTTTTATGGCTATCTCTCAAACATTTTTGGAGTTATTTTTACCCACGATCAAGCGAAGAAAAAAACATTAATTATTCCCAGAAAAATAACTGTCAATTTGGGCGCGTAATTCTTTTAATAGCTTTAACCGATTTAGCTTTTTCTTTGGACAGTGTCACAGCTGCAGTTGCAGTCTCCAGTCAGACGTGGTTGGTCTTAACTGGTTGTCTTATTGGCATGCTCGCTCTGCGTTTTTTGGCTGGTTTATTTATACGCTGGCTAACAGAGTTTCCCTACTTACTCGATGCTGCTTATTTAACAGTGTTTGGTGTTGGTACGAAATTAATGTTTAAAGCATTAATACCAGATTGCGTCCCGCCTCAATGGATGATGCTAACTTTGATTGCGGTTCTGTTTGTCTGGGGGTTTTCCAAGCGAGTACAAAATGAAGTTCAGGCTGAAGAAATCATTACTGCACGTAAACAGGTAAAACCGAAGTGGATCGAACTCTAACCGAAAGGTTAGCAGCTTACGATTTGGAAATAGATGATATTTCTTTAGTAAATATCCAGTTTAAAGACCAATTTAATAAAGCAGTAGAAGCCAAACAAATTGCCGAACAAGAAGCTAAACGTGCAGGATTTCTAGCTATAAAGGCAAAAAATCAAGCTAAAGCAAAAGTTAATTTAGCAAAAGGAGAAGCTAAAGCGCACGAATTGATTGTGAAATCGCTGACACCAGCAATTTTACAACGACAGGCGATCGCGAAATGGGATGGTAGAATGCCTTGGATTCCAGCAGGTGGTGATAATACCAGACTATTTCAATTAGAGTTAGATGAAATTGTCAAAGCTGCTCAGAAAAATCCCGAGCAAGTCAGAGTAGAATCTCGTTCGGAATTAACTTCTACACTTTTGAAAGACAAATAACGAAAATGAATGATTTCATCGTTGCGGTTTCCAATGCATTTGCTTCTTTTGCTGCTACTAATCTAGATGACATTATAGTTTTGCTGTTATTTTTCTCCCGGGTGAATGCAAACTTCATGTTATTGCAGGACAGTATCTTGACTTTACGGTGCTTGTGCTTGTTAGTTTGCCTAGTTTTTTTAGTGGTAGGCTTTTTCCAGAACCTTGGATTGGACTTTTGGGTACGGTTCCGATTGCTATTGACATTAATCGCTTGCTGAATCCAGAAACTGATGAGGAGGAAATCTCGTTGCAACCGGAACAGTCTCAAAATACCTACTTGACTAGCTTGTTTTCGCCGCAAGCTTAGGGGGTTACTACCGTGACTATTGCTAATGGTAGTGATAACCTCAGTGTATACGTACCGTTGTTTGCTAGCAGTAAGTGGGAAGATTTGACAATCATTTTGGTGGTCTTTTATTGTTTAGTTGCAGTCTGGTGCTATGCTACTTATCGATTTACTCAAGTTCCGGTCCTTGCGAAACTTTTGACTCACTACGCCAGTTATTTGGTTCCTTTTGTTTTGATAGGATTGGGAATTTTTATTTTACTTGATAGCCACACTTTAGAAAACCGCGGTTTAGTTGTACTGACTGCAGCAATTATTCGTTTTTGTCTAGTGATGTAGGTAAGAGATACTTGGGGCAATTCCACAAAATTAAACTAGCAGTTTCGTAGCGGGTTTAATAATTTTTATTGATTAATTTAAAAACTAAAAATTATTGTGTAATCAACCTCCCCAGGCTTCCTCCCTGATTATTTTTTGAAAATTTAATAAATTTTATTTATCGTTTAGAAAAAAAAGAAGATTTGCTTTGATTGAGTTGCAAATCATAAGATTAGAATCATTCAAATCCTAACATTTTTTACAGTTGTTAGCGATATCTGCAAACTAACACTAAGGAAAATAGTCTTGTCATTTCCAAAACTGCTTTCACATCAAAAAGCATTTAATTATTGTGAGTAAAAATCATGAGTTGGCTAATTAGTACAGTAATTATTGGTATCTCTGCTGCTTTCGCAACCACCTTTGACGACAACGTATATTTGACAGCCTTCTTCGGAAAAGTCAATCATGTTTTTCGTCCTCGGCATGTTGTTCTGGGTGAATTTGTTGGATTCACCGTGTTAGTTCTTGCTAGTCTTCCTGGTTTTTTCGGTGGTTTAGTTCTTCCAGAAGCCTGGATTGGATTGCTAGGTTTTCTTCCTATTGCTATTGGTATTAGCAATCTTATGAATCAACAACAGGAAGAGGTAATCCAAGATGTGTCGATTAACTTACCCTCTGGAAGTAAATCTCGCCGGTATCAAAAATCAATATGGGCTACTTTGCGCGATCCTCAAACTTACCGTGTTTCTGCGGTAACCATTGCCAATGGAGGAAACAACATCGGAATCTACGTACCGTTGTTTGCAAGCAGCAATCTTCCTAGTTTGGGAGTCATTTTATTGATTTGCTATGCAACTGTGGGAGTATGGTGCTTTCTTTCGTATCACATGACTCGCAATCCCCTGATGGCTCCACTTCTAGCTCGCTATGGTCGAAAGATTTTTCCGTTCGTATTAATCTACTTGGGATGCTCTATTTTGATTAAAAGTGGAAGCTATCAACTTGTACCTGCTCTTGCTGTACTTTTCCACTAGAAGGAGCCAGAACTTTGTGCAGACAAACTGATGAACCTATAGGTCTTCTGGTGATAGTTGTACAGATAGCGACAGATGCAGTGGGGTTGCATTTGTCGCCTTAGCGATCGCGCTGGGAATAAAAGCCAACAGTAATATCCAAACAATCTTAAAGTTTTATTACAGTTACAGAAAGTATCGTTACTTGCAGTCAGATTACCAACTTGCTTGAGAAGAAAACATCAGCCATTGCTATGACTGAGCTGTTTTTGAGGACTGGAGTGTTGTGCGTCGCGATAGTGAGCATCTAACCAACAACGCGGTAGACTTTCACCGGAAGGAAACGCCAATTCTGTTTTTTGATAAGATTCTGGTTCTTGCATCTCTTCGCCAAAGTGGTCTACTCCCGTTACTTCTGTTACACAGGGATTAAAAAGTTGGTCTAAGCTCAAAATTTCGATTAAATCTCCCGTAGGCTTGTGCATTAGGAACATAATAATTCTCCCATGCTAATAACTCCTAGGTAAATGCTATAACGAACTCGATCCAGAGATTCATCTATGAAATAGTTCGCAAAGTTCCTTAACGCAAGATAATTCCGCCGTTTGGCGTTTTTTAGCTACAAAAGCAAGGATTTGCTACTTTAATTTTGCTTTTCCAGTCTTTTCCAAGAATTAACTGCGTTTTGTTGAGGTATTTTCCAGAATTATTTGATATAATAAAACAATAGTATTGGCAAAAATTTTTTCTCATTACCAAACTGTTGTTTGCTAAAAATACGTTTGGGAATACTCGAAAAATGTTAAAGATTTAATTACCAAGGAAAAAGTGTAACGATAACAAGTAGACCTCTAAAAACAATTGGTTTAAACTCTTTTACTATCAGCGATCGCCAATTATTTAACAGGAAGCTGATTGTAGTTGTAAATGTCTCTAGTCAAGCTTTTGATTTACCAACCGATTCAGATGTAGCAGTTCAGATTACAGGTGAAGTTCTCTACGATAAGCCGTGCGAGCGCGCGTCTACGCCATCTAGAGATGAGCAAAATTGAACAGGAATTTCATATTAATTTGCTGGATGAATTTTATAGAAAGTATATTAATAAACCTGCAATTATTGGTCGCACTATTACCCTGGCTCCCGGACTTGCCGAAGTAGCCGCTAATACTAGTAAATTTTCTGGTAAAACAATACCAGTAATAGGTAAAGTATAAAATATTCGAAGTCCAGTTTTATTTTCCTTGAGAGAAAATCAATCATTTAGCAGTGAAGATTTAGTGATTTTATTGAAGACATCGCCGAAAGTACCTATTAACAAAGATCAGAAAGTAGCAGTAATCGGTGTAGTACGTCCCTTTGTGACGACACAAGTAGAAAAAGACTACAAAGTTAGTTGGAACGTGCAGCCAAAAAAGCAGTTAGAAGCAAAATATAAAAACAGGCCCGTTTTAATTGCCCAAGCTATGTAATACTTTTTAGACACCAGCTGGTGATATTCTACAGAATTAGGAAGGCATGTAGCCGCGGCCGCAGTCATCTGTTGCTCGCAGCAAGCACAAGACTTCCAACAGCGAGCAACTTTGAGTGCAGATTTGGTAGCAACAATTGCTAAAATGAGCAAGCCGAGCTGAATTTAACAGCTTGTCTAACTTCCCTGCGGGTGCAACATGATCGAAAACATGCGACGAGAATTCTCCCATCGCGAGGAGTTAATAGCTTATGTGCGCGAACAATTTCCCCAAGCAGCCAAACGTGATTCCCACATCAGCGAAATTGTAGGTGGGCGCCAAGCTGCTCTCAAAGCGTTGCAAAAAATAGATCCAGCCAAATACGCTACAACACGTAACTTTTTAACAGGTGCTGTGACGCGACTTTCTCCTTACATTCGCTACGGCGTTTTGAGTTTGCGTGAAGTCCGAGAATATGTTCTTACTCGGGTACAAAAGCGAGAAGATGCTACGAAATTAATTAACGAGCTAGCTTGGCGGGATTATTGGCAAAGACTGTACGCTAAATTAGGAAATGATATTTGGCAAGATCGGGAAGAATACAAAACAGGTTATACAGCTAGTGACTATGGACCGGAATTACCTGACGAAATCAAGCAGGGTAGAACAGGAAGAGTTTGTATTGACAGTTTTGTTCAACAGCTAACACAAACAGGCTATCTCCACAACCACGCACGCATGTGGCTGGCAGCTTATATTGTTCATTGGCGGCACATTTGCTGGCAAGCTGGAGCGAAATGGTTTCTCCAACATCTTTTGGATGGCGATCCAGCCAGCAATCATCTTTCATGGCAATGGGTAGCTAGCACTTTCAGTCACAAGCCATATTACTTCAACCGGGAAAATTTGGAACGCTACAGTGGAGGTGTTTATTGTCGTGAATGTCCCTTGTATGGTAATTGCGACTTTGAAGGTAGCTACGAGGAATTAGAACAGCGACTTTTTCCCAAAAAAAGATTTACTCGAAAACCTAACAGTCAAAGCTGGCAAAAAGGGAAAAAGCACCGTTAGAAGCAGAAAATCCAAAAAAAAAGAGCGATCGCTTTCCATATCAATCCAAATACTTCCAAAATTTGACTGTTAAGAAAATACTTTTGCTGCTGGGAAAGGGTGTGGAAATATGCAAATAGTTGGGTGGAAATGTGGAGTTAAAACATCCTGCCGGTAGATAGATTTTCCGCAAATCTCAAAGATCTACAGTAAGCTCAAGGTTCTATAGCCGCTCGCAGCAGTTTTAACGTTCAAACTACCCAAGCATTTAGTAACAATTTCTGTTCACAATCTGTTCACAAAAAGTAAAAATTCTAAACTTTTTTGCCAAAATTAGGAACGCCTTATAGATTTGAAAGAATTCTTTTCTATGGAAAAGATAAAAATTAATGTACTTTTGGTAGAAGATAATCCTTTTGATGCTGAATTATTGCAAAGATTATTTACTCGTGCTAATCAGCAACAATGGCAAATCATACATGTAGAGCAATTAAGTGAGGCAATTGATATTTGCACAAGGTGCGCCAGGACAGCGGAAAATTCTTCTTTATCAAAATTGAACTTGTCCCAAATTGATGTAGTTCTATTAGATCTAAGCCTACCTGATTCTATGGGACTAGATACCTTAGAAGAATTTCGCATAGCAGTTCCAGATATTCCAGTGGTAGTGTTAACGGGACTCAATGATGAGAAAATTGCACTGCAAGCACTCGCACAAGGCGCGCAAGATTATCTGATCAAAGATGAAATAAAAATTCACAGTTTACCCCGTGCTATCCGTTATGCTATAGAGCGGGCAGAAATTATCAAAAAATTGCGAGAAAGCGAACAACTGACTCGGGAAGCACTTTTAAAGGAACAGGAATTGAACAGACTGAAAACAAGTTTTGTCGCCATGCTCTCCCACGAATTTCGCAATCCTTTAAGTACTTTTTGCACATTCATAGAGTTACTTCAATTGAAAGAGAAACTACCGGAAGCATGTAGAGATTTATTTTTAAAGCGGACAGAAAAAGCTCTCAAACAAATGCTGAAACTTTTAGATGAAGTTTTGTTTATCAGCCAAAGTGAAATAGGTCAATTTAAATATCAGCCTGTGGCTTTGAATTTAATAAACTTTTGCGAACAAATTATAGAAAGTCTAAGATTTAGTGAAGGCAAGAATTATACTATCAATTTTACATATTCCGGAGAATGTCATCAGGTTGAAATGGATGAGGAGCTCCTCAGTTATATCCTCACAAACTTACTTTCTAATGCTATTAAATATTCGCCAGCGGAAAGGCCAATTTCCTTTGATTTAAACTGTCAGGGTAGGGTGGCTATTTTTCAAATTAAAGACCAAGGGGTGGGAATTCCAAGCGCAGATAAAAAACATTTGTTTGAAACTTTCTTTCGCGGTAGTAATGTGGGTAAAGTTCCGGGTACGGGATTGGGACTTGCGATCGTAAAAAAGTGTGTAGAGCTGCATCAAGGTTCTATCCAGATAGAAAGCGAGGAGGGAGTTGGCACTACAGTGACAGTGACTTTACCATTGAAATTAATGCACACCAATGGTGCTTAAAGACATCCGGCTTTTTCTTAGCAGGGAGAGGATGTTAACTGCTCTGTTTTTTGCTCAGAAGTTAAAAAGGACTTATCTAGGATAGGTAGGGCAATCTGAACCGTGGTACCTTGATTGAGACCTGCACTTTCCAAAGTAATGCTACCTTCCATTAATTCCATCAAGTTCCGGGAGATAGCCAGTCCTAGTCCCGTACCCCCGAACTTGCGGGTAGTAACGTTATCTACCATGACAAAGGGGCGAAATAAATTTTGTTGCTGGGATGGTTCTATGCCTATACCTGTATCTTGAACAATGATAACTGCTTGAGGTTGAGCGTTAATTTTTTCGACTTTAGTTGTGATGGTGATGCTTCCCTGTTCGGTAAACTTAATAGCATTACCTATGACATTCAACAGTACCTGCTTGAGCTTTGCCGGATCGGCATTGACTAGGATAGGTCCACTCATTTGCTGGGCAAGATTTAACTGCAAACCTTTTTGTTGGATATTTACCGATTGCAAGTTAATAACTTCTTTGAGTACTTGTTGGAGATCGGTAGGTTGTAATATAACTGAAAGCTTTCCTGCTTCTATTTTGGAGATATCGAGCAAATCATTAATGATACCGAGCAAGTGAATTGCTGATTCATCAGCGCGCTTGAGAAATTCTATTTCTTCTTGGCGATTATCGCACAAATCATCTAGAACTAGGCGGATGCAATTAATAATAATATTTAATGGATTTCTTAATTCATGGGAAGTGGCTGCCAAGAATTGACTTTTAGTTTGATTGGCAATTTTAGCTTCTTGCCAAGAATTTTCTACTTCTTCGGCCCAAGCTTTCAGTCTTTCTACCATTTGGTCTAATGCTTGTGCTAATTGATTAAATTCCCGGATTTGGAAGTGAGACTTCACTGCTGTGGAAGCGTGGAGGGTGTGGAGATTCAAAGCATAGTCTCGCAATTCTTCCACGGGAAGTGCCAAACACCGAGCTAAATACAATGATGCCAATAAAGTGGCACTAATTAAGCCGATTGTCAAGGTAAAAAGGATGAGTTTGATTTGTCCTAGTCCGTACAAAGCATCATCGAGACTGACTATTGCCAAAATTAGCCATTTTTGTTGTCCTGCTTCTAGTTTGGGGCTATCAATGGCAGTATAGCCAGCCAGTAATTCTTTGCCGTTATTTTTCAAAAATAAATGCAAGAAATTTTGTTGTCCTGCGATCGCGTTTTTAACTATATCTTTTAATCGAGCATCATCTAGGTGTTCGGCGATATTGGTTCCGATGTAACTAGCAATAGGGTGTGCTAAGATTTTGCCTTCTTCGTCAATCACCGCTGTCAATCCTGCAAGCAAACCAGGTTTGTTGTTAATTTCTTCTTGGAAGAGGATTGACCGAAAACTGAGGGTATAGCGCCATTGACCAGCACTGTCATAAACGGGGGTCGACAATAATATTTTGAGTTGATTGAGCTGATTTGTTTTTTGGGTTGCGTCTGTAATAATTGGCACTACAGGCTCGACAGCAAATCCGTGCGTAAACAAAGAAGATTGTTCTTGACTAATTGGTTTGTAACCGCAAGTTGTGGCTACAATTGCATTGCTTTGGGGGTTGGTTAGCTGGATGCACTCGATTTGTCGGGGTTGCTGTTGGGCTAGTTGGTGCAAAAAACGTTGGATCTGTCCAGGTTTCCCCGATTGCATGACTTGTGTTTGACTGGCGCTGAATAAATTATTTTTTAAGGCCGCGATCGCCTCTACAATTTTTTCTCCTTTGAGGATAGCGCTTGCTGTTAAATTTTGACGGGCAGTTTCTAATAAGCTATAGCGTGCTTTTTGGTAGGCTACTATCTCCCCGATTAATAAAATTGGAACTGATAGTAGTAAAATCTTTGATACCAAGATCTGGCGAAAGGATGATTGACGGTGCTTAGCCATCGGGATTCTCACTGGGCGCGACCACGAATAGTTAGCAAATGCGATCAAATTAGCTAATCTTACGTTAAGCAATAAAACTTACCCAAGCAGGATTTTTAAACATAAAATAACTTAGGTGGCTATGGAAAACAGAGAGGCAGTGCGCAGAAGCTGGGGTCCCCCCCAGGAGTAACTAACTGCCGGGAGAGCAACGGTGCAACAAAGACCTTATACCACAGTAGTTTTAGCCATGAGTGCTGATGGCAAGATAGCAGATTTTAGGCGATCGCCTGCTCGCTTCGGGTCAAAAACCGATCAAGCTCATCTGGAGAAACAGATTGCTGCTTGTGATGCCGTTTTATTCGGTGCCGATACTCTCCGCGCCTATGGTACAACACTAACAGTTTCCAAGCCACAGCTGCTGCAACAAAGGATACAAGCAAACAAACCGTTGCAACCCTTCCAGATAGTAATTACACATACTGGTAACTTCGGGGTGGAAATTCCTTTTTTTCAGCAGCCAGTCAGCCGTTGGTTAATTACGACAAAAACTGGAGCGCTTTTTTGGCAAAATCGTTCAGAATTTGAACGTATTTTCATATTAGAAACATCGAATGGGAAGATTGACCTTGTAGCTGCCCTACAACATTTATTAATGTTGGGGATAGGACGATTAGCAGTATTGGGAGGTGGTGAATTAGTCGCCTCCATGCTGGAATTAGATTTAATCGATGAATTTTGGCTAACGGTTTGTCCGTTAATTTTGGGTGGGAGAAGTGCGCCGACACCAGTACAAGGAAGAGGATTTTTATCTCAGGCAGCTCCTCGATTGCATTTGGTGGAAGTTCACACTATTGAGCAGGAAGTGTTTCTTCATTATCAAATCCAGCGATGAATTACCGTTTGCTAAAAAACTTATTTTCAGTTGTGCCAACAAGATTTAAACAGCTGCAATTATCAGCGATCGTTATATTGTTGGCAATTTTATTGAGTGTTTTTACCAAATGGATTTCTCCAGCCCAAACTGCTAAGCCAGTAGTTTTGAATTTGCTGATGACAGCTCCTGATGCTCAGCCTTGGAAAGAAGGTTTAGTCAAAAGGTTTGAAGAAAAAAATCCTGGTATTCGCATTAATATTATTGAGGGACCAAATGCCACAAATTTGCTAGAAGACCTGTATACATCAGCTTTTATTTTGGGCGATTCTCCCTATGACTTGGTCAATATGGATGTAATTTGGACGCCTAAATTTGCTGCTGCTGGATGGTTGATGGACTTAACAGACCGCATGACAGCAAAAGAATTAGCAGCATTTTCCTCTTGGGATGTAGAGGGTGGGCGTTACGAAGGAAGACTATATCGAATTCCCATGCGCAGTGACGTGGGAATACTTTATTACCGAAAAGATTTACTAGAGGAAGGGGGGTTTGCTCCCCCAAAAACTTTTGCAGATTTGATCGCAATTTCCCAATCTTTAAAACAGCAAAACAAAGTTAATTGGGGTTATTTATGGCAAGGTCGTCAATACGAAGGTTTAGTAGCGATGTTTGTGGAAGTTCTGCACGGTTTTGGGGGATTTTGGATCGATCCTAAAACCTTGGAGGTAGGACTGGATCGACCGGAAACTCTTGAGGCGATCGCCTTTCTCAAGCAAACTATGCAAGCAGGAATTTCTCCACCAGGAGTAACAACATACCAAGAAGAAGAAACCAGGCGGATCTTTCAAAGCGGTCAAGCAGCATTTTTACGCAGCTGGCCCTATGTTTGGCCTTTGGCGAATGCACCAGACTCTCCCATTCAAGGCAAAATTGCTATCGAGCCTATGGTTAGCGCTTCTGGTGAAAATGGAGGAGCTTGCTTGGGTGGATGGGGATTGGGAATTTCCAAATCTACCAGATATCCTCAGGAAGCTTGGAAAGCAATTCAGTATTTTACGAGTGAAGAAGCACAACGCCAATTTGTTTTGAAAGCAGGTTTTGTACCTAGCAGACGTTCCTTGTTTACAGACCCGCAAATTGTTGCCAAATATCCCCATTATCCTCAATTGCTGAAAGTGCTGGAAAAGGCGGTCTTGCGTCCTCCGATCGCTCAATACGCCCAGGCATCAGATATTTTACAACGTTATCTGAGCGCGGCTTTGACAAATCGCCTCAGTGGAGAAAAAGCGATGAAACAAGCAGCACAGGAAACGCGACGCTTGTTAGGGAAAAGTTAATGGCTAATACAGTGATGATGAGTAAGTTACATGCAATTCGCCGTCAAGAACAAATAACGGCCGGGATTTTTTTGTTACCAGCTGCAATTTTGTTATTGTTTGTGTTCGGCTATCCTATTGTCAGGGCTTTTTGGTTAAGTTTTTTTGCTAAAAATTTGGCAACAAAGTTGCAACCTGTTTTTTGTGGCTTAGATAACTACGCGCGCATGGTAGGGGATGGTCATTTTTGGCAAAGTTTTTGGATTGCAACTACCTTCACAACCGCTTCGGTAATTTTGGAACTGTTATTGGGGTTGGGAATTGCTTTGGTCTTGAATCAAAAATTTTGGGGACAAGGTGGAGTGCGTACCATTGCTATTTTGCCTTGGGCGCTGCCTACTGCTTTGATGGGTTTAGCATGGGCATGGATTTTTAACGATCAATTTGGAGTTGTCAATGATATTTTGCTGCGATTAGGCATTATTAAAACGGGTATTAATTGGTTGGGAGAACCGACCTTAGCGTTGCTGGCGACAATATTTGCAGATGTGTGGAAAACTACGCCTTTTATTAGTATTTTGTTACTGGCAAGTTTGCAATCGATTTCGCCTGATTTGTATGAAGCTCACGCCATGGATGGTGCAAAACCTTGGCAAAGTTTTTACCAAATCACTTTACCGTTGTTAGCACCGCAAATTCTGATTGCCACGTTGTTTCGTTTTGCTCAAGCTTTTGGAATATTTGATTTAATTGCTGTGATGACTGGAGGTGGCCCCGGAGGTGCAACAGAGGTAATATCTTTGTATATTTACTCTACGGTGATGCGCTATTTGGATTTTGGTTATGGTGCAGCGTTGATGGTAGTGACATTTTTATTGTTGGTGTTAGCGGTGGCGAGCGCTAGTTTCTTGCTCAACAAATCTCGCATTGCAGCTAAATAGGGAAAACTTATGGTTGGTGAAGAATTTCCTTCTGTCAAAACTAAAAATATTGGTCAGCACCTTTGGCTTGGGATAGCGATCGCCTTGGTGCTAATTTTTTCTTTAGCGCCAGTAATGTGGCAATTACTAACTTCCTTTAAGGTCAATCAAGATATTTCCAAAGTTCCTACAGTTTATTTTCCCACCCGCTTTACTTTTGGTCACTACATTGAACTTTTCACTCGCCGTCCGTTTTGGCGCTACATTTTCAACAGTGCCTTTGTAGCAATTATATCTACTAGCTTGGCTTTGGGCTTTGGTGCACCAGCTGCTTATGCTTTAGCAAGGTTGCGTCCTTGGGGTGGGAGGGTGATTTTAACCAGTATTTTGCTTGTGACTTTATTTCCTGGTATTTTGTTATTCTTGGGACTGTTGGAAATAGTTCAAGCTTTGCATTTAGGAAATAACTATTTAGCGTTAATTATTCCTTACACGGCTATTAATTTACCGTTGACAATTTTGGTCTTGCACAGTTTTTTCCAGCAATTGCCAAAAGATTTAGAAGATGCTGCCAAAATCGACGGTTACAACACCTGGCAAATGTTGGTGCAAATATTACTACCCCTAACCGTACCTGCGCTCTTTACTACTGGAATTCTGACTTTTATTTTTGCTTGGAATGAGTTTATTTTTGCCTTGACGTTTATTACTCGGGAACAGATGAAAACCATTCCCGTAGCAGTTGCTCAACTGAGCGGTGCATCAACCTTTGAAATTCCCTACGGTCCTATTGCTGCTGCAACTATGGTGGGAACATTTCCCTTGGTTTTACTGGTTTTGTTTTTCCAGCGAAAGATAGTTCAAGGTTTAACTGCTGGTGCGGTAAAAGGTTAGCAGATAGTTTTTGGAAATTGAAAATGGCAAAACTGGAACTGAGAAACTTAAATAAAACTTATTCTCCCAAAGTTGTGCCGGTAAAAGACATTAGCTTGACTGTTAATGATGGTGAGTTTTTGACTTTACTGGGACCGAGTGGTTGCGGTAAGTCCACCACCCTCAGAGCTATCGCTGGGTTAGAGCAAGTTACTCGCGGTCAAATTATTCTTGGTGGTGAAGATATTACCTACAAGCGACCGGGCGATCGCAACATGGCGATGGTATTTCAAAGTTACGCCCTTTATCCCCACATGACGGTGTACGAAAATCTTGCTTGCGGACTGAAGTTGAAAAAGGTTCCGCGTCTGGAAATCAAGCAGCGGGTGGCGCAAGTAGCAGAGATTTTAGGATTGGGAGAATTATTGCAACGCAAACCCGGTCAATTATCTGGAGGACAAAGACAGCGCGTTGCTGTGGGTAGAGCGCTGGTGCGTCAAGCTCAAGTGTATTTGCTAGACGAACCTTTGAGTAACTTAGATGCTTTGCTGAGGGAAAAAGTCCGCGCCGAGATCAAGCAAATTTTTGCCACCCAAAAATCTCCAGTAGTTTATGTTACCCACGATCAAACGGAAGCGATGACTCTTTCTACCAAGGTGGCGGTTTTAAATAACGGTTACGTACAACAAATTGCTCCGCCTGCTTCTATATACCACGAGCCGGGTAATTTGTTTGTTGCAGGTTTTGTGGGTAGTCCGCAGATGAATTTATTGACAATTAATTGTAAACAAAATCACGCTATACTCGGTAATTTTTCTATTCCGCTACCAAAGCTGCCTACCATACCTTCGCAAATTGTCTTGGGTATTCGTCCGGAACACGTTCGTGTTGCTCAAACAGGGGAAGTTCATCCTACTGTCAAAGGTCGGGTATGTTTGGTGGAAAATTTGGGAATGCACAATTTGGTGAGTGTAAGCGTGCAGGGTTCTCAAAGCAATAATTCGCCTGTTTTGCGTGCTTTGTTACCTGCAGACCAAAATTGGAGTTGGGAAGAAATTACCCTTGCTTTACCGCATCAAAACATTCATTGGTTTGATGTTAGCTCGGGTGATGCTTTGAGTCGAAAAACAAGTAATTGCAGTGATTAATTATTTGCGTAAAAGAGTAGATAGGGAAGTTTGTTTGCGAATATCTAGCATAGTTGCCAAAGATTGGGGACTGGAACTGGAGTTTTCTTGTGGTGGTAAGACTGCGATAGTAGGTGTTTGTGGATTTGCTGTTGGGGAAGTTCGTCGCAGCGATCGCGCTGCAGGTGCGGGTAGGTTTTTGCTTTCGGGACGCTGGGGATAGTACGAGGGAAGGCGCTTGGTTTTTTGTGTTTGCTTAGCGGTGGTGGAGTTAAGAAAGCGGAAAATTAGGAAACATCCGCTAGCGCAACTAGCAGCGATCGCACCTAGCATCCAGAAAGGAATGAGGTGATGAGAAGAAGGTTCGGAAGTTTGAAGGTAGGGGGTAGCTGGCGGCGATTCTACCTGCCAATTTTCTACTGATACGGTATCTTTTGGTTCTTGGGGTTCTACGCCGCCTACATGAGCGAGACTGTACAGTGCTACTGCAGCGCTAGATATGAAAAATAATGATACCCCGACCAATAACAGCCAAGGGTATCGCTCTAGCAGCTGTATGAAGAAATTCTCACTTGCTTTGGCTGTGGGTACTTTTGCTTCTGGCGGCTTTGGCACGCTTGGAGAATTGCTCATGACTGCTGTATCAATTTCCCTGTGTGCTTTGTATTCTACCGAAGTCCGGGCTTTTACGTATCCGTAGCAAAGGCAGAAATTAAAGTAGCCTTTTTCCTTTGTTTCTCAGGAGTTAGCAATATTAAAAATTAACATAAATTATCCGTTAATTTACTTACTCTGCCTTTGGGGGAACTGGGAAGCGGACTTTCTTTCCAAAGCCAGCTGTACCAGTCGGTCAACCAATTCTGGAAAGGAAACACCGCTGCTGGCCCATAATAAGGGATACATGCTTGTGGCTGTAAAACCTGGTAGGGTATTGATTTCGTTAACCAAGACTTCTCCTGTAGCTTCCACGTAGAAAAAGTCTACTCTGGCCAATCCAGCTGCATCGATCGCTGCAAAAGCTTGCAACGCCATTTCCTGAATTTTGCGGCTTACTGTCTCGGGTACTGCTGCGGGAATTACTAAATTGGCTTTTCCTTGTGTATATTTAGTTTCATAATCGTAAAAGTCGCTGTTATAAGTAATTTCACCTACAACAGAGGCTTGGGGTTGGTCGTTTCCTAAAACGGCGCACTCTAATTCTCGCGCGACAACTGCAGCTTCGACAATGATTCGACGATCGTAGCTAGCAGCGTTATCGAGTGCTATTTCTAATTCACGGCGCGATCGCACTTTGGTAATTCCCACGGAGGAACCAAGGTTTGCAGGTTTAACAAAGCAGGGATAACCGAGGTTTTCTTCGATTTGGGTACAAAGCTTGGGAAACACGCAAGGATTGGACCAAATTTGGGAGCGGTTAACGGCCATGTATTTTACTTGTGGCAGTCCGGCTTGGGCAAAGGCCATTTTCATGGCAATTTTATCCATTCCCATTGCCGAACCCAAGACTCCCGAACCCACAAAAGGTACTTGCATCAGGGTTAGCAAACCCTGGACGGTTCCGTCTTCGCCATTCGGTCCGTGAATAATGGGAAACCAAACGTCCACTTCTGCAACTTGGGAAGGAGATTGCCAGCGACTTAAATTAGGAGTGTTGGTAGTTGATAATTGAGAATTTTCTTGGTGGTCTGGGTGTTCGGGTGTTGGAGTGGATAGTAGTTGTAGTGGTTGACCTGATTCTAGAACTTGTTGGGAAAGATTTCCTGCTAGCCAACGTCCGTCTTTTTGCACGTAGAAAGGCAAAATTTCGTACTTATTGGCATTTTGTTCTGCTTGAAAAGCTTTGGCGATCGCTCTTGCTGAGTTAATTGATACCTCGTGTTCTCCCGAACAACCGCCAAATAGCAAACCCACCCGCAGCTTAGTCATTTTCTGTACCTCGTGTGCATTTCTAAGTTCACATAGCGTATCACAACCTTACTTGTTTGCTGTATCTTTATTGCTACCAACCATACTCCCATTTATGGAGTCGCTGCGCGAACTACGGGTAAGTACAGGGGAGAAATTCTACCCCTGTTTGCGACTGCTTGATTGCGCTTAGCTCGCTAGCTGCTACTACCGGCCCAAGTTATCCATTTGTGGGATAAACCAGTGTGTACTACTGTTCCGCTCATTTCTTTGTCGGTGAAAATTGCTCCGGTTAAATCTGCGCCGTTGAGTTCTGCTTCTGCTAAGTTAGTCTCTATTAAATTTGCTTGGTTGAGATTGGCGCCAGAAAAATCTGCTCCACTTAGCTCTGCTTCGCTCAAGTTAGCTTTCAATAAATTTGCTCTGATTAAATTTGCACCTCGCAAATCTGCGCGACTCAGGTTTGTTTCCTGGAGGTTGACATTAATTAAATCTGCTCCGATCAAATTCACCTCACTTAAATTAGCACCGCAGAAATTTGCTCCGGTTAAATCTGCATCGGTGAGATTGGCGCGACTGAAGTTACACCTGCTTAAATTGGCTCGACTCAGATCTGCTCCGCTCAAATCAGCGCCGCAGAAATTTGCCCCACTCAAGTCAGCTTCGCTCAGATTTGCCTTGTGCAGGTTTTCACCGTTAAATTCTCTTTCTCCTGCTGCATATCGATTTAGGAGCGTGTTAACATCCATATTGCCTCCCTCACAATTTTTACAAATCAAGAAGTTTCGCGATACTCCCATTTATGGAGTCGCTACGCGAACGTTTTTACGTGTTTGCGATCGCCGGAACTTCAGTTGTCAGCAATGGATTTTTAGCTCAAGCTTTTTAATCTTAATTGTGATTGAGTTTTAGAACTGTGGTGCAGTTGCTTAATGGAAATATGCATAAATATAGGAAAGTCTTGATAACTATCGTGCAGGGAAATCACAAAAAAGTTTGGATTTTATAGATTCTTAATATTTATTATTAAAAATCAAAAAATAGTAGTATATTTTAATAAAAATGCCGAGGAAAATTGAGATTCAGACTAAAATAAATTTAACAGCTGGCTTAAGTTTTGCTCAATAATTTTACTTACTAGTTGATTGCCTTGTTTGTTCAGGTGGATGTGGTCGTGGTAGAAAGCTTGTGGGTCGGGACAGGAGTTGAAAATTGGTAAAAAATCAATGTAATTAATGTGTTGAGTTTTGGTAAACTGCTCCAGGCGTTGGCGCGCTTGTATTTCGTAATGGCGAGGTTGTAGGGGAGCAACTTCACGTTTGAGGGGGGTCATAGCTAGTAAAAAGCGACTGCGATTTGCATTCGCCAGGGCGTGCATTTGAGCAATAGCTTGCAAATTCATATCCAGGCGATCGCCTGTAGGATGGGCTTCCATGTGGGGGGGGAGTTTTGGTTTTTGCAGATAACGCTGCAGAACTTCCACCACTGCAAGGGGTGGTTTTCGAACTGGATAGTTGCGATCGCGTCCTACAGGTAAAGATGTGGGAGCAGTAGCAAACAAATCGTCGGTATTGATGAGTAAAACTATTGCTTGCGCCTCAAAAGTACCAAATCGTTGTAGATAAGCTAATTCATTTGTCGGTCCCCAAGAATTAGCCGAAGCATTCAGCACTTCTACTTGGGGAAAGTGATGGTGGTAGGTAGTGAGCAGAGAATGCTGCAACAAGCTAGAAATCGTGCGATTTTGGTCTGTCCACCAACCGCCATTAGCAATAGAATCTCCCAACAGCAACACTCGCAAAACAAAAGGCGAACGAGTTGGCAAAATCGCTTCGCTGCGCATCGAATACTGATTGATTTCAATGCGGTTACCGTAACGGCGAGTGCGTTGGTTAGGAGCTAGCAAATATCCGATCTGCTCGTCAGCGATGTAAATTAAAGGATTACCAAAACCAAACAGCGATCGCAGTCCGACTTCTAGAACCGCAAAGGAAACCGCAACCGTTGCCAAAATCATGACCACAAGCTGTATAAGCTGCAAGCTCATATCCTCTGAAAACAAAGTATTCCCACATAACTTGAAAAGTGTTCATTATTGTAAGACGAGCAACACGAAACTCCCCAGTCCGGTCTTCCATCTTTGAGGATATAGGTAATTGAGAAGATGTTGTCTTTAGGAAAGCTTAAAGAAAATAAAATTAGAAATTTTATCTGATGCGGAAGCCAAAGGACTACAATCGAGACGGACAGGTTTGACAATGCTTTGATCAAGGAGGATTATAAAGCCATGTCTGATTTAAACCGAGGTATTATGAAATTTGATGGCGCCGATTCTCCCACGGCAGTGACCATTTCCACGGTGTTGTTGTTGGGAGCAATTGTGGCTTTAATTATCTGGGCGCTACAAGCAGCTTATGCAGTCAACTAGTAAAGATACTGCAGTGCTTTGTTTGGCACGCGTTGCAAATGCAAAAAGCAGCGAGAATTGGGTCGGTCTGTTACCCTCAAGCTAAGAAATTTGTAAATTAGCAAGTAGGGCGCAATATCTCCCAGCGCCCTTTTACAAATGCAAGTATCGAGAAACAACAAAAAGTCCTAAGATATACTAACAATTCGAGTTTGAGATTTTAGATTGAAGAAAGTATAGATCTAAAATCCAGGATAGACAATGCGTGAACTCTGGGGTGTTTTTGTTATCTTGATTGTCTGCCCTTTTTTGGGTGCATTACCGCTAATTGCCTGGATTAATCAAGCCCTCTCGCGGCGACAATTAGCAAAAGCTGGTACTGGCAATATTGGGGTGGCGGCGTCTTTCTACCATGGTGGTACGTGGGTAGGAATTTTAGCGGTACTGTCAGAAGCATTAAAGGGAATTGCTGCAGTTTTAATTTCTCGGATTTTCTTTCCCAGTGGGTCTGCTTGGGAGTTAGTAGCTTTAATCGCCTTGGTTGCAGGTCGGTACTTTGTGGGTCGAGGCGCGGGTACTACAAATGTAGTTTGGGGGTTTATAGTCCACGATCCCTTAGTAGCAGCATTTGTCATGGTAGTAGCAGGCATATGTTTTACGATTTCGCGGGATCGAATATTAGCCAAATACGGAGTTTTGATTCTTTTTCCGATTATTGTAGGGATTTTGCACGTCGACGATTCCTTTAGAATTATTGCAGCTATTGCTCTTGCTACCCTGTTAGGGTGGATTTACAAACAAATACCCGACGATTTAGATCTACCAGTTCAAGATGCACAACCAGAGTCACAGGCAATGTTACAGTTTTTGCGCGGCGATCGCGGTATTCTTTCTTTGGATGACGAATTAGACCCGGCGGTGGTGGGATACAAAGCAGCAAGACTGTCGGAAATTAAGCGATGGGGTTATTCTGTTCCCAAAGGATGGATACTGCCACCTCAGGAAGATCCGCAAGCATTAATCGAGTTTTTACAGCCATCGGAATTGAGTCCTTTGGTGGTGCGTTCTTCTGCGATAGGAGAAGATGCAGAGCAAGCTTCCGGAGCAGGACAGTACGAGACTATTTTAAATGTTACCACCAAAGAAGGTTTGCGAAGCGCCATCGCTCAAGTGCGGGCGTCTTATAACCATCCGGTGGCAGTGCAGTACCGACGCGATCGCCATGTCAAAGAAGCTGCCATGGCAGTGTTAATTCAGCAACAAGTGCAAAGCTTGTTTTCCGGGGTAGCTTTCAGTCGCGATCCCGTCACTCAAGAACAAGATGCAGTAGTAATTGAAGCTTTAGCCGGAAGTCCAGCGCAGGTAGTTTCTGGAAAAATTACTCCAGAGCAGTATCGCGCTTTTGTAGTCGATACAGAAAACTTAGCATTAATTCAATTAGAAGGACAAGGAAGCGTACCGCAACCACTACTCAAGCAAGTTGCATATTTAAGCAGACGATTGGAAGACCGTTATTACGGAATTCCCCAGGACATCGAGTGGAGTTACGACGGACAGACCCTTTGGATTTTGCAAGCTCGTCCGATCAGTACCATGATTCCCATTTGGACGCGCAAAATTGCCGCCGAAGTTCTTCCTGGTGCAATTCGTCCCTTGACCTGGTCGATCAATCGTCCCTTAACATGCGGTGTGTGGGGAGAACTTTTTACTTTGGTGTTGGGTAAACGCGCTTTGGGATTAGATTTTAATCAAACAGCAACGCTGCACTATTCCCATGCTTATTTTAACGCTACTGTTTTAGGGGAAATTTTTCGCCGCATGGGCTTACCGCCAGAAAGCCTAGAATTTTTAACTCGGGGAGCAAAATTAAGCAAACCGCCGCTAAGTAGCACTTTGCAGAATTTACCCGGTCTGCTGCGCTTAGCGATGCGAGAATTATTTTTAGAAAGGGACTTTCGGCGCGATTGGCGAAAGTGTTTTTCTCCTGGGTTAGGGGAACTATCCCGAGAATCACCGCAGCAATTGGAACCACAAAAGTTACTAGCCAGAATTGACCGCATTTTAGATTTGCTGCGCTGCGCTACTTACTACAGTATTATGGCTCCCTTGAGTGTAGCTCTACGCCAGGCCATTTTGCAAGTCAAAGACGTAGAATTAGATTACAGCCTGACACCAGAAGTGGCAGCTTTGCGATCGCTACACGCCTTAGCTGCGAAAGCGAAAGGAAAATTTGCCAGTTCCTCAGAAGATGCAGACGCCGTGTTTGCAGAAATGGCCCTTTCTCCACAAGGACAAGCAATTGTGGCAGAATTCGAACAACTTTTGCACAGTTACGGTTATCTCAGCGAAGTAGGAACTGACATAGCTGTTCCCACTTGGAAAGAACAACCCCAAATTTTAAAGCAGTTATTCGTGCAATTCATGCAGGAGGAAGAATCCCCCAAACTGCGACTTGGCCAAATCAAGAGAAAAAAAGGTTTTGTACAGCAACGGGTGGATTTAAAAGGTCGAGTTACCGAAATTTATTCCCAGCTTTTAGCTCAGTTGCGCTGGTCTTTTGTTGCTCTGGAAAAAATTTGGTTAAACTCTGGTTTGCTCAAAGAAACTGGAGATATCTTTTTTCTGGAATTTGAAGAAGTACGACGCTTGGTGGAAGGTAGCGAACCCGAATTTGTGAAAGTCTTAACAGAAATAATAGCCACCAGACGATCGCAATTTACCCAACACAGTCAAATCCGACCGGTACCGCTTTTAGTCTACGGCAATACTCCTCCTGCTTTACCTTTTCGAGTGACTAATTTATCCCCCGACCAAGTATTACAAGGCATTCCCGCTAGTCCCGGACAAGCAGTAGGACGGGTAAAGGTGTGGCGAAATTTACAATCTTTGCCAGACATCGATGGAGAGACAATTTTAGTAGTACCTTATACTGACTCAGGTTGTGCTGCCTTAATGCTCAAAGTGAAAGGATTGATTGCAGAAGTAGGAGGAAAGCTTTCTCACGGCGCTATCCTGGCACGGGAATATGGTATTCCTGCAGTCATGGATGTGCGTCATGCTACATGTGTCCTGGAGGATGGGCAAAGAGTGCGCATTGATGGCACTACGGGTATTGTAGAAATATCCAAAGACCTCAGACCAGAATAAACCAACGTTTCTGTACCGTTGATGGCTAGGTATTGTTGTAGGCTAAAAACAGCTAGCTGGCTAGGTACAGCAATGACGAACGATCTTAATAAAGAGGGGAAAACCATGCCACACACGATTGTAACTGAAGTTTGTGAAGGCGTTGCTGATTGTGTAGACGCTTGTCCGGTTGCTTGCATTCATCCCGGTCCCGGTAAAAATATCAAGGGAACCGATTGGTACTGGATCGACTTTGCTACCTGCATTGACTGTGGTATATGCATACAAGTTTGTCCGGTAGAAGGAGCGATTGTCCCGGAAGAAAGACCAGATTTGCAAAAAACACCGTCCTAATTTGGGAGAGAAAAGGGAAACAGGGGTTATTTCCCTGCTCCCGGATCCCGCATGCGGCTAATATCCACTTTTTACCTACCAACCCCTGACTCCGAAATCTATGAGTACTGAGTATTTATTAGAAGTAAAAAATGTCTACGCCGGATACGTTAAAGATGCAGATATTCTCCAAGGCGTAAATTTTTGTGTTTATCCTGGGGAACTGGTAACAGTGATAGGTCCCAATGGCGCAGGGAAATCTACCTTAGCAAAAACTATTTTTGGTCTGTTGACACCTCATACAGGTACAATCACCTTCAAAGGAGAAGATATCACTGGACTCAAGTCAAATCATATCGTCCAAAAAGGAATGTGTTACGTGCCGCAATTGAAAAATGTCTTTCCTTCATTAACTGTGGAGGAAAATTTGGAAATGGGTGCTTTTGTCCGGGACGTTTCCCTCTCACCCCTCAAAGAGAAAATATTTGCCATGTTTCCCAGACTACACGATCGCCGCAACCAGCGCGCTGGTACTCTTAGTGGAGGAGAACGCCAGATGCTAGCTATGGGTAAAGCTTTAATGTTAGAACCAAGTTTGCTGCTTTTGGATGAACCTTCTGCAGCTTTGTCCCCTATTTTGGTAACCCAAGTATTCGAGCAAATTAAAGAAATTAATCGCAAAGGTACAGCGATCGTCTTGGTAGAGCAAAACGCTCGTAAAGCTTTGGAAATGGCGCACCGGGGTTACGTTTTAGAATCGGGACGAGATGCGATCGAAGGTCCCGGTCTAGAATTGCTCAACGATCCTAAAGTAGGGGAGCTGTATCTAGGAGCTGGGAGAAGACATTGATTTCATCAGCTAAGAAGTGCTAGCTGCATTGGCAATTATACCTATCAAATTCAAGTTACTCAAAATACTGGTAGCTTGAATAACTTCCGTGGCTGTGACTCGCCCCAGGTGCGCTACCATAACAATACTATTGCAGAAGGTTGCTAAAATCCTGGCATCAACCATGCTGAGAATGGCGGGAGCATCGATCAACACAAGGTCGTAGGTGCATTCAAAGGTTTTCAACAGTTCCTTCATCCGCTGGGAACTCAGTAGTTTGACTGTATCTTCTGTGGCGGATCCCGCCGTCAAAACATCAATAGAGGGATGAATAGGTTGAATGTAATCTCTAAAGCAGGTATTTGCTTCATCTACTAATAATAAGGATAATCCCCAATCGTTAGAAAGGGCCAGAACTTTGTGTAGCTTTGGCTGATGCAAGTTAGCATCTATTAGCAGTACCCGACGATGCATCCGAGCTGCGCTCACTGCTAATCCCAACGCCAAAGTTGTTTTACCTTCTTGCGAACGCGCTGATGTGATCATTAAAGACTTGAAGGATAAGGGAGATTTGACGATTTCTAAATTTTGGTAGGCCATGTCCAGCGTTTGGTGAAAAGGCCAGGTGCTGTAAACTGGAACTGGCTTTTGTGCAAAAATTTCCGCTACTGGAGAGTTGATCGCAATGCACCGCGGTTTGCGAACAAATCGCCACAGCGATAGCCAATGTAGCGGCGATCGCAGTTTCGGAACTGTTGCTAATAAAGGCAGATTCGTTAATTTTTGTAACTCTTGGGAAGAGTAAATGACGTTGTTAGATAATCCCCATACTAAAGCAGCTGCTAACCCTATAATTGGTGCGGCGATCGCTCCCCCTAGCAAAAATAACAATTTATCTTTAACTGCATACACTCCTGGTTGCGGTTCTTCTAAAACTTGCAAATCTGAATTGAGTTGAGACATTTGCAGTCCCAGGAATTGTTGTAGATGCATTAGCTGCTTCAGTTTTTGGCGATTAGTTTCTACTTCTGGTAACAAGCTTTGGTACTGCGATACCAAGGTTGGATATTTATTCAATTCCGAGAGTATTTGTTGTTCTGATTGCTCTAAACTTTTTTGGTGGGCACTCAGTCCTGCAATCACTGTTTGGATATCTGTTAATTGTTGCTTGAGATCGGCTTTTTTTGTTAATTCTTCTTGTCCCGATAAAGATTTTGCTGTATCTGCTGCGAGCGATTGCTTTAGCGCTTCCCAGTTTGTTGTTTGCGGGGTGGAGGTGTTAGTTTTGTTGAGCAGCTGCTGCAAAGCTAGGGATTTTTTGTCTTTGTTGTCTGCAAGAAACTGCTTGATTTCTTCCCTTAACAACTCAACTTGATTTTGGCGCTGCTGAATTAAGCTTTGCACAGAAGGAAAGTTATCCGTGTAGCGTTGGCGTTGTTGAGCTAGTGCTAGTTCGGTTTTTTCAATTTCATTGACCAGTGTCTGAAGGCGAAGCAATGAAGCTTTCGAAGAAGACGGTGGCGAAGTTTGAGAAGAAGTTAATTCCTTTTGAAGGTTTTGTTGGCGAGCTTGCAAGTCTTGCAATTGCGCGCGAGTTGCTTGTAAATGTCCTTTAATATCTGCTAGTGATTCTAAAAGAATTTTGTTTTGGGTTTCGGGCGCAAATAAATTATGTTTCTGGCGAAATTTTTCTAATTTTTCCTCAGCTACTTTTAAACGCTGTTTGATTTCGGGTAGGCGATCGTTAACGAAAGCAAGAGCTTTTTCCAGACGGTATTTCTTTTGCTCGATGCTGTCGTCCCGGAACACTTTTTGCAGAACTTGCAATACTTTTTGCGCTTTCAGGGGATCGCTAGCTGCAAAGGAAAGCTCAAACACTTGACCGCTAGCAGGATCGACTAATTTCTTGATAGCTAACGCCTTTTCCCGACCATTTTCCCCTTTGATTTGTTCTACTGTCAGATCGGGGTATTGGGAATGAAGCAAGTTTACAGCTTTTTGCAACAGTTTAGAACTGAGCATCAACCTGATTTCAGGAGTGTAATCCAGTGCTTCTAATATCATTAAAGTTAAATTTTTATCTAAATTTTCTGGAATTGCACTTAGCTTTTGTTTAGCATGGAGTTCGGAGTTGATTAATATTTGCATAGAGCTGCGGTAAGTTGGTTCCCCGCGAAAAGCTAAAAAGCCTGTAACAGATATAACTGCGCAGGAAATACCCGCTATTAAAAAGCGCTTTTGCCAAACAATTGTAGAGATTTTTTTGGAATCAACAGTGTTTATTTGGGGGGAAATAACCAGTTGTCCTCGCTCCAGACTAGTGTTAATCACTCTCAAAATCTCCTCATGAACAGAGCTAAATAATTTGGTTATTTTAAAAGAAAAGTACCTGCCGATTAGGCAAAATGCCAAAATCTTCTTAATACCAAAGGCAAAAAGATCAGTTTAATCCAATTATCCTGCCCTTGTAGATACAAGTTGGCACTCTATATCAGAAATTTAAAAAATCTTGTCTGAGCTATATTTAACTGGATTTGGTTTCTCTGTAAATAGATATGCAACAAACTCGTTGATATTTTATACATTCATTCTACTGAAAATCGGGAACTAAGTTTCGTTCCAGCAATTAATCGGAATAATTTAGTTCTTATCAATCTTAAGCGACGCTGCTGTTGATTAATTTTATAGCTGTTTGATTTTCCAGCTATTTTTAGTTTTTATACAAAAATGTTTGCGGGAAATATGTATAAAAATTTCAGCTAAATACAGGAAAAATTTTCCTTAACAAGCAAATTTTCTACTAAAAAAGTATATAATTTAGATACAAGTGTTTTCGACACTTAAAAATTATTATGTATAAAATAAATCCATTTTTCTTTCTATCCAATTGTGAGCGCTCAGCTTGATTGGGAAGCACCAAGTTTGTTTAACTGTACATTTCGCCGTCTGGGAACTTCGTAAGTCATAAAGTCATAAGCCATATCTGTATTGGGGAAAATAGCACGAGCTTCATACAGCAGATCCTTTAATTCAATGGGATTACCAGGAGCATAGCGGGGGCTAAAATGAGTGATGAGCAGGCGGTGTGCTCCAGCTGCTAAAGCGGTTTGAGCAGCCATTGTGGATGTAGAGTGCAACCGCTCAAAGGCCAGCTGCGCGTCTTGGTGAGAAAAAGTTGCTTCATGGATTAACACATCTGCATCTCGTGCTAGTTCCACTGCGTTTTCACAATAAATAGTATCTGTGCAGTAGGCTATTTTGCGTCCAATTTCAGTTGGTCCGCAAAATTCTGCACCATGAAACACTCTTCCATCGGGTAACTTTACGGTTTCGCCTCGTTTGAGCTGACCGTAAACGCGACCGGGGGGAATTTGCATTTCCTTTGCTTTTTCGATATCGAAAGGTCCGGGTCGGTCTTTTTCAGCAACACGATAACCGAAGGTAGTGATGCGGTGGTGTAGTAAGTTGCAGCTAACTGTGAATTCCGAATCTTCGTAAATTACTCCGGGACGTATGGCGTGAACTTTAACGGGAAAGGAAAAGCGAGTGTGGGAATAACGCAAACCTGCTTGCAGGTATTCATTTAATCCGGGGGGTCCGTAAATGTCAATTTGTTCTACATTTCCTGACAAGCTGCAGCTAGCAAGAAGACCCATCAAACCGAAGATATGATCGCCATGCATGTGGGTGATAAATATGCGCGAGATTTGACTACTTTTGAGGTCACTGCGCAAAAGTTGATGTTGAGTACCCTCACCACAGTCAAATAACCATAGTTGTGCTTTTTGTGGTAGTTTCAGAGCAACACTAGAAACATTGCGCGATCGCGTGGGTACACCGGAACTTGTCCCTAGAAATGTTATCTGCACAGCGTTATATCTGCCTTTATCCTAATTGATTGGGCTTTCTATTAATATAGTGGCACGGAAAAACCTGAAAAATACCATACTACTACTTCTACTACTGAGCAGCGCCTCAAAAAAGCTTGCCAGCACCGCAGTTTTTTTGATAAGTGATGTTATTATGACATCGATAGTGTGCGATCGTGCCGAAACAAATAAGCAATCTTAGTGGATGACAGATGCAGCAAAGTCTGCAGGTAGTTCCTTGTTTGCAAACGGTCCATCGACACCACGAAAAAGTTAAATCAACAACTGGAAAACAACAGTGCAACCAAAGCAGCGTCAAAGACTAGATCGAACTCAACGTTGGACATTCCCGCAACTATTTGGACTAGTAAGACGCAATCCCTTTGTCATATCCCGTTGGGTTCTGCGTTGGGTAGCTTTGGGAGCTGGAGGCGGTTTATTTGCCGCTTTGTATTGGAATGTTTTAGAATTGATAACTCACGGGCTGCAAAAATTTGCAGGTTACAGTCTTTTGCTAGTAATGCCACTAGCTGGTTTTCTTGTGGGTTTAATCATTCATTTTCTGGGAAATCCTGGTGAAATTGGCGTTATCGTTGATAATATTCATTTTCGCAACGGAAGGCTGGACACTCGCAAAAATCCCTCGATGATTTTGGCTTCTTTGGTGAGTATATCAGCGGGTGGCAGTGCCGGTCCAGAAGCACCTTTGGTACAGGTAACAGGATCGTTCGGTACTTGGTTTGCCGATCGCCTGCAGCTGCAAGGTCACGAGGTACGGACTTTGAGTTTAGCAGGAATGGCAACAGGTTTTACTGCCTTGTTTGGTTCGCCGTTGGGCGGCGCCATGTTTGCTTTAGAGATTTTACACCACGAACACGTTCTCGAGTACTACGAAGCACTCATGCCTGCTATTGTTTCTAGTTGTGCTAGTTATGTTGTCTTTGCTTTAATTACACATTTGGGAATTGCACCAACATGGACTTTTCCCCAGTACACCTTAGAAAACATTGACGATTTTGCTTGGGCTGTTTTATTTGGGATTGTTGGAGCATTAGCAGGGTGGGTATTTATTGGTATTTTTCACGGATGCGATCGCTTGTTCGCCCGCATTCCCGGACCGATTTATTTGCGCACAACTTTAGCAGGACTAGCTTTGGGGATTTTAGCATTCGTGTTGCCTTTAACTCGTTATTTTGGACACGAACAGTTAGAAGAAATTGCTACTATTAACTTTTCAGGTGTATTTTTGTTGAGTTTAGCCTTAGGTAAAATGTTTTCTATTGCCTTTACAGTCACGGGGGGATGGCGGGGTGGATTTATTATTCCCTTGTTTTTTACAGGTGCTTGTATAGGAAAGGCGATCGCTGTTTTTATTGCTGGAATTAATCCTTCTTTAGCTATGATTTGTACCATGGCAGCTATTAATGCGGCGGTGACGCGCACGCCTGTCAGTACTACTCTCCTGCTGTCAAAACTTGCTAATTTTGCTCCCTTAACTCCTATTTTATTTGCTAGTTTAATGGGTTTTTTCCTGGCTCCCAAAGTTCCCTTGATTTTATCTCAACTTAAGTCTGAAAAAGATGCTTCTTAAAGGTTTGAGAATTTCTTGTCCGAGATGAATTCTGTAGAAAATTAGTAAGTTGAGTAAAAAAAATCCTCATTCAAACTCCGAAAAAGTAAATAGGACAAATTTTCACGGTTTGAATAAATAATTAGGAAATTATTTGAGCACCCATCGACTTGGTGCTAGAAAAAATGGGTTTTACATTGGTAATTTTGGAAGTATTTTTTGTGTTTTCAAAAAGTAAATTTAGCGAGGAATTTGTAGAAGGAAGTTTAGAGTCTTTATTGTCCGTCAAAAAAGGCTAAGATATGCTAAAATTAAAAAGAATTACGGCAATTATTCGAAATTAATAGAGAATAATTTGGCTTTAATTGTTAAAAGTAATCGTTCTTGGAGCTTTTTAGGTTATGGCAACCTCTCAGGAGAGGATTATCCCCACGGATCTGCGGAACGAAATGTCCAGGTCTTACCTGGAATATGCCATGAGCGTAATTGTAGGTCGGGCACTGCCAGATGCCAGGGATGGTCTGAAACCTGTACACAGGCGCATTCTCTACGCAATGCATGAGTTGGGGTTGACCGCAGATCGCCCTTTTCGTAAATGTGCCCGTGTGGTAGGGGAAGTTCTGGGTAAATATCACCCCCACGGGGATACGGCTGTATACGACGCTTTAGTGCGGATGGCGCAGGACTTTTCGATGAGAGCGCCTTTAATAGAAGGGCACGGTAACTTTGGCTCCATAGATAACGATCCGCCGGCGGCAATGCGCTATACAGAGTGTCGCTTACAAGCTTTAACCAGCGATGCTTTGTTACAAGACATAGAATCAGAAACTGTAGACTTTGTCAATAACTTTGACGGTTCTCAGCAAGAGCCCACGGTACTGCCAGCGCGAATTCCGCAATTATTGTTGAACGGTTCGTCTGGGATAGCCGTAGGGATGGCGACTAACATTCCACCCCATAACTTAGGCGAATTAATAGATGGGTTGGTAGCGCTAATTGGGAATCCAGAAATCACAGATACACAATTAATGCAGTACATTCCTGGTCCGGACTTTCCGACGGGAGGTAAAATTATCGGTACAACTGCAATTAAAGAAGCTTACACTACAGGGCGTGGTTCGATTACCATGCGCGGCGTAGCAAATATAGAAACCATTCAACAACGGGGAAGACCAGAACGGGAAGCAATCATTATCACGGAATTACCTTACCAAACAAACAAGGCAGCGTTAATTGAAAAGATAGCGGAATTAGTAAATGAAAAGAGAATCGAGGGAATTGCCGATATTCGGGATGAAAGCGATCGCGAAGGGATGCGAATAGTCATCGAACTCAAGCGCGATGCATTTCCCAAAGTAGTGCTTAACAACCTCTACAAACAAACGCCGCTACAAGCTAACTTTGGAGCCAACATGCTAGCGTTGGTAAACGGCGAACCCCAATTACTAACGCTCAAGAAATTTTTACAAGTATTTTTGGATTTTCGCATCGCGGCGATTACCAGACGCACACAGTACGAATTGCGCAAAGCAGAAGAACGGGATCGCATCTTGCAAGGATTGTTGATAGCCCTTGCCCATTTAGATGCAATTATCGCCTTGATTCGCCATGCTGCCGACACACCATCGGCAAAAGGAGAGTTAATCGCAACTTACGGACTAGAAGAAGCACAAGCGGATGCCATTTTACAGATGCAGCTGCGGCGGTTAACGGCCTTAGAAGCTGATAAAATTCGTCTCGAGCACGAAGAATTACAAGCGCAGATTGCTGACTTGAAGGATATTTTGGCGCGACGAGAGCGAATATTGCAAATTATAGAAACAGAAGTCAAGCAAATCAAAGAAAAATACGCCACCCCGCGCCGTACTGCGATCGTGCATGGTGAAGGAGAATTAGAAGAAACAGACTTGATTGCTAATGACAAAGCAGTCATTTTGTTAACCGAGCAAGGTTACATCAAGCGCATGCCAGTTAATACCTTTGAAGCTCAAAGTCGTGCAACCAGAGGTAAAGCTGCAGCGAAGGTCAAAGAAGATGACGGCGTAGAGCACTTTTTGACTTGCTGCGATCACGACAGTCTTTTATTCTTTAGCGATCGCGGCGTGGTTTACTGTCTAAAAGCCTATCAAATTCCCGTAGGTTCCCGTAACAGTCGCGGTACGCCGATTGTACAAATGTTACCAATTCCCAAAGAGGAAAAAATCACCTCTATAGTACCGGTGAGTGAGTTTACAAGTGACGAATATCTAGTCATGCTCACCAAAGGCGGTAACATCAAGAAAACAGACTTAACAGCCTTTAGCAACATTCGTGCCAATGGTTTAATAGCCATTTGTTTGGAAGAAGGCGACCAGCTACGCTGGGTACGGCGAGCAAAAGAAGAAGACAGCGTGATCGTGGGATCGCGCCAGGGTATGGCAATTCATTTTCGCTGCGATCGCGAACAGTTGCGTCCTTTAGGTCGCGCTACCCGAGGCGTCAAAGCCATGAAACTGCGCTCAGGCGACGAACTAGTAGGTATGGACATTTTACCCGCAGCAATTCTGAACAACTTAACTCCCGTTCCAGAAGCAGAAATCGAAGACCTAGAAAGAGAAGATAGCGAAAACGAAGAATCTGCACTGGGAGTCGCTCCTGGGGAGGACCTCCAGGACCGTGCTGTCTCAGAAGTACCGGGAAACGGCGATCGCGGACCTTGGGTACTGGTGATTACCGTAGGAGGATACGGCAAACGCGTACCGGTCGCTCAATTTCGCTTGCAAAATCGTGCCGGTCAGGGTTTAATGGCAACTAAATTCAAAAACAGAAAAATCAAAGACCAACTAGCAGGTTTGCACATCGTCAACAGCGACGATGAGATCATGATGGTCACCAGCCGCGGTATTATCATTCGACAGGCAGTAAATGCCATTTCCGTACAATCGCGTTCTGCAACCGGAGTGCGCCTGCAGCGCTTGGATGAAGACGATGCGATCACGGGAGTAGCAATAGTTCCTCCTGATTCTGGGAATGCAGCAGAAGCAGATTAAACAAAGATTAAAGATAGCGATCGCCCTAGGCGGGGGAATTTTGATGGGGCTAACAGTAGCACCTGCAAGCGCCTGGTTTTTAGCTTGGTTTGCTCTCGCCTTTTTATGGGTACTGACTATCAACTGCGGGCGCCAACCATCTGTAGTGGTACTTTCTCTCATTTGGGGAATTGGTTACCACGGTACAGCTTTGTTCTGGATAATGGGAATTCACCCCATGACTTGGATGGGAGTTCCCTGGTTGGCAAGTTTAGCAATAGCCTTATTTTGCTGGCTCTTTATTACCCTGTGGGGAGCAGCCTTAGTGGCGCTGTGGGCTAGTGGTTTGGCCGGAATTGCATCCAAACAAGGAAAAAACAAGTCCGAGGACAAAGGAAATTTTTCTCCCTTCGCTCGCGTTGTAGTGGGTACAGCTTTGTGGTGCGCTCTAGAAGCCCTTTGGAGTACAGGTCCTTTGTGGTGGAGTTCTCTTGCTTACACCCAAAGTCCGCACAATTTGGTAATTTTACACTTGAGTCAACTAACCGGCCCCAGTGCGGTAACAGCAGCAATTGTCGCAGTCAACGGTTTAATTGCAGAAGCTTGGCTTTATCACTCAGACCCAAAGAATTCCGGGCATCCTTTGCATTCTTGGTGGTTCGTTAACAAATACTTATTCCTCGCCCCAGTACTGCTAATTACCCTACATCTTATAGGTTTTAGTTTATACACGCGTCCCCTCCTTCAACCCCCGCAAGCAGCATTAAAAGTAGGAATTATTCAAGGTAACATTCCTAACGAAATCAAACTTTATCCAGAAGGATGGCGTCGAGCGATCGCAGGCTATACCAACGGCTATTTGACTTTAGCAGCGCAAGGCGTAGATGCAGTGCTGACTCCAGAAGGAGCTTTACCTTTTTTTCAGCCTGAGATAATGCGCAGTTCTTTAGTAGCAGCAGTACGAGAAAAAGGTGTAGTAGCTTGGATCGGCGGTTTTGGCAGCAAAGGACGCAGCTACACAAACAGTTTATTCACCATTACAGGCGATGGTCAAGTTTTTAGCCGCTACGACAAATCCAAATTGGTACCTATCGGTGAATACATTCCCTGGGAAAATGTTTTAGGCGGTATTGTTCGCCGTCTTTCACCAATAGACGAACACCAAGTTCCCGGTTCGCCAAAGCAAGTGTTTGCTACTCCTTTCGGTCGAGCGATCGTTGGTATTTGTTACGAATCTGCATTTTCTGAAGTTTTCCGCCGTCAAGCTGCAAGCGGTGGATTATTTATACTCAGTTCCTCCAACGATGCTCACTACAGTGCGTCCATGCCAGCGCAGCATCATGCTCAAGATATCATGCGGGCAATAGAAACCGATAGATGGGCAGTGCGAGCGACAAACACGGGATATTCGGCGTTTGTAGATCCCCACGGCCAAACAGTGTGGATATCCGGACACAACACCTACGAAATTCACGCCGAAACAATTTACCGCCGCCAAACACAAACTTTGTACGTGCGCTGGGGTGATTGGCTAACGCCATTACTGCTAGTATCTGCTGCAGGAGTGTACTTAGCGAGCTGGTATCGGTTCTCTCACACAGGAAGTCGGACCACCAATATCAGGATAAATCGCTAAAGTGTGGTATTCTGGCACGCCATCACTGTAAAGAACGCGAAAAGTATATAATTTATTTTGCCCTTGTCGTTCGGTAACTACTGTTAAAAGCGTATTTTTAACATCAGGAATCCCAGGAATTTTCAGTTTTTTAATGCGTCTGAGTTGAATCACATTCGCACCTGAGTTTTTGCAATCTCCGACATTAGCATTGCGTTCTTGACCGAACTGCATGCACATGGGACCGTCAAAATCCATCACTACCTGGGTAGGATCGTTTAACCAAACTTTTTTAATTATTTCTCCCGCTGGAATAAAGCTTAAATTTGTTCCTTGCTGGTAGGAAACAGTAATAGTAGGTATTGCTCCTCCTAAACCCTGTGCTTGACAAGAAAACATAGAACGAAGAACGGCATTGCTGGCTGCAGCACGACCTGCTAAAAGTAAGATTGCAGCCGCAAAAGCCGTAGAAGTCAGATGTAGATATGGAATTTTGACAAGCAAGTTAATTTTGCGTTTCATGGCTGCATTCCATCCTAGAGGATGAACAAACTTTTAACTATACTCACGACGAATCTTAGCTTGTGAAAAAAAGAATTTCTAAGGCTGATTTTATAGCTGCAGACTTTGATTGACGTACACTTCCACTTCCTTACCTGCTGGTAAAAACCAAATATTACTGCGTTGCATCATTTGGGAGATAGCTTGTTGGTTGCGCTGGCTAATTTGGGGAACTACCGTTCTTACCCCACCTTCTAAAACTCCAGCTAGGATATTGCGCCGGGGATTAGAATTGGTCACAATAGTATTACCGCCACTGTAGGTAACTTGTGATTCTGTACGGTTAAATAATTCTGCTGCTTTTCCAATACCTCCCAAGACAAATTGTCCAACATCCATTCCCAAAACAGATCCTTTGTTGGAAAATTGGCTGGCTACTAAAGGTTTTCCTTCGGGAGCATTGATGAGCAAGGCGTTTTCCGGTAGGCTTCTTTCTACAAGGTTGCCGTTATTTTGTATAATTGCTTTCACTACATTTAACTGCAACAAACCTTGGTCGGAAAGGGAATTAATTTCTGTTAATAGCTCTGTTTTGGCAGGCAATACAACGGAACCGTCCACCGCTTTCAAGGGTTCTTTCAAACGCACGACAAATAGGTTTTTTCTGTCTTCTTTTCTACTGCTGTTTGTCGATCTGGTCGTTTCGCCAAAGACAGCTGTTGCTAATACAGCTTTAACACTAGTCCCTACCGCTACAGATTTCAAACTGCGCTGTGCTTGGCTGAATGTAGAAGTTTCCGGTGCTAGGGTTGGTCTTGGTCGAGGATTTCTCAACAAAGGTTGTACTCTGTTAGTTGCTACAGGTTCCGGTTGTGCAACAGAAGGAGCAAAGCTGGTTGCAGTAGATGTCCGCGCAACTGCTACTTGACCGTAACTACCTAATTTCGCCAGTCTCGCCCATTCTTCTAGAGGATCTGGTGTTGGTTTGACAGTGACTGGAGTAACTGGTTTGACGATCGCTACTGGCGATGGTGGTGGGGATGGCGGTAATGCTGGTGATATCATGGTTGGCGTTGGAATTGGCGATTGTCGCAAACGAGGGCGTTCTACCGGTACCACCTTGGTAATGTACACGGTTCGTAAGGGTGTGGGCGTTCTCAAGAGTGTTGGTGTTGGTGAAATGGGTTTAACTGCTACTGGGGGGGCGCTTCTGAGTTTTTGTTGTGCTAGTTTGATTGCCTGTGCTTGTTCTGCAAGGGCTAATTTGGTTTTGAGAGTTTCTACCTCTGTTTGTAGTTGTTCTACGCCAGATGCTGGTGTGGGAAGCGATCGCGTTTGGGGAGCAACAAGATTATTTTTTTTGGGTTTATTGCCAGTTCCGCTCATTAACTGCGTTAAAAATAAGCCAGCTACCAGTACTACCATGAAGGTACCAGCTCCTACTAAGGCTAATTTAGCAAAGGGATTGGAACGAAGGCGCTGCTCGGTCACTTCTGGCAGTACTGACGTTTTTGGGGAAGGTTGCAAGCTGGGGGAATCCTCTGCTTGTTTTGTATCTTCAACCGCAACTTCTTCTTCCTCAAAACCAACTAATTTTGCCATTCGCAATTCCCAATCGGAAAAATCCATTTCTGATTGGTAATGTTCCTTAGTAGCAAAATTTTCGCGGGTATTTTCTGAGGTAATCGAATATAAATTCATAATTTCCGCCCCACTTTAACTTCCAGAACAATTGTTATCTTGTCGCTCGCATATATCTGAAATTTCCAACCTGGCTTCACCCAAGCGATACGCTGCTACATGCCAAGTAAGGGGCAAATCAGGTAGGGAAATAACTTGTGTATCCGTTGCTTTAACTATAATTTGTTTCGAAAATTGCACAGATTTTCCCAAGCGATCGGAATTACTAAAAATTAATTGATGCGCTATAATTTCTACTTTCCATTTGCCTTCACCTATTTTAGTAGGTTGAGAAATTTTTTGTACAATTAATACACTTTCTGAACCTCCATTTTGAAATTTATTTGTGGAATTAACATTCATAATTTCTGATTGCAATTTTTGCTTAGCACCAGCAGCAAGCAATTGGGAACTAATTTCCCATACTGTTTCTGGTGGCTGTTGTTTTGACCAGGTCAACATCAAGGTCATCGTTTGACCTACAAAACGTCTAATTGTCTCTGGATAGCGTTCTAAATTGGGAGTGGGATTTACCGTTATGGCGTTACCATCCACAAGTTGAACCAGACTTTGAGGCATTAAGTGTCGACTTAACTGCTGTAACAATGACCAGTGGAACATCAGTAGCAACAAGGTAATAACGTGCAAACCAAATGTTCCAACAGCAAACAGGGGTAAGATATTTTTTTGATGATTTTTTTTCGGAATTAACTGCATTAATAATTAGCTCGTAAATTGTATCTCTTTACTACTTTTAATCAATACAGAAATCAACGCGTGAATTTTTCTATAGCTTGATTATTTCCACACTGTTGTGGTTGATTGGGATTGAGATTGTTATCTTCATCCAGCAAGCACAAATTTCGCATTTCATAAATCTCTAACCTCTCGCTTCGGATACCATAAATTGCTTTTTGCAAAACACTGGCATTATTGGCTAGGGGATAAGGAAAATAATCTACACTGCGGACAAGTAAATCTTTATTAAACGGAATGATAATTTTTCTATTATCTGCTTGTTTTTTTTGAATCAAATCAGCAACCATACCAACTCGCCACTTTCCAGGCGCAATTTTTTGGGGAGGATAAACCCGCTTGATAATTATTTGCGCTGACATTGCTTGCTTGGGGTCGCGAGCAAACACTTCTGGTGGCGTCATAGCTGCGATTTCGCTTAAAAAACCTTTGCGGAAATCTTCCGAGAGAGCGAAGCTAGCGATCCAACTGCTAGTAGTAACTTTTTGGCTGATACCTTGTGGTGTTTTAATCAAAATTCCTAAATCTGGTTTGGGTTTTGTGACTTCTTCGATGTTTTGTGGTGGAAGTGTCCCAGACCAGTTAAACATGGATGCGATCGTTTTGCTAACGAATTGGCGAATTACTTCTGGGTTAGTTTCGGTATCATCTGTTGCAGCTACTGGTTGACCATCTACCAATTGCACGAAAGAAGGAGGTTTTCGCAAACTGAGCTGGCGAATGGTTAAGCCTTGCAAAATCAAAAAAAATAAAGTCAATGCATGTAAACCGAAGGTAGCAATGGCAAAAGTTGTCAACAAGCTTACCGTTCGTTGTTGTTTTTGTAATAAACGTACCATTTACCCCTCTTTGTTGCTACTAGTTATATTCTTTCCCTCAGCCAATAGGTGGTGTTTCCGATGGCGTTAAACACTGCAAATCCCCCAGCACCCGCCAAAAGTAAAGATAATATCGGTGCTAAAATTCCTAAAAAAATCATGAACCACATCAAGTCGGGGTCGGCGTTAGCATCTTCTCCAGGACCATTGACAATCACTGTAGCTGTGAGCACAGCAATAATGTTAAAGGAAATTTTGGCAATTCCTAAAGATAAAAATCCCGTAAGCCAAGCGAAAATTGGTTTTCCAGCTATGGGTAACAAAGAACCACCCACCGCTAAGGGACCTAAAGCTGCTACAAGCAGCATAGTGGCTTCGATTAAATTCTGGAATGCGTACTGTAAGGAAATTAAAAAGTTTTTAATACTAGTTTCTATTGTTGAACCCAACAAAGAATTAAATGAGTTTTCTGATACGTTACCAGTACCGTAGGCGATCTGATTGACTTTATTTTCTAGTTTGCCAATCCAAGTTTTATCTCCGTATAAATTTCTATACTCTTGCCACAGCATTTCTATTTTTTCTCTGGCTCTAATAAAGCATTGAGTTTGCTGTTCCCCAGTTAGTGATTGACAAGGACGCAGCGTGGCGCCGGCTACTTCTTCTGCAACACCCATATTTAATGCTTGCTGGTAATTTTTATTTGCATCAGCTGCGGTCACTACTTGTTGGTTAACCGTGTTGAGAAAATTCCGCACTCCGAGGGTGAGATTTGCCAATGCACTACCATTTCCTGTATTAGTTAATAGCAATACTACTACAAAAGGCCATATTAACGCTGAAAGAGGACGGGAATACTCGCTGTAGATAACGTCTTTGAGCCATTGCATCATAAAAAACAATAAAGTTCCCACTGCAAAAAATACGCCTAAATTTGTCAGCGCTGCATATAAATTTTTACCCTCATTATTTTGCAATAAATCTATCCATTGTTTGTCCCAGCTTTCGGCAATAGTTCTAGCAGTGGCGACACCATGATCGAGAACATCATTAATACCAACTTCTACCAAAAAAATGATATTTCCTAACAGCATTTTCATCTATCATTCGCAATGATTATTTTTCCAATTCTCTCCCAAACAAATCACTTTGAGCAGCTGTGCGCAAAAGTCTTGCTGCTTCTGCAGATGTGTCAACTCGGCGAGCGCGATTAGACTCTTCTATTTGTTGGGAAATATTAGCTAAATTCAGGTTGGAATATAGCAAGAATTGATTCGTCTGCATGGTTTGACCTAACATTTCTGCCATCATTTTTGATTGTTCTTGTTGAATTTTGACGCTTTGCAGCTGAGTTAAACCTAAAAAGGAAGAAAGGAAATTAGCAGCGCCGGTGGCTTGACCTATATTTGCTAGAGCTTGATTTTTTAAATTTTCTAGTTGTCCCTCCAGAGGCTCGGTTTCACTGGTCAAACCTGCTATTTTTTTCACCGATTCTTCGATATTTTCTAATTTAGTTTTCCATCTGATTTGTCCATCTGCACCCAGAGCGCTAGCTACGGCGCTACGAGTTATTAAGCGATTGATTTCATGACCTGCTAAATTAGCTCTGACAGTGGGATTGTTATCAAATTTGTCCGAGACATAGTACCAAATCATGCTATCACGAATACTTTTTTCTGTTGTGATAGGGTTGGGTATATTCAAGGCTCCGGTGGCGTTATTAATTGCACTTTGAGCTTCTGGTTCTATCGGTTTTAACGTGTCTGTAAGATTGTTAGCGAGATAAGTTTGTAAATCTCCTGCATAGGATTGAAAATCGCTCCATACTGCTCCTAATTGTGCAGTTGTTGGTAAAACCATCAGCAAGGTCATAGAAATAGTTAAAAGAGTTGTTTTTTTCATATATTTCTAGTTGCCAAAGCAGATGTTATTTGAGGTAAAGGAAAAATTTATGAACCGCGCAGGGAAGCAACGAGTTGGCGTGCAAATTTAGAAATTGCTTCGTATTTGTCCCTGTATTGTTGCATGGTTTTTTGACGGGCGGCTTGTTCTTGGGGATTGTTAGCAACTACGGCTAATTGTTCGTAACCTGGGTAGTAGCGGCAAAAGGTGTAAATGCCGTTATCATCTAATAGCCATTGACTGTAAATTCCTTCTTTGCGAGGGAAAAAACTTTCGGAAGCATTGCGAGCAATAATTTCGCGGGGGTATTTTAAGATTTCTTGGAAACTGTCGACTGCAACTGGTTGAATGCGTCCTATTAATCGTGTAGTTAAGTTTTGTAAAATTTTTGATGCAGCTTTGGATTTGGCGATGGTGTCGGGGTCTTGTGCTGATAAGATAACTCTGATTCCAGCTTTGGCTCCGTTAGCGCAAATTCTGCCTACTAAGTCAGATATTTGGTCAAATTCAAATAAAATGGGTGCTTCGTCGATAAAGAATATCGAAGCTGGACTGCTTAATGCACGTCGCAGTGCTGCTGAGTAAGCACTTAAGGATAGTATGGCTGCGTCTTCGCTGTCTGAGAGGTTTCTAAGAGCAAACACCAACAATTGTGCGTCGGTAGGAAAGCTGGAGGGAGCAGAGATAGCTTTACCAACTCGACTAGAAAGCCAAAATCGCAGGCGCAGCTGAATTTGGTTAAGGGCATCTTCAACTCTACTGCCAATGGAATCCAACTGCAAGTATTCTGGTGAGCAGAAATAGAGAAAATCTTGTAATGTGGGGGTTTTTTGCCATGCTAGGGAGCCAAATCCTCCTTTGATTGCTTCTAAGTATCGTTGCTTGATGTTTTCATCACTAAAAAAGGCTCCCAAGGCGAGGTTGAGGAGCGATCGCACTGTTTGCGAGAGCAGCTGGTTTTCGCTTTTGCTACCCAGAACCATGGTCATTAAGGCTGATTCTAAAAAGGAGATGTAGTCGAGCATGCGATCGCGCTGTTGTTCGGAACTCAAAAGACGCAAATCTGGTTGTTCAAACAAGTTATTCGATTGTTTGGAAATATCAAAGTAAGCTCCATTTCTTTCCATGAATTCGGTGTAGTCGGTGAAGGTAGATGTACCGTCAGGTTTGGGAAAATCTAGGGCAACTACAGGAATTTTATGTGCTAAAGCTTGGGTTAAAATTCCCGATACCAGTACTGACTTTCCAGCCCGAGTTGTTGCAAACAGTGCTAAATTTTTGTGCTGGTTAAACAAATCCAGGTGAATGGGCGTTCCTCCCTCTTCAGCTATTAATTCAAAACCTTGGCGATCGCCTTCTGTTGTTAGTACTAAAGGCATTAATCCCGGTACTTCTGTTGTTAAATACAGCTGGCGACGATTGAAAGGTTTTGCTAACAAACCTTCCCAAACGATTGGTAGAGTTTGCAGCCAAATTTTCCAAGCGTATTCTGTTTCCCTAATTACTTTGGCTGGACGCTGAAAACAGTTTTCAATATATCTTGTTGCTTCGTCTAATTTCTCTACGGTAGGACGATGCACTAAAATGGCAATTCCTACATAAATCGGTACAGCTCCTTCATATATTTGCTCTTGTGCTGCTACTGATTTTTTCAGCTTTAATTGCGCACCAACATCTATTGTTTTATTTTTTTCCCGCGCTAGTGCAGCAGTGACGTTTGATTGTTTCAGTACTCGTTGCAGGGTTGTTTTTACTATGGCTGGGTTTGCTGCGGTCAGCTGACAAAAAATTTCTGTATCCACCACAGTTTCTCTAGCTAGCAGTTCCCACAAATAACGCAGTTGACTAGCTTTATTCGGCCAACCACCGGGTTTTTCCAAAAATGTCAGTGCTCCGATATAGTTATTTTTCACCTTTACCCAGCGGCGATCGGCGCAAGGTACGCCAGACTCCACTAGCAAAGTTGTGCTGTGAATATTTTCTACAAGTAATTTACTGCTGGCTAAATCTGAATAAACTTGTTCGTGCAGTCCTTTTTCATCTAAAATTATTAATTGCGGAATTTCTATTGGCTGCGTATTGTTAAATCTTCTCCAAATTTCTCCCCACAGTTGTTCCGCATTCATGGGCTTGATCTCCAATCCCATTTTGTTAGATAAAATTTGCTCCCAGCGACAAAAGCCATTTTTATAAGCATTGACGATAATATTTTCTAGCCGCTGGTTTTCCACTTCTGCAAAGTCACCTTTGAATTTCGACCACCATAATTCTCCTTTGGCTAGCAGTTTTTCTATCCAGTCATCTGTATTGCTTGCCTCTGGTTCAACTGTATAAGTAACATAAATTCGGAGAAATTTCGGCTTGCGTATTCCCGAACGAGTTAATTCTTGTACCCTCGCTCGTTCTGACATTAATAAGTACTTTATATCTTGTGATGGCGTACTCTTGATTAAGGCAGCCAGTTCTTTTTGGCGCTGTTTATCTGAACTAAAAGACCCCAAATGCAAGGTTATTCTTTCTCCATTGGGGATATCTTTTAAACCAGCTTCCAGATTGCTGAAAATAGTATCTATTTGTTCTGATCTTAAAGTAGTATGAATTCCTCGACATTCAAAACCAAAAACAAAGCAGAATCTATCTTTTTGAGTTCCTTTTGTCAAAATATAAGCACCAATATCGCGTTCGTTCAGTGCTACACGCAGCATTGTCGCCAGGTGTAAAGCATCTTCAAACGGTGTTAATCTTGTTTCACTTCCTGCGATACCGACGCTTCTTTTTCCGATTTTTTGTTTCATAGCTCATTTCCAGCAAGCTTTGATACCGAGCAAATCCCCTAGTCCAATTAGGTACTCCGATAAATTTGCTTAAAAAGCGCCAACTTCTACCACCTGTTAATATCCACCATGTCGCCATTCCCCACGCAGCAATCAGTAATGTCCAAAGCCATTTGTGGAATTCGTCTGCAAACAAACCACCAAAAATGCCATTAACTACAAAGTAGGAAGTTAAGGCTATGATTGTCCAAGGTAAAACTTGGTCAGCTGGAACAGGTCCTAATGAAGGTTGAGTTCCTAAAATTTGATTGACAGGTCGAAATTCTTTGTCTGGCTCTTGCAACATAACTAAATATCTAAATTTTTTCTGACTTCAAATAGATAAGTTATTTATTGCTATCACCAATCACAAAACCTGTGAGTACGTCAGCAATAGTGACGGCAACGACTACTAATAAGGGGGTTCTAGCCACACTTTGCCAATCTTCATCTTTACGAACTGCATTGATCACACCAATTAGAGAAACGGCAATATACAACAAGTAAAGTGCTCGTAAAACGTTGAAGATTAAACTTACTGCTGCTTGGGTGTTGCTATCTCCTCCCGTACCTTGGGTTAAGTTGTTTTTAAAAAAGTCTTCAGCTTTTCTAAAGAATTGTGCTTGGGCTGGGTTTGCAAAATAGTCTAACCAAAATGCGCAAAAGATAATAGCAACTGCAAATATTTGCAACAACAAAAGAGTTTTTTTGGGTAAACTCACTTGCTGTCCTATTTGTTGGATTACCACTGCTATCAAGCTACCAAACAGCAAACAAAACAACAGCAGAGGACTTTTCAAACTGACAGCAGCAAGCAAAACTCCGCAGGCAATTAAAAATGGTAGTGATTCTAACAAATTCACCCAACCGCACTCCAGTATTTTTCTGGTCCTGACAGCAATTCTTGTGACATTGCTGGGAATGACTCTGAAAAGCCTAAAGTTATGCGGGAATCGCCGATACATTTGTAAATTTCCTTATAGCTTCTTCAAATTATTCAGTTGGTTAATGTATCATATTTTTAACAAAATTTAACATTATTGTGATTACTTTTAATTCATTTAACATTACTTGGCGAGAAATTTTGCAAGCAGGGTCTGGGTGAAGGCAACCCTAAATATTGTAAACGTCTTTTGATTCATGAGCTTTACTGAAATATAAAATCTTTTTTTTGTGTGTGTTCTCCTGGCATGAGTTTATTATCCTAACCTTTTGCCTAAAGTAGTTGGCGGACGTTGAATTGAGCGGGGATATTAATGAAATTCTCCAGAAGTTAGGCGGTTAATTGCAAGTAGAACTAAGACTGCATTTTTCTTAGATTGACATACTGATACATCCTTAGATGTACATATTCTTGAGGTATCCTAATATTACTTCTTTGAGAAAGGATAAGATAAGTATTCTTAATAATATGTTTATTTATTTACATTACTTGAGTAAGGCTGGGAGTTGAAGAAAGCTTGGTACAATCTTACAGTACCTGCAGTCAGTAAAGTGGTTGTGGAATTAAGTTTGCTGAATTTTTGCGCGACTCGACTGTGTTGCATTAACTAGGTTGCGGGTAAGGTCAAGCAAGAATTTTGAGGCGATCGCAAACAGCATCTGCTTCCAAAGAAACTAAATTACTCCCACAATTTTATACTCCCACAATTTTAGACATTTTCTGCCATTAGTTTTATTTACTTCCACTTTCCAGCTACAAAGAATTGCTAAAACTTTAACAATCAGCTTTTGCCACAGCTATCTTCAGAAAAATTGACATTAGCGGCTCAAAATCAAATAAAAATACACATATTTTCTTAAATTCTAGAAAATGACTTGATTTAACTAATCCTTTATTTCAACTTAACCGCGGATTGATAAGTTTTTCTGGGAAAAGTGGAGTTAATAGGATACAAACACGTGTCTTTGTCACGACGTCAATTTCTTACCTTGGCTGGTGCATCTGCTGCTAGTGTAACTATGGTTTCCCCTCTAGAAGCCTTTTACACAAAAGTTGCTCGCGGTCAAGTTGTTAGGAATATCGGTTACGGACCTTTAGAACCCAAGCTACCCGTGAATGCTTCTGAACTCACAAATACCTACTTAGGTAATTTAAGTCAAGAACCATTATTAGCGCTTCCTCCTGGTTTTAATTACCGCGCTCTTTCCATAACCGGTCAAACCATGAGCGATGGCCATCTCGTACCAGCTGGTCACGATGGAATGGCGGCGTTTCCAGGTACTCGCAACACAACCATCTTGGTTCGAAATCACGAGTTGGGTAGCTCTTGTTCATATCCTGTTTCTGGTTCCATCAGGTACTCAGCAGGTGCTCAAGGAGGAACAACCACATTAGTGATCGGACCTAATCGTGAAGTTATCAAGCATTTTGCTTCTCTTTGCGGAACAATTCGTAATTGTGCAGGTGGATCTACGCCTTGGGGTACTTGGATTAGCTGTGAAGAAACTTTTTCTGTGAGTACCAATGTTTTTAAAGATGATACCAAGCATGGCTATAACTTTGAAGTGATAGCAAATGCTAACAGCGGTTTGATAACTCCTATACCCCTCAAGGAAATGGGACGTTTTAGTCATGAAGCAGTTGCAGTAGACCCCATAACTGGTTACGTCTATCAAACAGAAGATCGCAACGACAGTTGCTTCTATAGATTTGTACCAAAAGTCCCCGGTCAACTTGCTCGGGGTGGTACTCTTTGGGCTTTAAAGATAAAGGGTGCAGAAAACTTTGCTTTAAATACAAGCAACAATCCAAACCTTGGCGGTCAGTTAGGAAGGATAAAAATTGGTCAAACCTTCGATGTGGAGTGGGTTAAAATTGATAACCCAGATCCAGTGCAGGAAAATAAAACTGGTAATATCATTGCAGGTGAAGTGGGAGTTCGCTATCAAGCTCAAGCTAAAGGAGCAGCTATTTTCTTCCGTGGCGAAGGAGCTTGGTATGGTAACGGTTTGATTTACTTTGTCGCTACCCAAGCTGGTACCCCAGCTGTAGATTCCACTAGGGGTAACGGTCAGGTTTGGATTTACGATCCTCGCCAAGAAAAACTAACATTGTACGTGGAGGCCACTTCTAGCGGAGAACTGCTTGACGAACCAGATAATGTTACAGTTACTCCTTTTGGCGATATTTTCTTGTGCGAAGACGGTGGTGGCGAACAATACATCGTTGGCGTTAATAAAAAAGGCGAACTATACCAATTTGCTAAGAATATTGTGTTCGCAAACAATCCCAATCCAGATTTCAAGGATATGTATGCCAATAATGAATTTGCGGGTGCTTGCTTTTCACCAGATGGTAGAACATTCTTTGTCAATATCCAAACTCCTGGTATTACTTTTGCGATTTGGGGTCCTTGGAAATGTCGTTCTTATGAGATAAGGAAATTTTAATAAAATCTATATACTTGGGTGCGATCGCTAGCAGTTTACACTCAGCGATTTATCGTTGTAGTTGGAGTAGGGCTAAATGAGGGGAAACAAGTTTTCTTTGAAAGCTTTGGGATCGCTGCTATGTGATGTGATGATTTTCCTATAGTTATTTTTCAAAAGTTCCCTGTTATGACCGCTATTGTCTTTGGCAGTATTAACATGGATTTGGTGGCAAAAACACCCCGCTTACCGCTTCCTGGAGAAACGTTGCTGGGGTATGCTTTTTTTCAAGCGCCGGGTGGTAAAGGTGCAAATCAAGCGGTAGCGTTAGCACGACTGGGAATTCCTACCTACATGGTGGGACGCGTTGGTGCAGACAGTTTTGGTAAAGAATTGCTCAAAAGCTTGCAAGCATCTGGGGTACGAACTGAGAATGTATTTGTGGATGAAACAGTTAGTTCTGGTGTGGCTGCGATCGCTGTTGATCAAAAGGGTGAAAATCAAATTATTGTTATACCCGGTGCAAACGGACGCGTGAATGACGACGATGTAGAACGCTTATTGTCTTTGCTACCACAAGCTTCAGTCTTGCTCTTACAATTGGAAATTCCCATATCTGCAGTAATTGCAGCTGCACGAGCAGCAACAGCAACACAAGTCAGAGTCATTCTCGATCCTGCTCCGGTACAGTCCCACTTACCAGATGAACTTTATCCATTGATTGATATTATTACTCCTAACGAACTAGAAGCAAGTCAATTAGTTGGTTTTTGTGTACATGATGTGCAGTCAGCAAAAAAAGCAGCTGTGCAGCTACGGCAAAGGGGAGTAAAAAATGCAATCGTGAAATTAGGCGCACAGGGCGTAGTTTGCGCCACTCCCAGCGAAACTTTGTTTGTACCCGCTTTTTCAACAGAAGCGGTTGATACTGTTGCTGCTGGGGATGCATTTAATGGTGGTTTAACAGCAGCAGTTTTGGAAGGACTTTCCTTAGAGCAAGCACTGCTGTGGGGTGCAGCTGCTGGAGCTGTTGCAGTAACTAAAGCGGGTGCTCAACCTTCACTTCCAGATAGATCGACATTTGATGAATTTCTCAGACAAAGGCAAAATAGTTAAATAATCAACCAATTCTAATTCTTGGCTGAGTTTTTTAATTTCATCGAGGATATTGACAAGCTTCTGACCAAAGGAAGTAAGTTCGTATTCAACATGAGCTTCAAACGTTCATTTAACACCTTCGTTGTCAAACCATCAATGGCGTTCCATTGCTCCAGGTCTATTTACTACTCCTTGACGAATCAGTTGCAGGATAGTTAACGACTAGTTGCAACCCAAGATATCTTCTACCATTCTGGTAACAGCTGGACGCTTCACAAAATTTTGCATCTTTTTTGAGTCAGCAACTTCCATAATCCAAACCAAAAAGTAAGTACCTGGCTGAATTGTATCTACTTTTGCCGTCGTCAAGGTTTAATTATCTTCAGATTATCTTCAGATTAACAGCGGTACTGCTCAGTATTGGAGATTAAGTTATGAATACTGCTATTGCTGGTTATACTTTTAGAAGAGTTCAATCTGATCAAGCGAAGCGTGCTTTTTAGCGAGGAAGATGAAAAATACTTGCGCCAAGCTGGAGAAGTCTTGCAGGATCAGATTGAAGAGGTGTTGGATTTATGGTACTCCTACGTCGGTTCTCATCCGCATCTAGCCTATCACTTTAGTGATTTAAACCATCAACTCCACCAGGAATATCTCGCTGCAGTTCGCAAACGCTTTCATCAGATACTTGCAACCGTCCTTATGACCAAGATTGGTTGAATTATCAGCAGGAGATTGGATTGCGCCACACACGGATAAAGAAAAACCAGACAGATAACGTTCAGTCTGCTTCCACCATATTGGGCTACGCTATATACGCTATATGATTGCTTTTATTTATCCGATCGTCGCAACCATCAAACCTTTTTTGGCTCAAAAGGAACATGATGCTGAAGATGCGGAGAAGATTTACCAGGCTTGCTTTAAGTCAATAGTACTTCAGGTGGCGCTTTGGAGTTATCCCTACGCCAAACAGGGAGATTATTAATTTCAGCTAGCTGTGACAGCGATCGCTAGTTATTACCGATATCTTCGTTCCACAGTTTGGGATTTTCCTGGATGAACTGTGTCATCATTTGCTTACATTCCTGAGAGTTTAAATCAATCACTTCTACACCGTGAGACTCCATAAATTCTTTGGCGCCAGAGAAAGTTTCTGATTCTCCAGCAATGACTTTTTTAATACCAAATTGCACTACTGCTCCAGCGCACAAATAGCATGGCATTAAAGTGGAATAAAGTATTGTACCTTTATAACTGCCAATTCTACCGGCGTTGCGCAGACAATCTATTTCGGCGTGAGTGACTGGGTCGCCTTCTTGTACGCGTTTGTTGTGTCCTCTACCGAGAATTTTACCATCCTTAACAAGAACGGAACCGATGGGAATTCCGCCTTCTTTTTTGCTTTGTTTAGCTTCTTCTATGGCAGCTTGCATGAATTCGTCCATTTTTTATTCTCCTGTGTTTGAACAACTCCTCCAATCGTTTTGTGGTGCTCATAATGTATTCTAGCAGCTAGCAGGGAAATTATTAGTTTTCGGCCTTAATTAAGGTAAGTTTCTATCAACTTTTCCTGAGAAAATTTAATCCTAGAAAAAGAGCGGCAACAGTACCAGCTACCGATATTTCGCCTTGAAGAATTTTATCTAAAACTGATTCTTTGGGAATCAAAACAATTTCTATTTCTTCTGTTATGTCTAATTTTTGATTACCTACTTTGACAACATTTTCTGCTAAAAATAAATGTATTTGATTAGTTTCTTTACTAGGTTTTTCATAGAAAGTGGCAATTTTTATAATTTGGTCACAACTATATCCAGTTTCTTCTTGTAATTCCCTTTTAGCTGCTGTTTCTGGACTTTCTTGAGCGGGATCGAAACTACCTGCGGGTAGTTCTATAAAAAATTCTCCGACTGCATGGCGATATTGTCGGACAAAAACAATTTCCTTGCTGCTAGTAATAGGTAAGATTAAAGCGACTTCTGGCTTAATATAAACAAAATAATCATCAATGATATTTCCGTTGGGTAGTTTGATTTCGTCCTGTCTTACTTTGCACCAGTTGTGGTCTACGATCAACTTCGATTGCAGTAGTTGCCATTTTTCTAGGTTTTTCATAAGAAAAATTGGGTGCTTGAGCCAGTGCCAAATTAGTAACGAAAATACAAGGGTGTGAAAAAGTATAACAAAGGTATAATTTTAACTCCAAGTTATGTGTAGACTTAGAGTTTGCTCGCGATCGCTCTCAAGTAGAGATATGCAAATTGAGGCAGAAATATTTACGGTTACTAAGCGGTTTCCTTTGACAATTAGTCGCGGTACAGTAGCGCAGACAGCAAACGTATGGGTGAGGATTTACCATGATGGTATCGAGGGTTGGGGAGAAGCTTCTCCGTTTCATGTGGGCGATCGTCCGCAATCAACAGAGACAATCAAAGATACTTTGCAACAAATTACGCCTTTTTTGCAAGCATTGAGTCCGTTGCAGCGGCAAAAAGTTGAGGAGATTTTTACAAAAGCCCAAATTCCTTCGGCGGTAAGAGCATCTGTGGACATAGCGATGCACGATTGGTTGGGAAAGCGCGCGGGGTTACCGTTGTGGCAAATGTGGGGGTTGGATAAAAACGCCATAGTACCAACTTCGGTAACTGTTGGTATTAATTCCCCAGAAGGAGCAAAAACAAGGACGCAAGATTGGTTAAAATTTATGGATGTCCGGGTGTTGAAAGTGAAATTGGGAAGCCCAAACGGTATTGACGCCGATCGAAAAATGTTAATGGCAGTGCGAGAAGAAGCACCAAGGCAAGATTTATATGTGGATGCTAATGGGGGTTGGGGGTTAGAGGAAGCAATTGAGATGTGCAGCTGGCTGGCAAAACAGGGTGTAAAGTATGTAGAACAACCACTAGCGCGGGGAATGGAAAAAAGTTTAGCCGCCTTGAAGGCGCGATCGCCGTTACCTATTTTTGTAGACGAAAGCTGTTTGACAAGTAGCGACATTCCCCAGTTGGCAAATGTGGTAGATGGCATTAATATCAAGCTAATGAAAGCAGGAGGGTTAACCGAGGCAATGCGGATGATACATACAGCCCGTGCTTGCGGATTACAGGTAATGCTTGGTTGTTATTCCGACAGTACCCTCTTGAATACAGCAGCAGCACAGCTGGCGCCGCTGGCTGACTATTTAGATTTAGACAGTCATCTAAATTTAATTAACGATCCCTTCACGGGAGCATGGGTGCAAGAGGGAAAAATTTTACCAAACGATTTACCAGGATTGGGGGTACAGCGCAGTGCATCTGCTACTTGAGCGACGAATAGCTATTTTATTACACGAAGGAATTCGCGGTACTCACGGGAAAACGGGATTGTCACTTCTGCGCTACAGCGAAGCTCCCATCGTAGCTGTTATCGATCGCGATTGTGCGGGACAATCCATACCCCAGTTAACCGGTATCAAGCGTGATGTACCGATAGTCGCTTCCGTAGCAGAGGCGTTGGAGTACAAACCGGAAGTTTTGGTAATTGGTATTGCTACTAAAGGCGGTGTGGTACCGGATGATTACTGGCACGATATTAAAGAGGCTTTGGCCGCCGGAATGTCACTAGTGAACGGTTTGCACAAACCGATGTCCGCAATGCCCGAATTAAAAGCGCTACTCAAAACCGGACAGTTAATTTGGGATGTGCGTCAAGAACCACCAAATTTAGGAATCGGTACTGGAATCGCTCGCACCCTTAGCTGTCGGCGAGTACTAACCGTGGGAACTGACATGTCCGTCGGCAAAATGTCTACTAGTTTGGAATTAGATGCAGCATCCCGACGCCGGGGTTGGCGTTCTAAGTTCATTGCTACAGGACAAACCGGTTTGATGTTAAAAGGGGATGGGATAGCTTTAGATGCGGTGCGGGTAGACTTTGCTGCTGGCGCGGTAGAGCAACAGGTGATGCAATACGGTCCAGACCACGACATTCTGCATATTGAAGGACAAGGTTCCTTGCTGCATCCAGGTTCTACAGCTACGCTACCGCTAATACGGGGTTCCCAACCAACACAGCTAATACTGGTACACCGCGCCGGACAAAAGGAAGTTGTCGATGGAGTACCGATTCCGCCTTTACCCAAGGTAATCGAGCTTTATGAAATGGTTGCAACTGCTGCTGGTGCTTTTGCACCGGTACCGGTGGTAGGTATTGCACTCAACACCCATCATTTGGACCATAAGGCTGCTAAAGAAGCGATCGCTGCTGTAGAAGCTGAAACTAATCTACCTTGTACAGATGCAATTCGTTTTGGTCCAGAAAAGTTACTAGATGCTATTTTCAACGGGTAATGCTGTTGCTGCTATACACTCACAAAAAAGTTGATTGACATTATTATCCCTCCCTTGCTTTATCAACCAAAAGCAGTTTGCAAGTAAGATTTGACATTTATTAATACAACTTTCAGTAATTGCACGGTTGTCAGGAAAGGCTTGCGTACAATCACTGAACTTTTTTATGATAGTAATTTTTTATGCAAGTTTCTCCGATATTTTTTAAATTCAAATACTTGCTGTTTAATATGATTAAAAATTTCAAGCTAGTTTAGTCGACTAAAAAAAATAGCTTATGAATTGTTTGTGCAAGCAAATGATGAAATTTGACAAGCTCAATCTATTTCTATGCAATCTTGTATTTTCAGCATTAGCCGCAAGCAGCTGTCTCACTGCAAATAAGCATATATACATATGGAATGTTGTGAGAATATTGTATATCAAGGTACAGTTATTAAATAATTTGCTATAGGTGAAAAGGTTAGATATAACTTTACTTTCAGGGAAATTGACACTGGGATATTAGCAATTTACCAGAATTTAAATTGATTTTATATACAAAAATTGAGTTATAGTATATACTCATCAGCTAAGCACTGCTATTTACGTAGCTAGGAAAATAAATGTGTATTTTTTTTACTAAATAATTCTCTAGGACTTCGGTTGAAGTGTGATACAAATTACACAAAATTACCAGAGTTCTAATTAGAATGGAGTACCGATTTGAGAACTCTCAACTGTATTCGATCCTAGCTTTGTGAGTGTTTTCTGGTAAATCAAGTTGAAGTAATGAGAAACTAGGATAATTTGTTGTGGAGGTTTGACAGTGAATGATATGAAACTTTGAGTTCGAGAGCAAAATTTAACTTAAAGATGAATAAATTTAAATTTTGAAAAAGAAAATGGAGCAGAACTTTGATGGTCTATAAGATCTCAGTTCCTCCACCGTAACCATCTTTAGTCCTGTTACCTATTTGCAAGTAGAGATGGTCGTATCGCGGGAAAACTGTCCCTAAAATCAGAAAATCTCTTTATTTGTATTGTTTGTGGTTCGTGATTTCACTTTATCAAAATGACTGGCAAGCAAACTAGAGTTCATTATCTTGTCGCCAGTTGTGTATCTACCAGTTTGGGGAGGTTGAATTGCAAAGAAGATGTGACCGGAATCGCAAGCGTTCTAAGCGTCGGGGAATCTACTGTCCAGTTCACGGATGCTATCTTGATAGCGTCAGTCAAAAGTATCCACTATTTGCAGATCGTCCGGAACAACTTCAGCAGCGAGGGATAGGGCGACATAGTGCTTTGATATTGTTAGCAACTAAAACAGCAGTGTCTTTAGAAGGTGAGTGGTTAGAAGCTTTTTGGTGCGAGCAGTGTCGAGAAACGAAATGGTATCATGTTCGATGCCGCATAGGTAAAGATACTCCCCAAAAGGTTCGCACCTACCAAGTTTCAGTAGCACCTCCAGAACTTTGGAAACAAGCAACGGGAGTAATCCACCTTAGCAATCCTTCTGTAAGCGAGTTTACTCGCAGACATGCAAGGATGGTTAGTTATCAAAGCAGTAAAGATTTCAAAATAGTGAACTACTAGGTAAGTTGCGATCGCCTTTTTCCCCATTCAAAAAAACTGTCTGCAACTATGGACTCGATCAAAAATAGTCATTCTTTTGAAGAAATAGATTTGCAAAAATACTGGCTAGTTTTAAAACGACGCTGGATAGCAGTAGTAGGAGTTTTTGGAAGTGTTTTAACCTTTTCCTCAGTATGTGCATTTTCGCTCAGGCCGGTATATCAAGCGCAAGCAAGCTTATTAATCAAAACGGATCGTACTTCCTCTTTAACAGGATTGGGGGGAGATGTTGGAAGACTAGAACCTTTAATGATTCAAAGTAGTCCCGTAGATACACAAGCACAAATCGTCAAGTCTGTTCCGGTTCTGCAAGAAACCATTAGAACACTTGACCTCAAGGACGATGCAGGCAATCCTTTGAGAATAGAAGATTTAGACCAAGCTTTAACTGTGGTCAATGCAAAAGGTACAGATATCTTAGACATTTATTACGCAGATTACGATCCCCAGCTGGCTGCAAAAGTCGTAAATACGCTAATTAAGATTTATATCAAACACAATATCCAAGCTAATAGAGCACAAGCAGTTTCAGCTGGCAAATTTATTTGGGAGCAACTACCTAAAACAGAACAAGCAGTAAAACAAGCTGAGTCCGATTTGCGCAAATTCAAAGAACAAAACAAAGTAGTTGTTCTGCAACAAGAAGCAGCGGAAGCAGTTAGTGCTATTTCCAGATTGGACGAACAAATAACCTCAGTTAAAGCTCAGTTAGTGAACGTAACGGCGCAATCAAAAAAGTTACAGCAACAAATCAAGCTGGAATCACAAAAATCCATTACCTATGCTGAGTTGAGCCAAATACCGGGAACTCAACAATTACTAACTCAGCTGCAGAAACTCCAAGCTGATTTAGCGATCGCGCGCACCAAATTTCAGCCTAGTCATCCTACTGTTGTAGATTTAGAACAACAAGTTGCTGCTCTCAACAAAGTTCTGCAAGAAAGGATAAGACAAGTAGCTGGTCCAAACCAGCAAGTTCCTCTCAAGGATTTGCAAATTGGGGGAGTGCGACAAGCTCTAATTCAAGATTTGGCGACTACAGAAAAAATACGCATTGGTTTAGAAAAGCAAATTGCTCAATTAATTAACACTCGCAACGCTTATAAACAACGAGCAAGCATTTTACCCAAGTTAGAAGAGACCCAACGGGAATTAGAGCGAAAACTGAAAGCTGCACAAACAACTTATGAAACACTTTTGATTAGAATGCAGCAGGTGAATGTTGCAGAACATCAAAATATAGGAAATGCCAGTATTATCTCTCCAGCTTTGGTACCGGATAAACCCAGCGGTCCGAGAAAACTTTTGTTGATTGCTGCAGGAGCAATTTTGGGTGCGTTGTTAGCAGTGGTTGCTGCTTTTAGCTTGGAACTGGTAGACCAATATGTCAAGACTCTCAAAGAAGCCAAAGAATTATTTCAGTATACTTTGCTAGGAGTAATTCCTGATTTGAGTAGGTATGGTAAAACTTCGACTACAAAGCTAGATAGACCTATTCCTAAAGTTATAGGTAGAGATATTCACCTGTTTGCTATTCGTGACGCATACCAGATGTTGCAAGCAAATTTAAAGTTTCTCTCTGATAAGCAGCTCAAAGCGATCGCTGTCACCAGCTCTGTTGCCAAAGAAGGAAAATCCGAGGTTTCTGCTAATCTAGCTGTAGTCATGGCCCAAGTAGGGCGTAAAGTACTGTTGGTAGATGCTGATATGCGTCGTCCGTGTCAGCACCATATTTGGGAACTAACAAATGCTCAAGGTTTGAGCAATGCGATCGTAGACGATCAAATTCCCTTGAGTACAATAGTGGAAGAAGTAATACCTAACCTCTACGTGCTTACTTCTGGTGTGATACCTCCCAACCCGCTCGCTCTGCTCGATTCCCAACGCATGGCCGCATTAGTTACAGTTTTCGCCAGAAACTATGATTGCGTAATTTTTGACACTCCTCCCCTCGCAGGAACAGCGGATGCTGCAGTTCTGGGGAAATTAGTTGATGGACTTTTACTAGTGGTGCGTCCAGGAGTAGTTAATTCTGCAAGTGCTCACGCTGCAAAAGAATTCTTGATACAATCCGGTCAAAAGGTATTGGGAATGGTAATTAATGGCGTGAACGTGAAAAACGAACCAGACAGCTACTTCTACTACGCTCAAGATTCACTAGAGTCAGTTAGCATGTCTAGAAATTCTATCTCTTTGTAAAGAACCTTCGACCATAACAATACTGTTTGTCCGAGATACAAGCAGATATATTAACACTCTGCCAGCGCCCGTAGAAATAAAAATCAATGCTTAAATATCTTTCTAAAGTTTGGTTTATTCTCAAAGGTTCTCGGAAAAAACTTCCTCTATTATTATTTACATTTATATTATCATCCCTTTTAGAAGCCCTAGGAATCGGATTGATAGGACCATTCCTAAACTTAGCCTCCCATCCCGATTCTCTATCAAGAATATCCATTCTCACTTGGCTTTACAAACAATTCCACTTCCACAGCAGCAATCAATTTGTAGCAGCCTTAGGTTTCTTGATTGCGATAATTTTTTGTATTAAATCCTGTTTGTATTTTCTAGCTCAAACCTATATTTACAATTTTAGTTTTATCCACAAAGGAAAACTGATTTCCAGACTTCTTAATACTTATTTATCAATTACATATTCTTTCTATTTACACAAGAATACAGCCACCTTAATTAAAAACGTTCTTTATGAAACCATGATGATTACCAATGGTTGTTTGCTACCACTTCTCAACGCCGTTGCTAATCTCGTAGTTTTGATTGTACTTTTATTACTACTTGCTAAAACAGACATGATGTTTTTAATTTTGATTTTAGCAATCATGTTGCCGACATTTATATTTTTTTATAAATTAAAAAACAAATTTAAAACCTGGGGAAAAATTTCATCAGATGCACAGCAAGAAATGGTTCGTATTATCAACCATGGCTTGGGAAGTTTAAAAGAAACTCGCGTAATTGGATGTGAAGGTTATTTTCAAAAACAAATGGAGGAACAAGTAAAAAGATATGAACAGGCTGCTACTAAATTTCACAGTTTCAATATTCTTCCCCGTATTACTATTGAGACATTGTTAATCGTATTTACCTTGCTGTTTATTTCCGTATCTCAACTTATCTTCGCATCCAATATTCAAAACATTACTTCAGTTATGGCTGTATTTGCAGTTGCTTCTATACGTTTAATACCAGTGGTTAGCCAAAGCGTGCAAGCCATGGGTCAGTTACAAAATAGCAGTCACGCTGTGGATGTGATTTATTTGGATTTAAAAGAAATCGAAAAACAAGATTTTATTTCCCAAATAGTAATATCTCAACCCCATAAAAGCCAGACTATGGCTTTTAAAAATCAAATTGAATTGCAGCATGTATCTTACTGTTATCCTGGTGCATCAGAAGCTGCTCTTAACAATATTTGTTTGACTATTAAAAAGGGACAATCCATAGCCTTAATTGGGAAATCAGGAGCAGGTAAAACGACCTTAGTGGATGTGCTTTTAGGTCTTTTAAATCCTCAAGGTGGAGACATCAAAGTTGACAATATTTCTATCTATAAAGATATTCGTTCCTGGCAAAATATTATCGGTTATATTCCGCAGTCAATTTTTTTAATTGATGATACTATCGAAAGAAATATTGCCTTTGGCGTTCCCGATCGCCAGATTAATTTGGAAAAATTGAATACTGCTATTAAATCTGCTCAGCTTGAGGAGTTGGTTGAGCAATTACCGAAAGGAATTAAAACTGCAGTCGGAGAAAGAGGAGTGCGCTTATCCGGGGGACAACGCCAAAGAATAGGAATCGCCCGTGCTCTTTATCACGAAAGAGAAATTCTTGTACTAGACGAAGCTACTTCTGCATTAGATAACGAGACAGAAAAACTTGTTACCCAAGCGATTAACTCCCTAGCTGGTAAAAAAACTTTGATTGTTATTGCTCATCGTCTTTCTACAGTAGAAAATTTTGATTGTATTTATTTACTAGAAAAGGGTAGAGTTGTTAAATCCGGTTCTTTTCAAGAAATTCTTTGAGAAAGATGCAGGAAAAAGCAAAAATGACAGAGACAAATATTTATCAATATTTAAATTCTCTAGGTCAAGAAACAGTATACTATTTTCCAAATCCAGGAAATGGTGGTGATTCGTTAATAGCTCATGCCACTTATCAAATTTTTAAAAAATGCCATCTCAATTACCAAATTTTGAACTGGCAGCAGATTTTAAATCTACAAGAAAAATTCTATCCAGTTAATAAAATATTAATTTATGCTGGGGGAGGAAATCTTGTCAATAATAATGGTAGTTATTGCAGGCGTTTTCTGCAAAGCTTTCACGAACACGCCAAAAAATTAATAATTTTACCCCACACAATTAATACTAATGAAGATTTGCTGGCAAAATTAGGCAGTAACGTGGAAATTATCTGCCGAGAAGAAGTCTCTTACAACCATGTCAAAAAATATGCACCCAAAGTTAACCTTATGCTCATGGACGATCTAGCTTTTAGTTTAGACGTTACTAGTACACTTTTGGGAAAGCCAACTCATTTTGGCAAAGATTTGCTTTGGAAAGCGTTCTATAAATTAAAAAATGACGAACGCATGAATACAATTCCTTCCCTGCAAAAAAGAATTAGTAACAATATCTTGACTTTTCAAACTAGCATCAAAAAAATATTATCTGCTGATCAAAACACTGTTTTAAATTGTTTTAGGATTGATTCCGAAAAAACAGATATTAGTATTCCTGCTGACAATATTGATTTATCGAAAGTATTTCAGTACGGAACTGCAAGCGAAACAGTAGCATTTTATGCTTCCTATAGACTGCTTAATTTTATAAATAGATATAAGGAAGTGAGAACTAATCGTTTGCATTTAGCGATTGCAGGAGCACTTTTAGGGAAGAGCGTAAAATTCTATGCAAATAATTACTATAAGTGCGAAGCAGTATATCAATACTCGATGAAAAATAGATTTCCAAATGTCTGTTGGGTGAAATAAAATATGAGCGATCGCAAAATTAAAATATCTTTTTATCTTGCCAATCAAGGATATCCCCACGTGGATTTAAGGTTTCCAGAGAAAGGAAATCCTGGTATTGGCGGTACTGAATTTACCACAATTGCTACAGCCTATTATTTAGAGAAATTTTATTCTCATTATGTAGATGTTCTGTTAATGGCTAATATTGCAGATTTTTTACCATCGTCTTTAAAAGTTTTCTCGGCTGCTAATGAAGTAGAAGCAGCAATCAAAAGCGAGCAGGAAGGATGCGACATATTTGTTTTTAAATCGAGAATGGGAAACCATGAAATATATGAAGTACTGCCGAAATTAAAGATAAAAGCGATCGCGCGTTCTAATAACACCCCTGATGTAATTGGATTAAGGAAAATTGCCGACTGTCAACAAATCAAAGCACATGTTTGTGTGGGTCAAGAACAATTAGATTTATTAAGAGATCACCGAATTTTTAGCAAGTCAATTCGAATTTTTGACTTGTTTAATCCAGAAAATTTTATTCCTAAAGATAATATAATCAAGCAAGGAAATACGGTTGTATTTCTGGGCAATATTATTCCTGCTAAAGGATTTCATCATCTGGCGAGAGTTTGGCCTTTTATAATCAAGCACAGACCCGATGCAAAGCTAATCGTGCTCGGTAGCGGTCAACTTTACGATCGCAATTTGCAGTTAGGAAAGTGGGGAGTTGCGCAAGAAAGTTATGAAGCTAAGTACATACGTCCTTATTTATCTGACGGCCAGGGAAATTTAATTTCGTCTGTACATTTTGTTGGCATACTGGATCAACAGAAGATTAATGTTTTACAAGCAGCAGATGTGGGAGTTGTCAATCCCTCAGGAGTGTCAGAAGTCTGTCCTGGAAGCGCTTTAGAAATTCAAGCTTGTGGTACTCCTGTTGTTTCTGCTGCTGAATGGGGATTGCTGGATACTGTAGTTCATGGAAAAACAGGACTTTTGGGAAACAGCGAACGAGATTTAGCTAGAAATATTTTATATCTTTTAAATAACCCAGCCAAAGCCAAAGAACTTGGTCAAAATGGAATATCTTTTGTCCGAGAAACCTTTGATTTTCGGTTAATTACCAAACAGTGGTTTGAATTAATAGTTGAAGTTTTTTACAATCGAGTTCCTCCAGCGCAGTCCCTAAAGAACAATTATTTTTACAGAGCTAAACTTCTACGGGAAGGTATGCGAATTATCAAATCTAGCATTCCTGCTTTGAAAAATATTCCAGCAATAATTGAAATGAAGTATTTGATGAAAGAGCACATCAAGAAATTGTCATTTTAAAAGCATGTAAAATTTTCAGTTATATTTCTATGAAAACTCCAGTAGCTTTTATTATCTTTAAGCGACCCCACACTACAGAAAAAGTATTCGAAGCAATTCGTCAAGCTAAACCACCAAAACTGCTTGTGATTGCAGATGGACCGGGTTTTGGTCATTCTGATGAAGCTCACAAATGCGAAGCTACTCGTGCAATTATTGAACGAGTTGATTGGAATTGCGAAGTTTTAAAGAATTACTCTAGTACTAACTTAGGATGTGCTAAACGCGTATCTAGCGGTCTGGATTGGGTTTTTAGTAACGTGGAAGAAGCGATTGTATTAGAGGATGATTGCGTACCCCATCCTACATTTTTTCGTTTTTGCGAAGAATTGCTGGAGAAATATAGATACGATCGCCGCATTGCTTCCATTTCTGGACAAAATGTGCAATTTGGTCGAAAACGAACTAATTACAGTTACTACTATTCCATATATAACCATTGTTGGGGATGGGCAAGTTGGAGACGTGCTTGGCAGCATTACGATCTTTACATGAAATTATGGCCAGAAATTAAAGCCGGAGATTTTTTGTACGGTATCCTGGAAGATCGTTGCGCAGTAAAATACTGGAGTAATATCTTTCAATCTGTGTATGAAAATCCTACAGGCATAACTTGGGATTATCAATGGATGTTTTCCTGTTGGGTGCAAAGAAGTTTAGGCATTATTTCAAATGTTAATTTAATATCTAATATTGGTTTTGGTCCAGACTCTACTCATTTTGCTAGAAGTAAGAAAAGTTCTTACGAAAATTTACCCACACAATCGATGGAATTTCCGTTAAAATCTCCACCATTTTTGATTAGAAATATTGCAGCAGATCATTTTACACAAAGAACCTTGTTTAGAGAAGCTCCGCTGCGATCGCTAAAAAAAACGCTCCGGAAGATTTTCCAAAAAATTTTATTAGCAAACAGAGATGAATGTTTTACTTATTAGCACTCAAGATATTGTTGGCGGTGCAGCTCGTGCTGCTTATCGCTTGCATCAGGGGTTGCGGAAAATAGGTATTAACTCGCAGCTTTTAGTGCAAGAGAAATTTCATGATGATGGTACTATTTTAGCACCTCGAATCAAACTATCTCAAGGCATAGCCAAAGCAAAATTCACGTTGGAAACTATGCCACTAAAGCTTTATCCCCGCCGCCAGCCAACTACATTTTCTCTGCAATGGCTTCCAGACAGCATTCTTCCCAAGGTTACCAAAATTGCTCCTGATATTATCAACCTGCATTGGATTAGCGGAGCGTTTATGCAGATAGAAACAATTGCAAAACTCAAACGCCCTTTGATTTGGACGCTTCATGACATGTGGGCCTTTACGGGGGGTTGTCATTATAGTGGAGACTGCGATCGCTATACCGCATCCTGTGGTGCGTGTCCCCAGCTCAACAGCAGCAGTGGTTGGGATTTGTCTCGCTGGATTTGGAAGCGTAAAGCGAAAACTTTTCAAGACCTGAATCTGACTGTTGTTACTCCTAGCTTGTGGTTAGCTAAGCGTGCTAGTGCTAGTTCTCTGTTTAGGAATGTGCGAATTGAGGTTATTCCCTACGGTCTTGACACGGAAAAATACAGACCAATCGACCGTCAGCTAGCAAGGGAAATACTGCGTCTACCTGCAGATAAACAACTGATTTTATTTGCTTCCTTAAAAGCAACCAGCGACAAAAGAAAAGGATTTCACCTGTTGCAATCAGCACTGCAGAATCTGAGTCAATTTGGATGGAACGATAAATTAGAATTAGTGATTGTAGGAGCTGCTCAAGTGGAAAATCCTCCCCAGCTTGGTTTCAAAACTCACTATCTAGGTACGCTCAACGATGATATTTCCCTTGCACTGGTATATTCAGCAGCAGACATCTTTGTTTTACCTTCGTTGCAAGACAACTTACCAAATACACTTTTAGAAGCGATCGCCTGTGGAACTCCTTGTCTTGCCTTTAATATTGGAGGTATCCTAGATATCATCGAACATCAAAAAAATGGTTATTTAGCCCAACCTTATAACATAGAAGATTTCACTCAAGGAATTGTTTGGTTGCTAGAAAACAAGCAGCGACATCAAAAATTATCGCAACGTGCTCGTGAAAAAGCACAACAAGAATTTACTTTAGAAATACAAGCACTGCGCTACTCATCCGTTTATTCAGAAGTTATAGGTAAAGTCAATTTCTCAAAACCAAACTTTTCTAGAAATGAAAAATAAATTGTTGCAGCAGTGGCTAAATTTTTTAGAAACATTGGTGATAGGCTTGCTGCTTTTTTATTTTATCAGTCCAAGCTTTTTTTCTCACCTAACAGGCAAATACTTTGATGCTGTAAGTTATCTGCTCGTTGCAATTTTAATCATTTGCTATTGGAAGAAATTCATTTACGTCATCACCAGGGATCTTCCTTTAGTGTTGTTGCTAGGAATGGTGGCAACTTCTATTTACTGGTCTGCGCTTCCGGAGATTAGCTCAATCACAATTAAAGCTGTATTGCGCACAATCTTATTCGCAGCATGCGTAGCAACGCGCTATACAATTGCAGAGCAGATGAAGTTATTAACTTGGATATTTGGAATTGCAACCGTTCTCAGTCTCATATTTCATCGTCGCGAAATTTATAACAACGCTGCTTTCATAGGTATTTTTGCGTATAAAAATTATTTGGCTATTCACATGGTCTTAGCAGCTATGCTTTTTCTACTAGCTGCTTTTAGCAACCGCAGGTTTCGCTACCTAGCTTTGACTGGACTTTTGATGGCAACTGCTCTACTTTTTCTCAGTAAAGGTAAAGGATGTTATGTAATATTTCTGATCTCAATTTATTTACTGCCCGTACATGTATTTGTCAAGCAGCAGTACAAACTACGCATTGTTCTTCTCACTAGCTTGGTCATAGTTAGCAGTATTATAGTTTTCCTTTTGTTGATAAATTTGCAAACTATATTAGTTGATGTTTTAGGAAAAAATACAGAATTCAATGGTAGAACTCCCATATGGAGTTTATGTATTGAACAAGCTTTAAAACGACCTTGGCTTGGTTATGGTATTTCAGGATTTTGGGGTTCTCGTGAGTCAATTGTGATTCTACGTACTACATGGGCAAAAAATCATGTATCTGTAGACACTTTACAGTTATTCAACTCTCATAACAGTTATATTGAAGTACTTCTGCAATTAGGATTTATAGGCTTTTTTCTGTATGCAGTTAATCTTTTAAGCACTTTCACAAGAGTGATTTATCTATGGATGTTAAATCCTACTATAGAAACTTTTTGGATGTTTCAAACTGTAATTATATTATTTTTATTTAACTTTACCGACAACGGTGGAATTCTTTCTCGAGAAACGATCTGGATAATATATGTATCAATATCTTTATCATCTGCTGTCTGGATTCAAAAAGTAAAAATTAATCGCCAACTCAGAAAGCATCATTCTTATGAATACAATTTGCAGAATGCAACGCTAGAAAAACTATATGAAAACAAAAGTAATGCAAACAAGTAGTAATAACCAACTCAAGAACCTTCCACTTATTTCTATTGTTGTACCCAACTACAACGGAGGTGCAACTATAAAAGCGACTTTAGAAAGTTTAATTGCTCAAAACTATCCTCAACTTGAAATTATCGTTATCGATGGCGGATCTACAGACAACAGCGTGGAAATCATCAAACAATTCGAACCATACATCAGCTGGTGGGTTAGTGAAAAGGATAGCGGTCAAAGTAGCGCAATTAACAAGGGTTTTGCCAGGTGTAATGGTGAAATAGTCAACTGGTTGTGTAGCGACGACATCCTTGCACCGAATGCTTTGCATATAGTTGGTAAAACCTTTGCAGATTCACCCGAAATTGATGTTTTGGTAGGTCGTTGTCGCATGGAATTTTTAAACGATAACCTCAAGCAACCACTTGTGGGAGTGAATTTTTGGATGACTTTATTTCACCGCATTTTGAGAACGGGAGAGCGTTCCATCATTCAGAATGAAAGCAATAATCGCGTATATATTAAAGCTCCTACACTCAAACATATTACTTTGATGCCTGCTCACAATCCAATTCCACAACCCAGTTGCTTTTATCGGCGCACGTTATTAAATAGACCTAAACCATTAGATGAAAGCTATCAATACGCCATGGATTTTGAACTGTGGAATTATTTTTTATCTTGTGGTGTGCGCTGGAAAGTTATTGACGATATTCTCAGCATTAATCCCGTTAGCGGTAAAAATAAAACAAGTATAGGCGGAATTGAAGCTACCTACGAAGCAGAAAGAATCTATAAAACTTACACTCGGGAATTGATTCCACTAACATTTTGGCACAGGTGGTTGCGTTATCCTTTAGAGCAATTTATTAAGCGTCACCGTGGTGGAATTTGGTTATACCTGCTCGGACCGGTCTGGGTTGCGATCGCGTTGCTTTTAGCTCCATTTTATGGCTTAGAGAAAACTTGGGTGATGAGGTGGACAAGATGAAAAAGCGCAAAGCATCATCCTTAAAATCTGTTAGTAGGGTAAATATTTTTCTGCAATACTAGTAACATTGTCTTTGTAGTAAATGCTTGACCAAAAATCTATACAAGTGCTCCTGTTAGGTCCAAGTTTAAAAGTAAATGGAGGAATATCATCGGTAGAAAAACTCATCCTCGAGCACATTTCTTCTGATATTCAAATTCAGCATATTCCTACCCATGAAGAAGGTTCAACACAGAAAAAAATCTGGGTATTTTCCAAAGCTCTGTTTCAGCTAATATGGACACTTTTAACCAAAAATATTGACGTTGTTCACATACATTTTTCACAACGGGGAAGTGCTTTTCGAAAGGCAATTTTGACATTATTGATTTGGCTTTTTCGCAAACCTATAGTTTTACATGCTCATGGTAGTGAGTTTCATGTATTTTATTCTCGCCTGAGTTTAAAATTGCAGCAACTGCTAAGTTGGATATTTTGTAGATGCAGCTGTTTTATTGTTTTGTCAGAAAGTTGGAAACATTTTTACACAGCTAATCTCAAGCTAACCAACAAACAAATTATTGTTCTTCCCAACCCAGTCCAACTTCCTGCACAAATGCCAAATCGTTTTCCCACCGAGCAAGTAAATTTTCTATTTTTAGGACGCGTTGGTCAGCGCAAGGGAGCATTTGATTTAATCAAGTCGTTTGCTACCCTGTCTGCTCAATTGCAAGCTTGTTCTAGTTTAATATTGGCAGGAGACGGTGATTTGTTCGAGGCGCAGCAACTAATTGAAAACCTTAATCTCACAAATCGCATTACGCTTTGTGGTTGGGTAAACCCGCAGCAACGAGACGTTCTTCTGGCAAAAGCAAATGTGTTTGTTTTACCTTCCTACAATGAAGGTCTACCAATGGCCTTACTAGAAGCTATGGGTTGGGGTCTACCAGTTATTACTACTCCGGTGGGAGGTATTCCGGAGCTAGTTAATCAACTAGAGAATGGATTGCTCGTCAATCCTGGTGATATTAAACAGTTATCAGAAGCGATGAAATCTTTAATTGAGAATAGTGCTTTGAGGCTGTACCTGGGAAATAATGCTAGAGCATCTGTGGCATCTTTAGATGTTAAAAATTATAGCTTGTATTTGTCAAAAATTTTTCGGACTTTACAGCAACAAAAAAATTAGCTGCTAATACTTAGATTGTTTCTACAAAACATGGCTAGAAATGTTCCTAACTTGTAGTGAATACTTAAGTACTCGCTATAAACTGTGTGTTGGTTTTGATGAATGGTTATTAGCAGCTACCTAAGTTTTTGTCTAGCAAATGCTTTCGCTGCTACTTATTAATAGAAATTTGAACTATTATGATTTCACTTTCCAGACAAGATAAAGTACTAATTATTGTCGAAAACCTTCCTCTTCCTTTTGATCGGCGGGTATGGATGGAAGCTACTACCTTACAAAAAGCAGGATACCTAGTCTGTGCTATTTCTCCCCAAGGAAATGGTTTTGAAAAGGATTACGAAGAAATTGAAGGAATTCACATCTATCGTCATCCTCTTCCCAAAGAAGAAAGCTCTGTCAAAGGATATCTTCGAGAATACTGTTGTGCTGTTTACTGGCAGTTTCGCTTAGCTTGGCGAGTTTGGCAAGAACAAGGTTTTGATGTTATCCATATTTGCAATCCTCCAGATTTGCTGTTTTTGGTAGCAGGTTGGTTTAAGTTCTTCCATGGTGTGAGGGTAATCTTCGACCACCACGATCTCAGTCCAGAAATGTACATTGCTAAATACAACAGACGGGATATCTTCTACTACGGTCTGCGCTTAGCCGAGCGCTTGACTTATGCTACCGCAGACTTGGCGATCGCTACAAACGAGTCGCACCGCAAAATTGCTCTCACCAGAGGGGGTAAAAAAGCAAAGCAAGTTTTTGTTGTCAGAAGCGCACCTGACCTTTCACGCTTTCATGTTATTTCTCCCAATCCTAGTTACCGCAAAGGTAAAAAATACTTGGTAGGTTACGTGGGAGTTATGGGAGAACCAGAGGGAGTGGACTGTCTTTTGAGAATGGTACGCTATCTAGTTTGGGAAAAAAACCGCCGGGACATTCACTTTATGCTTATTGGTGGTGGTCCAGCAGTAGAAAAGCTCAAAACCTTATCTCAAAAGTTGGAAGTGACCGAGTTTGTAGAATTCACAGGATTTAAGACAGGTAAGGAGCTGTTAGAGCGCTTATCTAGCTGCGATGTATGTGTGGAACCATCTCCCAAATCTGCTTACAACGACAATTGCACTATGAATAAAATCTTAGAGTACATGGCACTAGGAAAACCTATTGTTCAGTTTGACTTGCGTGAGGGAAGACGTTCAGCACAAGGAGCATCTTTATACGCTAAACCCAACGATGAGATAGAATTTGCCGACAAAATTGTTGAACTTCTTGATTCTCCCCACATTCGCAAACAAATGGGAGCAGAAGGACGACGCAGAATGGAAGATGTTTTGGAGTGGCGACATCAAGCACCAAAGCTGTTAGAGGCTTATACTGCCATTTTGCAGTTTTTATAAACCTAGCAAACAATCTTATATTCATAATACTTCCAAACAAGTTGTACTAAAAGTAATTAAAGAGCGAGGCTTACCTTGCTCTTTCTATTTCATTTCTATGGAAATTCTCTTTTTGACAACTATTATTTTCAGTCAAAACTGCAATGGTGGTGAAGTCGCTTCCCAATGCTTTATTGAAGCTCTCAAAAAACTAGGTCACAGCGTTACAGTTGTTGGCTATCTCCGAAAAGGAGATAAATTGGAACAAAATCCTCAGGAATTCTTGGTCGTTGGAGAACGATATACAGAAACCCTAAAAGCCAACAAGTTTTATGTTTTACTGTGGTTGGCTCTCAGTTTTTGGAAACATTTACCCTACTCCTCAACCAAATATTATTCCCGTGCGTATATTGATGTAGTTAAACAACTAATTTTTACTAAAAAATACGACGCGATCGTTATTGAACACGCACAGTTAGGATGGATAGAAAATTTTCTGACATTACCAATACCAAAGATTTTCATTGCTCAAAATATCGAATATGAAATTTATGAGCATCGCTGGCAAAATACGAAAAATCTTATGTTAAAAATCATTTACAAAAGAGAAGCCATACTAACGAAATATCAAGAAGAACAATTGTCAAAAGCTTGCCAAACGATTTGGACTTTGACTGACCGTGATAATAAATACTTTTCTGAAATTAATGATTCTAATAAAACTAGAACACTAGCAATAGCACCTGATTTTGCCAAATTAGAAGCTCACACTTTTCGCAAATGCTTTGACATTGGTATTTTAGGTAGTTGGACGTGGGAAGCAAACAAAGAAGGACTAAAATGGTTTCTTGAAAGTGTTTATCCCTATTTACCCGTTCACTTATCAATTTATGTAGCTGGTAAAGGTGCTGATTGGCTCCATGGTAAATATCCTAATATCTACTACTGTGGAGTTGTACCTAATGCTCAACAATTTTTGAGTCAAGCAAAAGTAGTTGCTATTCCAACCTTAAGTGGAAGTGGTATACAAATTAAAACTTTAGAGGCGATCGCTTCTGGATCTTGGATAGTAGCAACTCCAGTTGCTTTGCGAGGAATTTCTCATCCACCACCCACCGTCACAGCTGCGGAAACAGCAACAGATTTTGCAAGCTCGATCGTCTCATCTGTAAATCTACCACATAATCAAAAAGCCTGGGAACAGACCAAAAATTGGTATGCGAAAAGACGAAATCAATTTCTCAAAGACCTCGCTGCTGCAACTACAAATATTTGCTTGCTTAAAGTTTAGTTGTGGGTTTGAGTTGCGAACTAATGAAAATATCTATTATTACCCCCATATACAATGCGGTGACAACAATTGAAAAAACTATTACAAGCGTTCTGAATCAAAATTTACGCTCAGATTTAGAGTACATTGTTGTAGACGGAGGTTCCCAGGACGGAAGTTTAGAAATAATTCGTCGTTATCTAGACAAAATAAATATTTTCATATCAGAGAAAGATAATGGTATTTACGATGCTATCAATAAAGGAATTATTTGTAGCAGTGGACAGGTTGTTGGCATTATTAACGCTGATGATTGGTATAATGAACAAGCTTTAGAGATAGTCGAAAATGTTTTTCAAAATCCCGAAATTGATATTGTTTATTCTCCTATAGACAACTACAATAATGGCAAATATTTAAATAGATTTATTCCGGGAAGTCTGGAAAAATTATTATTTAAATTTACTCTCAATCATCCTAGCTGTTTTGTAAGAAAATCTGTTTACGAACAAATAGGTCTTTTTAATATCAATTACTCTATAGCAGCGGACTATGACTTTATTTTTAGAGCATATACACGCGGATTTCGCTTTTATTACGTTAAAACACCTTTAGCTTCATATTCACTAAACGGTTTTAGTGGTAAACCCAGGCATAAATTTAAACAAATTAGTGAAAGTTGGCAAGTAGGTTCGGAATTTGCTAAACAAACATCACAGAATTTAGTAAGACAAAGGCAATTTTTTTACTCAATTTGGGTTGTCAAAGAATTATTAACACTTTTACCCAAGCAATTTCTGCAGCCACCATTAGTTCAAAGGATGAAATATATTTGGAGAAAACAAATAGGAAAATTAATATTTGATGAATATGGTCAGTGGTAAAAATATGAATTTTGGGGGTAGCAAAAAGATTTTTGAGGAAATAGTATTATTAGGGATTAGATTTCATAAAGTTCGAGTTTGGCAATTAATAGATCATATTGTCCAAGCCGCAAAGTTTAAAAAAAAACGATTATAGCTAACGTGAATATTAGAGCTATGAATTTTGCTTACGAATTACCTTGGTACAGAAAATTTATTAATGAATCTGATTTAGTATTTTGTGATGGATTTGGTGTTTTGTGGGGAGCAAAGTGTTGCGGACACTGCGTCAGACAGGAACATCGCATGACCTGTCCTGATTACATAGAAGATTTAGTATTAGCTTGTGAAAGAGAAAATGTTTCCCTATTTTTGCTAGCGGGAAAGCCTGGTACAGTAGATAAAGCGATCGCCAAGTTTAAAGCGATCGCACCGAATTTAAAAGTGAAAGGACATCATGGCTATTTTCAAAAATATGGGCCAGAAAATGAATTAATTATTAGTGAAATTAACAGATTTCAACCTGATATACTCTATGTTGGCTTTGGCATGCCACTGCAAGAACGTTGGATTCTTGACAATTTCAATCATATAAATGCAAAAGTTTTCCTGCCTTTAGGAGCTTGCCTTGATTATTACACTGATAGCGTCTGCAGGGGTCCTCGTTGGTTAACCGATCGCGGTTTTGAATGGTTAACTCGCTTACTTATAGAACCCCAACGTTTATGGCAGCGTTATATTTTTGGTAATCCGCTATTTTTTTATCGTCTCTTTCGAGAATGGATAGTAAGATTTTTAAAAACCTATTTAGAAATATCTAAAGTCAAAACTTAGGTGAAAGTCAATTATTTGTTTCTACAACTAACTGCTCACAGACAATGTTTATTCCTAAATCTCTCTCTCGGCGACGTGCTATTAAAATGACTTTAGCAAGTCTGGTAGGTATGACAACCGTAACCACAAAAGCAGCCTATCAAGATAAGCAAATTCCCTTACTTTTTGATTCCAAAAGAAAATTTCAAGTTATCGGACAAGCTTCCTTAAAACAACGTGCAGCAGCCAAAGGAATAATTTACGGAGCTGCAACCGGTCGAGATATACTTGTGTCGGACGCCGAATTTGCAGATATTTTTGTCAAAGATTGTGCCATGTTAGTAGCGGAAAACGACCTCAAATGGCTAGCTTTGCGTCCGACTCCAAATACTTTTGACTTTAGCAAAGGCGATTGGCTAGCAAAGTTTGCTAGTAAGCATAGAATGTTATTTCGAGGAACTCCTTTGGTATGGGATCGAGCACTACCCAGCTGGTTTAAGAAGACAATTAACAGTGAAAATGCTGAAAGATTATTAGTAGAGCATATTACAAGAGTTACCAAGCATTATGCCGGCAAGATATATTCCTGGGATGTAGTCAATGAAGCGATCGACGTCAAACGCAGTCAACGTCGTGATGGTTTGCTGCTTACACCTTGGTTGCGTTTTGTAGGTGAAGACTATATCGATCTTGCTTTCCGAACAGCAGCAGCTGCAGACCCCCAGGCAATTCTTGTATATAACGATCGCTGGTTAGATTACGATACTCCCAGGGACAACGCTCAAAGAGCAGCTGTATTGCAACTGCTGGAGCGTCTGAAATCGCAAAAAACACCTGTACACGCTCTTGGTATCCAAGCTCATCTCAGAGCGATCGACAGTCAAACTCGCTTCCATCCCAGCAAACTGAGAAACTTTCTTAAAGATGTAGCTAGTCTTGGTCTGAAAATTTTCATCACCGAATTAGACGTCAAAGACCAGGGATTACCTTTAGATATCGCACAACGCGATCGCATTGTCGCTGCTGTTTACGAAGACTATCTGTCAACGGTGCTAGATGAAAAAGCAGTGATTGCAGTTTTAACTTGGGGATTGAGCGATCGTTATACTTGGCTTTTCCAGCTTAATAAACGTCCTTTGCTGTATGACTCAAATTTTCATCGCAAATCAGCGTGGAATGCTGTTGCAAGAGCTTTCGAGCAAGCTCCCAAGCGTTAATTACTCACTGAAAAATTCAAGCTTCTCAACTTCCAGTTTTGCAGGAGACAGGAAAGTATGACTGTTGAATCTATACCAGTCGTTAGTTTCAAACCAGATCTGAGATCTGCAAAAGGTTCCAGAATCCAAAGAGGATTGCTCGTCAGATTATCTCGGGTGCTATCCCTGATATTTTTAGACATTCTTTCTCTTACCCTTGCTTGGGAACTCACAGTAATTTATAGTCCTACCTCCCATTATTCTGGGATGAAAAAAACATCTTTCTTAATCCTTGCTCTGGCTTTGCAAATCGGTACCATCGCCATTAAAGGTTTATATAAATCAGGTTCTTATCGCCGAAACTATTCCAGTTTATTCCAAACTGTTTCTACATCTCAATTGTTCCTATTACTTATTACTTTTGTTTACGAACAAAGTAGTTATATTCCTTGCTCAGATCTGATAATTTTTTGGTTATTATCCATAACATTTATATGCACGCAGCGCTATCTATTTGATTTAGTTACCAAATTATTACGCCAAAAAGGAGTCATGCGCCATTCTATTTTTCTGATTACGAATCCGGAAGAAAAAGAAAGTCACGTCAAAATCATAGAAAAAGAAAATTGCTACACCATACAGGGGATAGCTAATTCCAGCTGCTTAGATTTACGCAATCGAGAAACAACTTTTGAATATTTGCGTCGACAAGGAATTGTCGAAGCATTTGTTTCCTGGAACGCCATCAAAGACCGTTTGTATATTTTCTGGGATTTTCGTACTGCTGGTATCACTGTCAGAATACTACCATCCAAAAGCGAACTTCGCCATCCCAAATCGACATTTTGGCTAATTGGTGGAGTGCCTTGTCTGACGATTTCAGCACCATTTATTATCGGTACTGATTTTTTGCTCAAGCGTTGTTTCGACCTTTGCTGCTCTATTATATTACTATTATTGCTATCTCCTGTTTATCTATTAATTGTCATATTAATTAAGTTTGATTCTCCCGGTCCCATCTTCTTTAGACAAGACCGAATTGGTTTGCACGGACGCAAATTTAAAATTTGGAAATTCCGTACCATGATCGTCGATGCAGAAAAATTGCAAGCTTCTCTAGAAGCCAAAAATGAAATTAAAGACGGAATTCTTTTTAAAATCAAAGATGACCCGCGTGTCACTCCAGTAGGCAAATTTTTACGTCGCTATAGTTTAGATGAGCTACCGCAACTGTTTAATGTTTTTTTAGGAGAAATGAGTCTGGTTGGTCCCCGTCCTCTTCCTTGTAGAGATGTAGAAAAGTTTACAAGTCGTCACTTGATCAGACAGGAAGTTCTTCCGGGTATAACTGGTTTGTGGCAAGTTTCTGGACGTTCTGACATCGATAACTTTGAAGACGCCTTCAAATTAGACATTGCATACATTGAAAATTGGTCTTTTTGGCTGGATCTAAAAATTTTACTTAAGACCGTAAAAGTTGTTTTGCAAAAAACAGGCGCTTACTAAGTAATTGAGAAATAATTAGCTAGCTGTCATACAATTTATACATAAGCGATAAATCTTTTTCACACAGACCTGCTATTTCTAAGTATTAGGTTTTGCATATACACCATATTCTCGTCACCTGCTAAAAGCAGGTGATTTTATTCACAATTTCAACACACTAATGACAAAGCCTTGACACAAAAATTGGCTAGAAAGTAATTGTATTCCATTAACTCCATGCAAATCAATCATTGTGCCGTCAACCTTTTCAGATTGGCTGGTATCTTTGATAGTGTTTTTGAGTACGTTCTCCACAGTGGAGAACGTCTTTTTTGTATCAAAAACAGCTACGGTCCTTAAAGCGTTGTTCTTCTTCATAAAAGAAGAATTCCGCTAAAAGTGTTAGGCCAATCATCCACAGAAAACAAAAAACCAAAAATATAATTATTTCCATAATGACACTTACCTCTTGCTTGCTGACCCAAGGATACCGATGTATTATCTGTTTATACCTAGTTGCACTTGCAAACCGTCATTTCCGTTAACCGATTGCGCAGGTTGAAAAATAATTGGTGGAGTATTAGTTGAAGATGATAGTTGATTAACTTTTTGTAACTGAACTCTACTGTTCACTTGCCACCGCCCCAAATGGGTATCTACTATATTTTTTTCAGTTTCTCTCGAATTTTTGCTAGTTTGGTTGATAACGTTTGTTTCTGGAATAAAAAAACTTGCAAAGTCTTTGTTCGTTGTTCTGTTATTGATTCCTTCTAGGGAATCACCGGATAAAGTATATTGTTCGGTAGTTGTAGTTGGAATTAGCGGTGACTGAGCTTGAACTTTACCATACATGCCAGCGATCGCTGCTACAATACCCACAGCAGCACCTATTTTGGCCTTCATTTTTATAATCCAAACTCTATCTCTATTTTTAGTGCAAATCTATAAAATCTGCTGATTTTTTTAACTTCTCTTTATCAGCATGGGCTATTTCCTATCATCGCAAGTACACCAGAGGAAACGCGGACAATAAAGGTTTTCTCCTCCGGTGCAGTTACCTTGGGACGTTGTGCGAACAGCTAGATAATTTAACCTTGTGTTGTTGTGCGGAACAATGACTGAAACCGCGGTTTTAACTGATCGTTAATAAAGTTAAAGATTCCTTGTCTTCTAGAGGCACCCGTGTAGTAATCAGGCTCGTTTCCAGGCTTCCACTTGATATTACAGCCAATACTGGGCTTTTGATCTGGATTGACGGGCTGGTCTGTTAAAACAGCATCAATAGCAGCTCGCAGGTCGCAACCGCTAACAGGAACATTGTTACCAGGACGACTGCTATCCAATTGTCCGCGATACACTAACTTGCGTTCCGCATTGAATAAAAAGAAATCGGGCGTACAAGCTGCTGTATATGCTTTGGCAGTAGACTGAGTGCGATCGTAGCACAAAGGAAAGTTAAATTGTAGTTCCTCTGCCATTGCCTTAAGATTTTCGGGTGCATCTTGTGGATATCGATGTGCATCATTAGCACTAATGGCAACTATACCAAGGCCTTTGGATGCGTAGTCCCTGCCAATGCGTGCTAATTCATGTTTAACATGCTGTACAAACGGACAATGCTGACAAATAAACATCACTAACAGCGCTTTGCAGTTGGAGAAAGTCGCAAGCGAAATCGTTTTACCAGAGACGACATCAACAAGCTGAAAGTCCACAGCTGGAGTTCCCAGTTCTAACATGGTTGAAGGAGTAAGCGCCATAATATCACCAGCCAAAAATTAGTTGTTATATCGTTATCAGGTATATTTTTATTGCCTCTGCCTTTGAAAAAGCTAGATTAATTTTATGTTGTACCAGCAAAAATAGGACTGACAGCCCAAATTTAGAGGAAGATTGGTCTGTCAATCCTGCTTGTAGTTTCTGAATAGTAAATGAAAGCTATAAATAAATCTCCGCACTTACAAAGTTTAACTAGTTTGGGATTGTAATTGCTGCTGGGTTTGGCGATCGTATTCTCCACTGAGCATCTGGGTTTGTTGTTCGCCAAGGTGAATGGTGACAACTTTATTTTTTTCTTCCTCTGCTTTCGGTAACTTCAGACACAAAACACCGTTCTTAAACTCTGCTTGCACTTTATCGTTGACAATTCTCGCCGGTAAAGGAATTACTCGTTGAAATCTACCATAGCGAAATTCTGTTCGCATAGTGTGCCGGATGGCATCACGTCTCATTCCCCTTTCTTCACTTCTAGATTCCGATTTGCGTTCTCCACTGATGGAAACAGCGTCGGCTGTAACTTTTACATCTAGGTCTTTGGCTTCCATACCAGGAAGTTCAACCCTCAGTTCAATAATGTCGTCATCTTCGCGAATTTCAGCTGCTGGTATAAAGTTATATTCTAAACCTTCCCCTCGCTCGCCAGTAGTAGTCATCATCCGTTCGAACAAGCGATTCATTTCCCGTTGCAAGCTGGAAATTTCTCGGAAAGGATCCCAGCGTTCTATTTCCCGGAAGGGGTCCCAGCGGGATAACGTCATATTTTTACCCTCCGAATATCTATCGGATGTAAGATTTACAATCCGGTTGCTTCAACTCCAACCTATCAAAGGAAGAAAATCGCCTCATCAGCCGAATGGATGAGTTTTACTATGAAATAATTTAGATGTTGAGTCTTTTTGCTTAATCTATTTGATAGAGCTTTAGTAAGCCCAAGCTTACTTTCAGACGTAATTCCGTACTTCTTGGTTATAGCGCGTCAAACTTTCCAGATTTTTTTGCAGCTGCAAAGATGAAGGTTTTAATGCTAGTGCATCTATATTTAATTCATCCTGAAATCGTTTGATTTTGTCACGACAAGTTGCTGCATCACCGATAATTGAATTCTCAATCAAATAATCTTCATCAAAACAAATATTGTCGCGAGTAAACGGTTTGTGTGGTTGATTACCGTTATTTTGCATCACCGCAGCTGCATTGGCTTTCATTTTTTGACTGAATTTGCGGATAAAAGGTAAAGCTTCGCTTACTGCTTCTTCATTGGTTTTGGCGACGAAAAAAAAGCGTGCTAACATCAGCTTTTCAGAACCGCTGGTGTTAATTGAGCGATACCTGGCAACAGTATTTTTCAATCTGTGTAGTGAAAATGGCGGTCCTCCCATTAAACCAAAACTATAACGAGCAGCAAAATCTATACCTTGTTCGTCACCGCTGGCTACATACACGGGTATGTTTCTCTGCAAGGGTTTGGGATAGATGGTAACGCGATCGCAATGATAATATTTCCCGCTAAACGATACCTCTGTTTCATACAACAGTTTGTGAATCAGTACCATCGCCTCTAAAGTTTTAGCACGAGATTCACCCATGGGCGTGGCAAAATGCTTGTTCTGTTCGGGAAATGGACCGCCTTTGGCTATCCCGAAAATCAGTCGCCCTTCGCATAGGTGATCGAGGGTAGCAATGTCTTCCGCTACTCGAATCGGATTGTGAAAAGCTAGCAGTACCGCCGCCGAACCCAGGCGAATTTTGGAAGTTACACCCGCTAGATGTGCCATCAATACTAAAATTGAGGAACTGAGATTGAATTCGTTGAAATGGTGTTCCGTTATCCAAGCTTCATCAAAACCCAGGCTTTCTGCGTGTTTGACGAGTGCAACTTGTTCTTGAATGGCGCGATGGGCGTCTTGATGATGATTTTCGTAATTGCAAAATAGTCCGGTCTTCATTGCGATCGCCCTACATTTCTATGTTGCGACCCAGTGCAAATCTAACCACAAACGTGGATCTGATTGTTTTATTTTTGACATCGGATCCCGCAGTAACCGCGAGGCATTTAGAAATACCACCTGCACTAACCCCATGTTGTCTGCTAATTCCCTCAGTACTTCTTTGTGAACTTGCACGTGGGGCATCATTTGTTCCGAACAATAAATTCCTATGTATTGCAAACGTTTAGGAGGTCGTCCCCAATAATTGGTAATGACTTTCACATGACAGCCATCCAATAATTCTCCGATTTTTGGGTAATAGTTTTTGACGACCCTCACAAATTCTTTTGCCAAGATGTCTTCTCTAATCATGACAAAATCTAATTTATGTAGGGTTGATGATATTTTCAATATAGCATACATCAGTCATAAAATATAGACAAAAATCGCAATCAAACAAATTTTAACATATATTTAATTCTCAGATTTTCACTAATTTTATCTTACCTAATACGACGTTCTGACACCAAAACTTCTGCTATTAAATGGGGAATACCAACTAGATCAACATCTTCTTTGTCACCAGAAAATGGCGAAATAAATGTATAATTCGGATCGCATTCTCCCGTGTCATAAACTTGAATAAACCATCGGTCGGGAAATCCTTTAACAGCTAATTCTACTATGTACCAATTTTGACCGACAAGACGAGAACTAACAATTAAAAACCAATTTCTATATTCTTCGAAAATATTCCATTCAGCCAGAAGAAATTCTAAAGCAATTTGTCCTGCATCAGTTGCCGTCAACAGCATTA